>OLOT01000199.1_pt1 | contig 46794 bp, 53 predicted proteins | sample 1671991 | NCBI WGS metagenome assembly OLOT01 (sample SAMEA3136634, study PRJEB25190) | human gut metagenome | biome: human gut; feature: human-associated habitat; material: faeces | place: Austria | collected 2013
TCTTCCGATCTCAGCTTTAAAGCAGCGCTCACCCATCCGCGGCAGCTGGCGGGGTACGCCGTGCCGCTGCTGGCCGCCGGGGTGCTTGCATGGTTCGTGCGCACCGCGCTGGCGCGGCCCTTTGTGCTGCGGGTCGAGGTCGGCGGGCAGGTCGTGGGCTATGTAACAGACGAGCAGGCATTCGACGCAGCCCGCGCCGACGTACAGGCCCGCCTGACCGGCGTGGTCGGCTGGAATGTCCAACCCGCGTACACCCTTGTCATGGCCGACGCCGACACCCGCCCCATGACAGAGCGCGAGACCGCCGATGCCATCCTGCGCGCCGCAGGCGGCGAGATCACCGAGGGTACCGCCGTCTATCTGGACGGCGCGCTGCGGTTCGTCACCGACGAGGGCGACCACCTGCGGCAGTTTTTGTACGCTGTGCGTGCGCCGTGGCAGACCGACGGTGTGCAGACCGACTTTGTCCACGCTCTGCGGCTGGTGGACGGCATCTACCCTGCCGCGGCCATCACACCGTACCGCGACCTGACCGCCGCACTGCGGGCGGACGATCTTTTGCAGGTCAAGGCCGTGCGGTACGAGACCGTGACCCGGGAGCTGCCGTTTGAGACCCAGACCATCGAGGACGCAGGGCTGGATTTTGGCAAAACCGAGACCGTACAGGCCGGGCAGAACGGCAGCGAGCTTGTCACCAGCGAGATCACAACCGTGGCGGGCGAGGTCGTCAGCACCCGCGTGGTGGATGTGCAGCTTGTGCAGGCCTCCGTGCCGGAGGTCATCCACCGCGGCACGCGGCTGAAAAGCGGCATGATCGGCAGGCTGGGCACAGGCAGCTTTCTCTGGCCGGTGCCGGGGTATTCGGGCATCAGCCGGTGGGCCAGTCTGCCCTATGGACACCGCGGCGTGGACATCACGGCCCCCTACGGCACGCCGATCTATGCCGCCGACGCGGGCACGGTCATTGCCGCCCAGTGGCACAATCACCCCACCATGAGCTGGGGCTACTATGTGGAGATCGACCACGGCAACGGGTACAAAACGCTGTACGCCCACATGTCGTCCTTTGTCGTGCAGGCCGGGCAGACCGTGGAAAAGGGGCAGCTGATCGGCTATGTGGGGGCCACCGGCGCTGCCACGGGTCCCCACTGCCATTTTGAGATGTACTATAACAATGCACTTATCAGTGCGCGGAATGTGTTCCCGGATATGTGAGGCACAAGGCAGACGGGCTGCTGCCGGGTTGTCGACTTAATTTATTTTGCAAATCGCTTTACTTTTTGCTTTCCGTATGGTAAAATTCTTTGCATAGTAAAGCTGACTAAGCTCTCGTTCAGGTGCAATGGCGCACACGAACGGGAGCTTTTTGCCTAAAATGAGGTGTTACCATGGATCACATTGACCGTAAAATCATCGACCTTCTGCAAAACAACGCCCGCGCACCGTTAAAAGAAATTGCCGACCATGTGTTTTTGTCCAGCCCCGCCGTGTCGGCCCGCATGGCCCGGCTGGAAAGCTCCGGCACCATCACCGGCTACCAGGCACAGGTCGACGCGCCGAAGCTGGGCTACATGGTCAAGGCGTTCATCAATCTGGACATGGACCCCCAGCGCAAACCGGAGTTTTACCCCTATATCCAGAGCTGCCCCCATGTAGTGGAATGCAACTGCGTCACCGGCGATTACAGTATGCTGATAGAGGTGCTGTTCGGTACGACGCAGGAGCTGGATCAGTTCATCAACCACCTGCAGCAGTTTGGCCGCACCCGGACGCAGATCGTCTTTTCGACGCCCGTGGAGCACCGCGGCGTGCCCGTAGCCGAGCCGGAGGAGAAGCAATAAAAACAAAAAGCCTTCCCCATCGGGGGAAGGTGGCCGAGCGAAGCGAGGTCAGATGAGGGCGAAGTTTGCGCTGTTTCCCGTAAACGGGATATTGCCGGCAACGCGGCCCGCATCAGTCCGCTTCGCGGACAGCTTTCCCACGATGGGGAAAGCCTTTTTCCGTTATAAGTATCCCCCGCTCCGCAGAACAAAGATCCAGCCTGTCAGCGTCAGGGCAGAGAGAAGGGTCGTCAGGGCAATGCAGCTCGAGGTCAGCACGCCCTCATGGCCCATGTTCCTGCTCATGACATAGGCGCTCGGCGTCGTGGGACTGCCCAGCATGATAAGCAGTGCGACGAGTTCCTCATTCCGAAAGCCCAGCGCTACCGCGCAGGGCAGGAACACCGCCGCAAGACCCACGGTCTTGATGAACGCCGCCGCCAGCGTGGGGCCGAGCTTTTTGATGGCCTTTGTCCCCTCAAACGACGCGCCGATGGACAGGAGCGACAGCGGCGTGGTCAACGACGCAATGCTGCTGATGGTTTTGGTCGCGATCTGCGGCAGCGTGAACGGCAACAGCGCATAGACCGTGCCGAACACAATGCCCAGCAGGATCGGGTTTGTGGCCACGCCGCGCAAGAGCTGCTTCGGGTCAGGCACGCCGCGCTGCTCGGGCGATTCCAGCATCAAGATCAGCACCGCAAAGATGTTGAAAAGCGGCACACTGCCCAAAATCATGAGCGGGGCCATGCCAGCGCTGCCGTAAATGTTTTGGATGAACGCCACGCCCAGCACGGCGGCGCTGCTGCGGTAGCCCGCCTGCACGAACTCGCCCACCAGCGTCTTGTCCTTCAAAAAACGTTTAGCCCCCGCCCAGACGGTCAGGATGCCGACGAGGGTGGCGGCAAAGCAGAACAGCACAAACCTGGGCCGGAAGTCGTGCAGGATGTCCACGCTGCCCATGTCCAGAAACAGCATGAGCGGCAAAGTCACCTTAAAGGTCAGCCTGTCCGACGCCTTGCAGAACGCGGGCGGCAGAAAGCCGAGCTGCCCCAGCGCGTACCCCACCACCATGACAAGGAACACCGGCAGGGTCGCGTTCAGGCTGAAAATTAAATTTTGCATGGCAGGTCTCCCCTTTTTTTGCTGCCTTTATTCTACCATTCCCAACAAGTCTTTACAAGGCAGGGATTTTGCAAAATCTTTTTTCGGCAAAAGCCTTGACTTTTCCGGGGTGTTTGTGCTAGAATATCTCTTGCAGTCAATGCAACAAGCGGAAGTGCTGGAATCGGCAGACAGGCACGTTTGAGGTGCGTGTGTCTATGACGTGTGGGTTCAAGTCCCATCTTCCGCACCAAAAGAGAACCCCCATGGCGTATCCCGCCATGGGGCTTTTCTTTTTTCCTGCCACGCCGACTAAACAAAGCCCCCCGGCATCCTCACGATGCCGGGGGGCTTTGCGTTTATGGAAGGACAAAGAGAATCGCAGGGTTAAAGCTTACGCGCGGTACTCCGCGGGCAGCTGGTCGACGGTCTGCCACTTTTCCATGGCATCTTCCAGTTTCATGCCGTTCGCAACCGCGTCGCGGCGGCAGGCGTTGACGGCCTGGATCTCCTTCATCTTCTCGCCGGTCAGGCTGTAGCCCTTCATGGCGATGAGAGTGGCCGCCCAGGCGACCATCGGGATGGCGCAGAACAGGACGATAACGACCACATTCATGCCCGGCGTGTACGGGTCATACTGGGTGGGCAGGTTGTTCAGACCGATGAAGGTCACGGCAATGCCGACGACGGTGGCGGACAGGCTGGAAACGAGCTTATCCACCAGGCTGAACAGCGTACCCATGATGCCCGGAATATACTTGCCGGAGCGGTAGGTCTCGTAGTCGGAGCAGTCGGCAACCATCGGAATGGGCATGTCGGCAGTAGCGTAGTATGCGCCGTAGCCGATGCCGAAGAACAGGATGAACAGAATCGTGTACAGGTTGATGGACAGACCATTCTCGCCCAGCAGGCTCAGATGGAATGCATCACCGTGACCCCACAGCAGCAACAGGACCAGCACGCCGACATAGCAGGCCAGCGCCACGCTGACATACTTCGTCAGGCTGGCCTTCTGGCCCTTCTTCTGGCTGGTGCGCACAGAGAGAATGAAGAACGGCACACTGCAGGCGTAGCCCAGCACCATCATGGGCAGGTACAGCCCATCGTAAGCACCCATCATGCAGCCGTAGAGCATGCACAGAACCGTGGTGTTGTTGGCGATGGAGAGCGCCAGCTTCGTGCCCGCGCCCGCGATCATCAGACGCTGCATGGGTTTGTTTTCCCGGATGATCTGCAGATACTCGCTGACCTTGACCTTCTCGGTCTTTTCGCCGCCGATGCCGAAGTACTTGGGCTGATCCTTCTCCCAGATGCCAATGATGGCCAGGATGGTCAGCGCAATGGACATCACAATGCCCACGGGGGCCAACGTGCGGAAGAAGCCCGCGGAGGAATAGCCGCCCTCATAGTTTTTGGCAAGGATGGGAGCCAGGAACTGCATAACGCCCATGCCCAGCAGACTGCCGACGGTGTTGAAGATCGTGAACAGCGGGCGCTGCTTGGGGTCGTTGGTCAGAACCGTCTGACCGGAACGGGTGCAGCTGGTCTGGAAGGTGTAGCCGATGACCCAGACAAAGTACAGGCCCACAAACGCGGCATAACGTGCCCACATCATCGTATCGGGGATCATCGGGGTGATGCCGTACAGCACCAGAATGCTGACGGCCATGATAAGGTTGCCGATGGCCATGAACGGGCGGAATTTGCCGAACTTACCGTTCGTGCGGTCCATCAGCGCACCGATGATCGGGTCGGTGATGGCGTCGCACAGGCGCATGGCCGTGACCATGACCGAGGCAAACAGAGTGCCCAGCGCCAGTACATTGCTGCCGAAGGTGGCAATGTAGGAAAGCACAAGGACGTAATAAACATTCGTGGCACCGTTGTTCAGCGGAAACAGTACCAGCTGGTAAAGTTTGGCGCGATTGACGCTGGACGCTTTTGCATTTTCGCTCATGGGCTGCTCCTTGTTGTGGAAAAAGAAATCTTACTCAAAAGTCCCCGCCGGGGCCGGCGGGGAGCTTGCGGAAATTCTGTAGAAATTAGGCTTTCTTAGCGGCTTTCAGGGATTTTTTGAAATCCTTGTAGGCCTTGTATTCTTCGGTCTTGCGGAACTTGATGCCGCCAATGATCCACATCACGATGCCCAGCAGGCAGAAGAAGGTGGAAGCACAGGCAATGATGATGCTCATGGTGACAACCGTCGGGCGGGTGACCTTGATGGTGGTGTCGGCACCCACGCCGTTCATGCCGCAGGAGTTGGCGATGGCATACAGGTTGTGGTGGCAGGCCTCGCGCATGGCGGTGACGATGACGGGGTCGTTCTTGTACTTGGGCAGGGTGTCGGTGACGAAGGACATCATGGCGTCGTAGATGGACACACCGGCCAGCACGCCGTCGGGACCGTTGACATACTGGGTCAGAACGTTATCGGTGATGACCATGCCGTCGCAGCCCCACTCGTTGCGCAGGATGCCGGTGACCAGGCCGTAGTTGCCGCCGGACCAGACAGCGCCCCAGCGGGTGTAGGCGATCATAACGCCGTTGGCGTTGCCGACCTCGACGGGAGCCTGGAAGGCTTTCAGGTAGACTTCACGGGCAGCCTGCTCGTTCAGCCAGACGCCCAGACCGATACGATCCTGCTCGCAGTCGTTCAGGGCAAAGTGCTTCATAACAACGTGGACGCCCTTGTCCTGAATTGCCTTGACTTCGTAAGCGGACATCATGCCGGAGAGGAAGCCGTCCTCGGAGTAATACTCGAAGTTACGGCCGCCGTAGGGGGTGCGGTGAATGTTGTTGCCGGGGCCGTACAGGCAGGCGATGTCGGCTTCCAGGCAGTTGTTGCCGATGACCTTGCCGATCTCGGTCATAATCTCGGTGTTGAAGGTGGCAGCCATAACGTCCTCAGAGGTGAAGGCGGTGGCGGTCAGCTGGCTCTTGTCGTTGCCCAGCAGGCTGGCGGTCAGACCCTGGGGGCCGTTCTCGTCACGGGTGCCGGGGGCTTCCACGCTCTTGACGGGCATGGTCCAGTGGAAGGCGTCGCCGATCAGGGAGTTCATCTCGTCGAAGGTCATCTGATCCAGCAGCTCGTCCCACTTGGGATCGTTGTAGTCCAGACCGATCATGTCGTACAGCTTGACGCCGTTCTTGGCGCCGAGGGTGGGCATATCAACGCTCTCGTAGTCGGCAGGATCGTAGCGGATGTCCTTCAGGTCCTTCTTGAGCAGCTCGGTCAGGGCCAGCTTGACGGTTTCGGTGGGCAGGGTGCCGTTCCAGTCAGAGCGGCTCAGCCAGGTCACGGTCTCCTCAATGCCCTCGTACAGGTTGGGGTCGGCGTTGGACAGCTGGTTGGTGATGGCGGTGCCGTTTTCGCTGGTGGCATAGGTGGTGGTGTCGAGGGCATCCTCGGTCCAGGTGTAGGTCAGGTCGGCGTTGCCGTCGGCGGTCATCTTGCCGTTGGTGGACTCCACGGTGTAGCCCTTGGCAGCCAGAATGTTGTTGACAGCGTTGTGGGCATCGGTGGCGGCGGTGAAGTAGTAGTCACCGGCGTCGAGGATGTAGGTGCCGGCGCCGTAGGTGTCGTAGGAAGCAATGTCGCGCTTGTTGACGGTCATGGACAGCGTCTCGGAAGCGCCCGGCTCGATCATGCCGGTCTTGCCGAAGCCGACCAGAGAAACGGCAGACTTCTCGACGCCGTTTTCCTTGTCGTAGTCGGTGTAGGGGCTCTGGACATAAACCTGCACGGTCTTTTTGCCGGCCATGTCGCCGGTGTTGGTGACCTTGACGGTGACGGTGTAGGTGTCATCGGCGGCATTGTAGCTGACGTTCATGTCGCTGATGTCGAAGTTGGTGTAGCTCATGCCGTAGCCGAAGGGGTAAGCCACGATGTCGCCGTAGGCGTAGTCGCCTGCGTTGCCGTTGCCGGTGACGAAGTCCTCGTAGCGGGTCTCGTAGTACTTGTAGCCCACATAGATGCCTTCCTGGTAGATCATGTAGGACTTAGCCTTGGCGGACACATCGCCGCCCTCGACATAGCCTTCGTAGGTGGTGGGGGTGAAGTTCCACATGGCGGGGGCGCTGAAGTTGTCGTAGCAGTAGGTATCGACCAGGCTGCCGGAGGGGTTGACCTTGCCGGTCAGGATCTCGGCCACGGCATTGATGCCGGAGATGCCCACGTCACCGATCCACAGTGCGGCGTCGATGTCGTACTCGTTGTTCTTGAGGAAATCGACCTGCAGGGCGTTGGCGGAGTTGATCAGCAAGATGGTCTTTTTGACGGTGCCGTTCTTCTTCATCTCGGCAACGTTCTGCAGCATAGCCTTCTCGTTCTCGTCGAGCGCCAGATAGTTGACCTCGCCGTAGGAAAGGTCAGCACCCTCGCCGCCGACGCGGGACAGGGTCACGATAGCGGCATCGCCGTACTGGGCAACGCTGTCCTTGACCTCGTCGGTGTAGACATCCCAAGGCACCTCGGCGGTGACCTCACTGGATTTGGCGACGGTGCCGCTCTTGGAGCGGGCGTAGTCCTTGCCGGCGCCGACGGTGTAGAAGTCCCACAGGGTGGGGTTGACGGTGACACCGACCTTTTCGAGGGCGGTGCGCAGGGTGTCGGCGGTGGAGGCATCAATATTGCCGGAGCCGGTGCCGCCGTACACGAGGTTGACGCTGCTGCTGGAGAAGGTGCTGACCTTAGCGTCGGCAGCCAGAGGCAGCGCATTGTTGTTGTTCATCAGCAGGGCAGCGCCCTCGGCCTCGACCTGCTGGGTCAAAGCCAGACCGTAGTTGACCATCTCCTCGGCGGAGTTGAAGTCACTGGTGTAATACTGGGCGTTGGCGTCCTCGTTCTGCAGCTTCCAGAAGCTGCCGCCGAAACGGGCCGCCATGGTGTTGTCGAACTTTTGCAGAAGGATGCTAAGCGGGATCGAAACGATCATCACCACGGCGCAGATGATTGCCAGAATCTTCCACGGCGTAATGTGCTTACGCTTGGTCTTTTTGTAGGCCTTTTTCAAGGTCTGCTTTTGCATTTTCAGATCATCCATTACCTTTTTCTCCTTGTTTTATATAAAACAGCCGCACGGTGCGGCGTGTTTCAAAAGAATACGATGCGATTTCCGGGAGGTTTGTAGGGGCCGGGCATGCCCGGCCCGCGGCTTTCCCGCAAATGCTCGTCTGCCATTCGGCTGCGGGCCGCACATGTGCGGCCCCTACAGCTTGGCGAAATTTACACCCAGTTTGCGCTGGTGGACTTTTTCTTAGTCAGCTTGTAGTCCGGGTTCGGGGCATCAACCTTGCGGAATACCGCATCGTCGATGCTGTCCCCTGCCACGGCCTGGACCTTCGTCTCGCCGTTCAGCTTGACACGGAACTTGAAGATGTGCTCGCCCTCCTGCTCACTCAGCTTTTCGCCGTTGACATAAAGGCTTACCTGCTTCTGGTTGGAGTAGACCTTGACCTCGATCTCATTCTCGGTGCGGTCCGCATAGCGCTTGGAGCAGATATGCACGAACGGCTCGTCGCTCCACCACGCTTTATAGATGTAGAAGCTGTCCTTCTTGGTCTTGCGGTCAAACGTGACCAGGCCCTTATGGTTCATACCCGGCTCGCCGCCCTGGTCGCGGGCGTCGGCAGCAAAGTCGTACATGTTCCAGACGTGGGTCGCCCACAGCCATTTGTGGCGGTCAAAGCAGCGGAGCATGTACTCATGGTAGATGGCCTGGTATTCCTCGGTGTGGTCACCGCGGCGGGGATGGCTGCTGTGCAGGTTCGGCATACCCTCGGCACCGTACTCGCTGAAACCGAGCGCGCGGTTCGGGTAGCAGAGGTGGAAGAAGTCCATCCAGAGGTCGTTTAAAAAGAGGCCCGGCACGTACCAGCCCAGATACAGGTTCCAGCTGACGAGATCCGTGATATGCGCTACCGGGTTGAAGGGGCCGCACATCGCGTAGCAGGCCAGCGTCGTCAGGCGGGTCTTGTCCATCTCATGGCAGAGATCATTCAGCACATGATGGTTGTCGCGCATGTCGCGGTTGTCCTTCGTCGAGATCGTGATCTCGTTCGAGACGCCCCAGCAGACGATGCAGGCGTGGTTGTAGTTCTGGACGATCAGCTCCTTCATCTGGCTGATCGTGTTTTCACGGCCATTGGGCATGTGCTCGGAAATGTAGGGGATCTCAGCCCAGACGACCATGCCGGCCTCATCGCAGAGGTCGTAGAAGTACTGGTCGTGCTGGTAGTGCGCCAGACGGATCGTGTTCGCGCCCAGCTCCTTGATGAGCTGCATATCCTCGTCGTGCATCTCGCGCGTGATGGCATTGCCCAGACCCTTGCGGTCCTGATGGCGGGAGACGCCGTGCAGCGGATACGGGCGGCCATTGAGGAAGAAGCCCTGCTTGGGGTCAACCGAGAAACTGCGCACGCCGAAGCGCTGGCGTACCTCGTCCTGTACCTCGCCGTTCAGCACCAGACGCACCGCGCAGGTGTAGAGATACGGGTCGCGGACGCCGTCCCACAGGTGCGGGTGCTCCAGCGTGACCGTCGTGTCCCGGCCCTTGCCGGTCAGCACCTCGGCACCGGCGGCGTCGTAAATCGAGAACTCGACCTCGCCGTCGCCCTCCATCCAGGTCTTGACCTCGATGTCAGCGTTTGCGCCGTTGACAGTGGGCGTGATCTGCACGCCCGGGCCGCCGAGGTAATCCAGCGCGATGTGGTTCCGGTTGACGACCAGCAGGCTGACGTCGCGGTAGATGCCGCCGTAGAAGGTGAAGTCGGCCTTCTGGGGGTAGACGCGGTCGTTTTTGCTGTTGTCCGCCTCCACGATCAGCTCATTGCTGTCGGCCAGAAGCGCCGTGACATCCGCGCGGAAGGTGGAATAGCCGCCGTCGTGGCGGGCGGCCTCCACCCCGTTCAGCGTGACCTTGGCGCTGGCATTCACGCCTTCAAACTGCAGCCAGACCTGTTGGGTATTCTTGTCAAAAGCGGGCGCCGTGAACTGCGTCTTGTAGATGCAGGTGCCGCGCCAGTAGTCGTTGCCGCCGTCCTGGCCGTCGATGTTGTTCCATGTGTGCGGCAGGTCCACGGCAGTGGTCTTGCCGTCAGGGCCGGTGAACTGCCAGTTCTTCATCAGCTTGGTCGTGCTTCGCATTGCGCCCTCCTGTGTTGTTTTTTACTGTACTTGTATTGTACAGAACTGTTAAATTTCTGGCAATAGGTTTGCGAAAAGTGGTATTTCTGGCGGGATATTCGGTTTTTGGGGTACAAAAAAGGCCGCCCGTTCTTTGTACATCTTGCACAAAAAACAGGCGGGATTTTTTCTTTCATCCCCTGGTGAGCGGCATCACGATCTTGACGGCGAACAGCTCTCCGCGGGGCTCTGTCGCCATGGTGCCGCTGTATTTCTGCACGACACGGCGGGCGACCTTCAGCTCATAGCTGTGGCGGCGTCCGTGGTCGGACTGGCTGCCGGACAGCGCCGGGCCGATGACGTTGATGACCGCGAAGCCCTGCCGCCTGCATACAAGCAGGTCGATCATGCGGCGGTCATTCGGCTGCTGGGCTGCAGCGTCGATGGCCTGGTCGAGCAGGTTCGAGAACAGCGCGTACAGGTCACCCGGCTCAATGGCCGCAAGGCAGGTGCCATCGGCCACGCAGTTCAGGCGGATGCGCTGGGCCTCACACAGCAGGCTCTTTTCGGTCAGGACGACGTCCAGCACCTCATTGCCGGTGGCAGCGTTGGCGTCGTACATCCGGGCCGCCTGCTCGGCCTCGTCAAGGCTCTGCGTTGTGGCCTCGTCGGGCTGCAGGCGGCGCAGGTCGGCGATTTGAACCTTGAGCTCATGGCACTTGCGGTTGATGATCTGCACGTTCTGCCGTGCGATCTGGTACTGCTTGCGCTGGCGGTCATACAGAAGGTTCAGTGCGTCCATCTCCTTCTGCATGGCCGCTTTTTTGAAAAGCTCGGTCTGTAAATAGAGCAGCGTCACGCAGTAAAACTGGGTCAGCATCGACGGTGCGACTACCGCCGATGGCTGCAGCCCGACGCGCAGACTGGTTTGCAGTGCAAAAAACTGAAAGACGAATATCGCGCCCAGAAGTCCGGCGCTGCCCAACTGGCGAGGGCCGATGTGGTAGATGCCGTCCTCCGGCATCGTGCGCGCCATGGTATACCGGACCGTCACACAGCAGGCAATGGTAAAGCCCAGCTGCCCCAGTAGCATCGGCGTGCTGTGCAGCGGCAGATGGCGCATTCCAAGCGTCTGCGCCGTCCAGATCAGAACGCGCCACAGCTCATAGGCCGACTCCGTCGTCAGGACGATCCAAATGCTGCAATATGCGCTGGCCGACCAGTCCAGCAGCGTGCAGAAATGGGTTGACACCGCAGCCCAGATGAAATAACCGCCGTAAATCACCAGCAGCATCGCCGGCTTGGCGTGGCCGCTGTTGGCCCAGATGATGACCTGCGCAAACAGCACTGCCGCGATAAAATTCAGGGCGGTGCGCATGGTAAAATTCCTGCGTTTTTTCAGCGGCAACCAGTAGGCCAGCTCCGCACCGCACAGGCCGACAGCACAAACCACCCATGTCAGAAGTGTATCCACCTACAGCGCACCCCCGACATAGGCCGCCAGCGCGGCCAGAAAGGCCGTGCGCTGGCGGCGGCTGATCTCCAGCCGCTCCTCCCCCACCTGCACCAGATCATCCTGCACGCCCCTGACGTGGCGCAGGTTGACCAGATAGCACTGGTTGCAGCGCGCAAAGTGGTAGGCAGCCAGATCCTTTTCGGCCTTCAGCAGACTGCCGCGCACCGACCAGGTATCCGTGGCCGTGTGGTAGTGCAAAAGGCGGTCCCGCGTTTCCAGATAAAGGATGTCGTCGGTATCCAGCAGCTGCACCCCGCCGCTGACCTGCAAGGCCACCTGCCCGCCGCGGCGGCGCTGGATGCGCTGCAAGGCGCGCTCCAGCTTGGTGCTGAACTGGTAGTAGCTGACGGGCTTGAGCACAAAGTCGAGCGCGTCGACCTCATACCCGCGGATGGCATACTGTGCCATGTTGGTGACGAACACGAGCACCACATCCGGGTCCTGCCTGCGGATGCGCTCCGCCGTCGGCATACCGCCGAGCTTTGGCATCTCAATATCCAGAAAGATGATGTCAAACCCGGGGCGGTACGGCTCCACAAGCTGTGCTCCGTCCGAGAAGGCGGTCACGTCCAGCTGGTGTCCGCTCTCCTGCGCATACTGCGCGATGAACCCGCAGAGCTGCGCCCGCATGGCGTCGTTGTCCTCGACCACGGCGATTTTCGCCATCTGCTGTGCCTCCTTTCCTGCATAAGCCTGCCCTATTGCATATATATATTTATTATGGCAAAAGACAGCAAAAAAAGCAACACCTTTGCAGGAAAAGGTGCTGCCGTTATGATAAATTTTATACCAGCATGACGAGCGTGCCCGCGACAAGCACGGCCAGACCTGTCAGAGCCTTTCTGCTCAGGCGCTCATGGAACACGATGTAGGAGAACAGCACCGTGACCAGAATGCTCAGCTTGTCGATGGGCGCGACGAGGCTGGCCGGGCCGAGCTGCAGCGCTTTGTAATAGCACAGCCAGCTGGCACCCGTAGCCAGGCCCGACAGACAGATGAAGCCAAGCTCGTTTTTGGGCACCGCCTTCACCTGGCCCTGCTTGCTCTGCACAAACACCATGACCCACGCCATGATGAGCACCACGCCGGTGCGCAGCGCCGTACCGAGATTGGACTCGACCCCGGTGATGCCGACCTTGCCCAGGATCGAGGTCAGCGCCGCAAAAATGGCCGAACCGAACGCCGCCAACATCCAGCCGTTTTCCTCTTTCTGGACGCCGCCCTTTTTCTCGATCATCAGGAACGTGCCGGCGGCGATCAGCACAACGCCGATGCCCCTGGTCAAGGTCACACTCTCGCCCAGCAGCAGAGCAGCCAGCAAGATCGTCATGACCGTGCTGCTCTTGTCGATGGGCACGACCTTATCGATCGGCCCGCGCTGCAAGGCATAAAAATAGCACAGCCAGCTGGCACCCGTAGCCAGACCCGACAGCCCCAGGAAAACCAGACTTCTGGCCGGGATGCTGGCAATCGTCCCCTGCGAGCCGACCACAAACACCATGACCCACGCAAAAATCAGCACAATGATCGTGCGGATGGCCGTGGCCACGGTGGAATCCGTTTTGCGAATGCCGCATTTTGCCAGAACGGATGTCAGACCCGCGAACAGCGCAGAGCCGACTGCGTACAGTAACCACATACAAATCGCCTCATTCAGCACTATTGTACGCTCTTTGCCAGTCTTGTGCAACCGGCTTTTGTGCAAATCGCGTTTTTACGCAAAAGCCGCACCCCGGTCTCTGCGCGGGGTGCGGCTTCGTACTTATTCGCTCAATTCATGCGCCAGCAGATAGAGCATGGCGGCGGCCACGATAAACCCAAAGGCGTACAGCTTGCCGGGCAGCGTGTTGAGAGCCCCGGCATAGATGCCGATGAACGGGATGTGCGCCGTGACCGTGCCCAGCACGCCGGCGTACTCGACCTTCAGCGGGTCGGGTTCGGCGTTGGCGTCTCCCTTGGTGACAAGCTCGCCCTCGACGATGTGGTTTTCCACAAGGCGGTGGATCACGACGCTGCTGCCGCTCCGGTAGGCAACGATCTCGCCGGGCTGCAATTCCTCCGGTGCAGCGGGCTGCACCAGGACAACGCTGTGCACCGGGATGGCCGGATCCATGCTGCCGCTGACGACTGATGAACACCTGCCGCAGTGTGCAGCAGGTGTTCATCAGTCGTCAGCGGTCCGGCTCACAGTCGAGGATCGACGGGATGTCCGTCCAGCGGTCTGCCTCGGCGGTGTAACGCTCATGCAGCCAGGCGACGGCCTTATCCAAGCCCGCCTGGTCGCCGTCAAACAGCTGCGTCTCGATCTTTTCCTCGGCGGTATGCTCGATGCTCCACGGGCCGGGCCAGACCTCGGCACAGAGGGCCTCGCGCTTTTTCTTGCCGCTCTCGTCGCTCGGGTCGGGCACCTTGATGGGGGTGATGACATAGCGCATACCGCCCTCTGCCCCGGAATACGGATTGCCGTTGTGGAACCAGTGATAGATCGGGAATGCGTCAAGCATGGTCGGCACCTCTTTTTGCACAAATAAAAATACCCCGAAGCGAAACGCCTCGGGGTATCTTGGAGCGGGATACGAGTCTCGAACTCGCCACCTACTGCTTGGGAAAACTCCAAAATATCCCGCCGCAACGTTAAAAATGGACATTTTACAGGCTTATTACAAGTTTACGTCCACTTAACCCGGCGGGCATTTTCGATCAAATTCTGTACGTCGGGGTGGGTGTAAATGTTTAAAGTCGTTGTAATATCTGCGTGACCTAGGATCTGTTTCGTGACCTCCGGCGGCAGACCGGCGGCGGCAAATTTCGTCGCGGCGGTGTGTCGGCAGGTGTGCGGCGTCACGCCCTCGATCCCGAGCTTACGCATTAAACTATTGAAAGATTTCCGCACGTTGTTGTGATCGCGCGGGAGACCGTACTTCGATGGGATCAAGTACGGCGTATCGTTGCCGTCCAACCATTGCAGAATATACGGCATTATATCCGGGTGGAGCGGGATCACGCGGTCACGCCCTGCCTCCGTCTTTTCTCCGCCGATCAGATACCCATCGTCGGCGTGGACATTTTCCCGGCGGGCGGTGAGCAGCTCGTTCAAGCGCATACCTGTGTATATGAGCGTGAGCGCGATTCTCGCCGTCTCTCCGAGGCGGGCGTCGTCTGTCATGCTTCTTATTGACTGCACCTCGTCGGCGCTCAAAACGCGCGTTTTCGGAGCGCCGGCCTCGGGCAGGACGAGCGCGGTCGAGTAGTTCGTGTGGATTATATCCTGATTTATAGCGTACTGGCATAATTGCGAAAACAGCTGCCGCTCTTTTTCGCACAGGCTGCGGCTTGCCCCGGCTGCCATCATCTGCGAGAGGACTCGTTGATAGTCCTCCGTCTTGAGTTCGGCGATCCGCCGGTCGTGCAGGGCTGCCGCCTTGCGGTAGGCGTTCGCGTAGGACTGCTGCGCCTTTACGGTGATCTTCGGATAGTGAAGCTCGCTCCAACGGTCGTACACGTCGGCGAGCGTGTAGGTCTGACGCTCCGGTGAAATCTTGCTCGCGTTCACGTCGTCGAGCGCCTTCACCGCCTCGCCGGACGTGGCAAACGTGCCGATCCGCGTCCCATCTGCCGCGACCGCAACAAAGGGGCGGCTCTTATTCCGTGCGTCTTTCCAGACCGAGCCTGTACCGCGCGGACGTCTGCGCCGCCTGCGCTGGGCTGCCGGTGCACCTTCCATACGCACACCACAATAGCAACAAAAGACGGCATCGTCAGGAATCACACGGCGACATCTCATACACTGCATAACGCTTCTCCTTTTTGACGACGCGCGTAGTATGTTCCTGCCTTTTACTCCTGATCTGAGGTCTCACTGTCTACGATCTTTTGCTCCGCAAGCTGTTCGTCGATCATTTTGTTATAGTTTGCATTTTCTGCGGCTGTTTTCTCTGGCTTTACGATCATCCCTATGTAAATATAGGACATAACCGCAAGAATAATACCGCATATCCCGATTACAATCGGGGACTTGAAAAGCCAAAGAACCACTGCGAGCAGAACACCGACTATTACCATACCGACTATACCGTCGCGCCTCACGAGTTCAGGCGTTGCGGATCTGTACTCTGGCTTTTTAGCTTGTTTCGGCTTTACCGGCGCTGTGGTAGTCTGCGCACTGCTTGCTGCTGCCCGCGTTTCCGTTTGGCTCGCGTATTGTCTCGGCTTTACCTTCCTGTGCGACGATTTCCGCTTAGTCGATCCGCCTATCTTCGTACTATATGAAATGCCCGTACCGGGGATAGAGAACCTCGCACGCGCTCCTGTTCTGCTATTAAACGAGATCCCGGCACCCTTTCCTCCAAAGCTAAAGCCGGTACTTTTCTTACCGACGTTGAAGCGCACACCTTTTGCTATCTTGAAGCTCTTCCGAAATCTAAATCCCATTTGATAAGCCCCTCCTGTTATGTCCAAATAATCGGACTGCAAACTATTTTTTAAAATTTACTACTTGAAATACAACTGAATGTTGTGTATAGTTGTATTAGGAACTGATGCAGGGAGGATCCGCAATGACGACGTTAGAAAAAATCAAAACCGAAGCGAAAGGCCTCACCAGCGAGAACGCGCTGCGCGTTCTCGAATACATACGCGAGCTAAGGGGCAGCGGCGTTACTGCTTCGACTTCAAAAACCTGATATAATCAAGGACGGTCTTCTGGTCTGTCTCCGACAGCCCGGCGCACTCCCTCGCTATAAGCTCCTCGACGGTATTCACCGCCGGGGGGTTTTCTTTTTTCTGCTCTACTTTACCGTAGAAATAGTCGATTGTCACGCCGAAATAGTCTGCTATCTTTTGCAAATTTTCGATTTTGGGAGAGCTTCTTCCCTTCTTCCAGTCCGTGAGGGAGCCGGTAGAAATCCCGGTCGCCTTCGACACTTGGTATGCTGTCGCGCCGCGTTCGTCAAGCAGCTTTTGAAACATTTCGTACATTGCTATACCTCGTTTTTGTGCAGTGTGCCAAAAATGTGCACTACCTCTGAAATACGTGGTATTGCGTGTTGACACACTCGTAAAACCGTGGTATAGTATAGGCATACCTCGCAATTACGAGCTACCACGGCTCTAGGTGCTATTTGATTCTCGCAAAACCATAATATCACAAAACCGAGGTAAACGCAACTATCAAAATAAACAAAGAGAGGAGGACTACTATGGCAGAACTGCACACCTGCACGGACGTCGCCGCCCGCTACGGTGTAGAGGTTATCACCGTTTGGGACTGGATCCGCAAGAAGAAGCTCGGCGCTGTCAAGATCGGCCGCGAGTATCGAATTTCCGACGACGATCTCCGCGCCTTCGAGGACGCCCGCCGCACTATCCCGCACACCTAAGAAAGGAGCTGCCCCATGCCAACCGCAGAGGAGTGGATCGACAACCGCTCATTGCACCCGACCATGACCTTGCAAGAACTGTGCGAGTATTTTAAAGCGAACTTCGTTCAGGCAGACCCCGAGACGATCGCCGAAATGATCGTGCAGGGCAAATACCCTTTCGCCTTCGGCCTGCCTGCCGACGGCAAGCACAAGCGCCGCTTGCAGATCTTCCGCGCCGGAGCCTACGCATGGCTCGACGAAATGACCCACTCGAACACCTACAGAGGAGAAAAGTTATGAACAAAAACAAGGAAGCCGCCCGGGTGCTGGAACACCCGAACGGCAACAACAGACGCGAAATTGCTACACCTCGCGTCTCTATTGTACATCACCAACGCCGCGATTTCAAGCGGCAGGCCGCAAAGTTGGTGCTGACCGTGTGCGGCCTCGTGTTCCTGACTTCGATCGTCGGGATTGCCGAGGGCGGCGGAATCCCCGCCGCCTGCTACACGATCAGCTCCGTGCTGATTGCCAACCACGCCGCCGGTGCTCTGCTGGCAGGCAATAGAGAGGAGTAAAGCTATGAAAAACGCCAAGATCAAGAAGCTGGAACCGAAGGAATGGCTCGACCGTGTGATCGACAACCTCGATCAGCTCCGAATCCTCGACAGGGCTCTCCGCCCGGAGGAAGTCACCTACACCTGTCTCGATGTTACGGACTACGAGAGCGAGTTTCCGACGCTCCACCTCGGCGCTGAAAACGTGCGATTTTTCGGCGCACTTTTCAATCTGCCTATTGAACTCTCTACTGTTCGTTATTGCGATATGCGCCCCTATGTTTATGTGTCAATCACATACAGAGATCACCGTATTTTTGGCATAGAGTACATTAGCCACGAGGAGGCGAGCAAGCTATGAACCTACGCAACACCCGCCTCGACCGGCGGCTCACGCAGCCGCAGATCGTCGCCAAGATGAAGGAAGTCGAGCCGCGCGTCGACGTTGCGCTGTACTCCAAGATGGAGAGCGGGATCTGCTTGCCGACGCCCGCACAGATGGGCGTGATCCTGTCGGCGCTGGATTGCCACTTGCACGACCTCTACGCCCTCGACGAGATTGCCTTCCCCTCTATTCAGCCGGAAGTAATCGAGATCCCGGAGGAGACCCGCGTACCGGTGCGCCCCCGCAAGCCTGACCGCCGCAAGGGAGACCGTCACCGCAAGACCCGGCGGATCTGCCTGCGCGTGGACAACGCCACGGCCGCCGCTCTGCCGAAGATCTGCGACTACTTCGGCTACAAGAACGTACAAGCATGGCAGCAAGATTGCCTCGACACGCTGATCCACAACTACCAACAGGAAGGCGGGACGGAGTATGTACCTACCCGAGACGGCTCCACTACTGCCGATTGAGCCCGGCGATCCAGACTACGACCCCTTTTGCAAGAAATCCCCCCCCCGAGCCGCTTGTGCAGCTGTCGCTCACTGGCCCGGGCGTGTGGATCTGTCCGACGTGCTGCACCGTCCTCGGGACGGTCGGCGGCCGATACAAGACGAAGTGCCCGAAATGTGGACAGAAAGTGAAGTAAAACGCCATGACTTTATATGAAATTTCCGCAACTATGCAGCAGTTCCTCGCCGCCGTTGATGCAGGCGAGATCCCGGAGGAGGCTTTTGCCGATACCCTCGAAGGGCTGGAAGGTCTGCTCGCTGATAAGCTGGACGACTGCGCCTGCGCCTACAAGGGGCTGATCGCCGAGGCGAAGGAGATCAAGGCAGAGGAGGCGGCACTCGCCGCCCGCCGCAAAGTCAAGGAGAACGAGGCGGCACGGCTGGCCTCGTATATCGACCATTGCCTCAAGGACTCCGCCGGGGAGGGCGTCAAGCCGGAGAAGTTCGAGACCGCCCGGAACGTCCTCTCCTACCGCGCGAGCGAGGCCGTGGACGTGCCGGACGTGGAGAGCGTCGTCCTGTGGATTCAGACTCACGAGGGCGAAGCGATCGGCGGCGTCGCCGTTGACGGTGACAAGCTCCTCAAGTGGAAGGAGCCGGAGCTGTCCAAGACAGAACTCAAGGCCGCGCTCAAAGCTGGCCTCGTGATTCCCGGCGCGACCGTCAAGCGGTCGTTCAATTTGCAGATCAAGTAAAGGAGCTGGACTATGGACGAGAAGAATCTCGAACTCTACAAGGCGTTCCGCTCTGTGCCGGAGAACGCACAGCGAGCGATCACAGGCGGGCGGCTCAAGGGCAAGACCGAGATCAACCCCATGTGGAGAATCAAGGCATTGACCGAAGTTTTCGGGCCTTGCGGCATCGGCTGGAAATACGAGATCGTTAAAAAATGGCTCGAGCCCTGCGAACAGACCGGCGAGACTGCCGCTTTCGTTGACATCAACCTCTATTTTCTCGATAAGTACACCGGCGCGTGGTCGGATCCTATCCCCGGCACCGGCGGCTCGATGTTCTGCGCGAAAGAGCGCAGCGGCATGAACTGCTCCGACGAATGCTTTAAAATGGCGCTCACGGATGCGCTCTCCGTCGCTGCAAAGGCGCTCGGCGTCGGCGCGGATATTTATTGGCAGGCGGACGCCACGAAGTACACGGCGGACACGACTCCGGCAGCACCGCCCCCGGCGGCTCCCCTCGTCTGCCGCAAGTGCGGCCGCCCCTTGCAGGGCGTGATCCAGAACGGCAAGAAGTACACGGCGGAGGAAGCGCAGAAAACCCTCGACGGCCTGTGCGTTGCCTGCTGGAAGGAACGAAAGAAGGCACAGAATGAAGATACAACGACCTGACCTCGGCAGCACCGTCTACTATGTGCGCTACGTCTGGACGCAGGGCTATTCCTGCGCACAGTACGAGGTACAGCGCGGATTATACGCTGCCAACTATGCGGGCCCGCCGTTTCAGCTGTGGATCCGCTTTCCCGGCGGTTCTGCCGTCTGGGTGCATGAGAGCGCCCTCGGTCGGCAAGTGTTCACCGACCCCGACGAGGCGCAGGCTGTGGCGGACGAATGGACACGCCGTCTCCGCGAAAGCTGGCGGACGCTATGATCGAGATCCAGTTCACGGATGGGCGATTTTCCCGCGAGCGCGACGGCCTGTTCCTGTGCCTCAAAATGCGCCCTTCCAGCGAGTCGGCGGCGTACAGGCTGTTGGATATGCTGAACGGCGAAAAGCCCTTTACGGCGGCTTGCAAGCCACTCGTGGCGCGGCGCAGTCTATCCGCCAACGCCTATTGCTGGGTTTTGTGCGAAAAGATTGCCGTAGAAATCAGCACAGAGAACGCCCCGGTCTCCAAAGAGGACGTATACCGCGAGGCGATCCGGCGCGTCGGCGCGTTTGATATTTACCGCGTCCCGGCAGTAGCCGTCGAAAAGGCCTGCGAGCGCTGGGCGCGGAACGGCATCGGCTGGATTGTGGAGAGCCTCGGCCACCGCACCGGCGACGACTACGACGATGTTTGCTTCTACTACGGATCCAGCACCTACGACCGCGCAGAGATGGGGCGGCTCCTCGACGATCTGATCGAGGACGCCGAAGCCCTCGGCATCGAAACAAAATCCCCGGAGGAGGTGGATCGGCTTTTAAGCCTGTGGCAATGCGAAGATGCTACCTGTGCGGCAAAGTGAGACACCTCGAACGGCATCACATTTTCGGAGGGGCGAACCGTTCCCTCTCCGAGCGCTACGGCCTCGTTGTGGATCTGTGCCATCACTGCCACAACGAGCCGCCGGACGGCGTACACTTCAACCCCGACCGTATGCAGCTATTACACGAGATCGGCGAGCAGAAATATCTCGACGAGACCGGCGACACGGTCGAGGGGTTTATAGCCAAGTTCGGGACGAATTATCTCCCGACAGAAAGGACAGAAAATGCTTAACGTAACCGCAATTATGGGGCGACTCTCCCGCGACCCGGAGCTTCGGCAGACCACGACCGGGAAAAACGTCGCCTCGTTTACGATCGCCTGCTCGCGCGGGCGCAAGGACGCCAACGGGAAGGATCTCGTCGACTGGATCCCGGTCGTCGCGTGGGAGCATACGGCGGAGTTCGTTTGCAAGTATTTCGAGAAGGGCAGTCTGATCGCCATTGACGGACGCCTGCAATCTCGCACCTACAAGGACAGGGACGGCAACAACCGCACCGCGATCGAGATCGTCGCCAACAATGCAAACTTCGCAGGATCCAAGAGCACCGGCGGCGGATCGAACTCCGTCCCGGCGGGCAACTCCTACAATGAGCCTACGGTGCAGTACGACGAGATCGAGGACGAGGGCGACTTGCCGTTCTAAGGGAGGTACAGTATGCAGATTGAAGAATATCCTGTACCGAACGAGTGCGCGAGAGCGCAGATCTACCTCCTTCTCCCTGTTCTTGCCGTGGACGATGAACGTATCAACGACGGCGAGGTTCTGCTGCTTGCCGAGATTATGGCGCTTGCGAACAATACCGGCTACTGCTACGCATCGAACGCCTACCTCATGAAGAAGCGCCGGATCTCTCAATCGACACTCACGAGCAGGCTCGGCAACCTCAAGAAGCACGGCTACATAAAAGTCGAGCTCGTCAAGGACGACAAAGGCTGTGTAAAGGAGCGCCGGATCTATCCGTACTGCCTCGACTTTACACCCTATACCGAGCAGCCGGGGGAGGTATGCCGAGAATCTGGCATAGGGTATGCCGAGAATCTGGCAACACCTATGCCGAAATCTCGGCAGGAGAATAATATAAGTAGGAATAATATAAGTAAGAATAATAGAGAGAGAGTAAGAGAGAACCGCCCGGAATCCGTCGAAGCCGTCCGCGCCTATTGCCAAGAGCGGAACAATGGCGTCAACCCGGAGGCATTCTTCAACTACTACGAGGCCAACGGCTGGAAGGTCGGGCGGAACGCTATGAAGGACTGGAAGGCGGCCGTCCGTAATTGGGAAACCAAGGACGGCAGAGGCCCGCGCCCGAAGGGAGGCACACAGAACAATGGTACAAGCATTACAGACGGTTTTGTCTAAAGCCGGGATCCAACCCCGGCACGACATGACGGACGAAGAATGGAAACGCCACCTCGTCGACCGCATGAACAGCGCCACCGGTGCGCTGGGCGACGGCATCGACTGCCCGAAATGCCTCAATCGCGGCTACTACTACCGCTACGACGAGGAGAACTCCGGGCCCGTGATGGTCAACTGCGACTGCATGGCGCGTCGGAAAGCTCGCCGCCGTCTGGATCGGAGCGGTCTCGGCTCGGCTATGCGGCGCATGACATTCGATACCTACCAGACGCCGGACGACTGGAATCGACAGATCCTCGCCGTCGCCAAGAAGTACGCGGCAGCCCCGGCGGGCTGGTTTTTCGCGGGCGGGCAGCCCGGCGCAGGCAAAACGCACATCTGCACGGCGATCCTTCAAGAGCTGTCTATGCGCTATCCTGTGCGCTATATGCTGTGGAGAGACGAGAGCGCCCGGATCAAGGCATCGCTCAACGAGCCGGAGGGCGTCGCCCTTATGAGTGAGCTCAAATCCGTACCGGTGCTCTATATCGACGACCTGTTCAAGGGCGCGGAGCGGCCGACTCAGGGCGATCTAAATATCGCCTTCGAGCTGCTCAACCACCGCTACAACAACGAGAGCCTCTACACGATCATATCGACCGAGAAGCTCCTCGACGACCTGATCTGTATCGACGAGGCGATCGGCTCCCGCATTGCGGAACGCAGCAAGGGACACAGGATCCAGCTCAAGCCGGATCCGTCCCGGAATTGGAGGACGAAATGAACACAGAGGCCATGTTTTCGAGTAAAACCGATTTATGGGCAACGCCGAAAGACTTCTTCGATCGGCTCGACGCCGAGTTCGGCTTTACGCTGGACGCCTGCGCCCTGCCGGAGAACGCCAAGTGCAAGACGTACTACACGCCAGAGCAAGACGGACTCGCGCAGCCGTGGGAGGGCGTTGTTTGGTGCAACCCTCCCTACGGTCGGCAGATCGGGCAGTGGGTCAAGAAGGCTCACGACACGGCCACGAGGGGGGGGCTCGTCGTTATGCTACTACCCGCTCGCACAGATACGAAATGGTTTCACGACTACATATACCAGCAAGCGGAGATCCGCTTCGTCAAGGGGCGGCTCAAGTTCGGCGACAGCAAGAACGCCGCGCCGTTCCCGAGCATGGTTTGCGTTTTCAATGGAGGCGTGACCGATGAATATTAAGGCAAAGGCCAAGCGAGCCGGGCTCAACGAGAGCGAGGCTCGAGACTTGAAGCTGCTCGCGAGAGCGCTCGGGATCAGGATTCGCTCGGTAGAAGTTATCCCGGCGGAAAAACAAGCAGAACCGAAAAGGAGGAAAGTTTTCAACTATGACGAGTAAGCCTGTTAAATATGCGTACACGCTGCACAATCCGCGCAGCGTACCGAACGGGACGACCGACGGCGTCGTCGATATGCTCCCGGACATTTCCTCGGAGACGTGGGAGGCTTATTTCGACACCGTCGAGGCGGCCGTAGAGGACGCGCGGCTCGTGTGGCGGGACAACCACGGCTATTACCCTACGCCCGGCGAATACGTCGCCGTCGCCCCCTATACTCCGTGGGATCCAGACGTCGGCGAGCATTGGCTTCTCGATGATCTCTGCTCCGCTGCGTATGAGGCGGCAGACGACGCCGCCGACGATTGGGTTGAGGAGCTGGGCAAAGTTATCCGCGAGGATCTGCAAGAGCTTCACAGCGGCTTGCAAGCCGTCCTCCGCGAGTGGCTGAAAAAGCACGGCCTCGAGCCGCACTTCGGCACGGTCGACACGGCAAAGGCTACCTACTGCCCGCTGTGGGAAGGAGCAGGCGCATGAAGTTTCACTCGGGCCCACGCTTCGGGCTGACAGAGGAGGAGCAGCTCACGATCTACGGCATCTGCACGAGCTACAAGCGCCTATCCCCGGAGACACGGCGGATCATCGACGACGCCGTCCAGAGTTGCGGCGGTATCTACGCGACGGCGCTCTTTGAGGCGATCACGACGCGGGAGACCGTCCCGAGCGTCGCGTATCGCACCTACGGCACGAACTGCCCGATCGACCCGTCCGGGCTTGCAAAGAGGGTCAAGGCCGTATACAAGACACTTGCAAAAACGCTCCCGGTCTGGCAACTCGCCAACGGAGACCCCCCTATTCTGTGATACCATAATCGGGCGGGGAAGTTTATGGGCGTTTTCTTCTTCGTTCCTCTCTCCTTACCCCCGGCGTCAAACGCGCCGGGGGTTTGGTTTTTATATGCGCGGCGCAGCCTGCACGAGGGCGGCCGTGCGCCACAACAAACGCGAGGAGGGCAAACCATGGAACCGAAAAAGAGCACAGTCTCAGTGCTAGGCGAAGAATACACGATCCACTATCTCAACCCGGAGGACGACGCGACGCTGAACCACTGTCAAGGCTACACGGACGAGAGCACCCGCGAGATCGTTGTGCGGCGAGACCTTGCAGACCACGACGACCCGATGAACGTCTCGGACTGGTCGGCAATCCGCAAGGCGACGACCCGCCACGAGATTGTACACGCCTTTTTCTTTGAGTCTGGCCTCGGCTGCGAGAGCGACTATGCACAGAACGAGGAGCTCGTAGACTGGATCGCCCGGCAGGGGCCGAAGCTCTACCGCGCATGGGCGGAGGCTGGGGCGCTGTGAGCAAAGCCAAGCCGACCGAGAAGAGGGCGACAAAGCAGCACAACCGGGATTGGATCAAGATTAGGAACGAGTACATATCGACCGACATCGGGCTCCGTGGACTTGCCGAAAAGCACAATATACCGTTGACTACACTCCGAGATCGTTCAAGGCGCGAGGGGTGGGTCGCCATGCGTGACGAACAGCACCACGAAATCGCCCAAAAAACGGCACAAAAAACGGCGGAAATCGTAGCGAAGGACGAGGCGGGACGAGTTTCCCGCCTTTTGCGTATTGCAGACAGGCTCATGGATAAGACCGAGCGGGCGCTCGATGAACTGGATCAGCTGACCGTGAAGCACACGGAGAAGGTCAAGACGTCCGTCTCCGCCAAGGACGACGACGGAAAACCGATCCGCCGGGAGGTGGAGCGAGAGATCGTAGACCTTCAAACCGTGCAGACTATCATAGACCGAAAGGGACTCCAACAGATCGCCAACAGCGCGAAGGCAATCAAGGACATTCTCTCCGCTACCGAGGCGGAGAACGACTCCGGCTCACTGGACGACCTGATCGCCGCACTGCGTGAGATCGGAGGCGGCGGCGAGTGAGAATCGGCTACACGAAAAAGCAGGCGGCGCTTCTCCGGCTCTTTGCGCAGGGCAAACTCCACCGCTACACGATCCTCTCCGGCTCCGTTCGCTCCGGCAAGACGTGGATCTCGCTCGTGATCTGGGCGTTCTGGGTGGCTACGCGCCCCAAGGACGGCGTTTACATGATGTGCGGCAAAACTATCGAGGCACTCGATCGGAACTGCCTGCGCCCCTTGCAAGCCCTTGTGGGGAGGCGCAATTTCATCTACAACGCAAAGGCCAAGCGCGGGACGCTGTTCGGGCGGACGGTCTATTTCGAGGGCTGCAACGACGTCCGCGCGGAGAACAAGATCCGAGGCCTGACGCTGTTCGGTGCGTACTGCGACGAGCTGACCCTGTTCACCGAGGACTTCTTCGCGCAGCTGCTCGCCCGCCTGTCCACACCGGGCGCGAAGCTGATCGCCACGACCAACCCGGACACGCCGATGCACTGGCTCTACAAGAACTACATCAACCGGCCAAAGACCGCACAACCGATCGACCTCGGTGTCTACACTTTCCTCCTAGACGACAACACGACACTCGACCCGGAGTACGTCGAGGAGATCAAGAAAGACTACGAGGGCGTATTTTATCAGCGTATGATCCTCGGGCTGTGGGTCGTGGCAGAGGGCGCGATCTACCGCGTCTACTCCGACCGCCGGGAGAAATGCTCCGTACACCTCGCCCCGCTGGACGCCGATGGCAACGAGATCCGGGACGATGGGTGCGCGGACTACGACTACATACAGCTCGGCCTCGACTTCGGCGGCAATGGCTCCGCGCACTCCATCACAGCGACCGGCCTCAAATACGACTACTCGAAGATAACCGTCCTCGCCTCGCGCAGGCTCCCCGCAAGGGACACGAATCCGATCCAACTCTACGAATGGGTCGAGGGCTTCGTCCGCTACGTCCGGGAGACGTACTGCCGAGGATCTCGGACGATCCGCGCACTCTACGCCGACAGTGCCGAGCAGACCCTCAAGAACGGACTCAAGGATCGGCTCGACTTCCCTGTCAAGGACTCGCTCAAGCGGGAGATCGTCGATCGGATCCGCACAACGACTGCGCTTATGAGTTCAGGACGGTTCTTTATCAACCTTGCCGACTGCGAGACGCTCGACGCTGCATTGCAGACAGCAGTCTGGAACGAGAAAAAGCTCGGCCACGACGAGCGCCTCGACAACGGCACAAGCGACATCGACTCCCTCGACAGCTTCGAGTATAGCTTCGAGAAAGACCTCAAGAAATACGCGAGGAGCGTTGCATAATGTTTATCGACAGACTGATTCAGACCATCGGGAGGCTATTCGGAATGTATACACAACGGACGGCGGCGGCGGACTGCCGCAGCACGGCAATTTCTGACCGCATGGCGAACGCTATCACAGCATGGTATCGCCTGCTCTATGGCGAGGACGTACACGACGGCTACCCTGTGAGCAAGACCCGCGCCGCGATCTTCATCACGAACTTTGCCGCGACCCTTGCCACGGAGGAGCTCGAGATCAGCACCGGCACAGGAGCGCGGGCTGACTTCGTCAAGCAGCAGGTTGCCCGCTATGTTCTGCCGGAGCTGCACAACAACGTGCAGACGGCAGCAGCGGGCGGCGAGGTCGTGCTCAAGCCGTTTGTCCACAACGGCCGGATCCTGTGCGACGCCGTCACCGCTGACCGCTTCTACCCGACGCGGATCAACGCCGCAAAAGAGGTCGAGGCCTGCTACTTCACCGACTACGCGACCTACAACGGGCGCGACGTCGTGCGCGTGGAGTTCCACGACATGAGAGCCGACGGGTATTATATCCACAACGAGGCGTACTACGACGAGCGCGGCGCAATGAAGGGCAGCTTCAACTATCACCTCGTCCCGGAGTGGGCAGACCTCGAGGAGGACACGAAGATCGAAGGGCTCGACCGCCCGCTGTTCGCTGCGCTTAAAATGCCTATGGCGAACACGATCGACAACACCTCCCGGCTCCCGGTCTCCATGTACGCGAACTCTATGGACGCTTTAGAGGAGCTCGATCGCATCTACACGGAGTTCCTCTACGAGATTCACACCGGCAAGCGCAAGCGGATCGTCTCGCCTGACGCGCTTTCCGCGACGCTCCCGGGCTCGCCGAACTTCCACCCGGTTCCGTACAAGGATCTGACGACGGATCTCTACCTCGTGCTCGACACAGGCGAGGGCGGGAAGCCCTTCGACGACTACACACCGGAGATCCGCGTCGAGGCCTATCAAAAGGCAATCGACGTGCAGCTTCGCCTCATTGAGCGGCAATGCGGGTTTACCGAGGGCACGTTCACCCTCGACGTGCGCACCGGGCGCATGACCGCGACACAGGTCACGAGCGACGACCGGGACACCTACTCGACGATCAAGTCGATACAGGATCGCGGGCTCAAGCAGGGACTTGAGGACGTGATCTACATCTACAACGTCTACGCCACCCTCGGCGACCTTGCCCCGGCGGGTGACGTCGAGCCGTCCGTCACGTTCGGCGACTCCGTGTTCGAGGATACCGGGACGGAGTTCGGGCGCCGGAAGCAGCTGGTCGACGGCGGCTACCTCAAGCCGGAGAAGCTGATCTCGTGGTATTTCGGGTGCAGCGACGAGGAAGCGCTCTCTTATATGCCGGACGGTTCCGCCTCGCTCGGGATCGACTTCCCGACGGAGGAGTGATTCTATGCTGACGCCGGAGCAGCTTGCACAGATCGCAGACCACGCGACCGTGCGCAAGTTATACGATCAGCTCCAAGAGGATATAATCGCGGATATGGCTCGCAGGCTGTCGAAGATGGACTTTGCAGGCTATACGACCATGTGGCAGCTCCAAAAGCTCGAGGCAATCAACGCGGAGCGGGACTACATCGTGCAGCGACTCGCGGACATCTCCGGCAAAAGCAAGACGGAGATCAAGGCCGTGCTAGAGACCGGCTGTTCCTCCGCGCTTGGCTCGGACGATCAGATCTACCGCCTCGCGGGATATAAGCCGACGCCACTCTCGGAGAATCCCGCCTTGCAAGAGCTCCTCGACGCGGGACTGAAAAAGACGCTCGGCACGTTCCAGAATCTCACACGGACGACCGCCAACACCGCGACGCGGCAGTTCGAGGACGCTCTCGACCGCGCCTATATGCAAGTAACGTCCGGCGGGATCAGCTACCAGCAGGCGATCAAGGGTGCAGTGATCGACCTGTCAAAGCAGGGCGTCGCCGTGATCCAGTATCCAACAGGACACACCGACTACATGGACGTTGCAGTCCGCCGGGCTGTCCTTACCGGCGTAAATCAGACTGCGCTCAAGATCCAAGACGCGCGAGCGGACGAGCTTGGCTGTGACCTCGTCGAGGTAACGGCACACTATGGAGCCCGCCCAACGCACGCGGAGTGGCAGGGGCGCGTATATTCGCGTTCCGGCAAGGACAAAAACTACAAGAATTTCTACGACGCTACCGGCTACGGAACAGGCGACGGTCTCGGCGGGTGGAACTGCCGTCACTCGTTTTTTCCGTTCTTCAAGGGACTGTCCCGGCAGAATTACAGCTTGCAAGAGCTGCACAAAATGAACCGGCAGACCGTGAGCTACAACGGCCGCGAGTTGTCCCTGTACGATGCAACGCAGATGCAGCGGGCAAACGAGCGCGAGATTCGCGCCCTAAAACGAGAGCAAGCCGGACTCGAGGGCGCGGGGCAAGACGTCTCCGAGACCAAAGCCAAGCTCCGGGACGCGCAGGCAAAGCAGCGCGACCTCTGCGAGCAGACAGGCCTCCGGCGTGACTATTTCCGCGAGCGTGGCGGCAAGCAGAACCAGCAGGCAAGCCCAAACCCGAAGATTCAGATCGCACGGCAGGCGCAGGAAACCGGGACGGCCACGACATCAAAAACAGCGTCGGCGGAGCTCTCCCAAGTGGACGCGAGCGGATTCCCGAGTTTATTTACGGAGTCGGCACGAGTGAAGAAACAGACGGTCGCCTTCGCGGACTACTTGAACTCGATAGAAAATGCCGATCCGACCGTGCGCCGGATCTATGCAGAGTTCGGCAAGCTCGACAACCTACCCGGCAGCGTCAAGGCTAAAGTCTCGTACACCAAAGACGGCCATGCGGTAAACACATCATGGTATCGCCTCGACGGACGCCTCGCTGACGTCACGGTCAAGATCCCGGACGTAACATACAGCGGAGACATAACAGGAGCCGCACAGACAACGGCTCACGAGCTCGGCCACTATATTGACTTTTTGTGCCGAGAAGATCCTCAAAAGGCGGCGGGCTGGATCACAACCAAAAGCGCCGACCTGATGGACGCGGTTCGCGGCGAGCATACCGTCCCGCCCGAAATTCAAAGCCTTTTCAAGGTGACAGACGAAAAAGTGCGAGAAGCCGGAAAAAGCGTCATAGAAGAACGGCGCAGCAAACTCGACGCCTTGCGCGATTCGTGGTATAATGGCGGTGTTAGCTTCAAAGACTATCAAAAGGCACGATCAAAGATAATCGGAGAAGCAGAACTCCTCACGGATCGCGCACAACGCAACGCGTCCAACGGCGTAGGACAGCTCGAGGACATCTACGACGCCCTCGTCGGAGGGCTACGCCCCGGTATGTACGGACATGGGCACGACTATTACAGAGACTATAATAACCGCGTGCAAGAGATATGGGCCAACTATTGCAGCCTTTCGCTCACACGCCCAGACCTGATCGACGAGCTTCGCAAGCACGAGCCGACTCTCGTACAGGCTCTCGACAATGTGGCGGCAGAGATAGAAAAGAGGATTTTATGACAGAACGAGAAATAGTGTCCAAGCAGGCTATAATTGACGACCTGTTCTTTGAGTGCTCCGATCGGCTCGTTCACGAGTTTTTCGATTACGAGAGCGACGAGAAGCTCGACGAGAAGATCGACGTGCTCCGAAAGCTGAACGCGGGCGTCAAGCCGGAGGACATTCCGAACTATTATGACGTCCTCGAAAAGTACCCGAAAAACGGTGAGGCGTGGGACTAAACCCGCCAACGGAGACCCCCCTATAATATGCTACGCTATGAGCAGACCGAAAAGGTCTGCTCTTTTTTTTATTTCCTCCGCCCTCAGGAGGCTTAAACGAGAGGGACGGCGCACCGGGGAGAGGCCCCGGATATACAAGCCAAATCGACGCCGGAGAAGGAGAAAAGCTATGGCCGACTATTCGTTTTTGAAACCACTGTTCGGTGCTGACGGATCCAAAGCCGTGACCTACAATCAGTTCACGGAGGCGCTCGACGCGCAGAAAGAGATCAAGATCGGCAACCTTGCCGACGGTTCGTACGTTGCGAAAGGCAAGTTCGACGCGGTCGTGACGGAACGCGACACGCTGAAAAGCGGCAAGGAAGAAGCCGACAAAAAGCTGGCCGGTTACGATCCCGAGTGGAAAACCAAGGCGGAGGCAGCACAGGCCGAGGCCGACGCCAAAGTCAACGCGATTCTTCTCAAGAATGCAGCGCTCGGCGCTCTCAAGGGCGCAGGGTGCAAAGATCCCGATCTCGCATTTATGGCGCTTGACGCCTCCAAGCTCAAGCTCGACGGCGAGAACGTGATCGGCCTGAACGATCAGATCGAGGCATCCAAGAAGGCGCACCCGTCCCTCTATGACGTCGAGGAGGACGAGAAGCAGACGCAGCAGCACGGCAGTTTCCGCGTTACGACCGGCTCGAACGGCAGAACGCAGCCTCGCAGCAGCGACAAAGAAACCCTCGACGCGATCTACGCAAACAACCCCTTCTACAAGAAATAATAACACAAGGAGTGTTACAAAATGGCTGTTCTTATCAACACGCAGAACGTAGACGAGAAGTATTCTCCGATTCTGGAGCCCAACCTGTTCTACGCTTCCGTTTTCGTGCCCGGTGCGACCTGTACCGACCAGTACCAGACCGGGCCCGCAGGCGGCATCTACGTCCACAAGCTGAAAACTTCCGCCGTCGCCCCCGGCAAGCCCGGCCGTGACTTCACCGACGAGGAGACCAGCGACGATCTGATCCCGATCATGCTGAACAACAACTTCCAGAAGTCCAAGAAGATCTACAACGTGCAGGCCGCACAGGTCGGCGTTGCTCTGGGCAATGAGAACCTGTCCCTCGCGATTCAGGAGTGCAGCGAAGGCCGTCAGATTGCGGGCGTCGCCTGCCTCGTCAACGAAGGCACGGCCTCTACCGTGACCACCGCCGTCACCGATCCCAAGAAGGACGCCGTCGACGTCCGCGCCGAGCTGGTCAAGGCAAAGGGCAGCGCCGACGTCGTTCTGTGCTCCCCGGACTACTACGCCATGATCCTCAAGCAGGCGGGCTCCGAGTTCACCCCGAACACGAACGAGCAGATCACCCTCACCGGCCGCGTCGGTCAGTGGCTCGGCATGACCTTTATCGAGTGTGCAATGCTGGCCGAGGCCTCCGGCAAGTATTACGACTACGCCGGGACGCTGAAAACCGTCGATTTCTCCAAGGTTGACTACATCATGTACAACCACCGCGCACTGTCCATCATCGACAGCTTCGAGGCTGCCCGCCTGCGCGACGCCGAGAACTTCGTCGGCACGAAGGCACAGGTCGAGATGAACACCGGCTTCCGCGTCACCAACAAGGCGCTTGTCCGCGTGCGCAAGCACACTGCCTAAGAGGGAGGCCCCGCCATGTACAGCACCTACGAGCAGTACAGGAACGCAGGCGGCGAGCTTGCCGTAGACCAGTACGAGGCATGGGCCGAGCGGGCGGCGAGCCTGATCGACTGCCGCACGCTGCACCGCGCAGCCACCGCACCGGCGGCAATGCGGCCCGCTCTGGGCCTTGCGGAGTGCGAGCTGATAGACATTCTCCGACGCGGGAAAAAGGCCGAGAGCGGCCTTGCAAGCGAGAATATCGACGGCTACAGCTACACCGTGAAGTCTGACGCCGAGGCAGAGCGCGGCAGGGCCATCCATGAAGTGCTGCGGCGGTATCTGTTCCGGCCCGATCTGGGCGTGAATCTGCTGTGCAGGGGGCTGGACGCATGACAACCAATACCGACGCGACGATCTACAACGTCGCACAGGCGCAGGACGGCAGCGTCCGCGCCTTTCGGCATTATCTGCCTGCCGTCCACTGGTACGGCAGACCGGCAGCGCAGGCGGACGGCTCCGGCACATCAAGAGCCGACGCCTACTCCGTGCGGATTCCTGACCCTGACGGCTACGTCCCGCCGCGCGTTTGGCGCGAGCTCTCCGATGAAGAACGGCTCGCCTGCTGGACGGTGCAGCCGGACGACCTGATCGTCAAGGGCAAGGCAGACACCGAAATCAGCGACGAGGACGGACACCGCCTCGAGGAGCTCCCCCAACTCTACGACGAGGTTTGCAAGGTACGTTTTGCCCACGACAACACAGAGACGAACGTCCCTCACATCTACGCAGGGGGTATCTGATGGCAGCGCCTACCGTCAACGCCGCGCCGGACACCGAGATCACCGTCAAGGCAAACGGCACGACGACAAAGGCTATGCTCCGATGGAGTAAGTCCATGCCGAGGGAACGGACGGCACAGTTTCAGCAGGCGCAGGCCATGCTCGACAGCGAGGTCATGCGCGTGATGGAGCCCTATATGCCGCTCAACACTGGCATGATGATTGCGAGTATGCAGTCTGCCACGCACCCCGGCTCCGGCGAGATCCACGTCAACACCCCCTACGCCGCGAAGGTCAACTACATTTCCGGCATCATGGGCAAGAATGGCCCCAACCGTGGGCGGCGGTTCTTCGACCGCATGAAGGCCGACAAGCTGGCCTATTTCAAGTCGTTTGTCGCCAAGGTGTTAGGAGCAAAGAGTAAATGATCGAAGAAGTACGTGACTATTTTCTGTCGTGCCCCGCGATCAAACGCAGGGCGAAGATCTTCGGCATAAACAACCTCGGCCCCGACGCACTGGACTACACCGTCGAGAGCGTTCCGGGGAATCCGATCGTCAAGCGCTACACCAACGGCACAGCGATCCGGGCAAAGCAGTTCGTTATTGCCTCTCGCGAGCTGCACTCCGTAGACGCCAAGACGCAGGCGCGGAACGTCGAGACGTTCGACGCCGTGTGTGCATGGGTCGAGGAGCAGAACGCCGAGGGCAATTATCCGAAGATCAGCGAGGGGCAGCCCCTCAAAGTTGTCGTCAATTCCTCCGCCTATCTGCTGGGCGTAGACGGAAAGACGGCGCGTTATCAAATCCAAGTCCAGTTAAACTATTTTACGGAGGGATCCACATGAAACAGGTTATCCGCAACATGATCGCGGACTACCTCAAGCCCGCCGACAGCGAGGGCTTCGTCTTGATGGGAACCGGCTTTAACACGTTGGACGAGAGTCCCAACGCGCAGACCGATGAAAAGACCTACATCAATCAGGCGTCGAGCTCTACCTCCATCAAGGGCTACAAGCCGGAGTTCTCTTTTGATTCCGACTTCATCGAGGACGAGGCCGCAATCGCCGATCTGTACGCGATCGGTCGCAACCGTCTGACCGGCGAGGACGCGCAGCGCGAATACGTCCGCGTGGAGCTGTTCAAGACCAAGGACACCAAGGGCTATCCCGCCCGCAAGTTCACCGTCTCCGTCGAGGTATCCGACCTTGCGACCGGCGACGGCGGCGAAGTTACGAACGTTTCCGGCACGCTGCACCAGATCGGCGAGTTCATCGAGGGCTTTTTCGATACGCAGACCAAGGCCTTCACCGCCGCAAACGCAGGCTAAAACACAGGGAGGATATAAAATGCTGGTAAATCTGAACACGATCGAGCTCGACTTCGACTACTTCGACGCAGATCAGGGCCCCTCTTACATCGAGGGCGCCGAGAATATCGCCAAGATCTGCACCGACATGGAGGGCAAGAGAACCGCCGATGATATTCGCGCGGGCTACACCGAAGCCGCAAACGCGACGTCGGAAATGCTCGACGCGATCTTCGGTGCGGGAACCGGCGAGAAGGTCATGCAGGGCAAGAAGAGTCTCAAGCTCTGCATTGACATTCTGAACGCGTTGCGCGAGTCCGTCGACAAGCAGGCGGCAGAGCTTGCCGCTGTGCAGGCTAAGTACACCCCGAACCGCCTTGCACGGAGGGCCGCTAAATCGTGAATCTGATTCTCGACGATCTGCCGGACACACTGGACGGCGTCGAGATTCAGACGGATTTCCGCTACTGGATCCTGTTCGAGCAGCTCATGCTCGACGAGGATCTGTCACCCCTGCAAAAGGGCGTCAACGCTCTAAGCCTGATCTATAAAGGGACGCCAACCGCCACGCAAGGCACCGCGTTGGCGTCCCTTCTGTGGTTTTTCAGATGCGGGAAGGACGAGGACAGGCGGAGCCGGAGAACAGCGCGGAGCGGCGCAAAGCCCCGCCGCCTGTACGACTACGATCAAGACGCCGAGCGGATTTTCGCGTCGTTCTGGGCTGTCTATGGGCTCGATCTGAACGCCGTTTCCTATCTGCATTGGTGGAAGTTCCGGGCTATGTTCGACGCCCTGCCGGACGACTCCGCGATCATGCGGGCAATCTATTGGAGGAGCGTTGACACGAGCAAGCTCAAGGGAGAGGAAAAGAAAAACGCCGACAAGAAGAAGAAATACTACGCGCTGCGAGACTCCCACGCAGATCTGCAAGGCGACGCTGTCGCCGCTGCGCTTATGCGCGGGGAGGATCCTGCCGCACTCTTGAAGGCGAAGTGATCCATACATGGCAGACGGTACTCTGCTGTTTGATACATCTATCGACTCTGACGGCTTTAACGCTGACATAGAAAAGCTCGGCAGCGCCGCCGCAAAGGGAATCGCCGCCGCCCTCGGCGTCGCAACGGCCGCTGTTGGGGCTTTCGGCGCTTATGCCGTAAAGTCCGGCGCAGAGTTCGACACCGCAATGTCTCAAGTCGCCGCCTCTATGGGAAAGACCGTAGATCAGATCCCGGAGATCTCGGCGAGGGCGAAAGAACTCGGCGCAACCACAAAATTCACCTCGACGCAGGCCGCCGAGGGCTTCAACATTCTGGCCATGGCCGGGCAGAGCGTGGACGATCAGCTCTCCACGATCGGGCCTGTGCTGGATCTGGCATCGGCGGGCGCTATGGACATGGCCGACGCCGCGACCTACGTTACCGGCGCACTCTCCGGCTTCTCTGCCCCCGCAAGCGAGGCGACGCACTACGCAAACTTGTTCGCCAAGGGCGCGACCCTTGCGAACACCTCGGTCGCCGGTTTTGGCGAAGCCGTGAGCGGCTCTGCCGCTGCTGCGTCTAAGTATGGGCAGACCGTTGACTCGTCCACGTTGTCCCTGTTGCGTTTGGCAAAAGCCAACATCACCGGCAGCGAGGCCTCGACCGCATACAACCGCTTGATGGTCGATCTGTACACAGCATCGGGCGACGCCAAGAAGCAGCTCGACGCGCTGGGCGTGTCCTGCTACGATCAGGCAGGCAATGCCCGCGATCTGAACGACGTCGTTAATGAGCTCGGCGCGGCTATGTCCGGCATGACCGACAAGCAACGCGCCGCCGCCGAGAACACGATCTTCTCGATGTACGGTATGTCCGCTTTTGACAATATGCTCAAAGCGGACACTGACACGTGCAACGAGTGGGCGGAGGCTCTCGCCGGTGCGGACTCCGAGTTCGACGGCCTCGGCTCTGCCGCTGGGCAGGCACAGACACAGCTCGACAACCTCGAGGGCGACGTCACGCTGTTGTCGTCCGCCTTCGACGGCCTCGCGCAATCTGTCTATGCCGGAGCGCAGGGCAGTCTCCGCGAGTTTGTGCAGCTCGGCACGGACTGCATCACGCAGATGCAAGAGGGGTTCGAGTCCGGCGGCGTTGATGGCCTCATGGACGCGCTCGGCTCTTGCCTTGCACAAGTCGTCGGCCGTGTGGCAGAACTTGCCCCTACTGTGGTAGAGCTCGCTGTCGGCGTCTTGCAAGCCCTCGTGGAAGGGCTCGGCGCAAATGCCGGACTCATTGCTCAATCGGCAGTCTCCATCGTCCAGACGCTCGCGCAGGGCGTTTTCGGGCTGGCGTCCTACCTGTTCACAGCTGGGCTTGAACTGATCGGACAGCTCGCGCAGGGCGCAGGCTCCGCGATTCCGCAATTCCTCTCGACCGTGCTCCCGCAAGTATTGCAGTTCACGAGCAACCTCCGCGCGAATTTCGGGCAGTTCGTGGACGCGGGCATAAACCTGTTGCTCTCGATTGTCGACGGAATTGTAGCCTCTATCCCGACCCTGCTCGAAACGATCCCTCAAATCGTTATCAACATAGCGGGGCTCATCAACGACAATGCGCCGAAACTGCTACTCGCGGGCGCTCAAATTATCATCAAGCTGCTGGCCGGTATCGTCCAGAATATCCCGAATATTATCGCGGCACTGCCTAAAATCATCGAGGCGATCGTCGCTGTGTTTCAGGCGTTCAACTGGATCAGCCTCGGGAAGAACATCATCGACTTACTCGGCAGGGGAATCTCCGGCGCGGTTAGCTTCGTATCGAACGCGGCGCAGAACATTTTTAACACGGTGCGCGACAAGATTGCCGGGCTTCCCTCGGCTCTGCTGAACCTCGGCAGCAACGCGATCTCGAGCCTCGCCTCCGGCGTTCAGATGATGGCATACGATGCAGCGTCGGCAGGCGTGAGTATCTTTACCGTGATCCGCTCCGCTATCGCACAGTTACCCGGTGCTCTGTTGAGCCTCGGTTCTAGCGCAATGAGTGTGCTACTCGGCGCGATCAGCGCGGCAATCGGCGCGATCGGTTCGGCGGGCGCGTCGATCTTGAACGCACTCGTGAACTCCCTGCTTAATATGCCGTCCCGCTTGATGCAGCTTGCGACGCAGGCCTGCACGAGTTTCAAGAACGCTTTTACGCAAGTGCAATGGTCGAGCATCGGCGGCAACATTATCCGGGGCATTATCTCCGGCATCGGCTCGGCGATTGGGAGCCTCGTCTCTGCTGCGACGAACGCTGCGAAAAAGGCTTTCGACGCCGCCAAGAATGCGCTCGGCATTCACTCTCCATCGAAGAAATTCGCGTGGATCGGCGAAATGTCCGTCGCGGGCTGGGAAAAAGGCTGGGACGACAGCTACGGCGAGTTCCTGTCCGACGCAAACGACGATATGTCCGCATTTGTGGCGGACGCGCAGAACGTGATCGGCGGCTTCAACGCGGGCGTTGGCGGCAACGCCGCCACCGGCAGGCTCGCGGCAACCGGCGGCGGGACGGTTATCGTCTACCAGACGAACACCGTCAACACGCACGACAGCTACACGCCGTCCGAAGTCACCCGCAAGCTCGAAGATCTGTCCGACCGCATGAAGTGGAGGCTCTGACCCTATGGACAAAAAAACAAAGATCACCTACAAGAGCGACCTCGGCGAGATCCTGTTCGCTGTGTCGTCTCCGTTCTGGGTGAGCGAGATCAAGGGCGCGAGCGGCCTCCCGGTCGACGTTGCCGTCTCTGCCGGGTACAAGCAGCAGGGGGGCTCCATCTCAAGTCAAACGGTCAAGCAACGCACCCTCACGATCAACGGCTCGATCCTGCGCTCAGTGGCAGTCAACCGCCGGAAGATGCTCGACGTCATGGCTCCCCTGCACAAGGGGACACTGACGGTCGAGCAGAACGGCGAGAGCTGGTATCTCGAAGTGTACCCGACGCAGGCTCCCGACTTCGACGACGGCGAGGGGGCGCAGGCGTTCCAGTTCTCCGCCGTCGCCCCCTTTCCTTATTGGCGCACGACCGCCACCGCGCGGACGATGGTCGGCGGCCTGCAAGCACTGTTCAAGACGCCGTTTTATACCGGCGGCAAGTGGTACATATCGAAATACTCCGGCACATACATGACGAACGTCCGCAACACCGGCAACGTCAAGATCCCGATCAAGGCCGTGTTCAAAGCTTTTACGGACTGCACAGAGCCGGAACTGTACCACGTCGGCGACCACACCTACATACGGATCCTCGGCACGTTATACGCCGGACAAGCGATCACAGTAAACACCGCATACGGACAGCGCAGGGCGACTCTCACCGATAAGGATGGCACGACCTCCGACGCCTTCCATCGGCTCGACATCGACTCCGATCTCGAACTCGGACTTGACCCGGGCGACAACATACTGCGCTACACGGCGCGGAGTAACCGCGAGGGGCTCCGGCTGTATGTAGTGGCGGAGGAGGGCGTTGTAAATGGCCTTTGAGATGTGGAAAGACGGCTCCCGCGTGGGGCTGTTGGAGGGCTACGACTCGATCCAGTGGCTCACCTACTCTCGCGACTCCGGCGAGTTTCAGATTACGATCTCCGATCCGGCTGTCGCTGTGCTCGTGCAGAAAGGCTCAACGATTCTCAACACTGACACGATGGAGCTCGGCTCGGTCGAATACCTCAAGCCGAAGGTCGATTCCTCCGGCTGCCGGACCGTAGAGGCTCGCGGCTACAACTCCGTGACCATGCTCGATCGCCGCGTCGTGATGGGCACTGTCAACATCTCCAACATCGAGGCGGCTATGATAAAGCTCTACACCGACAACCGGCGCGGGCTGTCCCTGCTGCCGCCAACGGCCCACGGCTACGAAGAGAAAACCAACTCTCAAATAACGTGGGACTCTGTGCTCGACGCATGGAAGAAGCTCGCAGAGCTGGCCGGGATTGGCTTCGGCTCCACCTTCGATCGGCATACTGGGCAGAACGCGCTCACGATCTACAAGGGCGTCGACCGCTCGGACGATCGGAGTTCGAACTACTCCGGCGTGTTCGGAGACCGTGCCGGGAACCTGACCGAGATTTCCTTCGAGGACGACGCGAGCAACTACAAGAACGTGGCGATCGTCGGCGGCGCTGGCGAGGGCGCGGATCGCGTTGTGCGGATTGTCGGCTCCGCCTCCGGCGACGACCGGCGGGAGCTGTGGGTCGATGCAAAAGATCTGCAAAAGACCTACCAGATCGCCACACCTAAGGGCACATACGACGCGCAGGGCAACCCGGAGTACGACTACACCGACGCAACCTACACGGCGGCAGAATACGCCGCCCTGTTGGATCAGCGCGGCGTCGAGAAGCTGCTGGAATGCCTGAACACGGAGAAGATCGCGTGCAGCGTCGTAGACGGGCCGATGCGGTTCGGCGTGAATTACGGGCTTGAGGATCGCGTTCCCGTCGTGTGCAAGGACTTTCTCGGGCTGCGCATGAGCGCCCGCGTCTCCGGCGTCAAGCTGGTATACGAGGACAACGCGCGGCGGATTTTTCCGATACTGACTGATTTTAAACCATTGAGGAGCTGATAAAGTATGTTGAGTTATCCGCTTGACAATACCGCGTACGAGGCGGAGGGACTGGGCCTTGAGCACGTCTCCCGCTCGCGCGGGGTGCTGACGTTTGACGATAACCTGCGCGTGAGTGCGGGCGGCGGTATGAGCGTTACGGTATCGCCGGGCGTCTGCCTGCTGAAAATGAGCAAATACTGGGCCGTGACCTGCCTGCAGAAGGAAGCGCTGAAGCTGCCGATCCAGACTGCTGACGGCACGCTGCCCCGCAAGGACGTGGTCGTCGCCCGCATTGACAAGATCGCCAACATCACGGAAATCGTGGTTAAGGCCGGAACCCCGGCGAGTGCTCCCGCGCTGCCCGAAATTGTGCGCGACAGTCACTACGACGAGATTTTCCTTGCCGCCGTGACGGTTGGGCCGGGCGTGATTGAGATCACGAACGCCGTGATTCAGGATTTGCGCATGGACGAGAGCGTCTGCGGTCTGATGATCGACAGCTCCGCCAAGCTCCCCACCGATGCGTACAACGCCCAGCTGGCGGCACTGCTTGCGCAGATCGAGGCGGAGCTTGCGCATCTGCACGCGGGCACGGCGGTGATGACAAAGGCGCAGTACGACCCGGCGGGCGGCGGGGTGAATATCTGCGTGCAGGAATATGAGTGCACGAAGTCGGGCAGCGTTTACGCGCTGGTCGGCGAGGGCGCTGTGGGGCGTTTTAAAGTCCCCGCCGCATGGAGTGCCGGCGATACATGGACGGTGAACGGTGTGGCCGTTCCTGCGTACTGCGGCGCGGATGCGGCGGACGGTGACTGTGTGGTTGCCGGGCGCTGGATCACGTTTGTATACGACGGCACGCGGCTGGATTTTAACGGCGGCGGTGGATTATCCAATGCGAAGCTGGCACAGGCCACCGCCACCGAGGGCAATGTGCTGGCAGGCAAAAGATTTTATGCTGCGGATAAGACGCTTAAAGAAGGGACTATGCCGAACCGGGGCGCAGTGGACACAACCATAAACCCGGGAAGTTCTTACGCAGTCCCCGCAGGATACCACAACGGCGAAGGCCGCGTAAAGGCGGCAACATGGACAAAAGACAAATATTTATATCTGGTCATACAGTATCAGAGCGGCTATGGAAACCCTATTCCGGAGTACGCGGCAACAGTGGTTGCACAAGACATACCGGAGCCCGGATTTCTGGCGCATTATAGTGGCTCTGGAAATGTTCATGCAGTTACAAATGTCTGCAATGCCAATATGCTGAATATTGGAGCCTATGCCGGAAACGGCACGGCACAAATAACACCACTAACCTACCTATATGACATTTTCCACAAAACGAATCATGATCCAGGTGTTGTTTATACATTAGGCGCCGGAGTTTATTGTTACCGTATGAGATGAGGGCTAAAGCATGGCAGAGAACCAATCGTAATCAACGCCGAGAAACTGTTGTACTGTTAAGGAGGTAGGACATGGTACATACTTTGAGACTTGACAACTACTCCCCCACCCCGCGAAAGCTGGTGCTGGGGACTAATTCCAGCTATGGCACGGAAACTATAAAAATCGAGCGCGGGGCCGGGTGGGACGGGCTGAATCTCACCGCAACGTGGCACATCCCCGGGCGGGAAGAGCCGCTGCGCGTGGCCCTGCTGGATGGGGATGCCATGGACGTGCCGCCCGAGGTGACGAAGGAGGCCAAGGATGGCGTGCTTGTGCTGGCCGGGCTGGCCTCCGGCGTGCAGCGGGCTAGCTGCAACGTGGAGTATCTTATCCTTGAGCAAGCGGGCATATACGGCGGCACGGATGCAGAGCCGACGCCCGAGCTGGCGGCGCAGGTGCTGCAGGCGGTGCAGGATGCCCGGGACGCGGCAAAGGACGCCGATCAGCGCGCCACGAACGCGGAGGACGTCGCCAACAGCGTGAGGGAGGACGCCGACAACGGGAAGTTTATCGGCCCAGTCGGCCCGCAGGGGCCTGTTGGCGAAACTGGCCCGGTTGGCCCCAAGGGTGATACTGGCCCGCAGGGTGAGCGCGGTGAGCAGGGGCCGCAGGGAGAGGTTGGCCCGGAGGGGCCTGCCGGAAAGGACGGCGTACAGATTGATGATGCGGCGGTGAGCGAGGATGCGCCGTGGAGCAGTAAGCACATCATTGATATGCTTTGCCCACCGCTGGAAGAAAGCGGCAACCCTGTTGTGTGCTACCCCGTTGCGGGATATGCGCTGGGCGTGAAAGCGAAGTGGGAGCCGGTGCAGGAAGGCAGCGGAACGCCGTATCCGGCAGGTGGCGGGAAACAGCTGCTGGATACAAACAAATGTGTGCCCACAGTTGGAAAACCATACGGCATGACCATCACCCTTGACGGAGATGTTTTCAAGGTAAGCGGCGTTCCGAATGAAGAAGTAACGGCAACAGAACCCTACTCTTTTGCTGTGTGTACATGCAACCAGGAAGAATTGCGGGGCAAAGGCTACAAGGTCACTGCCTGGGCAATCAAAGGCAAGGTGAATAACGCTTGGGGATTGCGCACAGAGAGCGAGAGCTCACTGGCAATTGCAGCAGAGCTGACACCAGGTGTAAACAATGACATACAGTTGCGGCTGATGGTGTCCAAAGATACTCCCACGGCGTGGGAACCCTACGAAAATATTCGTCCCGTGATGGGACGTGCAAGCGTGACGGTTGAACGGTGCGGGGAGAACCTGCTGAATATAAGCCAACTTAAACCAAACGGATATAATCTTGCTGGGAGTAACACTCTGAAACCGAACACTACATACACATTTAAGCCTGTGAGTTGCGGGGGAATTGCTTTTGCGGTTTTTTTAGCTGATAACATTGTACCTAGTCAAACGACTAAGCAACTTAATCTCACTAGCTATATCAACGAAGGCAAGAGCGCAACTTTTACAACTCCAAGCAATGCAGATAGCTATAGCGTTATGTGGCTGGCTGGTGGCAAGAGTGGCATACATCTGGTATACCCTAATGTACAGTTTATGCTTGTTCCCGGCACCACCGCCCCCACCACCTACACACCATACATCGGGCAGACCGACACCCTGACCCTGCCTGAAACCGTGTATGGCGGTGAGGTGGACGCGGTGACTGGAGATGGAAACAATAACACAAAGGTTATCACGCTGGACGGCAACGAACTGAAATTCAGTCAATCCAGCATCTATTTTAACCTCCCGATGCATTCTGCACCGGGGATTTTAGCACGTGGAATTATTTGTTGCAGTCACTTTGACAGCAAGCGTTTTGGCGTGAATACAAATTACGAGTTTTGTTTTATATTAGCGTCTGATATAGCTGATCTGTTTGCCAACGTTGACGACCTGAATGCCTATCTCGCCGCCCAGAATGCAGCTGGCACACCCGTACAAATTGCTTACAAGCTGGCAGAGCCTGTGCCCTTCACTGCGACAGGCGCACAGCCCATCCCCGCGCTTGCGGGTGCTAACACCGTGCTGACCGATGCCGACAGCGCGACTGTGACGGGACGCGCAGACCCTATTAAGCGAATCACCGATTTGGAAGAGGCAGTAGCATCTCAAACATGAAAGGAGTAATCACCATGGCTATCAAGAGTAAAGCACGGCACGATTTAACATTGCGCAGTATTAAGCGAGAGATTGCAGCAGGACGTGATGTTGCGTTTTGGCTCGATAAGGCGTACACGCACTACGACAACGGCCTGCTGGATGAGGCGGACATTGCAGAGGTGGAAGCGCTGGCACAGGCGTATTATGATGCGCTGGACGCGGAATCGACGGAGGATGTCACCGGGAGCAGCGCGGATGGCGAGGGTGAAGCTGCCGATCCGCAGGAAAAAGAAGAAACCGCCGAGGACGACGTCACCGGCGATTCTGAATAATCAACAAAGAAAGGACACTGTATCATGATTTTGAAAAATGGTGAAGTTCTTATGCGCTGGCCTCTGGATCAGCACGTCGTCACGCAGGGCTGGCACTACAACAGCGGCGCGAGCCACAACGGTATTGATCTGCGCACGCAGATCGGCAATACCTCGGTGCGGCCTGTCTATGCCGCGGCAGAGGGCGACGTCTGCGCGGTGCAGCTCTGGGACGGCCACACGCGCGACGAGCGCAGCATGCAGAGCTACGGCAACCGCGTAGACATCCGGCACGCGGACTACAAGAAGCAGAGCCTCGTTTCTAGGTACGCACATCTGTTCAAGTACATCGTCGCCAAGGGCCAGCACGTCCGCGAGGGGCAGCTGATCGGCTACAGCGGGGCCACCGGCAACGTGTACGGCGCGCACCTGCACTTTGAGGTGTTGCTTGGCGGCAAGCGCACCAACCCGCTTGTGTGGCTGGATGATGATTTTACCACCGCCAGCGACAACGTCTACACCTACGGCCCCGGCGAACACGCCGTTGAGCGCCCCGCCGCTGCGGGCGTGAGCGCGTCCACGACCACTAATGGCTTGCAGATCATCACGGCTAAGGGCCTGACGAACCAGCAGGCTTGGACGGTGTACATGCTGGCAACGCAGCTCCAGCTCGTCACCATGCGGCTGTATTCGGCGGACTTTGCCGACGCCGACTGCACGCACCAGAATATTGAGGTCGGCCCGGTGAGCAAGGGCGACGCGAAGCAGATCATGGACAAGCTGGCCGCCGTGGGTGCGACGTGCACGGCAGAGGCGGCGTAAAGGGGCGCTGTTCTCGTGCCTTGTGCCACGGAGTATAAGTTTACCGGCCAGCACAGACAAACGTTTCTCGAGGCCTTGCAAGCCGCCCGTGGAGAGGATTCGTAAAGTGCCTACCAAGATGCAAGGGAGTTTCATTATGGACAAAGTAAAAACCTATGCCGTGCTCGCGTGCGGCGTCGTGGGCGCTATGTGGGGCAAGCTCGGCGCGTTGGCCCCACTTATCCTCGCCCTGCTGATCTTCAATATTGCCGATTGGATCACCGGCTCCGCCGCCTCTGCTGTTGAGGGCAAGGGCATTTCCAGTGACGCCGGGCGGCGCGGCATTGTGAAGAAGGTCGGCTACTGGATCGAGATCGGCGTCTGCCTCGTCGTGGATATGCTGCTCGTCTACGCGCTGCCGGAGCTGTCGATCGGCGCGACCGTCGTCACCTTCACACACCCGATCGTCGCCCCGATGGTCGCCGTGTGGCTTGACTTGAACGAGATCCTCTCCGTTATCGAGAACCTCGGCCGTATGGGAGCACCTGTCCCGGAGTGGCTGTCCAAGTTCATCACCGTACTGAAAAACAAGGTTGACGTCGCGGGAGAAAAAATTTCCGAAGATGAAGATCTGAAATAATGTTCAAGCCCTGCGTGGAGTTTTTCGTACTCCATGCAGGGCTTTTTATACAGGTTTACGTACAGGTTTACGAGTGCTTACAGGGATTTATAGGTGGTTTTCAACCATTTTCGCGAGGCAAAGAAAAAGCTCGAATTCAACGTTTTATCGTTAAAATCCGAGCTTATGATGGAGCGGGATACGAGTCTCGAACTCGCCACCTACTGCTTGGGAAGCAGTCACTCTACCGGATGAGCTAATCCCGCATCAGTGACTGCTATTATAGCGCAAATCAGGTAGGTTGTCAAGGGGGCAAGTTGGCGGCAACGGCAAAGCGGCAACGCAAAGCGGCAGAGCCCCTCACCTTTATATCATACTGAACAAATCCACCTGGCTCGTTTCTGGCAGACTGCCCAAAGCGCCGACGGCGCGGAGCTTGTCAAAAACAGACTGCGCCACACCGCTGGCCTGCTGCAATTCCTCCACCGAGATATACTCCTGCCCGTGCATCGTGGCCTGTTCCAGCGCAACGGCGGCGGCATCACCCAGACCGCGGATGGCTGTGAACGGCAGACGCACCTTGCCGTCCTCCACCACGTACTTGCTGGCGTAGCTTTTGCCAAGCTCGATGGGCAAAAACTCGCAGCCGCGCTGCAGCATTTCGTTTTCCAGCTGCAGGCTGACCAGCGCGTCATCGTCCTTGGCGGTGCGCTCGTCCTTGGGGATCTTTTCGTTGTCGCGCAGGTGCTGCTTCGCCACACGGACGCCGCCCACGGCGGCCTCGTAGTCAATATCCGCGCCGCGCACCGTGAAGTACACCGCGTAGAAGATGGCCGGGTGGTAGACCTTGAACCACATCAGGCGGATGGCCGCCATCAGGTAGGCCACGGCGTGGGCCTTGGGGAACATATACTTGATCTTGCGGCAGGATTCAATATACCAGTCGGGCACATCGTGCTCGCGCATGGCTTCCTCCCACCCGGGCTTGAAGCCGCCCTTGGCGACCTTGCCCTTACGCACGGCCTCCATGATGTCGAACGACATCTTCGGCTCCAGTCCCTTGCGCAGCAGGTACAGCATGATGCTGTCACGGCAGCCGATGACCTCCGCAATCGTGCAGGTGCCCGAGCGGATCAGCTCGTCGGCGTTGCCGGTCCAGACGTCGGTGCCGTGGGACAGGCCGGAGATTTGGATCAGCTCGGAGAAATTCTTCGGCTGGGCGTCCAGAAGCATCTGGCGCACGAAGTTTGTGCCCATCTCGGGGATGCCGAACGTGCCGGTCTTGGAGCCGATCTGCTCCTCCGTCACGCCGAGGGCCTCGGGGCTGGTCAGCAGACTGTAGACCTTCTCGTCGTTCATCGGGACGGAATCAATCGGAATGCCGGAGTATTCCTCAAAGAACTTGTAGAAGGTCGGCACATCATGGCCCAGCTCATCCAGCTTGAGCAGCGTATCGTGCAGGTATTTAAATTCAAAGTGGGTCGTCAGCAGACCGCCCTTGACGTCGTCCGCCGGGTGCTGGATGGCGCAGAAGTCGTAAATGTCGAAGGTATCCGGCACAACGACCATGCCGCCGGGGTGCTGACCCGTCGTGCGCTTGACGCCGGTGCAGCCCATGACAAGGCGGTTTTCCTCGGCGCGGTTGACGGTCTTGCCGCGCTCCTCGAGGTATTTTTTGACGTAGCCGTAGGCGGTCTTATCCTGCAGACCGGAGACCGTGCCCGCCTTGAACACGTTTTCCTTGCCGAACAGTTCCTCGGTGTAGCGGTGGACGTGGGACTGATACATGCCCGAGAAGTTCAGGTCAATATCAGGCTCCTTGTCGCCGTAGAAGCCGAGGAAGGTCTCAAACGGGATGTCGTGGCCCTCGACGATCATCGGCTTGCCGCAGACCGGGCAAGTCTTGTCGGGCAGGTCGAAGCCGTCAAAGTGTACGCCGTCGTTGATCCACTCGCTGTGCTTGCAGTTGGGGCACAGATAGTGCGGCGGCATCGAGTTGACCTCGGAAA
>OLOT01000208.1_pt1 | contig 45687 bp, 46 predicted proteins | sample 1671991 | NCBI WGS metagenome assembly OLOT01 (sample SAMEA3136634, study PRJEB25190) | human gut metagenome | biome: human gut; feature: human-associated habitat; material: faeces | place: Austria | collected 2013
GGTAGATGGTTGCTAAAGCAACCGCGCCTCGGCGCGAGAATGTGCCAAGGCACATCCTTTTTTATTCTTCGCTGCCTTCTGCAACCTTTGCTGCTCTCGCTGCGATTTCTTTTTCCTGTACGTCTGAGGGAGCCTGCTCATATCTTGCAAACTCATATTCGTATACGCCGCGTCCGCCGGTCATGGAACGGAGATCTGTGCAGTAGCCATACAGATTGGAGGTCGGAACATCCGCTTCAATGATCTGCTTGCCGCCTGCAACGGGCGTCATGCCGAGCACTCTGCCGCGTCTCTTATTTAAATCGCCCATAACGTCGCCGGTATAGGAATCCGGAACGGTTACTTTCAGAGAAGAAATGGGCTCTAACAGAACCGGGCCCGCTTCCATGAAGCCCTTCTTAAACGCCTGGGATGCAGCCATCTTGAACGCCATTTCGGAAGAGTCAACCGGATGATAGGAACCATCATATAAAACAGCCTTTACACCGACAACCGGATATGCTGCCAGAGGACCTTTCTGAACGGCTTCTGCGATACCCTTTTCTACTGCCGGGAAGTAGTTTTTCGGAACTGCGCCGCCGACAACCTCCTGTTCGAATACATAAGGAGCTTCCAGATCGCCGGAGGGCTCAAAACGCATCTTAACGTGACCATACTGACCGTGTCCGCCGGACTGTTTCTTATATTTATATTCAACGTCGGATTTCTTGCGGATCGTCTCGCGGTAAGCAACCTTCGGTTTGGAAAGTTCAATCTTTACTTTATATTCGTTTTCCAGACGACTTGCAATCACTTCAAGATGCTGCTCACCCATGCCGTAAAGCAGGGTCTGACGATTCTCGGAATCGTTGACTACGCGCAGCGTCTTATCTTCGTCTGTCAGCTTCTGCAGAGACTGGGAAATCTTATCGATATCCGCCTTGTTAACCGCTTTATAGCGCTTTGCAGTATAAGGCTTGGAATATTCGGTCTTCGCATAAGCAACCGGATTTGCCTTGGTGGAAAGCGTATCACCGGTCTTCGCGCCGGTCAGCTTTGCAAGTGCGCCGAGGTCGCCGGCATGCAGCTCGCTCACTTCGATCGGTTTGTTGCCCTGCATCACATACAGCTTGCCGATCTTTGTCTCAACATCGCTGTCGCTGTTATACATCGTATCGTCCGTTTTGAGTACACCGGAGCAAACCTTAATCAGGGAATACTTACCGATGAAAGGATCGGAAATCGTCTTATAGATGTATGCGGATTTCGCTTTGGAGAAATCATAATCCGCCTGGAAAATGCCGTTTGTCTTTAAGCTGATGCCTGCGCATATCCTGTCTTCCGGGCTGGGAACGTATTTTACAATATCATCCAGCAGCGTGTAAACGCCCTGGCAGAGGGTGTTGGAGCCCATCGATACGGGAACGATCGAACCATCAATAACGTTAGTACGCAGCGCTGCACGAATTTCGGATTCGGAGAAAGTCTCGCCGCCAAAATAGCGCTCCATGAACGCTTCGCTCGTTTCTGCAACCGCTTCCATCAGCGTTTCTCTGCAGATCTCAAGATTCGGTCTGTTGTAATCCGGGATCTCGCAGGAAACAACCTCCTTGCCCTGCCAGCGGTTACCGGTTTCGGATACGACGTTGACATAGCCTACGAAGTGCTCGTTTTCACGAATCGGCAGGTTAAACGGTGCGATCTTCTTACCGTATTTTTCTTTCAGATCTTCTACGATTTGACGATAGGAGGCGTTATCCACGTCCATGTTGGTAACATAGACAAAACGGGGCAGTTTATATTTTTCGCAGAGCTCCCATGCCTTCTCGGTGCCGACTTCAATGCCGGATTTGCCGTTAATTACGATGATGGCAGCGCCTGCAGCCTTTACTGCTTCTTCTACTTCGCCTACAAAGTCAAAGTATCCGGGAGTATCCAAAATATTTATCTTCACGCCGTTCCATTCGATGGGAACAACGGAGGTATTAATCGAAATCTGTCTCTTCTGTTCTTCCTTGCCATAATCACTGACGGTATTGCCGTCTGTGACCTTACCCATTCTGGATGTAATGCCAGCCAGATAAGCCATTGCCTCAGTCAGACTGGTTTTGCCCGAACCGCCATGGCCTAACAGAACCACGTTACGGATCTTGTCAGTTGTGTAAATGTTCATCTTCATTCCTCCGTATGTTGCAAATTCTGGGTATTCTGTCAAAGATTTTTAGATGATTAAAATCATTCCCAATTTCCCCATGTGGATATTCTACTAAACTTTCACATTTTTAGCAAGCCTTTTCGTCATTTTGGACATGTTTTTCTTTGACTATCTGAAAATCTTTTCGCCAGTTCTGTAAAAGCTAGACTTTCCCGTGTATTCTTATATAATATTTATACAGGATGCAATTGACTTTCACACTTTAAAGTGCTATATTACAAGGAGATTTTTCGAAAAGAAGATACAGAATCAAAGATTTTTCACTCAAGGGAGGACTTTACTTATGATCATTGTAATGAAACCGAAGGCAGCGGATAAAAATATAAAGGCTGTCACACAGTATATTGAAGCAAACGGTCTGACCGCACATCTGTCCCAGGGCGAACAGGTTACGATCATCGGCGTAGTCGGTGACAAATCCCGTCTTTCCACAGAAAATATTGCACTGCTTGCAGACGTGGACAGAATCGTTCCCGTCACGGAAAGCTATAAGCTCGCAAACCTGAAATTTCATCCGGAGCCGTCTGTCGTAAAGGTCGGCTGCACCTCTATCGGACCGAACACCCGGACGATTATGGCAGGTCCCTGCGCGGTGGAATCCAACGACCAGCTGATGCTGATCGCCGAAGCAGTCAAGAAAAACGGCGCGACCATCCTGCGCGGCGGTGCATATAAGCCCCGTACCTCCCCCTACTCCTTTCAGGGTCTTGAAGAAGAGGGCTTAAAATACATGAAGGAGGCCGGAAAAGCCTTCGATCTGGCGACGATCTGCGAGGTTGTCAGCCTGGAAGCGATCGAAGCAGCGGTCAAATATGTCGATATGATCCAGATCGGTGCCCGCAATATGCAGAATTTCATCTTATTAAAAGAAGCCGGACGTTCCGGTCTTCCGGTTTTATTAAAGCGGGGTCTGTGCGCGACGATTGACGAATGGCTCAATGCCGCAGAATATATTATGGCGGAAGGCAACCCGAATGTGGTATTATGTGAAAGAGGTATCCGTACTTATGAAACTTCCACGAGAAATACATTGGATTTGAGCGCGGTTCCCGTCTTAAAGGAGCGGACACATCTGCCGGTTATTGTAGACCCGTCCCATGCGACAGGTGCTTACCGTTATGTGCCTCCGATGGCAAAAGCTGCCGTTGCCTGCGGCGCGGACGGTCTGATGATCGAGGTGCACAACAATCCTGCCTGCGCTCTTTCTGACGGTCCTCAGTCTTTGAATTTTGAAAAATTCGCCCGTCTTTCCAAAGAGCTCGATCCGTTCTGGAAGCTTGCGGGCAGAAATTAAGGAGTAAGTTACTGTCATGATTACCTGTGGTTTTGTCGGACTCGGCCTAATCGGCGGTTCCATCGCCAGGGCATTAAAGGCCAACCGGAAGGATATTGTTATCATCGCCTGCGACCCAAACGAAGAAACGTTGAAGCTCGCAACAGAACAGAAAATTGCGGATGAAGCCTATCCGGCTCCCTGCGACGCGTTTACCGCCTGCGATTATATTTTCCTGTGCGCGCCCGTTTCCCACAACGATGAGAACCTGTTAAAAATCTTATCCTACCGCAAAAAGGACTGTATCCTGACCGATGTCGGGAGCGTCAAAACGCCGATCAATTCGCTGATCCACTCTCTGGGACTAACGGACTGCTTTATCGGCGGACATCCGATGGCGGGCAGCGAGCGAATCGGTTTTGCCAATTCCAAGGCGGGCCTTTTGGAAAACGCCTACTACATTCTCGCTCCCGCGCCGCAGGTTCCCGCTGCGAAAATCGCAGAATTCCAGGGGCTTGTCACCTCCATGGGAGCGATCCCGCTGCAGGTAGAAAGCCAGAAGCATGATTATGTGACCGCTGCTGTCAGCCACCTGCCTCATATCGTTGCTGCCGCCCTCGTCCATCTGGTACAGGATCATGACGATGCTCAGGGACTGATGAAATCCATCGCTGCAGGTGGGTTTAAGGATATCACGCGGATCGCCTCCTCTTCCCCTGTCATGTGGGAGCAGATCTGCATGACCAACACGGTCAATATTTCCAGACTGCTGCAGGATTATATCGACGCCCTTGGCGTCGTTCAAAAAGAGCTGCAGGAACACGATTCTGCCTCGCTCTATACCTTTTTTGACGGTGCACGCGCATACCGCGATTCCTTTATTGACGCCGGAAGCGGCCCGATCAAAAAGGATTACTCTATCCGTCTGGATATCCCGGATGAAGCAGGTTCTATCGCCGCCGTCTCCACGCTTTTGGCGCTGAACAACATCAGCATCAAAAATATCGGCATCGTCCATAATCGGGAGGCACAGGAAGGCGTCCTGCGAATTGAATTTTACGAAGAAGATTCGATTACAAAAGCGATTCAGCTGCTGAACAGACGCGGCTATGTAACGCATATCTGAAAAAATTGATAAACGGAAAGGATTTTAATGGTATGATGGAACTGACAGCCAGCAAAGCGCTGCGTGGCGAAGTGACCGTCCCCGGAGATAAATCGATCTCCCACCGCAGCGTGATGTTCGGAGCAATCGCACAGGGAACGACAGAGGTTACGAATTTTTTACAAGGAGCGGACTGTCTTTCAACAATCAGCTGCTTTCAAAAGCTCGGCATTGAAATTGAAAATACACCGGAGCGCATTTTAGTACACGGGAAAGGCTTACACGGGCTGTCTGCGCCCTCTGAGGTGTTGGATGCAGGCAATTCCGGAACGACAACCCGGCTGATTTCCGGCATTTTAAGTGGTCAGACCTTTGAAACAACGCTGACCGGGGACGCTTCCATTCAGAAGCGTCCGATGAAGCGCATTATGGAGCCGCTTTCTCTGATGGGTGCAAAAATCGAAAGCGTCCGTAAAAACGGCTGCGCGCCGCTTCACATCACCGGCAGCAGCCTGCACGGGATCACTTATTCCACGCCGGTCGCATCCGCACAGGTCAAATCCTCGATCCTGCTCGCCGGTCTTTATGCGGATGGTCAGACGAGCGTAACAGAGCCCGCCCTCAGCCGCAACCACACGGAGCTGATGCTTTCCGGTTTCGGCGCAGATATCTGCTCTGACGGACTGACTGCAACGATCACACCAGGAAACGAGCTGTATGCACAACAGATTTTTGTCCCCGGCGATATCTCTTCCGCAGCTTATTTCCTGGCAGCAGGTCTTTTGGTCCCTGGCTCTGAGCTTCTGATCCGCAATGTCGGCATCAATCCGACCCGCGCAGGAATCCTGACCGTGATCCGCGCAATGGGTGGAAACCTGACTGTTTTAAACGAACGTGTCTGCGCAGGGGAACCGGTTGCTGATCTGCTCGTCTCTGCTTCTTCCCTGCATGGAACAACTGTAGAGGGAAATCTGATCCCGGCACTGATCGATGAAATTCCTATGATTGCCGTAATGGCTGCATTTGCCAACGGACAGACTGTGATCCGTGACGCCGCTGAATTAAAGGTCAAGGAATCTGACCGTATTGCCACGGTGACTGCCGGGCTGCGCGCGATGGGCTGTGATATCACACCTACGGACGACGGTATGATAATCCGTGGAGGAAAAACACTTCACGGCGCAGAAATCGATTCCTATCTCGACCACCGCATTGCCATGAGCTTCGCGGTTGCCGCGCTGGCAGCCGATGGCGTTACTTCTATTAAAGATGCGGATTGTGTCAAAATCAGTTATCCCAACTTCTATGATGATCTGTTGGGGCTGGCGAAGTAAAAAATTCGCACCGGCATTGGCATGGTGACGGACCTTCCATAGACAAACAAAACCGGTCTGTGTTTCCTCTTCATAAGGATTCGCAGTCCGGTTTTTAATTCATGACAATAGAATGCTCGCAGAGCGTGCATTCTATTGTTACAATCTCAAATTTTCTATGATTCTGCAGTACAAAAAACATCTGTGCCAGGCACTACTTCCTCTGCATCTGCCAAAGGCGCTGCTCGTCATACCCCCATCCAATCAGCTCTTTTACCTGCTCGTCTGCGGTTTCATCCGGATGGTAATAATGCAGCATATGGATGACGTTCTTTTCCCGTTCATTCGCCGGTTCATATCCAGTTAAAAGCTCTGCCACACGGTCTTTTAATTCAACCGGAGTTTCCCACTGCGGAACCTCCCTGCCCGCCAGCTTACAGAGCAGCCCGCAGGCATAGCCCATTTCATAATTTCCCGTCATCACGGAGGTTTCATGCTGCGATTTGATTATCACTGACATTCTTGCAAGATCAGGTACCATAACTTACTCTGCCGGGCATTCCCGGCTTCCTTTCTTTTTTCTGCGGTCTGTCAGGGCAAGCAACGCGCCCGGGACCAATGGAATAATGTTGACCGCACACCGCAGCAGGATCATGGCTGCACCTGCTTCTGCCGCTCCTACGATCTTTGTGGAAAACATCAGAAAAACAAATTCCAGAGAACCCAGCCCTGCGGGCGTCGGAATTACACCCGCCAGCATCTGTGCCGCGGCTGTAATGCACACAATCTGCCAGAGGGAAACCGGAAGGTCTGCCGACAACACAAACCAGGGAACCAGATACCAGCAGGTCAGCTTTGCAAAATCGCACAGAAAAATACCTCCTGCCGTTCGCGGCGAATGCTTTAACAATCGGAGCGATTCCTCCTGCATGGAATCAATCTGCGCTTTCATTTTATCCCGTTTATCCTGCCATTTCCCATGGCACAGCCGTTCTGCAATCAAAAATCCCCAATTGGAAAACGACGGGCATGCCGTTACCAGAAGCAGCGCTGCGGTAATCAGCGCTGTCAAACCGATTCCCGCTGCCAGAAACGCCGTATAGCCGGAGACGCTTTCATCCTTCGCAAACAGCAGACAGAGAAAGCCAATCAAACCATACAGCGTAATCGATACTTTATGGAAAATATATTGCACCATGGACAGCCCTGCCCCGCGTGCAAGCGGAAGTCCGTCCCGGTTCATTTCATACATCTGTGCGACCCCGCCTCCGCTTCCAAGGGTCGTCGTCCGAAAAAAGCTGCATACAAACGAACATCTCACGCCCTGCATCCAGGAATAATGCTTTACAGACTGCCGCATCAAAAGCCAGATGATCGTTCCTTCCCAGACCAGATAGGTCAACGATAGCACAATAATTATAAAGATCGTCCAGTCAGGCAATTTGCGGATTTTTTCCGCCGCCTGCGCCAGAAAATTTCTTTCATACCAGCAGGCAAAGAAAATTAATCCAAATACCAGGACATATTTCAGCCAGCTCTTCTTTTTTCCCTGTTTCAAGGCAAATTCAGCTCCTTTTATGCTTTCATCCCGTCTAGCATAACGCTGAACCCCCATTTTGTCACTGGACAATTTTTTCGCTTCGGGTAATAATTCCGTTTAAAACTCGATTCCCTTCCGCGCCGGAATCTGTTTCTGGTACGGATGACGCACCCCGTGGATTTCGCTCACATAGTCCGCCGCCTCCAAAAATACCGGATCAGGATTTCGTCCGGTCAGCACCAGCTCCAGCGTCGCCGGTTTTTTCAAAATAAAATCTTTTGCCGCTTCTTTGTCGAGCAGTCCATGCGCATACGCCGCCTGAAATTCATCGAAAATCAGCACGTCGATTTCTCCGCTTTTTGCCATGGAAATCGCCTCCTGCAGCATCCGGTTGTGACACACGGTGATCTCCTTTTTGTCCTGCTCCGTCATGGAAAAGGTAAATCCCCAGTTCTTGTCGCAGCGCACCAGGCTGATCTGCGGAATTTGCGCAAGAGACGCAAGCTCCCCCGTTTCTGTTCCCTTTAAAAACTGCACAATATGCACGCGTAGACCGCAGCCTGCCGCCCGTAGTGCAAGCCCCAGCGCCGCTGTCGTCTTTCCTTTTCCGTCGCCGCAGTAAATTTCCAGCAGCCCCTGCTGCAGATGCATCCGCGGTGACTTTGACTGCTGACCGGAGATCTGTTGTTCTGTATCTTGTTCCATCACTGAAATTCCTCTTTATTTTCTCGCGATTACTTCTTTTATTATATATGGAACAGAGCGACATGACAATCGTTATCTATTTTCTAATCAGAAAAGACATGCTGTTCAGAAGCCCCTCGGAACCACCATTAACAGACAGCTGTTTTATGTGAATGCTGCGCAATGCTCTTCCAGAACCGCGTGAAGTGCTGTCGCACTGCTGGTATGTACACGTGCTACCGGAATCTGATTCTTCTTCGCTTCCTGCGTCACGCTGATGACCATTTTGTGGGAAACTGTGCTGATGAACAAAATCAGCAAATCCGGGCAACCGATCTTCTTTTTTAAGGAACCGTTTTCCTTTGCGAAAACCTTCGCCTTACAGCCATGCTCCTTGCAGATATTTTCATACTGTGTTACCATTCTCTCATTTCCGCCGATAATTACAACACTCATGCCGTTACCCCTTTATTTTCTGCACTGAAACGGTGCATTGGTTTTATTAAGTTAGTATTGACTAACTTAAGTTACATAATACCATGCCGGTTCATAAAATGCACGCTTTTTTTACATTCAGTGCAAATATTTCTCCAGCCGCCTTTTCTCCACCTTCGTCGAAACGACATGGGAAACTGCCGCAACCGGATGATAGAGCATCATTCTGGGGCCGGAAAAGCGCATCACCTCACGGATTTTCTCCCGCATTTGCGGTTTGTAGCAATGCACTCTGCAGTTCGAGCAGAATGTCTTCGTTTCCATAAACGGACAATGATCGCTTCTGGACTCTGCATAGCTTTTCAGTTCAGTACATTCGCTGCAGAGTCCGCCTTTGGTGTGGTGCTTCTTTCTGCAGTACAGCGCGATCATCTCCGACACCATCTTCTTTTCCTTTTCCCGCTTCCGGGCTGTTCGATCCATATTCGTAACCTCTCTTGTTTTTATCCTCTAGGTCGGGCAACGTCCGTCCCCTCTCGGGTCACCTGCAGTTCTGCCTGGAGGCAAGTATGTCAGCTCATTCGCCTGTTTTCTGCATTGCAGCCGCAATCAGCTCATCCGCCCGTTTTCCACGCTGCAGACACAGTCTGCAATCCGCATCGTTGATTCCCGATGGGATACCAGCACGACCGTTTTATCCTTCTGCTCTTCTTTCAGTGCCTTTAAAATCACGCCCTCGTTGAGGCTGTCCAGGTTGCTGGTCGGCTCGTCCAAAAGCATTAGATCGGCGTCATGCAAAAATGCCCTCGCAAGTCCGATTCGCTGCCGCTCTCCGCCGGAAAGCGTATCGCCAAGCTCCCCGACCGCCGTTTCGTAGCCCTTTGGCAGACTCAGAATAAAGTCGTGGAGCGACGCCTTTTTGCAGGCGTTCTCGATTTCCTCCATCGAAGCGTCCGGCTTTGCAACGCGGACATTGTTGGTGATGCTGTCATGGAACAGCTGCGTTTCCTGCGTCATATAGCTCTCCATCCGCCGCAGGTCTGTCGTATTGACGGTATCAATCGATTTTTCGGAAATCTGAATCGTTCCGGCGTCCGTCTGCCAGAAACGCATCAGCAGTTTTAAAAACGTAGACTTTCCGCTGCCGCTTTTTCCGATCACACCGATGATCTGATTTTTGGGGATTTCCATCGAAAAATCGGACAAAATCGGCTCTTTTTCATAGGAAAAATCGACGTGCTCTGCCTTTGCCCCTTCAAAGGAAGGCGTCGGCTGCCGTCCGGTCACTTCTTCGATTACAGGCTCTTCTTCCAGAATATCCAACACTCGATTGCCAGCCGCAAATGTGTTCTGCAGCGTGCTGCCCAGATTTGCCAGCGCAGTAACCGGGCCGAAAGAGCTCATCAACGCAATTACGGCAAGCAGCGCAAAAGAAAAGTCCAGCGTCCCGTTTTTGCACATCAGACCAGCTGCCAGCAGCATAACTGTGTCAGACAGCAGAATCACTGCGCCTGTCAAACCGGTATTTTTGCCGGCGACGGATTTTAAGTGCGCTTCCTGCTCCATCAGGCGGTCGGTTCGGCGGTTCATCTCTTCCAGACGCTTTTCTCCCTGACGGTACTGCAAAATCTCCGGCAGACCGCGCAGGCTGTCCAGAACGAAGCTGCTCAACTCCCCCGCCTGTGTCCGAAGCTGCATGCCATCATTTTTGCTCTGTTTCGAAATAAAAAGCGGAATTGCAATGCCCACAAGCAGATAGGCAAGCAGCGCAAGGATTCCAAGCTGCCATGCGAAATGCCCGATATAGCAGATCATCACGATCGTCATCAAAAACGCAATCACCACAGGAGAAATCGTATGGGCATAAAATACTTCCAGAAGTTCAATATCAGACGTAATTATAGAAATCAGGTTTCCCTTATCCCGTCCTTCCAGCTTTGCCGGGCAAAGCCTGCGCAGCGCTGCAAACACCTTGCTGCGGATCAGCGCAAGCAGGCGAAACGCGATGTAATGATTGCACGCCTGCTCGGCATAGCGCAAAATTCCGCGAAAAAACGCCAAAAGTCCCGCCACAATCAAAGCGGTCTTCATGCCGACTCCCGCATACGAGCCGACCGCATCCAAAATGGCATATCCACCCAAAATAGTCAGAAACGTCGCCGCAAGGTGTCCGGCAAGTCCCATCAGAATCGCCGCCAGCATAAAGCCGGTCAGCGGACGCACCAGAACAATCAGTTTCCGGCAAACTGCAGCATTCGATCTCTTTTTCATGCCTGCGCACCTCCTTTTCCATATTGCTCCAGCTCCTGCTGTGCATTCCATAACTTTTGATAAACGCTGCCTTCTGTAAGCAGGCTCTCATGTGTCCCGGACTGGACGATCCGACCCTGCCCGAGCACATAAATCCGCCCTGCCTTCGTGACATTTGCCAGACGGTGTGAAATCATCAGAACCGTCTTTGTTTCCGACAGCTCATAAATCTGTGCGATAATGGCGTCTTCACTCTCTGCGTCCACGTTGGAGGTCGCTTCGTCGAAAATATAAACATCACTGTCGCATAAAAGCGCCCTTGCAAGCGCCAGACGCTGTCTCTGGCCGCCGGAAAGATTCGACGCCTTTTCGGTCAATTCGGAGGAAAGTCCCTTTTCTTCCTGCAAAAAAGCGTCCAGCCGGACTTTTCGCAGTGCCTCCCAGAGTTCTTCGTCAGAAGCGTCCGGTTTGCCCATCAGCAGGTTGTCCCGCACGGTTCCCTTGAATAAATAGCTGTCATGGCCGATATACATCATATGGGGCATCCGCTCTTTTTCCGGGATTTGAGAAACTGGCACGCCGCCGATCGTAATCCTGCCGTCGGATACCCGATGCTGTCCCATCACCAGCGAAGCGATGGTCGATTTGCCGCAGCCGCTCTCTCCGACAAGGGCAGTCAGTTGATTCTTTTTGCCCTGCAGGCTCACATCCTGCAGCACTATTCTTTCTTTATCGTAAGAAAAGCTTACATGTTCCAGGCAAAGATCCCCGGCACAGAACCTTTCCGGCGTTCCTTCTATTTTTGCTTTCGGAAGCTCCAACAGACGAAAAATCTTATCGCTTGCCGCCATACCGTTCATCGCAATATGGAAAAAGCTGCCGAGCTGGCGCATCGGAATAAAGAAGTCCGCTGCGATCAGCACGATAAACAGACATCCGGAAAGCGACACCTTTCCCGCCGCCAGCTGCGTCACCGCAACTGCCATTCCGGCTGCAGCACCTCCATAGGCAACCAGATCCATAATCGTGATGGAGTTGAGCTGCATCGTCAGCACCTTCATCGTAATTTTGCGGAACTGCTCGGATTCCCGATCCATCTGCTCCTGTTTCCAGCCATCCGATTCATATATTTTCAGTGCAGTCAGTCCCTGCAGATTTTCCAAAAACGTATCACCGAGGCTGGTGTACTGCCCCCAATATTTCGATAACAGCTTTTTGGCAAAGGTTTGCACTGCTGCAATCGCCGCTGGAATAAGCGGGACGCAGGCAAACAGTACGATCGCCGCCGGCACGTTCACAAACAACAGTACGACAAACAGCGTAAGCGGAGCCAGCATACTGTAAAAAAATTGCGGCAAATACGCACCGAAATACGTTTCCAGCTGATCGACGCCCTCTACGGCAACCTGGACTACCTCAGACGTTACTGCCTGTTCCCGATAGGAAACGCCCAACGCCAGCAGCTTTTGATAAATCATACTGCGCAGCTTCTTTTTGACCTCCCGTGCGGACAGAAAAGACATTTTTGCAGAAAGCCGCAGCATAAAAAAGCGCAGAATCGCCGCTGCCGCCATGATCAGCGCAGTGACTGCAATTGCATCTGTATTTGCTTTCTTTTGAAATAAGGTACCAAACAGCCGTGCAAGGGCTGCAATCATTGTGATATTGGCGATCAGACACACCCACTGGGCAACGACGTTTCCGGCAATGTATCTTTTGCTTTCTTCCACGCTGCTAATCAGCCGTTTATCCATCATCGATAGTTCCTCCTGATTTTTATACTTACATTTGTTAGACATAACAAACTGAATGCTACCATAAAACAGCTTCTTTTGCGAGCATTATTTCTGTTTCTTTCAATATAAGGCATTCCTGCCGCTTTTGCGAAATCGTCAAAATGAATAGCAGACTGTAAAAAAAACATCTGCGAGTTCAGGAATTGTTTATATTTTTTTAGTTGATTTTAGTTTTTAAATATGTATAATATATAAATGAAGCGGATTTGTTCCTTTTTTGAAACAATCTGCCAGAACCTGCAATGCAGGAAATGTAAGGAAAGGAAAGAGGTTAATACAAATGGCTGTAATCGATTTAAGCAAGTATGGTATTACCGGAACTACCGAGGTTGTCTACAATCCTTCTTATGAAGTATTATTCGAAGAAGAGACCAAACCCGGACTGGAAGGTTATGAAAAGGGACAGGTCAGCGAGCTGGGTGCTGTAAACGTTATGACAGGTATCTACACCGGACGTTCTCCCAAAGACAAATTCATCGTTGTTGATGAAAATTCCAAGGATACTGTATGGTGGACATCTGACGAATACAAGAATGATAACCACCCCGCTACCCAGGAAGCATGGCAGGCAGTCAAGAAACTCGCTCAGAAAGAACTTTCCAATAAGAAACTGTACGTTGTGGATGCATTTTGCGGTGCAAACAAAGATACCCGTATGGCAATCCGTTTCATCGTTGAAGTAGCATGGCAGGCACATTTCGTAACCAACATGTTCATCAAGCCCACTGCAGAAGAGCTTGAGAACTTCGAGCCCGATTTCGTTGTTTACAACGCTTCCAAGGCTAAAGTTGAAAACTACAAGGAACTCGGCTTAAACTCCGAGACCGCTGTTATGTTCAATATCACAAGCCACGAGCAGGTTATCATCAATACCTGGTACGGCGGTGAAATGAAGAAAGGTATGTTCTCCATGATGAACTACTTTCTGCCGTTAAAGGGCATCGCTTCCATGCACTGCTCCGCTAACACAGATAAGAACGGCGAGAACACCGCTATCTTCTTCGGTCTGTCCGGTACCGGTAAGACCACCCTGTCCACAGATCCCAAGCGTCTGCTGATCGGCGATGACGAGCACGGCTGGGATGACAACGGCGTATTCAACTTCGAAGGCGGCTGCTACGCTAAGGTTATCAACCTGGACAAGGAGTCCGAACCCGACATCTACAATGCGATCAAACGCAACGCTCTGCTTGAGAACGTTACTCTGGATGCAGAAGGCAAGATCGATTTCGCTGATAAGAGCGTAACCGAGAACACCCGTGTATCCTACCCGATCAATCATATTCAGAACATCGTACGTCCGATCTCTTCTGCTCCCGCAGCGAAGAACGTTATCTTCCTGTCTGCAGATGCATTCGGCGTACTGCCTCCGGTATCTATTCTGACACCTGAGCAGACTCAGTATTACTTCCTGTCCGGTTTCACAGCTAAGCTGGCTGGTACAGAGCGCGGCATCACAGAGCCTACTCCTACCTTCTCCGCTTGCTTCGGTCAGGCATTCCTGGAACTGCATCCTACCAAGTATGCACAGGAACTGGTTAAGAAGATGAAAATGAGCGGCGCTAAGGCTTATCTGGTAAATACCGGATGGAACGGCACCGGCAAGCGTATCTCCATCAAAGATACCCGCGGTATCATCGATGCGATCTTAAGCGGCGCTATCCTGACAGCTCCTACCAAGAAGATTCCTTACTTCAACTTCGAAGTTCCCACCGAGCTGCCCGGCGTAGATCCTGCTATTCTGGATCCTCGCGACACCTATGCTGATGCTTCCGCATGGGAAGAAAAAGCAAAAGACCTGGCTGCAAGATTCAATAAGAACTTTGCAAAATACGAGGGCAACGAAGCTGGTAAGGCTCTGGTTGCTGCAGGTCCTCAGCTGTAATCAGCACTTGCAACATATTGACCTTTTGAAAAGGAGATGCAGTTTTGCATCTCCTTTTTTATCGTATAGAAACTTCGTTTCTATACGATAAAAACGCTCCGCGAGGATCGCACTGCGGCGGAATGGTAGAATGTCGCTTACGCGACCCGCCGCAGGCGGAGAATCCTGTAAAGCAGGATTCTTTTTCATCGCTCTTCCTCTCAGGCGTAGATTTTGCTTTTATCGATTTTTCTTGCAATTTCTTCCAATTTATCTTATGATAAAAAACGTGCGTTTTTATAAAAATTTAATGATTTATATTCTTTTTTTATCATTCGAATATATCTTCTAAAATCGTACAGTCTACCGTCTCTTATTTTACTCAAAGGAAGGAACTTTCCACATGGAAAAATTAAAACCGAAGCTGTTTTCTGTCATGAAAACCTACACCCGTGAGCAGTTTGTCAAAGATGTGGTTGCCGGCATTATCGTTGCAATCATCGCTCTTCCGTTGTCCATCGCCCTCGCCCTTGCCTCCGGCGTCACACCGGAAAAAGGATCTACACTGCGATCACAGCAGGCTTTGTCATCTCTTTTCTGGGCGGAAGCCGCGTCCAGATCGCAGGTCCGACTGCAGCATTTGCAACGATCGTCGCCGGAATTGTTGCAAAAAACGGCATGGACGGACTGATTATCGCTACTCTGCTGGCAGGCGTGATTCTGATCCTGATGGGTCTGCTGCGCCTCGGCAACCTCATTAAGTTTATTCCATATACGATCACGACCGGCTTTACCTCCGGTATCGCTGTAACGATTTTTATCGGTCAGATCAAGGATTTTCTCGGTCTGAGTATCGTTACCGATGAACCGCTGATTGAAACGATGGACAAATTAAAGGCTGTTTTCGTCTTTATCGGCACGCTGAACGTACAAGCGCTGCTTGTTGGCGCTCTCAGCCTCGCCATCCTGATTTTCTGGCCGATGCTTCCCGGCTTTTTAAAACGGATTCCCGCTTCCCTGATCGCCGTAATTGCTGGCAGTGCTGCGGTAGCTGGTCTGCACCTGAACGTCAATACGATAGGGGATCTGTATGAAATTTCTAATAAGCTGCCGGCGATTTCGCTTCCGGCGTTCTCCCTGACAACCGTTCAGAACGTCCTGCCAGACGCCTTTACGATCGCGATTTTAGCAGCAATCGAGTCCCTGCTCTCCTGTGTTGTTGCGGACAGCATGGTAAACAGCCGTCACCGCTCCAATATGGAACTGATCGCACAGGGTGCCGGAAACATCACCTCCGCGCTGTTCGGCGGCATCCCCGCCACCGGAGCCATCGCCAGAACCGCCGCAAACATCAAAAACGGCGGACGCACTCCGATCGCCGGAATGGTGCATTCTGTTGTCCTTCTGCTGATCCTGGTTGTCCTGATGCCCTACGCTGCCCTGATTCCTATGCCGGTTATCGCAGCGATCCTGTTTATGGTTGCCTATAATATGTGTGACATCAAAACCTTTGTCAACCTCTGTAAAACCTCTCCGAAGAGCGATATTATCGTTTTGGTCAGCACCTTTGTTCTGACGGTCGTATTCGATCTTGTCGTTGCCATCGAGGTCGGCATCCTGCTCGCTGCGATTCTGTTTATGAAACGTATGAGCGACGTTACAGAAGTAGAAGGCTGGAAATATGTCGATGAGGACGACGATGCGGACAGCCTTGCCCTGCGCGTTGTACCCGATCACATTACAGTTTATGAAATCAGTGGTCCCCTCTTTTTCGGCGCTGCGGATAAGATTCTGAAAATCACCCTCGACGAAAAACGTCGTTGTCTCGTCCTTCGTATGAGAAGTGTCAGCGCCATCGACGCGACCGCCATGCATAACCTTGAAAAGCTCTACGAGGACTGTCAGAAAAAGGGCATTCAGCTGATTTTCTCCCATGTCAACGAACAACCCTGGCGTGTCATGGAAAAAAACGGCTTTATCGAAAAAGTCGGTGCCGACAACTTCTGTGCTCATATTGATGACGCCCTAAAGCGCGCCGAGCAGCTGTAGCTTGTGCAAAAGCAGCTCATCACTGTTCTGATAAAAATCGCATTTTGAATACATCCGCCGCAGAGTTCTGACTTTTGCGGCGGATTTTTATAAAAATTTAATTTTTCTCTTGAAAAATATCATATTTGCGTATATCATATTGCCCATAGGCAATTTCGAAATGAAGTTTGCAGGAAAAGACATTTTGTCTACCGAAGGAGTAAAACTCTCAGGTGCTGTAGTTTGCAGCGCAACTGTAAATGGATCGACTCTCTGGAGACACCCGGATCAGCCGGGGGCCGAAGGTGCAACATACGAATTTCTCGTATGAATCTCTCAGGTAAAAGGACAGAGAAGATATTACGCAAGTATTCTGTATCTTCCTGAGACTGACGCAAAAGGATTTCTTTTTGGTGCAGTCTCTTTTTATTCGCAGCATGGAATAATTCGTAAATCTTATATTCTATCATGCTTTAAACGATATCTGTCTGCGCAGCGGATATTTCGTTTTTCCGGCGAATAAACCAGTCCGGCACACTGCCCTTTCTATTTTCACGAGTGATTCCAAATCCCTTCTTTCATTTCGAAACGCTTTCCTTACGCATAGCATAGCGTAGCATGGCATCAGAACGACATCTGCGGCCAAAAATCTGTTGTAACAAAGAATATCTGTTGCAGCAAAAAATAAGAAAGGATTCGAATACCATGTGGAATTCTATCAATCAAGCTCTGAATATAATCGACAACTTTGTCTGGGGTGTACCGTTGATGGTACTGATTATTGCCGGCGGACTACTTTTGACCATCCGCCTCGGTCTGCTCCAGATTCGTAAGCTTCCCCTCGCACTGAAATGGATGCTTCAAAATGAGGAAGGCGGAAAAGGCGAAATTTCCAGCTTCTCCGCACTCTGTACCGCACTGAGTGCAACAATCGGTACCGGAAATATCGTCGGTGTCGCAACGGCGGTTTGTGCAGGCGGTCCCGGCGCCCTGTTCTGGATGGTTGTAGCAGCGTTTCTCGGCATGGCAACCAAATACTCCGAAGGTCTGCTGGCAGTCAAATACCGTACTGTTGCCGAAGACGGACACAGCCTCGGCGGTCCCTTCTACTATATTGAACTCGGCATGGGCAAAAATTTTAAATGGCTCGCAAAGATTTTCGCCTTCTTCGGCGTCTGTGTCGGTCTCTTCGGCATTGGTACCTTCAGCCAGGTCAATGGTATTTCCAGTGCAGTACATGGTTTCTTTGATCCAAACGATGCCTTTACTGTAAAAATTCTGCCGTTCCTTGGCGAATATTCCTGGTCCGTTGTTATTGCTTCCCTGATTCTCTCCTTCTGCGTCGCAGCTGTTTTGATCGGCGGCGTCAAGAGAATTGCAAGCGTCAGCCAGATCATCGTTCCCTTCATGGCAGTCATCTATTTTGTATTCGCAGTGATCCTGATCTGCTGCAACATCACCAAAGTGCCTGCAGCATTTGCAACCATCGTAACTGCAGCGTTTTCTCCAAAAGCGATTACCGGCGGTGCAGTCGGCAGCATGCTCATCGCAATGCAGAAGGGTGTTGCCCGCGGCATCTTCTCCAATGAAGCCGGTCTGGGAAGCGCGCCCATCGCTGCGGCTGCTGCACAGACGAACTCCCCTGTCCGTCAGGGTCTTGTCAGCATGACCGGTACGTTTATTGACACGATCATCATCTGTACCTTAACCGGTCTTTCCATTGTTCTGACCGGTGCATGGCAGGTAGAAGGTCTGGAAGGTGTTCAGGTTACAACCTATGCATTCCAGCATGGTCTTCCGTTTCCTGCACAGTTTTCTTCCTTTATCCTGATGCTCTGCCTTGTATTCTTCGCCTTTACAACAATCCTTGGCTGGGATTACTACAGTGAACGCTGCCTGGAATATTTAAGCGGCGGCAATATGAAGCACGTTAAGATCTTTCGGTGGATCTACATTCTGGCTGTCTTTATCGGACCTTACATGACGGTGAGCGCTGTCTGGACCATCGCTGATATCTTCAACGGTCTGATGGCTATCCCGAACATGATCGCGTTGTTCGCATTGAGCGGTGTCATTGTAAAAGAAACCAGAGCATTCTTCCAGCATGCAAAAGAAGAGGCACTCGCAGAGCACCGTTCTTTTGAAGAAGTGTGTGAGGAGAATTTAAACGAAGAAGAAGCGCCCGCGAACTAAAACTATTATCCAAGACCCCCTTCCCGATCTGGTTGGTATGCCCTTTGCGTCTGACCTGATCGGGTTTTTCTTGCTTTCTCATTGGTTCATGAAAGAATGTGCCAAGGCACATTCTCGCGCCGAGGCGCGGTTGCTTCGGCAACCATCTACCCCTGCGCCGAGTGCGCATCCTCGTAGCGCGTTTTTATTTCATAGGACGCATTTTCCTAGGAAATAAAAAAACAGCCGCACCCGGATGATTTCTCATCTGTGATGCGGCTGTTTTATTATCAGCAGAATGTACACAAAGCATTCTGCTGTATACGTCTTGCGGCGCTCTTTATTCATGACAATAGAATGCTCGCAGAGCGTGCATTCTATTGTTGATTTTTGAAGTCGCGGAAATTATTCGCCCTTCTCCAGAGCCAGAGTCTTGGTTGTGATATCACAAACCTCTGCAGGTCCGTAGTACTGGATTGCACCCGGATATACATAGCAGGTGTTCTCAGACCACTCTTCTCTGTGTGCCTCGAAGTATTTGAAGGGCTTGCCATCCAGCTCAACCAGAGCCTTACGGATAACAGGCTTGTCTTCGCCATGTCTTCTCTCCATGTTCATCATCTTGGTGATGGGCATACCGCCTGCAACCCACTCAGCTGCCGGTTTGGACAGGTTGGAAACCTTGGAAAGGTAACCATTGTAACCATACTGGATCAGCATGAATGCATTGTAACCTAAGGAGTAGCAGTAATCGGAATCGAAGTTGGAAGGGAATGCACATCTTCCTTCGTAACCGAAGAAATGATGCAGTGCATTGAACTTACCGTTGTATGTGCCTGCAGCCTTTCTCTCAGCCAGCTTGTCAGCTACCAGAGCGGAGAACAGCTTCTCGGACTCGATCAGGGAAACCTGTACGTTGCCGTGAGGATCTCTCTCCAGGAACAGCTGCTGCTGAATGCCTTCCGGCAGGATTGCGAATACAGCCATGGATTCTTTAGACAGACCGCTTTCGATGAACGCATATTTTTCTTTCCAGGTAGGAAGTGCATTGAACGCATCTGCCTTGCTGCCTGCTAACAGCTCGTTGATCTCAGCGATCAGTGCGGAGAACTCGGGAACGAATTCTACAACGCCTTCAGGGATGATTGCAACACCGAAGTTCATGCCCTTTGCTGCTCTCTTTGCTACAGAATCAGCGATGTAGTCAGCGATCTGGGACAGGGACATCTTCTTTGCTGCAACTTCTTCGGAAATCAGGCAGATGTTCGGCTGGGTTTCCAGTGCGCACTCCAGAGCAACATGGGAAGCGCTGCGGCCCATAACCTTAATGAAGTGCCAATATTTCTTAGCGGAGTTTGCATCTCTTTCGATGTTACCGATTACTTCGCTGTAGGTCTTTGCAGCGGTATCGAAACCAAAAGAGCACTCGATATCTTCGTTCTTTAAGTCGCCGTCGATGGTCTTCGGGCAACCGATTACCTGTACGCCGGTGTTGTTTGCAGCGAAGTACTCAGCTAGTACAGCTGCGTTGGTGTTGGAATCGTCGCCACCGATGATAACGATTGCGGTGATGCCGTGCTTCTTGCAGACTTCAGCAGCGATTGCGAACTGTTCCTGAGTCTCCAGTTTGGTTCTGCCGGAACCGATGATATCGAAACCGCCTGTGTTTCTGTATGCATTGATATACTCGTCATCAAAAACAAGATAATCGTCTTCGATCAGACCGCTCGGACCGTTCTTGAAGCCGTACAGTACGTTCTCCGGGTTGGTTGCCTTTAATGCATCGTATAAACCGCAGATAACGTTGTGTCCGCCAGGAGCCTGTCCGCCGGAAAGGATAACGCCTACAACCTGCTTCTTCGCAACGGAAGTGTTCGCACCTTTCTGGAAAGTGATCTCCTTTTTACCGTAGGTATTGGGGAACAGCGCTTTGATCTTCTCCTGATCTGCAACGCTCTGAGTCTCTTCGCCTTCCTTAACGCAGATATCTGCAATGCCGTGTCTCAGCATGCCGGGAAGCTTCGGAGCATACTCATATCTGGCTTTCTGTAAAGCTGAAATTTCCATAATCATTCTCCTTCTTGTATTTCTACAGCATTTTTTCATTCATAGTTGATTATAAGCTATTTTTTTCAAAAAGTAAACAACTAATCCCTTTTTCGCAAAGGGATGCCCATTTCCGTCCGTATTTTCTCAAATCTCCCGAATATCATACGGAGTGGTCTGATATACATAGTAGTTTAGCCAGTTTGTATACAATCCGTTGCAGTGTGCACGCCAGGAAAGGAGCGGTTTCTTCTCCGGATTGTCCTCCGGATAATAGTTTTCCGGCACATGGATCGGAAGTCCCTTGTCGCGGTCGCGCTTGTACTCCCCGTCCAACGTGTAACGATCATATTCCGGATGTCCCATAACGAAAATCTGCCGTCCGCCCTCAGTCATACATAAAAGAACTCCCGCTTTGTTCGATTCCGCCATAACGGTCAGCTCTTTGCAGGCATGGATCAGCGCTGCAGGCGTTTCGGTATGTCTGCTGTGGGGGATACAGAAAACGTCGTCAAATCCGCGCACCAGCGGCTCTTTGCGGTTTAACACACGGTGTTCAAATACCCCGAAAAGCTTTTCCGGCAACAGGCGTTTGTCGAGTCCGAAGTGATAATACAGCCCCGCCTGGGCGCCCCAGCAAATATGGAAGGTCGAATGGACGTGGGTCTTTGACCACTCCATAATTTCGCAGAGTTCTTTCCAGTAATCCACCTCTTCGAAGGGAATCTGTTCCACCGGTGCGCCCGTGATGATCAGGCCATCGTATTTGTTGGATTTCAAATCATCAAACGTATCGTAAAATTTATTCAGATGTGTTGCAGAGGTATTCAGAGACAGGTGGCTGTTCATCTTCATAAAGGTCACGTCCACCTGCAGCGGCGTATTGGACAGCGACCGAAGAAGCTGCAGCTCCGTATCCTGTTTGACCGGCATCAGATTCAGAATACAGATCTGCAATGGGCGGATATTCTGGTGCATCGCACGATATTCGTCCATCACGAAAATATTTTCATTATCCAGAATCTCTCTGGCAGGCAGATCACTCTGTATTTTAATCGGCATTTTCTCTCTCACTTTCCTGCCGCTGTGCGGCGCTTCTTTTGAATAAATTCGTCCGGACGGCTATTTTTCCAGATACTGCTTCATAAACTCTTCTTCTGTCAGTACAGCTATACCCAGCTCCCGCGCTTTTTTATTTTTGGCGGAATTTGAGGTACTGTCATTGTTGATCAGACAGATGGTTTTGCCCGTCACGCTTCCGGTTACCTTTCCGCCGAGGGCTTCGATCTTTTCCTTTAAGGCACTGCGATTTTCAAAGTGGTTCAGGCTGCCCGTAATAACAAAGGACTGCCCGGAAAGCGGCAGGGCTTCTTCTGAAAAGGTTTCCTGCTCCAGCTCCACTTCCTTTAATAAAAGCTCCAGCGCAGTTTTATTTTTTTCCTGGGCAAAAAAATCCACAAACGCACCTGCGATGACTGGTCCTACGCCATCCATCGCCGCCAGCTCTTCTGTAGGTGCAGCGAGCATTTTGTCCAGATCATTTTTATATTCCCGACAAATCATCTGTGCATTGGCAATTCCGATATTCGGGATTCCAAGGCTGTAAATCAGGCGTGCAAGATTTGTATGTCTCGCTTTTTCAACGCTCGCTTCGAGATTCTGATACGATTTTTCGCCGAAGCCGTCCATCTGCATAATCGCATCCCGGTGTCTGTCCAGATGGAACAGATCTGCATAGGTATGCAAAAAGCCCTCCGCCAGAAATTTTTCCAGCGTCGCTTCGGAAAGTCCGTCGATATTCATCGCGTCCCGGCTGACAAACAGCGTAAAAGATTTGATCTTTTTGGCATCGCAGTCCGGGTTCGGGCAGACTAACGTCTCCGTATCGTTTTCTTTTACGATTCGGGTCTCTCCCTGACAGACCGGACAGGTGCAGGGAATTTCCAGCGTACCGCTTTTGGTCAGATTTTCCGCGATCTGCGGGATAATCATGTTTGCCTTATAGACTGTAATCCGGTCGCCGATGCCGAGCTTTAATTCTTTTACAATGCTGACATTGTGAACGCTGGCGCGACTTACGGTTGTCCCCTCCAGCTCCACAGGGTCAAAAATCGCAACCGGGTTGATCAGTCCGGTACGACTCGCGCTCCACTCCACCTCGCGCAGCGTCGTCTCTGCCTGCTCGTCCGCCCATTTAAATGCAATGGCATTGCGCGGAAACTTTGCCGTTCTTCCAAGCGACTCTCCGTAAGCGATATCGTCCAAAAGCAATACCAGCCCGTCGGACGGAACCGGATAATCTGTGATTTTTTCTTCAAACCAGGCAACTGCCTCCTGCATTGTGTCCGCAGTTACCGCTTTATATTCTACCGTTTCAAAGCCCTGCTTCTGTAAGAATATAAACTGTTCTTCCCTTGAGTTTTTAAAATCCACACCCTCTGCACGCACCAGTGCAAATGCGAAAAAATGCACCTTTCGCTGCGCAGTGATCTGGCTGTTTAGCTGGCGCACGGAACCGGAGCAGAGGTTTCTCGGATTTTTGTACCGAGCGTCCACGTCTTCGATTTCGCCGTTGATCTTTTCAAAATCCGCATAGGTAATGACCGCTTCTCCCCGCAGGATCAGCTCTCCCTGATACGGGATCTGCAGCGGCACGTTAACAAAGGTTTTGGCGTTCGGCGTGATGACCTCGCCAATTTCGCCATTTCCCCTCGTGACCGCCTTAAACAGCTTTCCGTCCCGGTACGTCAACACGATGGTCAAACCGTCCAGCTTCCAGGAAAGCAAACCTTTCTGATCTCCCAGCCAGTCTGCCAGTTCTTCCCGGCTTTTCGTTTTTCCAAGGGAAAGCATCGGGCTTTCGTGACGCTCTTTAGGAAGTTCGTCTACTGCTTCATAACCAACCGATTGGGTCGGACTCGCTGCCAGCACAACTCCGGTCTTTTCTTCCAGGGCAACCAGCTCGTCGTAGAGCCTGTCATATTCTAAATTACTCATGATTTCCCGGTCTTCGGCATAGTAGGCTTTTGCAGCCTCATTCAACTTCGAGACCAGTTCTTTCATTCTGTCTGTATCATTCATATCGTTTTTTCTGTGCTCCTGTCTGTCCGGATCCGGAACCATTCCGATAGGTACCATTCGTGCGGCTGTCGGTGGCACTCCGGTAGGTACCATTTGTGCGGCTGTCAGTGGCACTCCGGTAGGTACCATTTGTGCGGCTGTCGGCGGTACTCCGGTAGGTACCGCGCTGCTCTGCTTTGCGAGCACCGTCTGTACCTTGCCTGCGGTCAGCCGTTTTTGCGTAGCCGCCTGCATTCCGGTGAGCCGGATTCTGACCGCTGCGCTGCATTCCTGCATTCGACGCACGCCCCTTTGCCCCCAACGTCACCATACCGGACTGAGCTTCTTTTTTCGCAGCAGGCTGCCGTTCCTTTTCCCATGCAGGACGCGTCGGACGGCTGGCATTTTTCCCAACTTCATAGTACAGCTCTTTTAACTCCGCACCGGTGACTGCACGAATATCGCCCGGGTTTAATTTCCCCAGCAGAATGTTTGCCACACGCACACGTTTGATGCTTAGAACGCCATAGCCGAGGGTCTTGCACATCCGGCGGATCTGGCGGTTTAAGCCCTGCGTCAGGATAATACGGAAGACAAATTTTCCTTCTTCCTTTACAAAGCAGGGACGGGTACGCTCATTTAAATCCTTTAACAGCATACCGTCCGACATTTTTTTGAGGAAATCCCGGCTAATGGGCTTATTGACGCGGACGAGATACTCCTTTTCGTGAAAGTTTGCCGCACGCATCAGACCATTGATTAAGTCCCCGTCGTTTGTCAGCAGTAAAAGGCCTTCCGAATCTCTGTCCAGGCGTCCTGCATAGGTTACACGTACCGGATATTCGACGACATCACGGATCGTGATCTGGGCATGCTTGTCCTTTTCTGTACAGGTCACTCCAACCGGCTTGTAATAAGCCAGCACCACCTTTTTTTCCCGATGTCCGACCGGTTTGTCCTCAACTGTAATTTTGTCCAGATCGTTGACCCGCATACCCGGATCTGCGATCTTGCCATTCACAGACACTTTTCCCCCTTCGATCAGGACATCCGCTTCTCTTCTCGAACAGATGCCAGCCTGGGAAAGATATTTATTTAAACGGACCTTTTCAGTATTTGCCATAAATTAACTTCTCCATTCCGATAAAAATCGCAGTATACAAATATTTTAGCACACTTTCAGATTCCGTGCCAGAAGAACATGCAGGGATTTTCAGGCGCATGGTTTCCCTCTGCTACAGCAAAATCCAGTCCGGAAGTTTTTTCTAACCCACGGCAAAAACGGTCCTGCCAACTCTATAGAGCTCAGCAGAACCGTTTTTGAAATTTTGTTATGAAATTCTATCCAAAACATCTGAAAGGTTATCGAAGTTTTTTGTCTTACTCGCGCTCTACGATCGCTGCACAGCCCATGCCGCCGCCAACACAAAGAGTAGCAAGACCTTTCTTTGCATCTCTCTTTTCCATCTCATGAAGTAAGGTTACCAGAATACGGCAGCCGGATGCTCCTACCGGATGACCAAGAGCGATTGCACCGCCGTTGACGTTTAAGATATCGTTGTTGAAGCCAAGGTCATGCGCAACTGCTACAGACTGTGCTGCGAATGCTTCGTTTGCCTCAATCAGGTCGAAGTCGCCGATTTCGTAGCCGGCTTTCTTCATTACCTTGCGGGTTGCTGCAACCGGTCCAATACCCATAATGCGGGGTTCTACGCCTGCCAGCTCGCCTGCTACCCAGGTAGCCATCGGCTTTACGCCCAGCTCCTTTGCCTTTTCTTCGCTCATAACGATCAGCGCTGCCGCTGCATCGTTGATACCGGAAGAATTGCCGGCGGTTACGACACCACCCTCTTTGAATGCAGGACGCAGCTTGCTGATGCTCTCTGCCGTTACATTCGGTCTGGGTCCCTCATCAGTATCAAATACAACAGTCTGTTTTTTCTGTTTTACTTCCATCGGAACGATCTCGTCCTTGAACTTGCCCTCTGCGATCGCTTTCTGTGCCTTCTGCTGGCTCCATGCTGCAAACTCATCCAGCTGCTCTCTGGTCAGTCCCCAGTCTTCTGCAATATTTTCAGCAGTAATACCCATATGATAGCCGCCGAATGCATCCGTCAGGGCATCGCGGATCAGCGCATCATCCATCTTTCCAGCGCCCATTCTGTAACCGAATCTTGCATTGTACAGAAGATAAGGAGCCATGGACATATTTTCCATACCGCCAGCTACGATGATATCCGCATCACCGGAGGCAATCAGCTTGGCAGCCAGGTTTACACAGTGCATGCCGGAGCCGCACAGTACGTTGATCGTAGTTGCAGGAACCTCTACCGGAATCCCTGCGTTGACGGCTGCCTGTCTTGCAGGGTTCTGACCAAGACCTGCCTGAATGACACAACCCATATATACTTCATCTACCTGCTCCGGTTTGATTCCGGTTCTTTTCAGGGCTTCTTTGATTACAACAGTGCCCAGATCCGGTGCAGGAGTTTTGGAAAGAGTTCCTCCCATTACGCCGATTGCTGTTCTGCATGCGCCTGCCAGCACTACTTTTCTTGCCATAACAATGATTCCTCCATTTTCCCTTTTTTCTTTATCATACTACTTTTGAAACGCTTTTCAAGCCCACTGCACGCTTTGTTGTGGTCTTTTTTAGGAACAAAAGCGTAAAAGCTTTCACGTTGGAAGGTACTTATCAGGGCATTTTTTATCTGGTGCTCAAATGCCCGATATTTTTGATCAGCACGGAAATCGTCCCGTCGGGATTTGTGATAAATTCTACCTTCTCGGGGTCCTTATATTCTTCCATCGGAATCGTGATTTCGATGCCAGTGTCCGTCGTCAGATGCTGCTTCTGGAACTTTTTGATCGTCGCCTCGCTCTTGGGCCTGACAATTTCTTTTTCCATGTTATATTTTTCCAGCTTTTCCTCCAGGTCTGCCTGCATCTGCGGACTGTCCTTAAAAACTTTCTCCTTGACCGCTTCGACCTCCAGGCTCCCCTTTTCCTCCAGCTCATCATAGATCGCCTGCTTGACTTCCATCTTTCGCCGGGTGTCCTCATCTCCATAGTATTTTTTGTTGACCTGTTCCACTGCTTTTGTCACGATATCCAGCTTTGTCTTTTGAGACATCGGTGCATGACATTCCAGAAACAGTTCGGAAAAGTACAGCTTCTTTTCACCATTTACTTCGAATTTTTTCTCTGTCAGCAAAATTTCTCCATTCGACAGATTCACTAAAAATGCCTCAGAAAGCTTCTGTCCGGCAGACGGCAGGATCGCTTTCTGTAAAATGATATCGTTTAAATTTTCTCCGGTTTCGGTAGCCTTCGTCGCATGGGTATAGGAAGTTTTATAATTTAATTTCAAAAATCCGAAATAATCGACGCCCTCCGCAGAAAAAACGACAACCGCAACGTCCGCCGCCGGAATATCGATATTCGAATTCATGATCCCATAGAGCTTTTCACACAATGCCCTGCTCGTCTGGACAAAATTTTCGGTGTTACAGTTCTGGATCAGCCCCATCACCTCAGATTCGTCAGAAAACTGGCAGACCTTCATATCGTCGCTCTCTGTAAATTTTTCAATATGAGCCTTTAAAAAATCGCACAGATTCGAACCCATATCGATCGGACAGTCCGAAAGCACCGGCATTCCAACCACAGAATCCAGGATATGGACAATCCCCATTTTCATAATCATATCGTCTTTTTTCATGCCAGTTTCTCCTCAATTGCTTTTGTATGCGGCAGCTGCGCCATCTATAAACATAGCAGTTCGATGAAAAATATGCAAGAAAAAGAGGCGAACGCTTTTGACGTCCGCCTCCGGAATTCTCGCTTTTGCAAGCTGCCGCAGGGAAAAATCTTCCTCTTGGGATTCTTCTTATTCCGCCCGTTTTAACGCTTTTACGATCACAGGTCCGATCAGTGCTGCTAAAATAATCTTTGCAGTATCACCGGGCAGGTAAGGGATAACCCCCACACCAAGACCTCCGATGAAGTCTAAGTTCAGCTGCAGGCAAAGCCATACGGTACCGAACAGGTAACATACCAACGTTCCCAGAACCATCGCACCGAACTGTTTCCAGAAGCTTTTGCCGGTCTTTTCAAACAGAATACCGGTCAGCGGGATCATGAACAGGAAGCCGATCAGATATCCTCCAGTCGGTCCTGCAAGCTTTGCAAAGCCACCGGAAAAACCGGAAAATACCGGAAGTCCCACCAGACCCAGAAGCAGATAGATCACATAGCTGATGAATGCATTTCTGGTGCCCAGAATGTAAACGGAAAGGTACAAAATAAAGGTTGTCAGGGAAAGCGGAACAGGGCTGACCGGGATCGGAATGGAAAACGGAGCCGCTATACAGGTCACCGCTGTCATCACACCGATCATCGCCATCTGTCTGATTCCAAGTGCTGTCTCTTTTTTTGTTGCTGTCTGCATGATTGTCACCCCTCCTGTCCTATCGGACAGTTTTTCTTTTTTCTTAAAAGATACCCCTTTCATCTAAAAATGTCAACAAAATCCTTGACTTTTTTGTTTCTTCTTTTGTTATATTATACAATATCGTCCTATTTGTAAGTTTTTTGTATCGCATTTTGACAGCTGCGTGCCAAGGTGCCCGGTGATATATCATATTTTTGGCGAAATGCCGTCAGAAAATAAGAATAGGAAAAGAATCCGCACGCCGCACATACTTCCTTAGAGGATATGTTTCCCTGTATCCGTCATCTGTCTGTGATAATCCGATGGTCGAATCAGCTGCAGGCTGCCTGCCGCCGCAACGAAGCTGCTTCCGTTGATCAGGAACCGGCTGCTTCCTTCATAGATCAGCGACAGCTCGTAAAAATCATGAAAATGAAGCTGCTGATTGAAGCTGCTCTCCGCTTCCGAATAGCAATTCTGTATGCTGAAAAGCCCGTTCGATAAATATTCCTTTGCCGGAAGAATTCCCTTTCCAAACTGCATCCCTATATTTTCTCCATTTCTTTTTACTTCAAAAATTTTGTTATTTTATGATTATATCATATATATTTTGTTATTTTAAGTTTTCTATTGTCTTTTTTACCAATTCATCCTACGATAAGTTCAGACAGCGGCAATACAATTTCGCCCGAGAAAAACAAATCCATTTATTTCAAGACACCAGAAAGGAGTTTATCCAATGACACAGTTAGAAGCTCTGCAGAAAAAATTTATCAATCTGCGCTTTGGCACGTTTATCCATTTCAATAGCGCAACCTTCCAGTTCCACAACAACCCCGACATCATCGACTGGGAATACGACCATGAAAACGGCGATCTGCCCAGGCAGTTCCCGTTTGATGAAAAAGACTTTAACCCGACCGCTCCCGACTACTGCAAGCAATGGGCAAAAATCGCTAAAAGCGCCGGCTGCCAGTTCGCTGCCCTGACAAGCAAGCACCACGAGGGCTTCGATCTCTGGCCCTCCGACTATACCGATCACTGTGTGAAAAATGCGACAAACAAAACCGATGTCGTTGCCGCTTATCTGGACGCGTTCCGCAGCGAGGGAATCGTTGCCGGTCTGTATTTTTCCGTGCTCGACCTGACTGCCCAAACCGGTCACAGATCCTGCACTGCAGCGCAGAAAGAAAAGATTTTCGGTCAGGTAACCGAGCTTCTTACAAACTATGGAGAAATCCCATTCCTGATCGTAGACGGCTGGAATGCTCCCTGGGGTGGTCCCTCCTATGAGATGCTTCCCTTCGAGGAGCTCGACCGCCTTGTGAAATCTCTGCAGCCCGATTGTATGCTGATGAACATCGGCTGTCAGGAAGGATTATCCGGTACCGACGTTGTATTTTATGAAAACGCCGCCGGTCAGGAGGTCGACCATAGCTTCAACGGTCCCGGCATCAGCTGCAACAAACTGACAAAGACATGGTTCTGGAGAGACGAAGACCCGACAACGCCCGTTACAAACGCAGAATGGGCACTTTCCAAAATGAAGGATTATTTCCCCCAGAATGTCAACTTCATGTTAAATCTCTCTCCTTCCACAACCGGTCTGGTGGACGAAAATCTTGCGCAGGAATTTGCCAGGATCGGTAAGACCTTCCAGATGCCTGCACCCCTGGATGAGCTTCCGGCGGGCTGGCTGAAGCGCTGATCTCTATTGACGCAAAAGAACAGGGCATTCCCGCCTTGTTCTTTTGCTATTCTCAGGGTATACTTTAAAAAGAAACGGTCGGCACTTCTGTCCGACCCAAAAAGTATCCTGCAAGGAGGTTATTATGTCACAGACACTCGAACAATTTCAGGCCTATCAGACCAGACTCGAACAATACGATCAGGCGATTGCCCTGCTCTACTGGGATCTGCAGACCGCAGCTCCAAAAGACAGCATCGAAGCAAAGCTGTCTGCGGTAGGCTATTTTTCCACGGAATCCTTCCGCCTTTCGACGGCGGACGAATACGGCAGCCTGTTAAAAAAGCTCTCTGCTCCCGAAGAATATGATCAGCTGTCTCCCGCCATGCAGCTTACGATCCGGCGAAACCTGAGAGATTTCGAACGCTTCAAGCGCATTCCGGAAGCCTTCTACACGGAATATGTCACAGAAAAGGCACGTTCCGAAAAAGCCTGGGAGGCAGCCAAGGAGGCTTCTGATTTCTCTGTATTTGCGCCCCATCTGGATAAGGTCATCTCCATGACAAAAGAATATGTCCACTACATGGAGCCAGATCAGGATGTATATGAATTTTTGGTCGGTCTTTTTGAGGACGGTATGGATACGGAAACGATCGACCGCATTTTTGCAGAACTAAAAGAAGGACTTCTTCCGCTGCTTGCCAAAATCGAGGCAGCTCCCAAACCGGATCTGTCTGCCCTGCAGCAGACCTTTGACCCGGATGCTCAGAAAAAGGTCCAGGAGCTGCTGCTTTCTTATATCGGTTTTTCCTTTGACTGCGGCGCAGTTGCCGAGAGTATGCATCCCTTTACGACAACGCTCTGCCCCGGCGATGTCCGCGTAACAAACCACTATTATGCCGACAATCCGATTTCTTCGATGTTCTCCGCCATTCACGAGGGCGGTCATGCAATCTTCGAGCAAAATGTCGATAAGGATTTCTGGCATACTGCCGCAGCCCAGATCAATATGATGGGACTTCACGAAAGCCAGTCCCGCTTTTACGAAAATATCCTCGGCAGAAACCCACACTTTTGGACACCAATTTATGAAAAAATGTCCGCGCTGCTTCCAGAATTTAAAACCGTCCCATTTGATACGTTTATAAAAGCGATCAACGACGTACACCCCAGCATGATCCGTACGGAAACGGATGAAGTGACCTACGGTCTGCATATCATCCTGCGTTACGAAATAGAAAAAGCAATTTTCAGAGACAATGTAAAGACCGATGACCTGCCAGCTCTCTGGAATCAGAAAATGCAGGAGCTGCTTGGCATTACTCCTGCAAACGATGCAGAAGGCATCCTGCAGGATATGCACTGGTCAGACGGCTCCTTTGGATATTTCCCCTCCTACCTGCTGGGCTCCATTTATGACGGCATGTATCTTGAAGCGATCCAAAAGGATCTCGGAGATCTGGATACGGTTCTGGAAAACGGAAGGATCCTCGACATCACCCACTGGCTGAAGGAAAAGATCCATCGTTTTGGCAGCATGTATAACTCCAAAGAGGTTATCGAACGGGTCTGCGGCAAGGAAATCAGTGCACAGCCGCTGCTTCGCTATTTTGAAGAAAAATACAGTAAGGTGTATGAATTCTGACCAACGCTTCAAAGTCGAACTGCTTTATCTGTAACATACAGAGCGTATATTCCATCAAACAGTAACATTCTATTATTGATGCAAAAACCGGAAAATCTTTCCAGATGCCTTACGACAATACCTGCGTGTGGCGTCGGAACAGATTTTCCGGTTTTTCTAATCAGGCGATTTCATTTTTATACATTCGGTTCACGGCAGCGTTTTTAAAATCCGTCCCAGCTCTTCTACATCTTCCGACTTTGTTGCCCAGCTGGATGCAAACCGCACTGCAGCTGCTCCATTTTCCAGCTCTTCCCAGGTTTCACAGCTGACACGATCCTTCAGCGCTTCCCGCTGTGCTGCATTTAATACGACAAACTGCTGATTCGTCGGAGAATTGATATAAAGCGGACACCCATGCTCCGTCAGAAGCTCCTTGATCCTCATGGCCATCTCGATCGCATGCGCAGAAATTTTCAAATACAGATTTTCTGTAAAAAGCGTATCGAATTGAATCCCCAGCAGACGTCCCTTCGCAAGCACCGCCCCCTGCTGCTTCATCAGGGTAAAAAATCCCGGAACCGTATTCTTTTTCGGGAAAACTACGGCTTCTCCAAACAGTGCGCCCACCTTTGTGCCTCCAATATAGAATACGTCGCACAGCTCTGCCAGATCTGCAAGTGTCACGTCTGTTCCCGGTGCACAAAGTCCATAGCCCAGACGCGCACCGTCCAAAAACAGGGGCAGCTGATATTCCTCACAGACCCTTCGAAGCGCCTTTAACTCTTCTTTTGTATAGAGTGTTCCGTATTCGGTCGGATGGGAAATATAAACCATGCCGGGCTGCACCATATGGGTACAGCTGCCGTCCTGATAAAAGCGTTCCAGATAGTGCTTTACCGCTGCAGCCTCAAGCTTCCCGTTTTTGTGTGGGATCGTCAGCACCTTATGGCCGCCGCTTTCAATTGCACCAGCCTCGTGGACACCGATATGTCCGGTATCCGCTGCAATAACCCCCTCGAAGGGCTTTAAAAATCCCCGGATCACGGTCGCATTTGTTTGGGTCCCGCCGACCAGAAAATAAATTTCTGCCTCCGGGCACTGGCATGCTGTGCGGATTTTTGCTTTTGCAGATTCGCAATAGGCATCCTTTCCATAGCCGTAGGTATGCTCCATGTTCGTTTCCATCAGGCGCTGTAAGATTGCAGGATGTGCGCCTTCCATGTAGTCACTATCAAAGTATAGCATTGCTTTCTCCTCCTGATATTTTTGTATCATTTTTTCTTTCCTCACAGTTTCAGCCTTCCCTTTGCTGCTCTAAGAGCTCATAGAGCGCATCGTCGCCTTCGTCGATCCACACATCCTCTTCCTCTTCATTCAAGCCAAGAAATTGTGCGAGTGTTCGGATATCATCGCTGTTATTCCATTCGTCCACATAGTCATCGATTTCTTCAAACTCGATCTCTCCTGCCAGATAACGTTCTTTAAAATTTGCCATCCTGATTTCCTTTCTATAGTCGTTAATATGTTTCTGTTAATTCGCTGATCATTGTTATCAGTAATTTCGCATCCACGGGCTTTGGATTTTCTTATTTTTACCCATCTGCAAACCTCTTTTCCTATTCGTCTCTATTCCTTATCAGCCTGCGTTTCGGACCCCCCACCGGATTTTATACTTCGGATAGTCTTTTCCAATAGCATCATATCAACAGGCTTTGAAATATGGGCATTCATACCGGCTGTCAGAGAATGCCGGATATCCTCCGAAAAGGCATTGGCAGTCATTGCAATGATCGGAATTGTCCCTGCCTGTTTGTGTAGGCTCCTTCGGATTGCCCTTGCAGCATCATAACCGTTCATGACAGGCATCTGCACATCCATCAGGATCATGTCATACGCTCCGGGCACAGACTGTTCAAAGGTCTCCACCACCTTTTGCCCATTTTCACAAATCGTACACTCAGCACCTTTCATTTTTAACAGCTCTGTCAAAATCTCTGCATTCAGTTCATTATCCTCTGCACATAAAAAGTGCATTCCCTCCAGGATCGCTCCGTTCGGCGTTTCTTCTTCCTTTGATGACAGGAATGCAGGCCGCTCTTTTGCAATTTTCAGATCTATAAGCACTTCAAAGCAGCTTCCCTGGCCGGGTTTACTTTCTACATAAATCGTGCCTCCCATGGCTTCCACAAGATTTCTGGTGATGGCCATTCCAAGTCCGGTTCCCTGTATCTTATTTGTCACAGAGCTTTCTGCTCGGGTAAAGGCATCAAAGATCGTATCTTTAAAAGCATCTGACATTCCCATTCCATTATCACGGACGAAAAAGCGATACCTTGCATAGACCGTGGAGGCTGTTTCACATTCTTCTGCCACAAAATGAATTGCTCCCCCCTCCTGTGTATACTTTACCGCATTGGACAAGAGGTTGCTAAAAATCTGCATCAGGTGAACCTGATCTCCATTTACCCACTCGTGCCGGATCTTTTCTTTTGTAATTGTAAGGGTCTGATTTTTTTCTTCTACCTGTGAATGGAACATCGCATTCAGATCCTGCAAAAGATCCGAAATAGAAAAATCCGTATACTGAAAAGCTGTTTTTCCTGCTTCGATCTTGCTCATATCCAAAACATTGTTAATGATCCCTAACAGGTGCTGCGCGGATATATCAATTTTATCTACATACTCCAATACCTTGACCTTATCCCCTGCATTATGTCGGATCAAAGCTGTAATACCAACAATTGCATTCATGGGTGTGCGAATGTCATGGGACACATTGGACAGAAAATCTGTTTTCGCCTTATTTGCATTTTCCGCTGTCTGTAAAGCTTCTGTTGCAATATTCTTTGCCTCTTTCAGATTCTGATTCGATGCTTCCAATTCCTTCATCGCCTGTATTTGAAGTTCATTATTTCTTTTTTCATATTTTGCTTTTTGATCTGCGATACTGAGTCTGGAAACACTGTAAAATAATCCGGCAAAGAGTAAAATGATAAAGCCTACCATAAACATTGTTGTAAATGATACCGCTTTCTGATACTCTGTCAGGGTATTATCGACAACACCTTTTGCCACAATACAGATCAACATGGAATGGTTGCTTTCTATCGGACAGTAGCCCAGATAATAGGGCGATTTTCCACCCAAAAGCTCTACTCCCTGTTCTCTGGCTGCAAGTCTTTTTTGAAGTGTTTCTGCCTCACCTTCTGTGATAGCCTGGTTCTTCCTTAAGTGTTTTAACAGAGAATAATTCCGGAAAAATACATCTTTACTCTGATTCGTATATGTAATGTTTCCCTCGTTATCCAACAGAAACAGATAGGCATTTCCATGATATCCCTTAAGCTTTAGCATAGAATCTAATTTTGCATGATTATATGCCGTTCCAATTGCGGTATACGTTTTTCCATCAATGCGATATGGCTGACATGGAATCGCAACCAAATAAGCACCGTTTTGTATTTCTTCATGATTCCAGGCAACCAGTTTTGCAATATTATGTCCGTTCCTTAAATCCAACAGAAGCTTACTTGGAATATCAATCCGCATTTTCGTTCCGTCTGCAGTGATTGCCTTACCATTTTCCTGAAGAAACAGGAGTGTACTTTCCGATTCCCTTTCCCACGCCTCAAAAAAATTACGGTTTTCTTCTGTTTCCAGGGACAGTTCCTTTTTCTGAAGCAGATAGCCTTCCACTAAATGCAGCTGGCTATAGTATCCATTTGTCTGAAGTTCATAGGTCTGCTGCATTTGTTCCACAACAGCTCCCATACTCATTTTTCCGTTTTTCTCGATATAGCTGTTCATCCTGTTCATAAGATGCTTTATAAAGACTATGCTTGAAAGAAGGAGAAGCCCTATCAGGAACGGAACGATTACTTTTTTTCTTTTCACTGCTGCTTGTTCCATCTGCACTTTATTTTTCAACCTCTATGTAATCCTCCGGTGCCAACGGCTGCTGTCCTTTTTCCATAAATGCAGTCCACGCACTGGATAACGTCATATCCGGAAGCCGTTTTATCCTACATCCCGGAGTTGTTTTTTCCAGAATAGACCTTGTATCATCTGTAAGAAGAATGGAATATTCCTTTTCTTTGTCTATTTTTTCCTGATCTACCGCGATATCTTTTAACAAAAATCCGTTTTCTTCCTTTTGGACGGTTATTTTCATCCCGGACAGAATGGGCAATTCGTATTTATTTGTTATAGAAAATTCATCCTCTGTATGATCCAGATAATTCTCTACAAGCTTCCAAACCTGTTCCCCGTTTATTTTTGCAAAATATAGAGAGGTGTCTGAGCTCTTTGCTGTCATCAGAGCAACGCGACTGCTGGTACATTCTCCCCTATAAATAGAAGCGGTGAAATAATAATATGGTGCAATAGCCAGCTGTGCATTGTTTTCAACTCGGACCGTAGTTAAAACAGAGGATGCCGCATCACGGCCATTTTTATCATTCAGTGCTATGGAATACTCCCGGTCAAAATTTACCACTGCCTTTTCTTCTGTATCCTCCGCGTTCATTGCACTGCGGAAAGCATCATATGCCTGGGCTTCATCCATCTCGCCTGACAACAAACCATGAATAGCTTCCAGACTGGCAGAAAAGGATTTTTGAGCAGAATATCGGATATAAATGGAATTACTTTTCATTTCATCTTCCAGACCGGATATATCCTGCATCATCGTCGGAACATTTGTATTCAATGAGATCACACATCTTCCATTGGCGATCAGCCTTTGTCCCTCTTCTGAGATCATGCAATCCAGCACATCCAATGCAGTCTCCAGCTTTTCCTGATCTTTTTCCAGGTCTTTATTGAATGCAATATTTAAAGACGGAGTCATATACACAAAGGCTTCCTCTGAGGTCTGGGAAAAATAAGGAATGCAGATCAGCTGCGCGTCCATCTGTGTCTGCAGCTGCTGCATAAGTGCCGGATATCCGTGGAACATTGCTGCTTTTCCTTCTACAAAGGTCTGGTATGCAATATCCGCATTAACAAGAATATCGTCTTTCCCCAAATGAGAGTCTTTTAAAAACCTGCTGGTTTCTGAAAAAATACGTTTCCATAATCCATCGTCAAATTTTACTTCCCTCGATGAGGTTTCTGCGCCGCTTCGCCATTCAATTCCATCCAGACTTGTGAATTCCCCAATGGCACCCGCCTGAATCACTTCATGGGCAGACCAGTCTTCTGCCAGATCCAGGGAATAGGGTTTGATTCCATTCTCATAAAATTGCTGGCAAGCCTCTGCATATTCCTGATAATTTGACGGGATTTTTATACCATACTGATCAAACAGTGTCTTATTGGCAATGATCGTCTGCGGCAGACCACAGACAGGCAGCCATTGAATTTCATTGTCAGAATTTTTATAATATTGCAATGCATAGGAATAATACCTGGAAACAACATCATAACCGCAAAAATCCATAAGATACGGCTGTAAATCCTGTGCATCTGTTCCGGAGAACCGCCGCACCGTTATCACATCCGGCAGCTCGCCATGTTCTTCCATATAACTATATAAATCGGTATCATTGTTACCAACGATAAACTCTATGTCTTGATCCGGAAGCTGTTCATGAATATAAGGTACCAGATTTTTGATCAAAGAATTTTCCCAAAGATATACGGTAAGCGGCTCTTCTTTGGATACCGCTCCTGAAGGCTCACCGCATCCAAACAAAACAGCCGCGCCGACAAGCACAGCCATCATAAACGCAGCCAGATCATATTTTCTGTTTTTCATGTGTCTGCTTCCCCATTTTCCCGCTTAAAGCCCGTGTTGATTACAATAGAATGAGAATGCACGCTCTGCGGGCATTCTATTGTCATGAATAAAAACATGAGTTTTATTATAGCACTTCATATTTTCTCATGTCTATATTTTTGAAAACTTTTCCCTTTTGGACAGGAAAAAGGACGAAATCTATTTTGCCCGAAAACTCCGGAGATTTCGTCCTATCAATTATAAATCCCTGCATATCCCTCTTCATCAAAATAATAAAAACTGCTCGTTTTTTCGGCAACGACTCCTTCAACAAATGAACGTTTTCTTTGAACTGCCACACAAAAAACAACGCTACATAATAATATGTACGTGGTCTACACACACCTTTCCATCAATAAGTTGCACCTGCTTCATCTCACACAATTTTTTTATGATTTCCACTAAATCCTTTTTCGTTTCTCCATACATTATTTTTCTTCGAAACTTTGGAATAAAAACAATATGATATGTGCAGTTCCATCGTGTATGTGTTATACTTTGATTATCCATTTTGGATATCTCCTATGCTTTTGATATGGCCTGCGAAACCAATATCATTATAGCATAGGAGTTTTTTAATACTCTAGGTAACGCTCCGGCTTTGCCTCGGCCCCCATTTCAAATGGGGGATATAGATATTATTCATTATATTATCAGAACCTGTATCATCTGTCCGTAAATATCTCACACTATATGTTTACATATTCTTAGACACAACGAAACCAATGATTCCCACTAAACATCCGCAAATCACAAAAGCAATCCCTATTATTTTCAGGATCGTCGATACAGACGTCTGATTTTCTGCCGGAACATATATCATATGTGGATTCTCCGGATTATAATATAAGATTGTCTGCTGCCCAGAATCAGGCACAAACATTTCATTAACTTTTACATTTCGTAGATTTCCTTGCTTTCAGCATATCATTCATCCTAGTATCTGTTCTATAGATCCTTGTCTTCCAAACAGCTTATTATATACTTCGTCACTACATTTTCTCCTAAACGAGCCACAAACACATAATAGGGCAGAAATTCAAGTACTGCAATTACCATGCATAATACAGGTATATACTGCCATAGTTTATTGAACACACAAAAGCACGCAAAAAATACATCCATTGCCGCTAACGGAATCCACATCACATAATCCGCTATATTCCACACATGTTGCAGTTCAATGATCTGTTGATCCTCAAGGTATTGCACAGACCATTTATAGACATTTTTTCCTGAACGATAATATACATAATACTTCCCATCTTTTTTTATCAGATGTGTACACGGATGCCATTTGTCATGGTTACGCTCTTTTTGATATTCCATATTCAATTTTTCATAGAATTTCTCTTTCGTCTGATTCGTTTGGATTTTTTTCATTGTCTCACCCCAGCAGTCAAATATTTATTCGTAAAAACTTCACCTTCCTCATCCGTAAAACCCCCTATGAATAATTTCTGCAATATCCTCATTATTGAAAAAAACACATTTATCCGCTCTCAGATTGCCCTCCGGATATAAACATGCAATATAGTCGTACTCTTTGTTCGACTCCAAATGTTTCTGTTTTCTCCCATAAATCATAACTCTTTTCCAGTTTCTCCGTCACCATCTAAATCCACATTCATAGCTATAGAAACACCGTTTCCTACCACTCCACCAACCGCAGAACCAACAATTTTTCCAATAGCTATTCCTGCCGGGTCTCCTCCGGAACCAACCATAGCGCCTACTGCCTGCCCCACATCATCACCATATTCGGTCACTCCCCACAGCGCCACATCAACAATGACATCAGCAATTATAGCATTTTGCGACAAACCACTATTCATTCCACCCATAATATCTGCTACGACACCTGTAATCAATCCTCCAACACCGATTGCTGTTCCAAATGCATTTGGGCTTCCCGCATCTGATGCTGTTTTATATAATTGTATTAAATAATTAATGATTGACAATACCGTTGTCCTTGCTTTACAGTCTTCGATACTATCTACAATAGCCAGTATATTTTCCCTAAGCGTTTGTTCAGAAGTACCTTTTATCCTGCCATGATATCCATCCCCATTTTCAACCAGCCACACATTCACCGCTTCAGTTACCCGTAATCATACCCTCATTTTTCTCGTAAAAGGTATGAATGGCACGCAAACCAGCCATCAGTTCTCTCACATCAGCACACTCCTGCCTAAACCGCTCGTTCTGCTGTTCTATAATATCTATAGACATATGGGCATGGGCATGTCCATGAATCTGATTTGTAATCTCGGCTAAATAGCGCTGTTGCTGTGACAACTCATGCCATACCTCATCAATCTCTATTATGCATTTCCGTAGTTCATTAGGATGAACCATAAAATCACATTTTTTTAAATTAGCCATTTCCCCTCAGTGCTTATTCCAATTCACGTTTCCTGTATTCTTTTGAACTATAAACCCATGATACTCAAAACACAAGCCCGTTCCATGATTCTCATGATTATCTTTCCCAATATGAATCACTAGCCCCTATTTTGTCTTGTTCTTTTTCACTCCGATCAGACAGCCAATGAATCCAATGGCAAAAACAAGAAGTAAATCCTTCATAACCGAATTTATGTAATAACCGTCTCTATACGAAATCCATAGTGAAAATCCTGTAATAGCAACACCAATAGCCATGCAAAATGCAACAACTGACCATAGAATCTGCGCATTTTCCCTTTCATCTCTACGTCTGCTTCTGTTTTTTCCCGTTTTCCTGGTATTTCTAGCATCTATCATCCCCCCCAGGATCGCACTCAAAGCGGCAACCAGCCAGTTCAGATAAGCCTCTGTCCGAATACCCGCCGGTTCAGAAGCTATAGCGTCTGTATTATCCAGGCTTGCCCAAAACTCTGTTGCGGACTCATCCGGCTCCGATAATGCTTCATATACAGCTCGTTGATATTCCTCACCATCACGGAACCAATGAATAATATAATTATATCTTGGCTTATATCCTGCCTTCGTCAATTCTGATGTTTCCTCTACATCCGTTATGTAGCCAGATACTTTCTCATAGGATGATGTACGCATAGAGCTCTGAAAATTCAAAAAGCCAATTACACCAAACACTACTGCTATCAAATACAATATATGCTGCACTTTCAATCGATACATTCCCTTTTGTATTCCTTCCCATCGTCTGATCAATAAGATAATATCAAGTTATCTCTTGATTCTCTCTTTACTGCATTTGGCATACCTGCATTTTCCGGTGTAGCCACATACTCATCCATCACATTATTCGCGGCACCCTCTGTCACCTTCTTGATAACATCTTTGGCTGCCCCCGTTGCAATTTGTTTTGCTTCATCTGCCTGAGCTGCTTTTCGAACTGCATTTTTTGCCGCTTTTGTTGCCTTTTGCGCAGCTTTTGTCGTTGGTACCGATCCAGCACGCTTTGCTGCCTTTTTTTCTGCAGTCTTTGCTGCCTGCTCCGCCACCTTTTTGGCGGCTTTTGCCTCTGTGTTTGCAACCTTCGCTACCTTAACTGCTTTTATAATATCACCAGCCGCCACAACATCCAGTCCTAAAAATATTACATCGGCACCTAGTGCCAACTACTCACCACCACTTATTTTTCCATCATCGCTCAATGCCTGAGTCACATCATCAACCAACTGATATATATCCGTAATACAGTTGATCACTGGAATAAAACCCAGTATAAATTTGATAATTTCTATTGCATTTCTAATTTCAACCGTACTCTCTCCCAGTTGTATCTCATCTATGATTCCATGAAGCGTTATATTTACATTTTTATTGCAGTTTCGCACAAATTTATATTCTCTGATTGTGCCTCCAGCTTATCTGCATCTACAAATAATGTACTCATGATTCATTCCTTCATATCTTTTCAGATAGTCACGTACGATTTCTCATTCCTACTTTTGTAGGCTATCATCTCTTCTTACAATAAGAAATTAATAATATTTATTCGTAAAAATTTCACCTTCCTCATCCGTAAAACCCCCTATGAATAATTTCTGCAAAGACCAACGCATCAATATCTGTATAATTTTGCTCTGTCAATAGTTCCGCATTGCTTGCAATATATGTTGCCAGATCACTTCCACTATTACTATTTTTCGGCATAGCAATCCACCTTGCATACATTCCGGTTAACTGAACTTTTGAATGAATGAATCTTTGGAAATCATTTCATTGTCTTGATCATAAATAATCGTTTTACTGGCTTTATCAATATCTATTGTCAAACAAAAATAATAGCCTTGGTCTCTCAGTGCACATAAAAGGTCATATGCATTTTCAATATTCTTATCGACATTGGTCTCCAAACCTTTCAAGTCACTGAATATTAAAACATTATGGTTGCTTTTATAATCCTCAAAAGTAACATATTCCTGATCACTCTCTATGAAACGAATATCAACATTCGTGTATTCTAGTTTCCCGTGATCTAATATTGAATAAATATCCTGTTTGATCTGATTCCCAAGTATCACCTTGGGATAATTATCTGTGATTCTTCCATCTTCATAAATCGTAAATGAAAAAGCATCATCTGATTCATTTAGTGATACTGCCTCCCCAGTATTTATGAACTCACCAAAATTCTGACCAATATTTTTTCTCTCAGTATGTACAATCTGAAACTCCTGATTGTATTTTTCCTTCAAATATCGTTTAATCACCTGTTCTGAATCAGGCAGATTTCTTCCGCAACTACACAGAAGCATAAGTATCCATGACACACATCCTAGCATAAGAAACATGCGCTTGCTTCTGCCACCAGGTATTACCCAATTTATTTTTCTCAATGTGTACCCCCGTTTCATATAAATACTCTCTCTGAATCTCTAAGCCAGTAAATATAAGGCTTTCAGATTCCATTTTTATTAAAATCCCCCACTTTTTTCACCAAAAACACTTGACATATGTCTCCAAAATGTGGCGCTTCGCGCCTATTTAATCAAGAAGCATATTGTTCCGGCACAGCCGGTAAGTTTTTTATTGAAGGCAATTTTTTGTTACCTGTTAACTGCGGCAGTCATTCCGACTACCAAACTTTGTTGTTGAAAATCTTCGCAAATATTATCCGAATCCTGATGCCATTTCCCGTGACACTTGGGATATTATCGATCGTTTTGGGAATCTCGATCTTTACTACACAGATGAAATGATGATGAGCAAATATTCCAAGTATGGATCTGCTCCAAATAGGAATACCTCTGCTACTTTATAGGTCACTCCTTGCAAATATATTGATTGTCATTTGTCAACGTACAGTTATACAGCATCTATAATTCCTCTTTTCTTATCATAAACTAATGGTGTATTCGGATCATCATCAAATCTTTCTAACTGAGGGAATACTAGAGTATGGCTATCATCATACATGTAATCTGGTGTAAACAAATCGTTTACATAATCAGTGTATTTCTCCATAAACTGATTAGCTAACTCCTGATCTTCTATACTAGGAAATTGAACCCAGATCGTTGTACCAATATTACTTGGGCTCCAATCCGTTGCAATCTGCATGATATCAGGATTCTCAGATACCATCTTTTCAATAATTCCGCGTAATTCTTTGGTCATAATGCAAACACCGCTCTTTTATTTATTGACATTGTAGTATGTTTCTATAGTCTGGTAAATGGTGGAAAAAGTTGATGGAATTACTCATCTTTCATTCTTCTTAGTGACATCTCAAACTCACATATCGTTTTATAAATATTCCCCTCAGCATTTGAAAAACTTTCAATACTTGGATACTCTTCTGATAAATGCAATGTATCACAAGTGTCTCTTGCCATCTTAGCTTTTACTGGGCGTGTCCATCCATAAAAATTGGTTGTATAATGAATAATATCTATATCCCTATACTGAATTTTATTTAAGTTCAGCGTTTACAGTCAAAGTAAAACATTAGCGGTTTTCAATAAACATTTTTTTATTCATGCATTCAACAATACTCAATCATACGCAAAATCTAATTCTACAGAACGCAAAAAGGGTGCGGAAATTTTCACACCCCAAAACTAACTTACATTCAGAACACGCTTGACTTACCAGCTACACCATGATTGCCTTTTGATGCGGAAAGCCTTCCGCCATCGTAATCTTTGTTCATTTCCATAAATGATCACCAAACTTTCCGAATTATGCAAATTCAATGGAGTAATAATCACCCTCCAAGCGCCCATGCGTCTTTTTACAGATTTTGTAACTGTATTGGTCTTATAATCAACGTCAATCTTTGTTGTAATACGATCTCAGTTCTTGTAGTACAATGTCATATCAAATCCCTCCTTGCTTTTTGATAAATTAAATTATACAATCATTGCCCCCTTAATCTCAATTATATTATCAGAACCTGTATCATCTGTCCGTAAATATCTCACGCTATATGTTTACATATTCTTAGACACAACGAAACCAATGATTCCCGCTAAACATCCGCAAATCACAAAAGCAATCCCTATTATTTTCAGGATCGTCGATACAGACGTCTGATTTTCTGCCGGAACATATATCATATGTGGATTCTCCGGATTATAATATAAGATTGTCTGCTGCCCTGTTTGAACAGAATTTTTTCCTGTTCCAATCACACTCTTTTGTACTACCCGTTCGCCATTTACATAAAATTCGTATGCGGGATACCATGTGTAATTATAGGTATCCACATTTCTCTTGTAGACTTCTTCAACATCCACAACTGTCGCAGTCGTCTTCTCCACGCAGTCTTTCTTCGACTTACTAATCCTGCGATCCACACCTTTTGCACATACAAACAATATGGCAGCTATGATCCAGAACAGACATGAGACGCCTATTACAATCGCAATAATCATTTTCTATTTCTCCATCATTGTATACTCTATTTTTTTAGGAACAACCTTCCCATCAACCACTTTTACTTCGTCTAATGGAGCCAGCACATTCTCTTTAAAATCGTACTCCACATAATGTTGTCTCGCTCCTCCCATCCCACGCATCGGCATAGGTCTCTATTCCGCAATCACACACTAGTATGAACAGTGCCAGAATCAGGCACAAACCTTTCATTAACTTTTACATTTCGTAGATTTCCTCGCTTTCTCCTATATAATCAGCCAGATAATGAGTCACAAACATTTTCACATGTCTAAAAGTAACACAAGATTCCAGCGCATAGAACGGTAATACTTCCAGTAACAGCAACGCACAAAACCATGCCAGCCCCAGCCATATCGACTGTCTGAACAAATATAAAATAAACAAATCTATAATCAAAAATGTTACCCAGATAATTTTATCAGATAAAGAACACCTTCGCTGCACGGTCATCTTTTTCCCATCAAAAGAAAAATCCCAATATGACGTTACCCTGCCTGATGAGAAACGAATCACCGGCATGCCTTGCTTGAACTGAAGCGTTATCATGCCATGTTCCTTATCCTGCAGATACTCCTGTCTATGTTTACTCATATAGGTCAGTCGATCGATAACCGCCTCTTTTCTATCTTTAAGGAAATACATCTTTTTCATCACATTATGCTCCTGTATTTAAAAATAACGAGCGGAATCTCCGTTCATCATCTTCGTATCCTCTGCAGACAATTTCGCCGATATCTCCGTGGTTAAACATAATCGCCAGATCTTTTTTTATATTTCCCTTCCGAGAGATCATATAAGAAAATCTCATTTAGAATGCGATCTACGTTTTGTAATCAATACACTTGATGCTACTACCCCAGAAAATGCAATGGATACATCAGCAATCATTCCCTACTTCCATATAAATCGTGTCATTGTTATCGTGTCACCAATTTCTCTTTTCTTATAGTCTTCTTCTGAAAGGAAACACGTACTCTCATATCCCGAATGTACATCCCTTCCCAATATTGGGTAAAACCGCTTCGTATCCCGGATATTTTCAGCGCCATAAGACTCCGTCTCAATCACTGGTTGCTTTTGCACAAGTACAACATCATGCTGTAACACCTGCTTTTTTCTCAGTTGTCTTATATTTGCATTCTCTGTCAGAACGCATGCTCCAGCTATAAATATTACTATAACATAATACAGACAAACAAAGATATCACTCCCATCAAAATTGAAAAAAGTGCTGACAACCATACCTATGAGCAATGCCACAAATGCTATCAAAACCCACCTGTTCCTCTTTTTTCTCCGTGCCCTAAGCTCCACGGCTGCATCCTCATCATTGATTTGTCGAAATGTGAATCCCTGCTCATCTTCTGCCGTATAAACAACTTTTGTGTGATCTAAAACCATATGATTAGCGCCTATTAGGAAAACACACTGTCAAAGGGGTTCGTAGCGGGGGTTAGCCCGCTACTGTGGTATCTTCCGTAGTGTTGATTTCAATGTACTCGGCAATCTTGCGGAGCTCGTCA
>OLOT01000238.1_pt1 | contig 42918 bp, 43 predicted proteins | sample 1671991 | NCBI WGS metagenome assembly OLOT01 (sample SAMEA3136634, study PRJEB25190) | human gut metagenome | biome: human gut; feature: human-associated habitat; material: faeces | place: Austria | collected 2013
GCAAAGCTCTATTAAGATGATGTAAAGATGTACCGTTTTACCAAATAGACGGGACATACTTCATTTGATAAAAATGAAAAACAGCGATTTACATCAAAATTACATCATTTGATGCAGAAATCGGTGTAAGTAAGAAAAAATTGTATGATTAGTACGATGAATGGGCAATTCCAATTGGAATTGCCCATTTTTGAAAAGAGGAAAAATATGAATATTAAGGTATATCTTGGTGCAAACGAAGGTAATAATCCCTCTGCAATTTCTTTACTTCCGTGATACAAAATCAAAACTTTTCTCCTTCATCCTATACTTCCTCGGTGTCACTCCATACTTCTGTTTAAACGCCTTGATAAAATGGCTGCAGTCACAAAATCCTGTCTCCTGGCTGATATAAGTTAGGTCAAAATCTGTGAATTGCAATAAGTCCTCCGCTTTTTGCAGTCTTACCGTGAGAATCATCTCCTTGCAGGTCTGTCCATAGTACTCCTTGAATATTGCGGCAAAATACGAATAACTCATATGAAATTTTTCTGCCAGCTCCGCCACCGAGAGATCTTCCTGGTAGTGCTGTGAAATGTACTCAGATACCTCTGTAAATTTTTCGCTTAATACAGTTTCCTTTTTCCTTTTTTTTATCTGAAAGCCTTCCTGCTTCCAGACACGAAGAATTTCTGCCATAAGAAGACAATAATTCGAATGCATAATAATGTCATAACCAAATTGCTTTTCTTCTAACGTCTTCACTGATCCCTGAATCAGCTGCTTCATTTTTTCCTGATTAAATTTCTCTTTCGAAAAATAAACCGATAGCTTCTGCTCCACTGCGGCCATGGCGATCAGACTCGAAATCGATGGAAGTGCCGAACCGGATATATTCAGATGTGCAGGATCGAATTTCAGGACATAGTAACGGATTGGAAGCTGTCCTGTTGAATAAATTGCATGAGCCATCTGTGGATAAAATACGATCAGATCTCCCGGTTCCAATACATAATTCTCTTCTCCTGCCTCTACATACGCCTTTCCCTCCACCATGTAAAGAATCTCCACAAAATAATGCCAATGTGGAAGAATTGGGAACATCTCAGATGTCTGTGCATCAAATAAAAAGGCTTCATATGGTTTGTTTAATTTGTCTAAACATTCAAAATAAGGTTTCACAGATTATCTCCATCATAGATTTTTACAATTTTGTAATAGATTCATTATATCATATCTTTTTTCTACATGATATACTTCCAGCAGAAAATAGAACTATATAATTCGAAAGACAGGAGGTTTTTACCAAAATGAAAATTCAAAATCAACTTGGATATATTAAAGGAATTACATTTGCCCCATTTCACAAACGTGGTTCTCTTTCTACACAGACTGCCCGTGACAGTTTTGATTATATGATAGAACACACTGCTGCTGATTTCGTAATCCTTGCTCCTGTAGGGCTACAGGACCACGCACACTCAGAAGAGATCTGTTACACTTCCAGTGCCACATTCTCAGATGAAGAATTAATCAATATGATCCGCTATGCAAAAAGCAAGCGCATCCGTGTTGCCTTGAAACCTACCGTTAATTGTAAAAATGGTGTCTGGCGTGCTTACATCAGTTTCTTTGAAAAAGATGTTCCATGTGAACCGAAATGGGAAAACTGGTTTGCCTCTTACACAGAATTCCAGACACACTATGCCAAAATTGCAGAAGCCGAACAATGTGATCTTTTTATTGCAGGATGTGAGATGGTAATGACGGAACACCGCAGTGAAGAATGGAGAAACGTAATCGCTGCGATCCGAAACTATTACCACGGACCTGTTTCCTATAATACCGATAAATATCAGGAAGAAAATGTAACCTGGTGGGACTGTGTCGACATGATTTCTTCCAGCGGATATTATCCGATTGATCAGTGGGAACAGGAACTTGACCGTATTGAAAAAGTCGTTCAGAAATTCAAGAAACCATTTTTCTTCGCCGAAGCAGGATGCATGTCCAGAAAAGGATCCTCACTGGTGCCTAACAACTGGGCAATTCAGGGAGATTTACGTCTGGAGGAACAGCCAGACTGGTATCGTGCTATGTTTGAGGCCTGTGCAAAGCGCTCATGGGTCAATGGTTTTGCCATGTGGGAATGGGCTCCGGTTCTTCCGTCCAGAAGTATTGCATCAAGAGATACCAGCTACGAAATCTGCAACAAACCGATACAGGAGGTTATTAAAGACTACTATGGGAGAGACACAAGAAAATAACATACAACAAACTTCAGAACAGGATCTCTGGCAGGAAGAAGCTGCCATGATGCACATCTTCAGCCGGAACAGAAAAAATAACCTGCGCACGCTTCTTTCTCTTTTCAAGGGACACTATGGCGCGCTGGTTGGTTCCATTTTCTTTTTCATTATCAAGCATTCCCCAACCTGGGTTCTTCCAATCGTCACAGCTAATATTATCAATGCAGTGACAGACCACAACGGGAATATTACCAAAATTCTGATTCTGAATACCATCCTTATGATTGCATTTCTGGTACAGAACATACCAACCAACTACATCCATACCTGGCTCTATGCCAAAACGGTACGAACAGTAGAGAAAGAACTGCGCGAAGCCCTAGTCTGCAAGCTTCAGCAATTGTCGATTACCTATCACAAGGAAATGCAGTCCGGAAGGCTTCAGTCGAAGATCATGCGAGATGTAGAACAGATACAAAATCTTGCATCTCAGATTTTTATCTCTCTTTTGACTATCATTCTGAACATTGGTGTATCCTTCGGAGTGGTCATCTTCAAAAGTCGGATCGTATTTCTTTTCTTCCTCTGCACGATACCGGTTTCTGTTTTGATCATTGTTGGTTTTAAAGGAAAAATCAAAAACCATAACCGTGCTTTCCGTAAAGAAATGGAAGAAACTTCTGCAAAAGTAATGGAAATGGTTGAAATGATTCCTGTAACTAAAGCTCACGCTCTGGAAGATCAGGAAGCCCGTAAAATGAGTGAACAGCTTCGTAAAGTTGCTGAAAAAGGGCTTCAGCTTGATATGATTCAGACATACTTTTCTTCAATCAGCTGGGTTGCATTTCAGATCTTTCAGGTATTCTGTCTTGCATTTACAGCCTACATTGCATGGAAAGGAATCATCGGTGTCGGAGATATCACCTTATACCAGACTTATTTTTCCAGCATCGTCGCTCAGATTGCAAGTATTGTGACTTTGCTGCCAATCATTGCGAAAGGCCTGGAATCCGTTGAATCGATTGGTGATGTGCTTTGTGCAAATGATATTGAGGACAACTGTAGGAAGAAAAAAGTAGTTGATCTGAAAGGTGAGATTACATTTCAGGATGTATCTTTTACTTATAAAGGCAATGAAAAACCGGTATTAAGTCATCTGAACTTCAAGATTCAGCCGGGGGAAACAGTTGCCTTTGCCGGTGGTTCCGGCTCTGGAAAAACAACAATCCTCAATCTTGCCATCGGTTTCCTGAAAGCTGACAGCGGACAGGTATTGGTTGATGGAAATGACCTGATGGAACTGGATCTGCACAGCTACCGAAAGCAGATTGCCGTCGTTCCACAACAGTCCATTCTCTTCACCGGAACTCTCCGCGAGAATATCACCTATGGATCTGAATCTATCTCCGAGGAACAGTTATGGAATGTCATACGTGCAGCCAACCTGGAAGAAGTTGTCCAGAAACTGCCTGATGGTCTGGACACGATGATCACAGAACATGGGGAAAATCTTTCCGGCGGACAACGGCAGCGCATCTCCATTGCCCGTGCATTTTTACGGAATCCGAAGATCCTGATTCTGGATGAGGCAACTTCTGCGCTTGACAGCATCTCTGAAAAGAAGATTCAGGATTCAATCCAGAAACTTGTGAAAGGACGTACCACACTGATCGTAGCCCACCGTCTGTCTACCATTCGCAATGCTGACCGGATTGCTGTGATTGAAAAAGGAAATGTTCTGGAATGTGGCTCTTACGAAGAATTGCTAGAGAAAAAAGGCGCATTTTATCGGATGGAGAAAATGTAAAAAATCAGTAGCTGGTTAGTTCAGAAACCTGTCTGCGGGATTGATGAGGGTGCGGACAAAATTCTGGACTACTATAGGGCTTCGAAAGGAGCCTTAGGATATTTGAGTCCTATAGAGTACAGACATAGACTTGGATTGGTCACTTATATAGTCCAAGAAAATGTCCGCACCCTCCACTCATCACATATATGGAGTTAGCAATCGCAGTTTTCACTTCTTCTTCTTTTTTTGCACCAAAACAGTTAGAAACGATTACGCCTATGCCGGAGGAAAGTCCCATACATAATGAGAAAAATAAGAAACTTATCATGCCTACAGAACCAGCACCTCCATAATAGTAGTTATTCCTATTATAGATGGGCTTTAGTTTTATATTTCCGACTTTCTGGTTTTCCGATATTCCCTCGGAGAAAATCCCTTCAGCTTATGAAATAATCGGCTGAAATAGAGCTGGTTATCGTAGCCTACAATCTTAGATATTTCATTGATGGAATAGTTGGTTGTCTCAAGCAAGACCTGTGCGTTGTTGACACGGAGCGCAACAATAAACTGCATAGGAGTAGAACCTGTGAACTTCTTGAAGCTTCGTATGAACCAACTGACGCTCATCCCCTTGGATGTCGCATACTCTTCTATATTGATATCACGGTTATAATTTTCGTTAAAATATGTCATGGCGGTATCCATCTCGTGGTCGAGATATTCATTTTTTAAAACTTGCTCTCTGGTAAGCTCACGTTGGAATATGATCAGAAGATGACGGAGCAATAATGTGAGCATTTCTTCGTAGTTATCCTGACAACGTTGTAATTCTATAATAATTCTCTTAAATACACGCTCATATTCCATGGATGTACCAACCGGGAATATTCTCTCGTTATCTGGGAAACCATATTTTCTTAGGATATTTTTTACATCACTTCCAGTAAAATGAATCCAGTAGACTTCTGTCTTATCTTCCCCATAGTATTCATATTTCTGAAGCTCTTTTGGACGGAATATGACAATGTTACCAGCGGGAACAATTGTTTCGTTATCAACAGTATCAAAATGAAAATGTCCGCATCCGGCTGCAATATATATAATCTGAAAATCAACACGTCCTCTTGGGCGATAGGTTGGCATCTTTGGGTGCTCAGACAAACGATAGATTCCGCAGCTACCGACAATCAGTGGTCGGCTTTTATCCTTAAAATCCATATGTGAATGTTTCAAATAACCGGTGTTCATGTACATAGGGCAGCACTCCTTTCACTCGATACAATAATCACGATTTCTTCGTTCTTCGAACTCTCGAAATCGTGCCAGCCATGCGCACTCCGGACTATCGTCCTGCGTGCTTATGACTGTTTACCCATCAAATAGAAAAGTGTCCGATGCTGCAAGCAGTTCGTCCACTTTTCTGCTTGATGGGATTATTGTATCATTTTGTGCATATTTTGTCCATTCTAGTTTATAGACATAAGAAATGGATTAAGGTAATATAAATCTAACAAAAGCGAGAAGGAAAAAAAGCAGACAGTAAGGAGAAAACTGTTAGCAGGGGTACAAGCAACAAAAAAAGTGTATAAACTGTATGAATGAAGGAGGATTATTTATGATCGTGCCACGTTACTATGAGGACTTAAGTGTATTACATGACAATACGATGCCGGCGAGAGCTTATTACATGCCGGCTTCCAAGCGGATGGATGACCTGGTAGAGCACAGAGAGCTGTCAGACAGAATGCAGCTTTTGAATGGTACATGGAAGTTTCAGTATTTTGACAGCATCTATGATATGAAGGATGCCTTTTATGAGGATGGTTATTTGGTTGAGGGCTTTGACGAGATCAAAGTTCCGAGTGTATGGCAGATGGCAGGTTATGATACACACCAATACACAAATATCCGTTATCCATTTCCGTTTGATCCGCCATATGTGCCACAGGATATTCCATGTGGAGCTTATGTGCATACCTTTGACTATGCAAAGGATGCTGCAGCACCAAAGGCATATCTTAACTTTGAAGGTGTGGATAGCTGCTTTTATGTATGGTTAAACGGCACCTATGTAGGCTACAGTCAAGTGAGCCACATGACCAGTGAGTTTGATGTGACAGACGTATTGCGGGAAGGAGAGAACCGGATTTCCGTGCTTGTGATGAAGTGGTGCGACGGTTCGTACCTTGAAGATCAGGACAAGTTCCGTATGAGCGGAATCTTCCGTGATGTGTATCTCTTAAAACGTCCGGAAAAGGGAATCCGTGATTATCGCATTACAACACAATTAGATTCAGACATTGCAAGGATAAATCTTACAGCAGCATTTTACGAGCCGACAGAGGTTCGGGTAAAGCTCGAGGATAAGAATGGAGCAGTTGTTTCCGAGGGTGTTATTTCCGAGAGTGGAGAAGCGACTTTTGAGATTGTAGATTATACACTCTGGAATACAGAGAATCCGTATCTGTATACGATTATTCTGGAGACGGAGCAGGAGGTAATCGTAGACCATATAGCACTCCGCAAGATTGAGATCAAGAATCAGGTAATCTACTTAAATGGACAGAAGATTAAATTCCGTGGTGTGAACCGCCATGACTCCGATCCGGTCACCGGATTTACAATTAGCATGGAGCAGATCAAGACAGACCTTACCCTGATGAAGCAGCACAACTTCAATGCCATTCGTTCCAGCCATTATCCAAATGCACCATTTTTCTATGAAATGTGCGACCGCTATGGATTTATGGTGATTGACGAGGCAGATATCGAAGCACACGGACCATTTATGCTGTATCGAAAAGAGGATACGGATTACAACCGCTTTAAGCGTTGGAATGAGAAGATAGCAGATGATCCGGTATGGGAAGCTGCGATTGTTGACCGTGTGAAGCTGATGGTGGAGCGTGACAAGAACCGGTTTTGTATCGTGATGTGGTCTATGGGAAATGAAAGCGCTTATGGCTGCAACTTTGAGAAGGCACTGGCATGGACAAAGGGATTTGATCCGGAACGTATCACGCAGTATGAGAGTGCCAGATACCGCAATTACGATGTAACCTATGATTACGGGAATCTTGACTTATACAGCCGTATGTATCCGGCACTTACTGAGATAGAGGAATATTTGGAAAAGGATGGCAGCAAACCATTCCTTCTGGTGGAATACTGCCACAGTATGGGAAATGGTCCCGGAGATTTTGAAGATTATTTCCAGATGATACAGGCAGAGGATAAGATGTGCGGTGGTTTCGTATGGGAGTGGTGCGATCATGCAATCGCCCATGGTGTAGCCGAAAATGGCAAGACGATCTATGCCTATGGCGGCGATCATGGCGAAGTAATCCATGACAGCAACTTCTGTATGGATGGTCTGGTATATCCGGACAGAAGGATACACACCGGACTTTTGGAGTACAAGAATGTATATCGCCCGGCAAGAGTAGTATCGTATGATGCAGCAAGTGGAGAATTAGTGCTTCACAACTATATGGATTTTGATGATCTGAAGGATTATGCAGAGATTACCTATGAGCTGTCACAGGATGGGCTTGTAATCGGGAAGGGGAAGCTTTCCGAAGTATCCATTTTACCGCATTGTGATGGAAGCACAACCTTAAAGCTTTCAATTCCGGAGAATGGGAAGGTATATCTGAAGCTGTTCTATAAGCTGAAGAAGGACATCCCGCTTCTTTCCAAGGCGTATGTCTTAGGCTTTGATGAGATAGATGTAAGCAGTAAGGGTGCAAAGAATCAGCAGGCAGTAAGCTGGCTTACAAAGGAAGTGCCGAATACCGGTATTCAGGTACAGGAAAATGATACAGAGATCATCATAAAGGGACGGGATTTCTCCTATACGGTCAACAAGCGGACAGCACTTTTTGACAGCCTGACATTTGCAGGCAGAGAATATATGAATCATCCGATGGAACTGAACATCTGGAGAGCACCGACGGATAACGATATGTATATCAAGGCAGAGTGGAAGAAAGCCCACTACAACGAAGCCTATACAAGAGCATACAAGTCAGAGGTGATTCAGGGAAAGCACGGAGTAACTGTGACAAGTCAGGCTTCGGTCGTGGCAGCAACCGTGCAGAAAATTATGGATGTGACAATCACTTGGACGATTGACGCAGCCGGAAGAATTGGAGCGGATATCGCAGTGAAAAAGGATGAGGAGTTCCCGGATCTTCCAAGATTTGGTGTGCGGATGTTCTTAGATAAGAAGCTTACAGATGCAGGGTTCTTCGGTATGGGACCGCAGGAAAGCTACCGGGACAAGCATAGAGCAGCAAGCCACGGATTGTATCGTCTGAAGGTTTCCGATATGCATGAGGACTATGTCCGCCCACAGGAAAACGGAAGTCACTACGACTGCGATTATGTGGAGCTTGGCAACAGCCAGTACGGTATCACTGCCGTTGCAGAGGAAGATACATTTTCATTCAATGCGTCCTTCTATACACAGGAGGAGCTGGAAGAAAAGGCACATAACTATGAATTGATAGAATCGGACAGTACGGTATTCTGTCTTGATTATGCACAGAATGGAATAGGCTCTAACAGCTGCGGACCAGACGTGTTAGAAGCATACAGATTTGATGATAGATTATTCCGGTTCCGGTTTACACTGGTTCCGTATGTGAAAGGATAATGATATAACTCGTTTCCCGAATATCGACGTATAAGTCCGGACATACGGGGATATTCGGGATACAAGAGAACAAAAGTAAAAGCATTTAGAATAATATAGGCATCAGACTGTTTGACACATGAAATTCTAAACATGATTAAGATGAGGAGTGATTCTATGGAAGAAAAAAAGTATTTAAAATGGTATAACAAAGTTGGATACGGATCCGGCGATATAGCAGGAAATGTAGTATATGCATTTTTAACGTCCTTTGTGATGATTTATCTGACGGATTCAGTCGGACTTGCAGCAGGTATAGTAGGTACGTTGATCGCAGTTTCCAAACTGTTTGACGGATTTACAGACATTTTCTTTGGCTCGATGATTGACAAGACACACAGCAAGATGGGTAAGGCGAAACCGTGGATGCTTTACGGCTACATTGGATGTGCGATTACATTGGTATGTTGTTTTGCGGTTCCTACAAGCTGGGGAAATACAGCAAAATATGCATGGTTCTTTATTGCATATACATTGTTAAATGGTGTGTTCTATACAGCAAATAATATTGCGTATTCTGCACTTACTTCTTTGATTACGAAGAACAGTAAAGAGCGTGTGCAGATGGGATCTTATCGTTTCATCTTCGCATTTTCTACAAGCCTTTTGATCCAGTCTGTAACCGTAAAATTTGTTGATTACTGCGGTGGAGATGCAGCAGCATGGAGAACGGTAGCAATCATCTATGCAATTATCGGTCTGATTGTAAATACAATCTCAGCGCTCTCCGTAAAAGAGCTTCCGGAGGAGGAGCTTAACGAGGGAGAAGTAAAAGGAGATGAAGAAAAGTATGGACTGGTTCAGGCATTTAAGCTTCTTGTAAAGAACAAGTATTATATGATGATCTGTGGAACATATATTTTACAGCAGCTTTATAGTGCCATGATCGGTGCTGGTATCTACTACATGACATGGGTATTGAAGGACAAGAATCTTTTTGGTCAGTTCGCCTGGGCGGTGAATATCCCACTTATTATAGCTCTTATCTTTACTCCGACACTCGTTGGCAAGTGGAATGGTATGTACAAGCTGAATCTCAGAGGATATATCATTGCCGTTATTGGTAGAGCGTTGGTTGTTGTAGCAGGATATATGGGAAGTATTCCTCTTATGCTGGCATTTACAGCCCTTGCAGCACTTGGACAGGGCCCATGGCAGGGAGATATGAACGCAGTGATTGCTTCTTGTTCAGAGTATACTTATCTGACACAGGGAAAGAGAATTGACGGAACTATGTATTCTTGTACATCACTGGGTGTAAAGATTGGTGGAGGAATCGGAACTGCAGTATGTGGCTGGTTATTAGAGCTTAGTGGTTATGTCGGAACAAATGCAACACAGCCGCAGTCAGCACTTGATATGATGCAGTTTATGTATTTATGGTTGCCATTGATCCTTGATGTGTTAATTATGATTGTTCTTTCCAGAATGAACGTGGAAGCTGTAAATGAAAAATTGAAAGCTGAAAAGGGAATTAAGTCTGATGAAGTAACAGACGCAACAAAGTATTAAGGTTTATATGTAATGAAAAGCATTGTCTAATTGAACATTCGAGAAAGGCAATGCTTTTTGTGCAAGCTAGGTATTCAGTTTTCACAAAGTAGTCCTTTTAGTATTTTATGCATGATATACATGTTCAAAGTAATCAGCGTAGAATACTAAAAGGTTGTTCATATAATTCTTAAACTTGTTCATAATGCGTACCTCCTTTCCTTATTTACAAGCTGATTATAGAATAAATACAATGTGATTGCCTGCCAAATCGAAAGGAAAAGTAGACAAATCTTGCAAAGGGGGCGTAACCAATGCATTTATCATTTGTTGATACAAAAGAAGAAATATTAGCTTTAAAAAGAAAATCGAAGCACGTTGCTCCGCATTTACATAATGCATTGGAGATCGTATGTGTGACAAATGGAACACTGGAGCTGGGAGTTGGACAAGAGTTATACCACATGGAAAAGGGAGATATTGGTTTTGTATTTCCTGATATTATCCATCATTATCAGGTTTTCTCTTCGGGAGTGAATAAGGCGGTTTACATTATTTCTCCACCATTTGCGATTGGGAAATATGCTGATATTATACAGACGATGGCACCGGATTACCCAATCATAAAGGCAGAAATGGTGGAGCCGGAAGTATACCGGGCAATTAATGCCATCTTAGATACAGACCACATGGATATAGCAGTTATACAGGCATACCTGCAGATTTTGATTGCAAGATGCATTGGAAAGCTGAAACTGGTCGAGAAAGGAGATGTGGGAAGTAAAGATCTTGTCTATCAGGCAGTATCGTACGTGTCTGGTAATTTTAGAAAGAATTTCTCGTTAGATGATATGGCAAGAGATTTGGGAGTGAGCAAGTATGTTTTATCACGAACATTCTCCAAAACATTCCATCGTAATTTCAATCAATATCTGAATGATGCAAGACTAAATTATGCTTGCCATCGCTTGGAAAATACCAGTGATGCCATTACAAATATATGCTATGATAGCGGATTTGAAAGTCAGAGAACATTCAATCGGGTATTTAAGGAACGATACAAAGTTACACCGAGCGAATACAGAAATATAAGCCGTACAGATATAATATCGTGACTATCAAACATAGAGGCAGAGAATGGAAAAGTTGTGGCTGTGATTGGATATAGGCAGTAAATGTGGCAATTCTACCTTTGAGAGGTGTACTTTTTTGCTGTGATAAGATAAGATTGTCATGATGAAAGGAGGAATGACCTATGGATATTGCTAAGATTGGAAGATATATCGCAGAAAAAAGAAAAAGAGCTAGGCTGACACAGAGACAGCTTGCAGATAAGCTCGGGAAGAGTGATAAGTCTGTTTCAAAATGGGAACGTGGAATTTGCCTTCCAGACGTTTCTGTATATATGGAACTGTGTGAAATATTGGAAATCAGCGTCAATGAATTTTTAGCCGGTGAAGATATCAGCGAAGATAGTGTAAGAGAAAAGTCTGATGAAACGCTATTGCAGGTGTCAAAGGAAGGAAAGAATAAACAGAAATTTCTGCGACGAATCATTGTAGCACTTTGTATTATTCTGACAGGATTTATCACTGTAATCGCTGTTATAGCGTGTAAGAAGATGAGACAACCCCGAAATTTCATAGAAGAAGTATCGCCGGATAGTGCGGAAATGAAAACTGCGGAACTGATGTCTGGAGCAGATGGGGTAATGATGTTTCGGTATAAGACAAAGGATAACTATAAATGCCTTTTTGTTTACTTGTCTGAATATCAATCCGGAAAAAGAGTATCGCATGAGAAAATTGCAGAAATATCTTTTAATGGTACGGAATCTACCGAAACTGGAATGATAGTGGTTGTTCCTAATTTTGAAAAATTTTCTGCAAGTCTAATTGTGGCAGATAACTATACGAAATACACAACAGAAAATCCAATTTTAAATGATGTTGAAGATCGGAAATATTATGGAAGATCGGCGACAAGCATAAACCATATATGTCCGATAGATTTTGGAACAGAGCAGGGGTTAGCGGCTTTGGTTTATGGTAAAAATGGATTAAGTATGTTACCGATACAGGATATTTCCGGAGATTATCTAAATACAGAGAATGATTATATGTATTATTACTCCGTAGAGTTTACGAAATGAGAATATGGATGATCTTCCTATAAAATCTTTACTGATAAGCATGAGGACTAAATATCCTCATGCTTTTTCCCTAGATAGGTGTCAATTTCCTTCTGGTAGTGTTGCAACTCCTTCAGGTCACGCTCATTTTGCCGCTGTTGTTCTTCAAGGTTATGCATGTTCTGTTTAGCCTGTTCCAGTAGTTTTTGTAGGATTTGGATGTTGGAATTCTCGGTATACCGGATGCCGTACCTGTCGTGCAGGTTCTTTTGTATCTCCTGCATGCGTCTGGCGTTCTGCACATTTTACCATTTCTGAAAGCCAACGGTATCCCGTGATACATCACCAGAGAAGTCACACATGGACGAGATTTTCAATCGACTTTTATCCAGTTTTTTTCACCGGGCGACATGGCATCATAAGCAGCTTTTCGCTTTTCTTTTCGTTCTTCCGCTTTTTTCTTTTGTGTTTTCAGATAGTCCTGTCGTCTCGAAATTCTCTTTTTTATGTTGTCATCGGTATAGAATGAACCGAGAGAGTAGCCACGATGAAAACGTTGTTCAACCGAAAATCGGTATTTTGTAACCGTTCCGTATTTCTTTGAGTTTCCGGTTTCAATTATAATATTCTGTGCTTTTAGTCGATTGATATAATCCTCAAATGAAACAGCTTCCATAAGAAGCTCCTTCAGTTCACACTGGATGACGGCACAGGCACAGACAGAACCATCCTCTCAGGAATCCATGCATTCTATGAGCCAGAGGAGTTAGTCGGCAAGACACTTATTGCAATAACAAACCTTCCACCTAGAAAGATGATGGGAATCGATTCATGCGGTATATATGAAAAAGGACCCCAGATTAGAAGTACACACTTCAGATTTGGGGTTCTCTTTTGGTGTGAGAGACGGATCAAAATCCATGATCGCAGGCATGAACAAGTCCGGTAAGTATGGCGCTGAGCTCAAGTTTTCTGTTAAGTCCATGGACGTAATGAAGGTCATGGTGAAGAGCGATTCCAAGAGCTCCAACGATGCACTCAAGGGCACGATGGCGCAGATAAAAGGTGAGGACTACACCGATCTGCAGGCGGATGCCCCCGATATCAAGGAGACAAATACGATCATGCTGGACGAGTATATGAAGAGTGAGAACCAGAGCGTGTCCTTCAAGCGATTAGTGGAGGCGAACACTATACCGTTCCTTGTGGCATTGAAAATACTTTTTGCGCTAATAATTGCAGTGATCGTCATATTTGCAAGGCAGCGCGCAAAGATCGCCAAGGTCGATGCACTCACAGGACTTTATAACAGATATGGCATAAGATACTATATGAAACGGCTGTATGAGAAGAGTAATCAAATATCAAATGTAATTGATATTCTGCGAACTGGAGGGTATAATATGCGGTATCTTTGGATTAGATGCTTGCGGTATGTTGATGCAAGCATGTGTGTATTAAAAGCGAAATGACAGGGGTGAAGGGTAGATGGGAAGATTAAAGTATGTTTTACAGAGTGCAATCGCCTGCTTTGTCGTGGCCGGGGCCATGCTGGTGCTGTTCTGGGGAGCAGGAATATACAATATATATCAGGAGTCACATGGAAATATATCGGATCTGTCAGAGCTGTGGTTGTATATTTCGGAACAGGGATTGATGTTTCTGATCGGATTGCTGGCTTTTGTGTCGTTCCTGGTATCCGGATTTCAGGCGAAGAAGGCCGGCGAGGCGGATAGAGCTGCTAACGGTGGGAACGAGTATGATGGTGTAGGATATGGTGATGCTGATTATTCTGGCACGATAAATGCTGGTGGCGGATATACATATGATTCAACGGACACATCTATAAAGTTAGATGAAGGTTCAGGTATGGAAAATGATAGGAATGTATATGGAAAAAACGGTATGCCATATGCGGACATCTATGGGATGACTGGAGATGCACAATTAACCAATACATATTCATTGCAGTCAGGTGCCAGAAAGATAAGCTTTGACCTGCCTCAGAGGTATAGACTGATAGATGGCGATGACGGTGATCCGGCATTTGCGGGGTTTAATGAGGAGCTTAAGCCGGAACTTGTCTATTGTTCACTTCAGGAGGCTATCGATGATGAGACGGCTGAGGATTACGTGCTGGATGAGCTGGTGGAGGATGAAGCCTGCCCGGAGGAACTGCGGACAAGGGCATATCTGAAACATGAAGTGATAGAGGGAAGACTTTATTACTATTATATATTCAAGTATAAGAAGTCCAGAAAGCAGAGACAGAAGTTTGCGGCGGCATGTGACATAGGCGGCGGGCTGTTCTATACGATAGAGACAGAATGGATATGGCGCAAGGAGGAATTGACGCTGGAAGCACTCATAGACTTTTTGAAGATACGGGTAGAGTGATTTATGACATCTACAGAACATGAGGTGATAATATGTGGACAATAAAGAGAATAGATGAGGCCGACTTCGGCTGTGAGGAGAGGCTTCCGGGGGAGCCGCTTATGGTGCTGGTGAGTCTGGAGTGTGACGATGGAAGGATGCTTCAGCTTGAGGTGGCTGACAACTGGCTGACCATGCAGGAGCTTGACGAGGGCGATGAGTGGCCGGATGATCCGGACGAACCGGATGAAGAAGATGCGAAAAGCGCAAAGCAGGTGCAGTGGATGGAGAGTTATCTGGATGCTCTGGAGGAGCTGGAATAAGAGTGAAAATAATAAGAATATCGACAAAACCGCCATATCATAAGCGATATTGGCGGTTTTTGTGCGTCTGGAATTACTTTTTGCCATATACTTTAGGATAATATGTTGTTATAACGAAAAGAATGGTCGTGTGAATTTTGTCGATGTTTGGTTTGCAGGCAACTGCGTGTGGGAGAGAATTAATGTTTGGTTTCACTGGTAAATGACATCCTCGACATGTCCAGAATAGAAGCGGGCAAGATAGAGCTCGAGGACAAGCCGTTTGACATAAGGGTTCTCGCAGACGAATTGAGAAATATGTTCCAGGAGAGCGTTGAGGCCAAGAACCTCAGATTTGATGTTGAGCTTGTAGATTTTACTGATTAATTCAAGACAACGATCTTCAGGCCATTTGAGCAGGAGAATGCAGGCATAGCTAAAAATTATGGAGGAACAGGTCTTGGTATGGCCATCACAGATCAGATCGTGAGACTCATGGGCGGTGAGATCGTGATAGACAGTATGCCTGAATGATGTTCTGGCTGTCTGATAAAGGATTGATGCCGGTTGACCAGTATTCCACATATACAGAGGCCGATCCTGCACAGGCTGACAGGGGCAATTTTGTGACTGTGAAGAATGTCGGTGCCAGCAGAAAATACATATATACACCATATTCTGCGGATATTCCGGAGGGAATATTTGTCAATGTGAACGAGGATATGAACTACCTGTCGATGGGTTTGTTTGGTGCAAAGGACTATCAGTACAATGAATATTCCGGTGACAGAATGAACGGAAGCTCCGTCAGAGAAGCCACAATATACCTCTGGATATCCTGCTGGGTATCGTTCTCGTATGCGTACTGGCGGTTACGGTGGTTGAAGTCAGATACTTTGTGCGGAGACTAAGTGATGAGAAGAGGTATGACAGATATGTCCGTGGATGGACATGTCTGCCGCTGTTTTTTGTTTTACTTAAAGATATCTTAAAGATTCGCCTCATTGAAACTTAAAGGGATGGCGGCTATAATCAGCAGGTGTAGTGAGAAGCTGCAGTGCGGATTACGCTGATGGATTGAGGAAGTGTAACCATATTGTAATAACTCTTACATATAATTAAGTCTGTTGAATGTATATTAAGTTGAACTGGCAGAAAGGCTTGGCATATAATCTATTCGATTTTGGAAGAAAGAAAAAGGTGGTTAAACGAGGTGGTAAATATTGAAAAATATATTGGAATTTATAGAGAATTCGGCTTTAAAATATCCAGACAAGCTGGCAGTTGCAGATGAGGAAGGCGGACTCACATATGGTCAGATGGAGAGGCTTTCCAGACAGATCGGTGCATGGATATATGAGAAGACAGATGGCGTGAGGAATAAGCCTGTTGCCGTGTTGCTGGACAAAAAGCCTGGGAGTGTGGCTGCCTATATGGGAGTTGTCTACAGTGGCAATTTCTATGTGGTACTGGATGCGGAGATGCCGGCGTCTAGAGCCGAGTCGATACTCGGAACGCTGAATCCGGTTGCAGTCGTGACTGACATCGGGCATATGGAGAAGGCGCTGGAGCTTTACAGAAATGGCGTGGATGAAGATGGATGCCAGGGACAGGAAGGCGAGAACAAAGAGGTATTCAGGATATTAAATCTTGACGAGCTGGACACAAGTGCAGATCAGTCGGTGTTGGATGCGGTCAGAAGCAGGGCGATAGACACGGATCCCGTGTATGCGCTTTTCACATCGGGCTCGACCGGAGTTCCAAAGGGCGCTGTGGTATCACACAGGAATGTAATATCCTACACCTACTGGTACACGGAGGCATTTGGTATAGACGAGAGTACGATATTCGGAAGCCAGACACCGTTCTACTTCAGCATGTCGGTGTCAGATCTCTACAGCACTCTTAAAAATGGTGCCACGCTGTACATCATACCGAAGGCGTATTTCACCTTCCCTATGAAGCTGATGGAATTCATGAATACATACAGGATCAACACGATATACTGGGTGCCATCGGCACTGCAGATCGTTGCAAATTACAAGCTGTTCCAGTACGCCCAGCTTCCCGAGCTGAAGAAGGTGCTGTTTGCCGGAGAGGTGATGCCGACAAAGCCGCTGAATTACTGGATACAGAATCTTCCGGATGCCATGTATGCAAATCTGTTCGGCCCAACAGAGACGACCGACATATGTACGTATTACGTGGTGGACAGAGTATTTGCCGATGACGAGCCGCTGCCGATGGGACATGCGTGCAACAACTGTGATGTGTTTGTTCTTGATGAGAACGGCAGGGAGGTGTCACCGGAGATCAATCCTGAGACGGGCTTCAGCCGTGAGGGTGAGCTCTATGCCAGAGGTTCATTTGTGGCGCTGGGCTACTTCGGGAATGCGGAGAAGACGAGAGAGGCATTTGTCCAGAATCCGCTGAATCCGTACTATCCAGAGCTGGTCTACAAGACCGGTGATCTGGTGAAATACAACAGATACGGCGAGCTGGTCTATGTGTGCCGTAAGGACTATCAGATAAAACACATGGGTTACCGCATAGAGCTCGGCGAGATCGAGGCGGCAGCGGGAGCCATAGACGGTATCAGAAGCTATGCCTGCATATATGATGATGCGGCGGACAAGATCGTGTTCATCTACGAGGGCAGGAAGAAGGACGAGACGGAGCTGCTTAAGGCGTTTCAGGAGAGGGTCCCACACTACATGGAGCCGAACCGTTTTGTCAGGGTGACAAGCATGCCCCACAATGCAAATGGCAAGATAGACAGGAAGAGACTGAAGGCGGAATACGCGCAGCATGTGTGACAATTTTATTGATAAGGAGATAAGAGATTATGGAAGAATTATTAAAGATTTTGAATGAGGTAAAACCTGGAGTTGATTATGAGAACGAGACAGATCTTATAGGACATGGCGTGCTGGATTCTATCACGATGGTTACGCTGGTGCTTCAGCTCAGCGATGAGTTTGACGTAGACATTTCTCCTGTTGATATCACACCGGAGAACTTCAAGACAGTCCAGACCATATACGATATGATCCAGAGACTTGAAGACGAGTAAGAGCAGATATAGATATTGGAAGATGGCGGGGACTGACTGCCGTCAAAAAATACTGGAGGAGTGAGAAATATGTCATATACGTCGATATCGTATCTGGTATTTATATTGCTCGGAGCGTTTATAGTGTACAATATAGTGCCGCTGAAGCACAGATGGAAGGTCCTGCTGGCATTCAGCTATCTGTTTTATTTTATCAATTCAGGCAGATATATCATATTTATCCTGTTCGGGTCGTTGACCATATATGTGGGCGGCCTGCTGATAAACAAGATAGATGATGGCTGCAGCATGGCAAGGAAAGCTCTGCCAAAGGAAAACAAAAAAGAGTACAAGGCACTTATCGGATGGCAGAAAAAGTGCGTGTGCGTATGCGTGGTGCTTGTGAATGTAGGAATCCTGATATTCCTGAAATATTCGGTATTCCTTGGACAGGTATTTACAGATGTGCTTGGACTCATACACATAAATGTAGAGAATCCGATGTATCAGAGGATGATGCCGCTTGGAATCTCGTTCTACACACTGTCTGCGGTGAGTTACATAGTGGACGTGTACAGAGGCAAATACAGGGCATCGGACAAGTTTGGCAAGGTTGCACTTTTCCTTGCATTTTTCCCGCACATTGTTGAGGGACCTATAGCCAGGTTCGATCTTGTTGGAGAGCAGATGTATGAGGGGCACAGGTTCAGTTATGAGAACATGACCATGGGACTCCAGCTTATACTGTGGGGCTTCTTCAAGAAGATAGTTATTGCAGATCGCGCAAATATGTATGTGAACCAGATATTTGACAATTACGCAAGCTACACAGGACTTCCGGTAGTAGTGGGAATGCTGCTCTACACATTACAGCTCTATGCGGAATTCTCAGGCTGTATGGATATAGTAAGGGGAAGTGCCCAGATGTTCGGAATAGGACTCTCAGAGAACTTCAATCAGCCGTTTATGTCAAAGACGGTCAGTGAGTTCTGGAGAAGGTGGCATATGACTCTCGGTGCATGGTTCAAGGACTATGTGTTCTATTCAGTTTCACTGTCCAAGCCATTTGTGAAGCTGAGTAAGAAGACCAGGGAACATATGAATACTTTCTTCGCGACATTTGTTCCTATGTCTATAGCGATGTTCATAGTGTGGTTTGGAACGGGTATTTGGCACGGCGCAAGCTGGAAGTACGTCATGTATGGTCTTTATTACTGGGCTATCATGGTAATCGGACTTCTCATGGAGCCTCTTTTCAAGAAGCTGTATGGGAAAATGAATGTTGACCGCCAGGGAAAGGTATACAGGCTGCTTCAGGTTGTCAGGACCTTCATTTTTGTGAATGTGGGAATGCTCATGTTCAGGGCTGATGATCTTACAGCATTTGGACACATGTTTGTGTCCATGTTCAGGGAATTTACATTTGCGGATCTGACAAACGGAACTTTGCTTGGAATGAAGCTTGACATGGCAGATTTTGCAGTGCTGGCAGTGGGCGCGCTCGTTCTGTTCCTGGTTGGACTTTACAAGGAGAAGGGACACCAGATAAGAGCAGAGCTTGCAACGAAGAATATAGCCCTCAGATGGGCAGTTTACTATGTGCTGCTGTTTGGAGTGATCATACTCGGAGCATATGGCAAGGGCTATGAGGTGGCTGGATTTATATATGCACAGTTTTAGAGGTGATTTATCTATGAAGAAAAGTGGACGTAATATAATAAAATCCATAGCATTTGCCCTGGTGGCCGTGATGATCATGGGAGTGCTGGGAGCTGCGTTTACTCCGAAGCGGAGCGATCCGGGAAGCGGAATAACCAACTCGAATGCAAGGGGCTTCTATGGAGAACCGAAGAATTCGATAGACGTACTGGTGCTTGGAGACAGCAATGCCTACAGTGCATGTTCTCCGATGTATATATGGAACAAATATGGAATTCCAACATATGTGGCGGCTGAGGGATTCCAGAATGTGACCGGGGCATCCAACCTTCTGGATGAAGTGCTCACATGTCAGAAGCCAAAGCTGGTGGTGTTTGATGTGAATATGCTCTGGACAGGCAAGACGACATTGAAAAAGGTTGAGAACAACCTGAAGAATCTGGCATATAAGTATCTGCCTCTTGCACAGTACCACAACAGGTGGAAGAGCATGAGTGTTTCGGACATGTTCGGTGCCAGGGACTACACATACAGATCAGCCTCAAGAGGACAGTATCTCAGCATGGAGGTCAAGCCGTTTTCAGGCCAGAGCAAGATGGTGAAAACCAAGGCTGTTGAGGACATACCGGAGGTATCAAAGATACTGCTCGATAAGCTTATAGACAAGTGTGAGAAGAATGGAATCAAGATCATGTTCATGGAGACTCCGACGGCGAAGTCATGGAATTATGCAAGACACAATGCCATGGTTAAGTATGCTAAAGCCAAGAATATTGATTTTGTCGATATGAATACGCTCAAGGGTGATTATGCGATTGACTGGAGCACCGACACGAGGGATGGCGGAAGACATCTCAACTGCAAGGGCGCAGAGAAGGTAAGCGCCTATCTTGGAAAATATATTTCAGAGAATTATTCTTTTAAGGATAAGAGACATTCAGAAAAGTATGCGGACTGGAATAATGACTATCTGGATTATGTGAAGTATATGTCCGGAGATACTGTGTCGTTGGAGGCACAGCAATCCGATGGAACGGTATCCAACAACTAGATATAAAACACATAAGTGGACGGAGGAAAGAATCCCCCGTCCACTTTATTTTTTATTTTACTGTAACTTTGCATCTGGCAGATATATTGCCGGAAGTATATGTCTTTTTCTCAGTGCTGTTTGAAGGTGTGAAAGTTTATTTCTGCACGGCAAGGGACAAGGATTTTTACGCGCAGCTTATGCGTGATGGAAATGTTGCGGTGACGGGCATGAACAGAGAATATCAGATGATAAGGCTGAGCGGAAAGGCGCACAGGCTGGATGATCAGAAGCTGTGGATCGACAGGATATTTGCGGAGAATCCATCTATGAACAGTGTGTACCCGGATGACAGCAGATATGTGCTTGAGCCGTTCTATTGATATAGGATGAATACCTGACACAGGTAAATGATGAGAAAGGCATAGTAAACGCTGCAAACAGCGGTATGATCGGATGTTATGTGCCATGCCACAATTGTATCGATAACTGTATCCACGCTGTCCTGTCTGCGGAGGCTCGATGGACATGAACCTCCGCAAGGATGGTTATTTTGTTCAGGACAGTGCCTGGTATGAGGCAGAGCGGTGCTTCGATGATTTTGTCTCCAGATCCCGGGACAGGAAGCTTGTGCTCTTTGAGCTGGGGGTTGGATTTAACACGCCAACCATAATCCGATTTCCTTTTGAGAAGCTGACACGAGAACACGATAACATAACCCTTGTCAGGTTAAATCTCGATCAGGCTGTGATTCCGGAAAGTCTTGGGAACAGAGCTATAGGGATAAATGCGGATATGGCGGAGAGTATAAGTGATATACTCAACGTTTCAGTATCGCATCCATATCCTGTTCAGGGGCAGTGATCGGGTTTAGCTTATAATTCTCCACCAGATATTTCACCACGGTCTCGGACATGAATGCCGGCAGTGTCGGGCCGATATACATGTTGCGCACGCCCAGCGACAGCAGGGTGAGAAGGATACAGACGGCCTTCTGCTCGTACCATGACAGCACAAGGGTGAGTGGGAGGTCGTTTATGCTGCAATGAAATGCATCAGCCAGAGCCAAAGCAACCTTGATGGCACTGTAGGAGTCATTGCACTGACCCATGTCGAGTATTCTTGGAATCCCGTCGATTTCGCCGAGGTCGAGATCGTTGAAACGGTATTTGCCGCAGGCGAGGGTGAGGACAAGGGTGTCCATCGGAGTCTGCTTTACGAATTCGGTGTAATAGTTGCGTCCCGGATGTGCGCCGTCACAGCCTCCAACGAGGAAAATGTGCTTGACATGTCCTGCATTGATGGCGTCTATGATCTTGCCAGCCTGTGACAGAACCGCGCTGTGTCCAAATCCGGTTGTCAACATGTGACCGCCGTTTATGCCGCTCATGCTTCTGTCGTGTTCGTAGCCGCCGAGCTTCTGGGCATGTTTTATGATCGGAGTGAAATCCTTTTTGCCTGCTCTTGTACATGAGATGTGAACCATGCCGTCATAACCCACGACTGATGTGGTGTAGATCCTGTCCTTGTAGCTCGGCCTTGGCGGCATGAGACAGTTGGTGGTAAAGAGCACCGGCGCGGGTATGTTCTCAAATTCCGTCTGCTGGCTCTGCCATGCGGTTCCGAAATTACCCGCCAGATTATGGTATTTGTTAAGCTCCGGATAGCCGTGCGCAGGCAGCATCTCGCAGTGGGTATATACATTTACTCCTGTCTTTTCAGTCTGCTCAAGGAGCTGTGACAGGTCGTTCAGGTCGTGACCGGAGACCACGATAAATGGCCCTTTTTTGATGTCAACATTTACTCTCGTAGGCACAGGATTGCCAAATGATTCAGTGTTGGCTTTGTCCAGCAGCTCCATGCATTTGAAATTGACCTGGCCAAATTCCATGATGAGTTCTATCCATTCGGTGACGCTGTGCTCCCTGTTAACCTCGCATAGTCCCTTGTAGAACCACTTCAGAACCTCATTATCTGTGTAGCCGAGATTCATGGCGTGATGGGCGTATGCCGCCATACCCTTGAGTCCAAACAGCAGGGTGGAACGCAAGGACACTATATCCGTGTCACCATCCCATAGGTCGATCACCTGTATCTTTTCAGCCTCAGATCTGCTGATCTTGTTCTGCTCGTTTTTAACCCTTCCCATAAATTCTTTTATTGCATTGTCGTCAAAGTTTACATTTGTCAGGGTTGTGAAAAGACCGTCTATGATAAGTCTGTCGGCGACCGCGCTGTGTTTATTCTCATTTTTTGAGAGTTCTGCAAGTTTTATAAGCTCACACACAAGCTCGTCCTGTAGATTAGATGTGGATGGCTGCTTGCCGCACACTCCGGTATTGATACATGCGGATCCCCCCGCTGTTTGCTGACACTGAAAACAAAACATATTTGACATGTACTGTATACCTCCTGAAATTATGAATCTATCTGAAAAAACTGGTGACTGCCTGGCAGTCTGTGGATTTTCTTCTAAATAGAGTATGGACAGTGAACAGGAGTTTTATACTCAAATTTGCTAAAGTATATCTGTGAAATAACATTTAGGGGGATAAAAAGCTTTCGTTGCTCAGATAGAGGCGCCCTGAGAAAAAATGGAGACAGAGGTGGGGACGGAGGTACCTGTCCCCTCCGTCCCCACCTTCATTTGATACTGCGGAGTCGCCGGTTATATTGAGCAGATAAGTGCCGTCTTGCACGCATTTGACTGAAATTTTACATGGCGCTGATAGTGGGCAGATGTGAAAAAGTTTTATAGTAAATCAAATAACAGTTGATCTGGACGGGGATAAAGGAGAAATCACGGATGAAAAAGGAACACGGGGATAGACTGGCTCGCGCGCTTGAATTTGCAAATGAATCAGCCAAGTATCATGTCAGAAACTATGCGGATGGGACGCTTATGTCCAGAGATGCATATGCCGATCTGCCGATAGATGAGAGAGACCGAATGTATCTTGGACCGGATGCCGGAGCGCCCAACATGTATTCCAGAATATACCGCAGCCAAAGAGAGAAAGAGATGCGGGAGCAGGGCATGACAAATGAGCAGATAAAGCTGAGATGGGAAGCACTTGATGCCATGTGGCGCCAGGAGATAGAGGAGAGGCTCTACGGGGAAGCCAGACAGAATGATCGGTCAGAGGATGTTATATCAAGATACGAGAATGGAGGCTTGCCCGGTGATTTTCAGAGAAGGAGCGATCAGGCGGATGCGAAGAGAAGGACAAAATGGCTCGGGATACGAATAGTGCTCATAACCGTAGTAGTGGTGATCATGGCGTTCACGATACTTAATGAGGCCGGGCTGATAAATGGCATGAGTATAACAGAGCGGATATTTGACATGGTAGAGCAGATATTTGGCGGTATGGACAACATATCATCAGGCGGTGCGGGAGCTGGTGGCGGAACAGATTCAGAAAATCCCGGCGGACTGGTGATCGTATACGGAGTAGTTATCTTCCTTATATTCAGATGGGTGAGTAAGAGCAAAAAGAAAAAAGAGAATATTTCAGATTCCAGTGTGATTTACACGGAGCTGATCCCACAGATTATCAGGAGACGTTATGGAGAGGGTAGCGTATACAGACATCAGGGCGGACTTCCTGATGAACAGATGAGAAGACTGAACTGCTTTGCTGGCAGACCATTTACACTGGATGGCAAGCCTTTGCTGGTTAACGGCCGCGACATGGTGGAGGGAACATACAAGGGTGTTCATTTCAGGTGCAGTTATGAATACATGGAGTACGAGTATTATCACGAGGACAGTGATGGTGATAAAGAGAAAAAAATAGACAAATTATTTGGCGGGCTGGTTGTTGAGATACCATATAGAAAAAGTTCATCGGCTTTGCTGGGAGTCATGGGAAACTCCGAACTGGAGATGAAGAATATATTGAAGTGCGGTCTGGAGCGTGGCGCAGTGGGAAGAATAGAAAAGACAGAAAACGAGAACTTTAATCTGCTGTTCACTATAAACTGCAATGACGAGGAGAATATATTTTATATGCTTACACCGGATGTCATGGAGAGGCTGGCGGCACTTTATCCAAAGGAGAAGGCGTCTCTCCATGTGACATTCGATGGGGACAGATTGTACATGTGTATAAGCAAGAGTGATAAATACATGGTATTTGACGAGGAGAAAAATATAAAAAGTATGAGTGATGTGGAGGCTTATCTGGACAAATACCTGCGCATGCTGCAGGAGACGATGGATGCGGCTCTGTTACTATAGAAGAGAAATTGTGAAAATGAGCAAAAGTACACGGAGGGAAATGTATGTTTACAATATTATTTAGCAAAGGTGTGTTCGTATTTTGTGTGTTGGTGGTAATAGTTTTGATACTTTTAGCGTATGCGATAAAGACTGCAAATGCTCTGAAAGCAGCGGAAAATAAGGTGAGAGAGCTGGACTCGGATGTGGATATTGCTCTTGCAAAGAGATATGATCTGCTCACAAAACAGTATGCGATGGTAAAGACTTATATGTCGTATGAGAGCGAGAATCTGATAACAGCGATAAAGCTCAGAAAAGGCATGACACCTGATGAGAAGACCGGGGTAGAGAAACTTATGAAAAATGCCTCGGATCAGATAAATGCAGTTGTGGAGGCGTATCCGGAATTGGCGGCGGGCAAGAATATAGAGGTCCTTCAGAACAGCTGCACAAATGCGGAGGAGCACATCCAGGCGGCAAGAAGACTGTACAATGCAGGTGTGACAAATTATAACAATCTGTGCAGCCAGTTTCCTTCTTCGGTGGTTGCGGCCATAACGGGTCACAATATGGTGGAGTATTTCAAGACTGATGCGGATAAGAGATCAGATGTGATATTTTAGCAGGGAATCCAGATGCTTTTGTGCATAAAAAAATCGGTGCGACGGGATTCGAACCCACGACCTCTTCGTCCCGAACGAAGCGCTCTACCAAGCTGAGCCACGCACCGAGTGTGTTTATCAACACTGCCATAATAGTATAAGAAGATTCTGGAAAAAATGCAAGGAGTTTTCTAAATAAATTGTCAAGAAATTCACCCAGGAATATCCGAGAAACTTTTGTGAAACTGATAATCAATCAATGACAGATAACTATCCGTTTATGGGGGGACCGTAGATACATTTTTGGGGTGCCCATAGATACAATTTATATAATATTTAGATTTGTTACAACGAAAATTTATAAGTGTATGGCAGAGTAATAACCAGAAAGTAGTTGATATGAGGATAAGGTGCAGGTGGTGATGGACAGAATGAAAGCCGCCTGAAATAGAAGGAGACGATAGATCATGAAGATACTTATTACTACGGACTGGTATGAACCTGTTATAAATGGAGTTGTGACATCAGTTGTCAATCTGTCAAATGAACTCAAGAAAAGAGGGCATGAGGTGAAAATACTCACACTGTCCAGAAGTCATCATACATATGCAGAAGGGGATGTGATATATGCTGCATCGATAGGTGCCGGAAAGATATATCCGGAGGCAAGACTTAAGATGCCTGTCATTAAGGCAGTAATAGACAAACTCATAGAATGGAAACCAGATGTCATACATTCCCAGTGTGAGTTCTCAACATTCTTCATGGCGAAGAAGATAGCAGATGAGACAAATGCGCCGATAGTACACACATATCACACGGTATACGAGGATTACACTCATTACTTTTCGCCAAATGCAGCGTGGGGACGCAAAGTTGTGCAGAAACTTACCAGGATGTTATCATCGAGGGTCGATGCTATGATAGCACCAAGCAGGAAGATAGAGGATGTGCTTGAAAAGTATGATGTGTTATGTCCTGTTGAGGTGATCCCCTCTGGAATCGACATGAATAAATTCGGAAAATACATTGGAACGGACAGCAGACACAGAATCAGAGAGCAGTACGGACTCAGTGATGACCAGACAGTTCTTCTCTATGTTGGCAGATTGGCGAAGGAGAAGAATATCCAGGAGATACTTAGATGCCAGAAGAGAGTGCACGGGTATGGTACAATCCTCATGATAGTTGGAGACGGACCATATAGGGCGGAGGTAGAGGAACAGGTAAGAGCGCTTGGAATCTCAGAGAGTGTGATATTTACAGGCATGATCGAGCCTGATAAGGTGGCTGAGTATTATCAGGTTGGTGACTTCTTCGTAAGTGCATCCACGAGCGAGACTCAGGGGCTTACATATGTAGAAGCTCTGGCAGCGGGAGTGCCGCTTCTGTGCAGAGAGGATCCGTGCCTTGTAGATGTGGTTGATCCGGGAAAGAATGGCTGGAAATTTACTGATGAGGAAACATTTGAAACTGCGCTGGTGAAGTGGCTTGATATGAGTCCTGCTTTAAGGCATCAGCTCAGACGAAATGCAGTGCAGTCGGCATATGAATTCTCCACATCGACATTTGCAGACAGAGTTGAGAAGCTTTATATGAATGTGTGCGAGCTGCAAGCACTGGTGCTGAGGGCTTGTTAGAAATTTAATTTGTATGAATTCTCTAGTGGCTGTTGGGATAACCAGGGAAAAGATATAAAATTATCTCCAAATAGATGAAAAAGCTCTAAAAAAGAAAAAATTTTAAAAAATTATCCGTAGGACACAGAATAATGTGTTTTATGGATAATTTTTTATCTTTTAAGTGAAAACATTGTATATGAGATAAAATGTAGGTAATAAGCAAAGATGGCGAGATGACCTGATGCATGAGTTACTATCTAGATGACAAAAAACTAAAAAAATATGCTTTATTTAAAAATACAGTTGACAACACCATGACACTAGTGTACTATTCAACTAGTACAGCAGTACAGAAGAGCTAGACAACATACAAGGAGGAGGTGTGTGATGGAATTTAAGACGAATATCCCCATATATCTTCAGGTCATAGAGGATATAAAGCAGAAGATCATAGCGGGCACACTGCCTTTGGGATCTAAGCTTCCGTCATCAAGAGAACTTGCCATAGAATACCAGATAAATCCGAATACTGCAGCGAGGATTTACAGCGAGATGGAGTCTATGGGGTTGTCCTATACCAGACGTGGAATAGGAACATTTGTGACGGAGGATGACAGGGTCATAGACGACCTGAAAAAGGAAAGAATAGAGGAAATCATACAGAGCTTTGATGAACAGCTCACCGGTATGGGATTTTCACACGATGAGATCCTTGAACTGCTAAAAGAACACTTCGGGAAGTAAAAAGGAATAAAAAAGAAGGGAAATGATACAATGTTAAAATGCGAACATCTTGTTAAGAAGTATATCACCACCACAGCGATATCTGACCTGTCACTGGAGATTGAGCCGGGACACATATATGCGCTGCTCGGTCCGAATGGAAGTGGAAAGTCAACACTTATGAAGATCATAGCCGGTCTGGTCAAGCCGGATTCAGGAACTATCACAATAGATGGAGTGCCTATGACATACAGGTCAAAGAAAGACATAGCGTATATGCCGACGGAGGCTTTCTTCTTCGGATATATGAACTGTAAAGACATAGGAAAGTATTACAAAGATTTCTTTGATGACTTTGACTATGACAAATACATGGGATTGCTTGCTGAGATGGAGCTGAATCCAGATTAGAAGGCGAAGAGCATGTCTTCAGGAATGCTGGCAAAGCTCAAGATAGCGGTTACTCTGTCCAGAGACAGCAGGATCGTTATGCTTGATGAGCCACTGAATGGAATAGACATCATAGCTAGGGAGAAGATCATCAGCACGATTGTCCGGAATATATCGGATGACACAGCCGTGCTCATGTCAAGCCACCTTGTGGATGAGCTTGAGAGGATCGTGGATCACGCATTCTTTATCAAGAATGGCACCTGTGTGCTTCAGGGTGATGCGGAGGAGCTGCGAGTGAGCAGGGGCAAGTCGATAGTTGATATGTATAAGGAAATATATGCTTAGGAGGAACCGCTATGAACGAAGTTCATAATAGGAATCGGTTCCGACGACCTGCCCCGCTCGTGTGAGCGAGAGGGGCGATACATATTGGATAGTTAAATTTGTTGATGAAGGAGAGATAGATATTATGTTAAAGATGATGAAATATGAATACAGACGTGGAGTATTTTCACTTCTGGTGGTTATAACGGCTCTTGCGGCAGCAGAATTGCTGTTCCTGATTGGAATATTTGCAGAAAAAGATCTGCTAACTGGACTTGGTATCACCTTCCTTGTGCTGGGAGGCTGGGCTTCGTTTATGTTCGTCTTGATATATGGTGTGATAATATACAGTCAGGATCTGAAGAACAAGACTGGGTATATGGTGTTTATGACGCCAATTTCAAATTACAAGATTATCGGGGCAAAGCTGCTTTCAATCCTGCTCACCGGTGCGACACTCGTGGCCTTTCTTGGACTGCTTATAGTTGTTGATTATAACCTGCTTAAGTCACATAACGGCGGTGTAGCTGGTGCTGAGATTGTGCTGGATGAAATTCTGGGGACAAGAGGATTATCAATAGGAAGTGTCATTGCAAATGTTGCAGGGCTTATAGCAATAGCACTTATTCAATTCTATACAATGATCACTATAGCGTACCTTGCAGTGTCACTGTCTTCAACAGTACTTCAGAACAAGAAGATAAAGGGTGTTGTCAGCTTTATACTTTTTGTGGCTCTTTATGTGCTGGTGAGCTACATAGCATACAAGCTTCCGCACCTTGGGAAGAACGTGCAGGTGGAGACTATGCTTGACGCGATGTATAAGAACATACCGCAGCTTATTCTCTATGTTGTATGCATGATCGGCAGTTATATAGGAAGTGCGACACTGCTGTCTAAGAAGATCAGTTTATAATGTAATGAGAGGAATGCATTAAGATGGCAGTAGATATGAGGAATGGTGATGTGATGAAATGGTTTAGATACCTGGTTACAGGAGTCTGCACAGGAGTCATAGTAGTGCTCCTTGTACCTGTGGCTGTGTGTGGGATCTGTGCATATGGTGTGTGGCGGCTGCTCAATATGGTAACAGGCGGAAATAAAGAGCCACGCAGGACGATGATAAAGCAGAATTTATAAATGTATATTTTTAATCAACAAGATAACCCGGAGTGAGAAAATGTCTCACTCCGGGTTATTGACGTTCGGGGAGGAATCCTGTAGTATTTTCACTAGAGTTAGACAAGGCTAACCAAACCTATTTGCCACAAGGAGGTTTTGTATGAGTGAAAATACATGGGAGATCATGAAGGGCATGGAGCTCGGTGACGTGGAACTTCAGATGGCACTTCAATGTGCACCGGTGATAACGGGTGTCAAGGTGTCAAATCTGCTGAACATAGAACTCAGCGGATATCGTCAGATGGTGGAGATACTGAAGGACAGTGATATATGTATGTACACACTGGGAGCAACCTGTGGCAGGGTAAATGTATTTATCTACAATGCGGCAAAGCTCAGGGCATTTGTTCAGAGGGATGATGTGCAAAGACTTATGTCTGAGCTGGGATATGCGGACATGGAGCTTTCTGAGATACTTGCGGTGTTTCGTGAAAAATATCAGCAGTACTTAAAGAGCAGAGGAAGATTTATCTCAAAACAACCGGCACATGAAGATCAGGCTTGTGGCGATGGATCTCTTGGCAAGGAGTGGTTCCCACACGAGATGGGCTTGTTGCTGGGATACCCGCCAGAGGATGTGGAGGGATTTATTCTGCAGAACGGAAGAAATGCACTTTGCTCCGGTTATTGGAAGGTATATGAGGATGCTGAATCAAAGCGGAGAACATTTCATATATTTGAATGTGCGGAAGAGAGACTTATTCAATTTCTTTCAAATGGACTGCATATGAGGGATATCATGGGGATGTACACGGCGAGCAGAAACGCGGCGTAGAAGTATATGGAAAGATGCAGATAAACACAGTTTACAAGGATGTATAGGGAAAGCCCCCTTTTACATATAATTTCATAAGGAGGATTATTATGAGCAAAATTAATATCGTATTCTGGACACAGGGCGGAAATACACAGATGATGGCGGAGGCTATCGCAGACGGCGTGAGAGATGCCGGAAAGGAAGCGGAGGTAGTATTTGTAAGCAGCATCACACCGGATGCACTCAAGGATGAACCAGTATTTGCACTTGGATGCCCGGCTATGGGAGCTGAGGTGCTTGAGGAGGCTGAGATGGAGCCATTTGTTGCTGAGGTTGAGGGATTTGCTTCAGGCAAGAAGATCGCACTCTTCGGTTCATACGGCTGGGGCGATGGCGAGTGGATGCGCGACTGGGAGTCGAGAATGCAGTCAGCAGGCGCAGAACTCGTAGGCGGAGCCGGACTTATGTGTCATGAGACACCTGACGCAGAAGGCCTTGAGGAGTGTAAGGAGCTTGGACGCCAGCTGGCAAATGCGTAGGTGACGGACGGCACGGACGATAAAAAATAGCCATATATATGCAGTCACGTTCGGCATATATATGGTTATTTTTTATCTACGTGCCTGGTCGTGGGGATATAAAAAGAGCCGCTTGAGAAAATCTGTAATTTGAATGTGATTCTCTCAGGCGGTTCTTTTTTGTGTTGATTTTGTTCTTAGTGTCCTACGTACTGGGCCTTGTGGCTGCCGTGGCGCTTAATGTGTGCTGTTATGTATGGAGCTATTGTAACATGTTTGTCCATGACATTTCCAACTATGGCGATTCCCTTGCCCATGGTGAATGCAGCAAGAACTGTTCCGATTCCCAGACCGTAGATATGACCGAGGATAAAACCTGTCATGGCAGCTGTCGTTGCAAGGCAGATTACATCAAACGAAATCTTAACCTTGGAATATTTTGCCGATATAATCTCAGACAGCTCTCTTGGGAAAAGGTCTGTCGGGATGATCGGAAGTCCACATCTGTTGGACAGTGCGATTCCGATACATATCAAAATGTAACTTATCACAAAGTAAAGGATTCTCCATGGGAGGGCAGTTGGCAAAGCCCCGATCCATATCTCATGGATATCCAGCATCTTGCCAAATACGAAACCAACTATGAAACTGCACAGATATTGGGGAACGAATTTCTTTCTCATGATCATGAGGGTGAGAATAAGTACGCCCTGAAATATGTATGTCCAGGTTCCGAGAGTCAGTCTTGGAAGAACCAGCGAGAATGCGTATGGCACGCTGGATATTGCCGATATTCCTGCTGCAGAATAGAGCATGAGAACCACTCCGAAACTGTTGATGGTGACTGCTGTTATCAGGGCGATCTCGCCCCACATGTTATGCAGATGTGCATTTCCTGATTGAGTATTCATTTTCTGCTTTTCCTCATTTCTTTCATTAATGTGTTTTATAACATAGCCTTTGATTTCCCCGGCATCAGGGGAGCTTTAATTGTCTAAGACTTCATATATGTATATCCCTGCGGTTTTTGATTGTAGCACCGACAATACCACATAACAAATAAATAGTTTTTATGATTCGATAGATTTTATCTATAAAAAATATTCGGATTGTATTAAAATATGAATAGGATCATGTATAAATAATGAAAAGGGGGAGTTATAAGTGAACCTGTCATATATTAGATATTTTGTTGAACTGGCCCATGTTCAGCATTATACAAATGCGGCCAGAAATCTGAATATAACGCAGCCAAGCCTCAGTCACGCAATATCCCAGCTTGAGGAAGAACTTGGGGTAATGCTTTTTGAAAAGAATGGGCGCAATACGGAGCTCACTGCATTTGGCAGAGAATTCCTTGCATGTGCAGAGCGTTCGCTTGGCACTCTTGATGCGGGGGTAGAGTCCATACAAAAGGAGGCTGCCGGGGATGGCGTGATACGGCTTGGTCTCATAAGACCTCTTGGAATGGAATTTGTACCGCGTCTGGCAGCGGAGTATTTGAAGAAAGCTGAAAACAGAAATGTGTCGTTTACATTTCATACAGGGACCACAGGGCAATTGCTTGATGATCTTGCGGCCAGAAAATATGACATGGTTTTCTGTTCAAGACCGCCTGAGACGATGGGATTTTCCGCCGTTCCTGTCGGCAGACAGGATCTTGTTGTCATAGCACCGTCAGGACATCCTTTGGCAGATAGGGATTCGGTGACACTTGAGGATACACTTGGATATAAACACGTATATTTTTCGAAGGGATCTGGAATGAGAAGCCTGGTGGATGAGATGTTTGAAGGACTTGGCAAAGCTCCTGAGATAGCATGCGAAACGGAGGAGGATGAGGTCATAGCCGGACTTGTGGCAGCAGGGTTTGGAATAGCGGTAGTCCCTTACATGGATATACTCAAAAGGCTTGATGTGAAGGTTCTTAGCATAAAACATCAGCTGGTTGACAGGCTTTATTATGTTGTTCATGACAGCCGGACATATATGTCCCCTGTGGCGACAAAATTCCATAAATATGTGTTATCTAGTAATTGACAAATTAAGGTATGATATATAGAATGGTTCTCATATGAACTTATAAAATTGAGAAAATGTTGCACAAATCAAATTGTACAATTACTACAATAAATCGCCAGGAAGTTTAAGGGGGCGCATAGTTAGTGGATAGGACTGCTGTATTTAATATAGCATTTGAAATGTGGGGAATATTAATCTGTCTGTTTGCATTTGTGGTTATATTCCTTCAGAAGAATAATAATAGAGATAAAAAGAATGTGAGTCTATGTATGGAGGCTGCATGTATCATCCTGCTGGCTGCAGATATGTTGTCATGGTATTATCAGGGAAAAACAGGACAGACAGCCTATTACATGCTGAAGATAAGCAATTTTGCCGTGTTCTTTATCAACTATTTATATATGACTCTGTTTACGTTTTATCTTCTTGTCATTCTCAACAGAGGAGAGACGAAGATGCCAGCGAAAGCAAGGGGCGTGGTAGTTCTGAGTGCTGCTGGGATAGTCCTGCTCATTATATCCCAGTTCAGTGACAAGCTGTTCTATTATATAGATGATAACAACTTCTATAACAGGAGCAGCGGTTATCTGTTGTCGCAGCTTATTGCAGCAGCAGGACTTGTTCTAAGTTTTTCGATACTTTTGCAGTATAAAAAAAGACTGGAAAAAAGAGTTTTCTGGTCAAGTGTTTTGTATTTTATCCTGCCATGTATATCCACGGTTGTTGTCATATTCTATTATGGGATTTCATTCCAGACAATATCTGTGGTTGCTTCTACACAGATCATGTTTGCAGTTGATATGGTCGAGATGGACAGATCACTTGCGAGATCCAGACAGGAGGTTGAGCGTACAAAGTACGAGGCTGAGCATGATCTTCTGACCGGCATGTACAACAAGACAGCCGGAATGCAGAGGATAAGAGAGTATATAGATAACATGACTGACGAAGATAGTGCTTCTCTTGTATTTGTGGATATAGATGATTTCAAGAGTGTAAATGATACATATGGTCACGCAGTTGGTGATTACTGGATTGAGAAGGTGGCAAAGTTTCTCCGGAGTGACTGCTATGAAGAGGACGTTGCCTGCAGGTATGGTGGAGACGAGTATGTTGTGCTTCACAAGGGCTTATCGGATATATCTGTTCTGGAGTCAAAGGTGATAAGATTTGCCAGAAAACTTCAGCGCAAGACAATGGAGAGAGGGCAGAATGTCCATTGCAGTGCTGGTATATGTCAGATCAATGGTTCAGGATTCAGCACAGAAGAGTGTATGAATGTCGCGGACACTGCGCTGTATGAAGCAAAAAAGAAGGGCAAGAATGTCAGCGTGATCCACAGCATCAACAGGGATGGTACGGACAGAGTGACCGTACTTGACAAGATAGAGTCTGATATAAAAAAGGCTCAATCCAGGGTAGAGGCAAGGATCGCATATATGTATACTGATATTATATATGTTAATTATGAGAACGATAAATACCGTGTTATAAAAGGCGATTCTGAGCTGAACAATGCTGTATCTTGTGCGAATAACTACGATGAAGTAATTGGATTGATAAGTAACCGGTTTGACTCGGATCGGTCAAGAAAAATAGTCAGAGATTTTCTCAGCCGTGAGCGCATGGAGAGTTACACAGGCGGCAATACGGAATATCAGACAGAAAATTTCCTCAGAGGGGTTTTGTCAGTCAGCTGTGCAAACAACCATGGGGGTGCAAGCCTTATACATGCTATCCCAGTGGAAGAGGATGGTGACAGAGGCTACTTTGTGGTCGTACAGGATCTTGACATATATGCTGGTTGAAGTATAAAATCATACATAATAATTTTAACGAAAACAAGTTGGTGGATTTTTCCGGATCAGGTCATCTTTTCGCCCCACAACCGCAAGGTTGTGGGGCTTTATTTATGCCATCCGGGGATGGAGGTTTTATGAACGAGAATTTTATGAAAGAAAAGCCGGTGTTCCCACTTTTGATGTCCATGGCACTGCCTATGGTTATATCGATGATGGTGAATGCTTTGTACAATATAGTTGACAGTTTCTTTGTGGCTAAGATAAGTGAGGATGCGATGACAGCACTTTCGTATGTATTTCCACTGCAGAATTTTGTAAATGCTGTGGCGATCGGATTTGGTGTTGGAATAAACGCGGTGATAGCCATATATCTTGGATCCAAGGACAATGAGCGGGCAGATCGTGCAGCTAGTTGGGGGATGTTTCTTGCTGTTATGCAGGGAATAGTGATGACAGTCGTGTGTATTGCCATCATTCCATCGTTTCTCAGAGCCTTCAAGGCAAGTGGAGACGTCCTTGACCTTGGCTGCCGTTATGCAGACATAGTATTTGGATTTTCTATAATTATTTCGGTTGATCTTGCATTTGAGAAGGTGTTCCAGTCGGTTGGACACATGATAGTTACAATGGTTGGACTGATGGGCGGCTGCATTGTGAATATAGTGCTTGATCCGCTGCTGATATTTGGTGCGGGACCATTTCCTGAAATGGGTATAGAAGGCGCTGCACTGGCAACTGGCCTGGGACAGGTGTTTACACTGATCATTTATTTTATTGTGTACTTTGGAAGACCGATAAATGTGAAGTTTGGCATAAGGCATTTGCATGAGGGCGGTCTGATGGTGAAGAAGCTGTATGCCATAGGCATACCTGCTATACTCAATATGGCACTGCCTTCTCTGCTCACAAGCGCACTCAACGCCATACTCAGCATGTATTCGGCAACTTATGTCATGATCCTGGGCGTGTACTACAAGCTTCAGACATTCCTGTATATGCCGGCAAATGGAATCATTCAGGGAATGCGTCCTATCATAGGCTATAACTATGGTGCCGGAGAGCATGCCAGGGTGAAGAAGATATTCACCATAACGCTTGCATTAAATGTTGGAATCATGCTGGCTGGAACAGTTGTGTGCCTACTCATCCCGGAAAGGCTTATAGGTATGTTCACAGAGAATGTGTCTACAATAAATGCGGGTGGGACAGCACTGCGCATCATATGCGCCGGATTTGTAGTGTCGGCTGTGTCGGTAACTGCATCGGGGGCACTTGAGGGGTTGGGGAAGGGAACTCCGTCCCTGCTCATATCCCTGCTCAGATATGTGGTTGTCATAATCCCGGCTGCATGGATACTTTCAAGGCTTTGTGGTTTCGGACCTGCTGGTGTGTGGAATGCGTTCTGGGTAGCAGAGCTTATAACGGCGGTGTGTGCGGCGTTTATATATAGAGGGGCTGTCAGAGGACAGAGGGAAGTGGTTTAGATAAATTGAAGATGTAATACAAATAAAGTCACGACATGATGTGATGAATAGATATGTGTCAGTAATCCTTTGGACATATCAGTATCGGGTCATGTCGTGACTTTATTGTTTTTTCTACTGTATTTTACTAATAAGACATAAAGGCTAGAGCTCGGGAATCATCTATGAGATTAAATTGAAGAAAATATTATATACCAAAAACCAATATATAATTATGCATTTTGTATACATGAAGCTTGAAAAATAAAATGGTTTTATTGAAAAGTAATAAAACACATAGTATAATTTCTCTATATTATTTTTCTGTTAAGAATATAGTTCTGTTAATATTTGTCGAGTATGGGGGGAAAAGACAAATATCTTATTATCAGTATTATTTAATCAATTAATATCCCCGGAATCGAAGAAAGACAAAAACTGTCTATGTAATTTCTGTATTATTACGAAGGTTATTATGGTTGCGTTTTCAGTTGAAAATTAGGTCATATACAAAAGAAACAAGAGATAAAAGGTTCGTTGGTTTAGTAGGGAGGAAGAATATTGAGAATATGGGATAGAAAATAAGCGTGTTATAAATATGAACATTGATAAGAATAATATATTGGAGAAAGGAGTTGCAAGATGGGTTATTTCCGAAGTGATGAGCATGTTAGAGTGGTTGGTTCTGTGGATGAGTTATTACAATTGTTAAAGACATTATTTAGTGGATGTATATGTGTAAATGATAATGAATGTAATATCAAGATATTATTTAAGTCTGCAGAGATTTGGTTGGAAAATAAAGATAATTATACAGATGTTCAGTTGAAAAAAATGATAAAAGAAAATGAATCCAGTTTAGAAATAATATGTGAATCAGAGGGCAGAAATACTATTGATCCAATTGATACATATTTGGTTCAACTATTAGTAAATGAATTTCCGTTTTTGAAATTAAATGGAGAAACAACGGGATGTTCATATTCTATTCCCTGCGCAGTTGGGTATAGAACAGATAATGGAAAACTGTATACTACCATATTTCCTGAATCACGTTGCATAGATGTAATGTTGAGAGAAACAAACTACTTGGATTACATGGAAAGAATATTACCATATGATGAGTTTTGCAATTTATTTTGTGTCGATAAATCTAAGTTTTCTGAAAAAGATTTAGAGTGTCTTTATAGGCACTCTATAGATTTGGCTGAGGAAGATTATTTTTATGTGGATCAGGAAGCAACTACATATCTAATTTTTTATGGGAAGACGTCCGAATATATAAATGAATGTTTTCCAGATATTGGATATGAAAGATTTATAGAGATTTGTAATTATGGAACAGAGATTGGAGAGAAAAATTATAAACAGACTATCAAGTTAATAAAAGCCAGGGGAGTTATTGATCCTCTGGAATTTTGCAAACGAAAATTTATGCCCGACATGTTTTGTAAAGATTTATTTGACGAAAATCCTAATAGTTTAAATTCAATTATCAACTCAAAAGCTTTTATGAAGGATAGTTTTTTTCCTGAAGCTGATCGAAATTATGAATACAAGGATATTGATGAATCTTTTGATATATATATGCCTAAAAAATATATTAAACAAGATTATAGTGCTGATGAATCGGAAATTGCTGCTGTAATATATAATATTGTTATGGCACAATCACCTATACATATAGACCTAGTGTGTGATCAAGTTGCACCGTTATGCGAAATAAAAGAAAAAGTATTAAAAATCATTAATAAATTTGCATTGTTTGACAGATGGGAGGTTAGAGGAAGGTTTTTATGGCGTGTTGACGGCAGCGAGGTTGTACCACGGATTCCTATAACAGAGGAAGATGCAAGACCTTTTGATTATATAGAAATAGATGAACTGGCTGCTGCCATGCTTGTAGTTCTCAAGAGAAACAAATATATAAGAAAAGCACATTTGTATGAGATGTTAGCGAGTTTATATAAAACAAAAGTATGTGAAAGTAGATTAGATTGTGTTTTTAGTTTGCTTTATAGAAATAAAGCAATAAAAGAACTCGAAGGCAAGGTATATGCATGTAATACAAAGTAGAGGTGGTAAAACTGGATAAAAAAGTGGAACGAGTAATGACTATGTATGAACATCTTGCCGATGGTGGTTGGATAAACAAGAGCCAGGAGGCTGCTAGATTTGGTGTGGACAACAGGTCGATTCAAAGGGACATTGAAGATATAAGAGCTTTTCTTGCAAATCATCCTGAGATGAACAGAGAACTGGTCTATGACAGAACACAGAATGGATATCACATAGTGCAGAATCATACGACGACCCTTACAAATAGTGAGGTATTTGCAGTGTGCAAAATACTGCTTGAGAGCAGGGCTATGGTGAAGGAGGAAATGTATCCGATTATAGATAAGCTGCTTAAGTGTTGTGTATCTATAGAGGATTATAGGAAGGTTGCAGGTCTTATAGGCAATGAAAAGCTACATTATCTTGAGCCACATCATGGAAGAAAGTTTGTTGATACGCTGTGGAATATAGGAACTGCAGTGAACGAGCACAAGCTTATGAGAATGAGGTATCAGAAACTCAAAGAACCGGATAAGGTGAAAAGGCTTATACAGCCGGTGGGGATAATGTTTTCTGAATATTATTTCTACCTGTGTGCGTACATAAGTGAAAGTGAAGAAAACCCAGCTCTGCCCAAACATCAATTCCCAACGATATACAGGATAGACAGGATTGCTGAGTATGAAGTTCTGGATGAGCATTTCAAAGTCCCTTACGCTGATCGGTTTGAGGAAGGAGAATTCAGAAAGAGGATTCAGTTTATGTTCGGCGGAGAACTTAGGACTGTGAAATTCCTGTATAAAGGAATAAGTATAGAGTCTATATTGGATAGATTCCCAACTGCTGAGATCCTGAAACATGATGAAAATGGCTGGCTGGTCAAGGCTGAGGTATATGGTAACGGAGTGGATATATGGCTTAGAGGTCAGGGGGATATTCTGGAAGTAATTGGCGATGATGAAAAGGATCATCAGATGCCTGATATGAGTGTGATAAAAGAAAGAGAGGGGGAAGAAAAAAGATGACGATTGATATTCAGAGACTTAGACGAGATATGGTGAATGCTGGATATGGAGCATACTATGGTGGAGGTTTTGGTGGTGGCCTGATGGGAGCATTTGATGCTAACAGTGCTTCACCGCAGGAACTTGTTGAGATGGCAGAGAGAATGGGATTTGACATTAGAGATTATGCAGTGATGGATTATGAAAGTGACTATAGTCATACAGATCCTGATGAATGGGATGATGACTATGATGACGATTGCGATGACAATGACGATAATGATCTTGATGGTGATGACTATTATTAGCAGAACAAGAAATGTACATTGAAAAAGGAGAACAAAAGCCATGGGACTTTTGGATGACGACGATGGTGATTTGTACGATAAGTTCGTGTCGAGTCTTTCAAAAGAGCAGGAGGAGAAGTTTAAATGGTTACAGGAGCATGATTCTGATGAGGATGGTTATGATTATGCAATTGCAGATTTAGTTGATGAACTTTCGGAAAGTCAGAAGATGATGTTTTTCATATTATTTGTGAATAATAATGAAGACGATGACGAGTAGGTCATAGCTAGATTGATCACCATATAAAAATCTGCCCCACTCATAAATTTGAGTGGGGCTATATATTATACGAGAGGATACAGCATGGAAGAATTACAGATAGTCAAATATGAGAATACGGATATATCTACGTGGAATATTGATCAGATAAAGGAACAGCTTGCAAAGGAGCTAGAGTATTATACAGATGTTGTATATACGGATGACAGTTTTAAGAGCGCAAAAGAGGACAGGGCTGTTCTTAATAAGGCGAAAAAGGTTATTGATGATGCCAGAAAGGCTTATAAAGCCAAGTGCCTTGAACCTTATGAGGCTATGGAGAAGAGAATAAAAGAGCTTCTTGATATGGTAGAAGTTCAGAGAAAACATATAGACGAGAAGGTAAAAGAATTTGAGTCTGATCAGAAAGCTGAGAAGGAAAAACTGATACGGGAGTATTACGACAGCAAATCAGGTACACTGGGGGAGATGGCAGATAGACTGTACAAGGCTATTCTGGATAAGAATTCAAAGTGGCTCAATGCTTCCGGCCCTAAGGGAAAAACTCTTGAGAAGGCTATATGGCAGGAGATTATCAGAGTTCAGGGTGAAGTGGACAAGATAAAAAATATGAACTCTGTATTTTTAGACAAGCTCCTTGATGAATATGTTGATACTCTGTCAATTGAGGCTGTAGAGAAAACGGAAAATGAGCTCAAGTCAGTACTCGATTCTGCAGGTGTGACATCTGATGGGATAGTAGAGAAAGCAGAAGAACCGATGGCTCAGATAAAGGAGTCGGGAAGAATTGAACAGAAAGAGAAAGGTGAAATCATCCTTGCTCTCAATGCTACGCAGACACAGCTTGACCAACTTGTGGATTTTATGAAGGCGATAGGAATTACATATGAACTCAGATAGCTTCAACTGGGACCGGATAAATGAACAGCAGAGGCAGGCTGTTCTTGTATCGGATGGACCGGTTCTTATCATAGCGGGACCCGGTACTGGCAAGACATTTACCCTTGTGAAGAGGGTTGCGTATCTTGTAATGGAGAAGAATGTTTCGCCTGAGCGAATTATGGTTGTTACATTCACAGAGAAGGCCGCCAAGGAACTTCTCACGAGAATTTCGAACGAATTCTTGAATTACAATGTAAATATCAATATGAATGAAATGTACATAGGTACATTTCATTCAGTGTGTCTGAGGCTAATGAAGGAGCACCTGGGAGGTGCGCCTGATGAAAATAGCAAACGGATGATGGATGCTTTTGAACAGACATATCTTGTGTGCAGGAATATCGATGAATTCCGTTTTTTGAAGAATTATTCAAAATGGATTACTGCTAATGAGCCATGGCAGCAGGCTTTGGATATATGTACCTATGTGAATCAGATTATGGAGGAACTGGTCGATTTCGAAACGCTTCAGAAGGATTCAGATGAGGATGTGAGATTTCTGGGGAAACTTGTGGCAAGATATACAGCATTGCTTGAAAGACATGGAGTTATGGACTTCTCGGCAATACAGACAGAGACTTATCGTATGCTTGAGACACACCCGGAGATACTTGCTAATATCAGGCAGAAACTGGATTATATTATGGTGGATGAATATCAGGATACCAATTATATCCAGGAGCAGATAGTATTTGCTATAGCTGGTGACAAGAAGAATATATGTGTTGTAGGCGATGATGACCAGGGAATGTACAGATTCAGGGGTGCAACTATTCGTAACATATTGGAATTTCCGGATAAATTTGCAGCAGACGAATGTAAGATTATAAAACTCAGCCAAAATTACAGGTCAGAGGACAAAATAATTCAATTTTACAACAGATGGATGCAGAATGTGGACGGTATAAATCTCTTTAATTGGGATAAGTATCGATTTGACAAAGAAATTGTTCCGGCGAGATCTGATAGTTTTCCTGGGGATTCTGTATTTGCATGTGATTATGGAGATGGTGGGCTTACTGGTGCAGGAAAAAAGAAAGTACTTGATATTATCAACAGGCTTATAGCAAATGGTAATATAAATAATTTCAATCAGGCTGCGTTTCTATTCAGATCGGTAAAAAGCAAAGAGGCTTCAGAACTAGGATCATATCTTGAACAAAATGGTATACCAGTATATTCGCCGAGGTCTGATATGTTTTTTGATCGTATGGAAGTTAAGCAGCTTATTGGGTGTATTATGTGGTGCTTTAATGATTACATGGATGATTTAAAAAAGAACCATTTCAATATAGAGATTCCAGAGAAGCTTAAGAGTTATTATATCGGTTGTGTGAAGCTGGCAATGACCCTTATGAAACAGAATAAGGGATTGCAAACTTACATAATGGATATCATGGAAAAAATCCGGAATCTTAAGGGTGCTGGAACAACTTCAGATTGTAGGTGCGAGAATGAGAATGAATCTGAGAATGAATCAGAGCACGAATGGGGATTGCTTGATATATTTTATAGGATTATCTCATTTGAGCCTTTTGCGTTATATCTTAGTGCAGATTTAAATGGCAACATCACAGAGACCAGAGCTGCACGAAATTTGGCAGAATTGTCAAGGATGATTGCCAGGTTTAACTTTCTGCACGATATGCATAAGATAACACCAGAGAATAAGACTGTACTGCCAGAGGAATTTTTCAATATATATATTAAGTATTTGTATATTGATGGTGTAGGTGAGTATGAGGATGAATCAGAATATGCACCTAGCGGATGTGTGTCATTTATGACTATTCACCAGTCAAAGGGACTGGAATTTCCGGTCGTTGTGGTTGGCTCTTTGAATAGTAAGGTAAAAGATACATCGAATGCACTTATGTCAGCGGTTGAGTCAAGATTTTATCATAGACCACCATTTGAACCATTGGAAAATATAAAGTATTTTCCAATGGTTCAAAAGATC
>OLOT01000247.1_pt1 | contig 42444 bp, 81 predicted proteins | sample 1671991 | NCBI WGS metagenome assembly OLOT01 (sample SAMEA3136634, study PRJEB25190) | human gut metagenome | biome: human gut; feature: human-associated habitat; material: faeces | place: Austria | collected 2013
TCCTCCTTGCTTTTCTGTGCGGGAGGCGGTATAGAGCCCCCCGTATATGTGCTATTCCGGGTGTTCTTCAAGCTCTTTGCCTGTTGCTTTGGTCGGCTGTCAGGCAAGGGGCCTTTTTTATGCGATGCAGAACCGGCGGGCCGTGGTGGTCTTGGTGAACTGCTGCGCCAGATCGGGAAGCGCCTTTTTCAATGCGCTGGTATCAATGCGAGAGGAAGTCACGGCCTTATAGGTCACTTTCCAATCCGTGCCGCTGATGGTGTCCACGCCCTCCGCGTCCATGTGGGCCTTGATGCTGTCCGTGATGTTCTCGATCTCTCCGGCGAGTTCGTCCGCCATGCGGCGCAGCTCGCGCAGCTCCTTGATCTTGCTGTCCATTTCGTTGATGCTCATTGTGTTTACCTCCATTTTTTACTTGCAAGGGACACGGAGCCGGGGGCCTTAAACATCTATGCTCTTCGGCAATCTCAATCTCTCTTATCCGTTCCGGCTTTTATCTTGCGTTCTTGGTTCGGCTTTCGCTTACTTCGTCCGCCTTGCCGTGTCCCTTGCTATGGTCTTATTATAGCATATAGATATCTATATGCAAGTGGTAAAATGCATAAAGATATCTATAATTATTTGGCGATTTTGCATATAGATATCTAATACATTTTAATATATAATCTGTTGCAAGGAGGTGAAAGCATTGGGCGGAAAAAATAGTTATGAAAGTATCAAGCGATACGAGGACAAGGCATACGACAAAGTTCTTGTGCGGATGCCAAAAGGCCGGAAAGATGAAATACAGACATTCGCAGCGCAGACCGGCGAAAGCGTAAACGGCTTTATCAACCGCGCCATTGGTGAAGCTATGGGAGAAAGCCCACAGAAGCCCGCAGGAGCGCCGCAAGGCGATGGAGCTATCCTTACACCCTCCGCGCTCAAAACGGCGCAGGAGGCCGCACAGAGGGCCGGGGAGACGGTTCCTGCATTTGTTAGCCGTTCGGTTGAAACGCAGGCGCAACGCGACAAGGTTATGCAAGCAATGAGGACGAAAGAAAAAGCCCCGGATAAATCCGAGACTTGACAAGGGTTAGTATCCTGCTATAATGGAGATAGAAAAAGGGCGCTGCGACAAGCGGTTAGCCCGTCAGTAAATCAATTTCCAAATGGAAACCGTCACCGTGCCGGGTGGCGGTTTCTGCGTTTTACAATGATCGTAACCGTAAAAGGCCCGATATGTAGAGTAATTCGCATGGCGTCACCCCCTTTCGGGGTTTGTGACTAACCGCCTGCCGTTGTGCAGCGCCCCGCCCATAATGGGCTATCGACAGAATAACACAGGAGCCGTCAAAAAGCAAGACGGCTCCTGTGCTGTATATGGAGATTATGGCACTATTTACACACTCCCGCGCCCTGGTACTTTAGGGCGCTGCCTGCCGCTGTACTTCGGGCAGGACTTTGCAAGGGAACAAAGGATAGGCAATCCCGCCGCCCTTGCCGCCTGCTGCCGGTCTTTCTCCGGCTGGTGGCCTTTGTATCACTGCCTCCGTTCAAAAGTTTTCGACAATCTCGCCGGAAAGCTGCTCCCACCACTTCCCCATGCTGATTGTGTGGGTAGGGGTGTCCCTGCGGTTCCTGGTCTGCCCGCTGCAATAGTCCGCAATCTTGGACAGATCATCCCATTCCCGCATAGTTCGGCTCTGCCCCTGGCCGCACACCTGGGCTAACTGGTACAGCGCCCCGCGGTCTTTCGCCCTGGTGCTGTCCATATCGTCAGCGGCCTCTTTTGCGTATTTTGCCACAAAGCGGAGCATGGTTGGGTTATCGTCGTACTTTTCCGCAAGGGAATAGAAATCATCGGCGGAGAGGATGCCGCTTTTCATCAGTTCCAGGCCGCTATGGTCAACCGCATCGGGGCTTGCAAGGTTCTCGCCGCGCACATCACGCTCCAGCGCGGCCCGCAGATCCGCCCTCAGCCCGTTAAACTTCGGCCAGATACGGGCATCCGCCTCCTTGAAGTCCATCTCTGCTTGCTGGTATCGCAATTCCGCCCGCTGGCGGGCCATAGCGCCGCCATTTCCGCGGGCCTCTTTCGCTGCCTGGAGTTTGTTCCACGCCTCCACATACTCCTGACGCGCCGCTTTGAACGAGGCATCAAGGTCTCTTGCATAGCTGTTGTATTTACTCATTTATACGATCTCCTTTCGATTACAAAATTTCCATAAAGCGCATTTCTCGGTACATGAAAATATATGGTGCTTGTCCGCAAACGGACAGCGTTTCCCGGTGGTCGGGGCCTCGCCGGTCACAAGCCCGCATCCATGCTCTCCATATAGAGCGCATTGTGGGACACACCTGGAAAGGAAAGGACACGCCCCCCAGGTCTTAGGCCGCTCCGCCTCGACGATCTTCGGGGGCGGGGGTACGTTCCCCATTTCAAACTCCCCGTAAGACGTTGTGATGGTCGGGGCGTACTCAATCGAGGCTCCCACACGACGGAAACGCCGCCCATGTTCATCTCGTTCCCATTCGCCGGGTTCAATTTTCTGTTTCATAATACTTTCCTTTCTTTTAGTCGATATTCGGGCAGGATTCATAACCATTGCGGAATACAGTATCCGCCTCATAGCTGACCTCAAAAAGCGGGGTATGGTAGCCGCTGCTGTCCTTTACAAGCTCGCGGTTTGCATCGTCCAGCGCATGAAACGCCGGAATGATCTGCTTTTCCCATGTCTGCCTTTCAATGGCCTTGAAGCAATGCGGGCAAGTGCGGGCATAGTTCCCATTTGTGACGCTTCGCCCGTACACTTCCCATGTGCCGCCGCAATAGTGGCACTTGATACGCATATAGCCCATGAATTTCTCCTTTCTTTAAGCGCTCTGCCCTCGCTTGCGGTAAATCTCACGGTCTAACGCATAAGCGAGGCTGTCTATACTGTGGTTGTCCCTGTCGGGGAGAGAGGAAAGCATATTGCCGTCTTTGTCCTTTTCGTATTCGTAGTTTGCAAGCTCCCGCGCCGCGTTTGGTGTCCTTGCAGGATCAACCACAATGCGCCGGTGTTGCAGCCACTTGACACGATACGCCACGCATCCCGGCTCTTTGTGGCAAGCTCTGGCCTGCTTTAAGCCGTGGTCGCGTAGATCGGCTATGCTTTTCGGCTCTGCTGCATCGCAATAAATGTCGCTGTGATCTTGAAAGCACAAGCCGCTTACCGGGGAAAGGTAGCTGCTGCCTCTGGTGTCCCCCTCCACAAGTGGGGCGATTTCCTCCGCAAGCTGCCGGTTACTCATGCCGCGCTTGTAAATCTCGTTCAGAATGTAGATTGTCTCGTGCTTACGGTCATAGCTGCATCGGATAAAGCAAGCGGGGTCTGCCGCAAAGCCAAAGTCCACGCCGGAAAAGAAGTATTCCATGTTCGCCACTTCCTCGGCGGTGATCTCCCGCACTTCCAGCGCCGGGAATACCTCCGCGCCGGTGCCGGTCGCCTCGCCTAAGTATTCGTGCCGGTATGCCTGCTCATTGACGGCCTCCAGGCGTTCGGCCTCCGCTATGAAAGCCTCGCCTAACCATTCGGAGGGTATGTCCTTATAGGTGGTGTGAAAGGTGATCCCCTGCGCGTCCGGCTCTGCAACAAACTGATTTGCCCAATTCGCCTTACTGATCGGCGGGTTGAAGCTGCGGAATACCTGCGGATTTGTCCCTTGCCCTCGCATGACCGATTGCAAAACATTCCGGGCAAAGTTTGCGCCGGGCAGCTCCGCAAATTCTTCAAGCCAAATAAAGCGGAATAGGCCGCGCCGGGGCTTGATAGATTTCAATTTTCCTGCATCGTCCAGCCCTCGAAAAAGGATCTGTGCGCCGGTCGGTCTGTATTCATACATCATCGGGGAAACGGTCGCTTTCCAGAGGTGGGAAACGCCCAGCATATCAATAGCCCATGCGATTTGAGAAAAAACGCTGTCGCGCATTGTCCCCGCCACTTTACGAAACACAATAGCGTTGCTCTGGCCTGTGGGGTCGCTCTGTATGCCGTCCACGATCTCAAGCGATACGAAAGAGCTTTTGCAGCTCCCGCGCCCGCCCGGAAGATTGTAAAAGCGGTGCCGCCCTGCTTTTATGTCCTCATGCAAAGGGAGATAGCACGGGGCTATATGTTGCTTTACATCTATGCTGTCAATAAGCGCCCGCGCCTCTCGCTGCTGCCGCTTGATCGCGCTGGTTGCCCTCACGCGGGCTTTCAGACGGTCATAATACATCTTCGCCGCCCTCCTCCAGCTCCTTCAAGACGTCGTTAAACTCGGTGAATTTCAGGCCGTAGTCGAGCAACGTCCGCGCCGCCGTAATGTGGTTCGCGCTTGTTTCTTCATCGTCTGCGACAATGGCCCCCAGCCGGTCTATTGCGGCGGTCAAATTCTGTTGTAGCTGCCGCGTTGCTCTGTCCATGATCCCGGCGGCGGCGTGTTTATATGCTGCCGAAAATTCAGCGTCTTGCAGATACGCCCGCAAGGTGCTTTCCCCAATTCCGGCGGCTTTTGCTGCCTCTGCCCTTGTACGGCACACAAGGAGGGCTTGCAGCGCTTTTTCTTTGCGTGGTGTCACAATATATCACCCCCTTTCAATCGGCGTTTTCTGCGGCTTTCTGGCGGCCATAGAGCCGCAGAAAGTCCGCAAGGCTCATTGTCACGCGCCACGGCTCACGGCTGCGGCGGTGGAATACAACGGGCATACCGTCACAAAATCGCTTGCTGTCCTTCTCTGCCTGTTGTATCCACTCCGAAAGCCTGACTTGCTCGCAGCGCTTCACCTCGATATGGACACCGGGCAATCCCACAAGGTCGGGAACTTCACCAAAGGACATAGATCCGCCGCGCTCCACAATGTAACCATACTCTCGAAGAATGGCGGCAAGCTCTCTTTCACCGTCTGCGCCTTTTCGCTGTGATGCTTTCCCACTCGTGTCTTTCACCCCCTTTCAATAAAGCTCCTCGTAAAATCGGAGTTCCCTAATTCTTCCGCTGAAAAAGTGGTTGATGTTCCGGTCACAGTTGCGATATTTCGTAGCAAAATACTTGTCAATCAGTACAGGGTATGCCTCAGGATCAATATCGGCGTATAACCCGCCGCCGTATTCTCGGCTGATGAATGGCATATCCTGGCAAATGCGCACGATCTGGCTTGCTTTGATCGGCGGGTGCGGTCTGCCGGTATATTCTTCGTACTTCTCAAAGTAGTAGCGAAATACGCTCAAAGCTTCTTCGAGAGTGTACGGGCTAACGGGGTAAACGCTCGCGGTTATCCTTGCGAATTTCTCAAAATCAAAGGTCATAAAACGCTCCCTTATACAAAAAGAAGAAAAATCAAAAATATATAATATCGGCGGTGGTGCGCGCGCAGCGCACCCTTATACATGGCGTGGAATGACTTGTCATTCCCTTTTACTCTCTGTCTCTTACTCTATCTCTTACTCTTAGTTACATTGTGACATTTTACCGTTACAATGTAACACCAGTGAGCGGAGATTTATTTCCCATCGTTACTTTGTAACGCTCTGCGTTCTCGAAACCGCCGCACTCTTGCCGCTGAATCGCTTTCACTTCCCGTATTGGCTACGGCCTCGGGCAGAAAAAAGCTTTTGTCCGTGATGTCCTCAATGAGCTTGTACCGGCGCAGAATTGCGATTGCGTTTGCAACGTCTTCCGAGTCTTCACCGATAGCAAAGGCGATTTCTTTTGCAAAGGTTTCATCATACCCATTATAGGAAATAACGCCGTCCGTGCGCAGGCTTGCAAGCTGCATCTTCAAATAAATTATGGTGAAGACCTCGCCGCCCGCGGCTTTCCGCAATCTCCGCATTTCCATAGAGTTGAAATACCCCTCTTTCAGCTTCAGCCACCAGAATTTTTTCTTGTCTTCTGCCATTCGCTTAAATCTCCATTTCTAAAATCTGGATTTGATAAATTGTTTTTTCGGCTCTCCATGCGTTTCCCGTGGTCGTGGCTTTTCCTTTGGCGGTTTCCAACGCAAGGACGTTTTTATACGCTGTGCCGACGTCTGCGGCGGGCAGCTCTAATAGCTTTTCCTTTAGCCGTCTGATCCTGTCTTTCTTTTTTGCCCTTGTGATTTCCTCTCGATAGAGTTCCGCCGCGGCCCTCTCTCCGATGATTTTAGCAAATTTAATGTATTTTCCGGCTAATTCTATTTCTCTCATTTGTTACGCCCTTTCCACGGCATCCGCCGCGCATAGAATTTCTTTCGCCCTGTGCCGCATGGAGCGGACAAAACGCGCCTTTTCTTCCTCGTTCGCGGGGAGGTAATAGCCTGTTGCGTTATCGCTCAATATGGCCGCGCCCGCTCGTCTCTCGGCGGAGATCATAGCCCGGACGGTTCGACCGTCGAGGCCGGTCATTCCCTCCAAATCTCGGAGGGGAACGGCGTTAGCCTGCCCGTGGCTCAAAAGGTCAGTTATTTTCATCGGCAAGGAATCTTTCCAGCTCGTCAAGGTTGACAAGCGTATATGTATAGCTGCCTTTAACGGGCTTGATCGTGCCATCTTTCAGCCAGCGGCGCAAAAGCCGCTCGTTAATATAGCTTCCCGGGTCTTGCGCCTTGATCTCTGCAACTGCTTTCGGAATAGTTCTAATTCGTACCATGATAAAGCTCCTTTCGGGTTAAAAATAAAAAGTGCCTATCGCTCACGCACTTTTACCATGCGTAAGTAATAGGCACAAAGGCACATTCAAAGGGGGATTTCTCCCCGTTTGTTTTGTCATTCAATTTTCTTTATTATATCACAAAAAGCGGGGTTTTGCAAGAGTTACGCCCTATTTTTATGCAAAATAGTTTCGCTGATACAATCCGCCGTTTTGTGTCGTGCTTCGTCTATGGCGTGTGCGTATGTGTTAAGCGTCGTTGATACGTCGGAATGCCCCAGCATCCCGGCCACGGTCAGCACGTCCACGCCGTTTGAAAGCAAAACGGAAGCGGCGGAATGTCGGAACAAGTGCGGGTTAATATGGGGGAGGCCGTGCCGGTCACAAAATGCGGTCAATTCAAGATTCACATTTCCGGGGTTCATCGGCTTCCCGTTCCATCTTGGAAACACAAGGTTGTTATCTTCCCAAAGATCGCCCAGCCGCAGCCGGTCTTTTGCCTGCTCCGCCCATAGCTTGTGCAAGAGGTCAATAGTTTCATTGGGGAGGGCCACGCGGCGGCTGTTGTCGGTCTTTGTCGGGCCGCTCTGTATGCCTGTTTCGGGGAGATAAATCATGCTTTGATTTATCAGGACTTCCCGCCGCACAAAGTCCACCTTGTCCCATGTAAGCGCAAGGGCTTCCCCTCTGCGGCATCCCGTGGAAATAAAAAAGGTTATCAATGCGCGGAATGGCAGCGGCTCCCCCTCCAGGGCAGCAAGAACGGCTTTAAGCTGCTCCGGCTGTAAAGACTTGCTTTCGCGGACGCGCTTTTTCTTTGGCAGCGTTACACGCTTTGCGGGGTTATATTTGATAATCATTTCTTTGTAAGCTTGTTCAAGTACCGTGTAAATGATTGCGTGATAGTCTCTGATCGTCCCGGGGGATAGTGGCTTTTCGGCTCCCGTTAGGCTGAAAAGATCCTTTCGGCCTAAGTTCTTTTCGATTATGGCGGCGTTTTGGCGGCTGATTGGCTGATTTTTACATAGTCTGCGGATCAAATTCCCATAGACACCACACGACCGCGCAAAATCGTTGCAAGTTTTCCCATCTGGTATAAGCTCTTTGAAGTCCACGGCGGGCAGCGCGTACACTTGCCATCTGCAGGCCCCAGGCTCGGAAAACTTCTTGTAAAGCTCGGTTAGGTGCTTCGGGCGGATTTCTTGAATAGGGATTTGCCCTATATACTCATTGATCCGCGCAGTTTGCCGCCGGACGCGGGCCAGCGTTTGCGGCTTGTCCCCGCGCTGCTCCCTTATGGTGTAGCAGTATGCGGCGTACTGTGCAAAGGTCTGTTTGTTATCTGCTTGAAAGCCGCTCATTAGGTCTTGTTCAAACTCTGTTGCCACGCGCTGCAATTCTCTGTTGAGTTCTCGCGCGGTCATGGGCTTGTCCGGCTTCCATGTCTTATAATGTCTGATTTGCCGGTTGAGGGCATCACGGCCCAGCGTGACCGTGATTTTATACGCCGTGCCGTGTTTCCCCTCTATCTTCCTAATGCTCGCCATTGTTTAAGCTCCTTTCCGCTCCTTGATGTTCATTACCCCCTCCCATTTACACCGCCTGCAAAAGGTTGTGACGCCATTACAAACGGCATCGGGGGCCAGCTTGTGCAGCTTTTGGCCGCAGACCGGGCAACAATACCACAACTGCCCGTTTACCAATTTCACCACGCCGCCGCTCTCCTTTCTTGGCGCACATTTGGCGCACAACTTCGGCGAATAGGCGGGAACGGCTTGCAATTTTGGCGCACAATTCAAGGGGCAAACCCTCTCTTTCGCGTAAGTATTGCAACGGTTCGTTTTAATTGGCAAGAATATTGTACATTCTTCGGACAGTTGTCGATATCCTCGCCAAAGTCCGAGTAGGTCGGCGTGGCGGTGAAGTTGACGCCACCGGTCGTTGCGCCGATCTGCCCCGCCTCGCCGATGGCGCCGGTCGCAGGCGTGAAGTCGGTCGTCAGGATACCAGCGTTGATCTGAAGCTTCTGAAATGCGTCAGAAGGAATCTTGGTAAATTTCATAGTCTTTCCCTTTCATCAGTTTTGCGACAGGAACTCAACCGTAATGTTGAGATACCGCCGCTTGATGTTTTTATCGCTTTCATCCGCGATGTTCTGGCACCACGGGGATCCTCGCTTGATCCACATCGCCCCGCCATCATACGGCACAAGCACGCCGCCCATGCCGATGGCATCGCTGATTTCCTGTGCCTTTGCGTTGGGTGTCGCTTCGCTCTCGGTGTAATACCAGAGGTTGACCGTCAGCGCGATTTCACCGCTCTCCCATGACCCTGTGATAAGCTCATAGGTCAGCCACGGGAAAACCGCATCATCTGGCACGTTGGAGGTCGGATAGGCCGGGAGGAATTGAGAAAACCACGCATGGAGCGCCTTGTCCTTTGTCATTTTGGCAACTCCTTTCGCTCTGCGGTGAAGAATTTCAGTGCCTTAATGGTTGCACCCGCAGACCTCGGCGCGGCCTTTTCCTCGGGGTTTGAGGTCACGCGGTAGGTGTTGCCGGTGGACGTGTCGCGGAAATAGTCGTTATACTCGATGGGGACGGTCTTGTTGACCAGCGCGGAATACACCGAGGTCACACCCTCCTTTTCCGCCCTGCGGGCCTCCATCGAGGTATCGAGCGCTTGATAGTTGAGAAATTCCGCGCCTTCGGCCCACGCAACGATGTAGCCGCCTGCGCCGTCCGGCGTTCGCGTCTTTTCCATCAGCACGCATTTGCTTGCAAAATCGTCGAGTAAACTCACGGTTCCACCCCCTTGAGCTTTCGCCAGTCGTTTAACCGGTCTCTGAAAGCGTCCTGCCAGCCGTTCAACGCGCTGCCGTCGCTTCCCGCGCTGCGTTTGGCGTAAGAATAGCCCCCGAAGCTCTCGCTTTGATACGGGCTTGCAACGGCCTCCCCGTTCTTTTCCTGCCACGCGGCGATATCTTCGGCAAGCACAACCACAGCCTTTGGCACCGCCAGCGCCCACACCGTCCCGGTAAAGGTTTCATCCGTCAGGTCAGCCGCCGGATATTGATGCAGACCGTCATTAAACACAGAGCCGCAGATGCGGAAATATTGATTGGTCAGGAGAAAGGGCAGCGCAATGCTGCCGTTCTCCACGGTGAACGTGCCCTCGTGAATGTCCACAAGGAACCAGTTGTTCAAATGCCGTAAGACCTGTTCAAGCATCACGCCGCCCCCTTATTTAGCCCGCAGCAGCCGCAGCAACGGTAGCCACGGCAATGCCGTCCAGATACTCAGCCCACAGCTTCATGCCCATGATGGCGTACATATCGCCGGTGGCGCGGCTGTAATCGCCGTCGACGTGAACTCCGATCAGGTTGGTCTCGCCCTTCACGGTGTAGTTCAGGCCCAGCTTGGCAAAGTCGCTGTCGCTGGGGTCCACATAGTACAGGTCGATGTTCTCCACGGGCAGAGCGATCACCTTCTTGGAGGCAATGTACTTCTCAGGCAGCAGGAACAGAGTGCGGTAGCCCATGAAGTTCTCCACGTAGTTGATGCCGAACATGGTCTGCACGGTGATCTCCTTGTCGCCCAGGTAATCGTAAGCGTCGATGATGTTGGCGAAGCCCACCACCTCGGTCACGTCCTTATCCAGACCGGCAAACTTGTCCAGCACCTTGCCCTTAGCCAGGGCCAAAGCGCGCTGCCACGTCTTCTCGGTCACCTTCAAAGTGCCGGTACCGAGGAAGGTATAGAAGTCGGTCAGGACCTTGTTCTGCAGGGCCACGAGGAAAGCCTCATCGGTCTTCTCCACGGCAACGTCAGCGCCGTACTTTGCCACGCTCTCGATCGTCACGCTCTTGGCATACTTGGAAATGTCGATGTCGCCGTAGGCAACAGGCTCCACCTTCATCTTGGTGAAGGGGATCTCGTCACCCTCAGCCACAGTGCCGCCCTTGAGACCGCCGTCCACGCTGGCCTTGTAGGAAACCAGCTTCGTGCCGGGGGCCTTGCGGATGGGACGCATAATGCCCATGATGTTGCGCAGTGCGTCCCAGTTATCAGCAAAGCGGGACACGAAATCCACCTCACGGGCGGAAGTGGTAAACTGGGCAGAAGTTGTTACGTTAGTTTTCGCAGCCATAAATAGCTCCTTTCAAAAAATCAGTTGTTTTCGCTTGCCATCAGATCGGCAAGTGCTTTCTGGCGCTCCGCCGTAGACATCACATAGCGGCCCTTATCGTCCTTCTTGTAGATGTCCTCGCGTGTCTTTGCGCCGCCGGTGTTTGCCGGGGGATTGGCGGGATTCGCGCCCTTTGTCTGCGTGGTGGAGACCAGCCCCTTGTAGGTGCCGTCTACGAGCGCATCAAGGGCCTTGGTGTCCTTGATCTTGTCGCCGTCCAGCTCCAATGCGGCCATTTCCTCGCCGCAGCCGCGCATCGCAAGGTCGAGATTCGCGCCGGTGATGTTTTTGCTCTCAAAGTAAGCGCGCACGGCCTTTTCCTTTGCCGCCTTGCTTTCCTTTGCCGTGACGTCGGATTTGTAAGTTTCAAAGGCCGAGTGTTCCTTCTCGTACTTTTCCTTATAGCCGCCGTCACCCGCTGCCTTGAGGTCGTCCAATTCCTTCTGGACGCCGGGCAGCTTCTCCGCGTCCGCCTTGTACTTCGTGAGATCGTCCTTGAGGGGGTCGACCACGCCCAGATGCAGCGCAACCAAGCGATTCTCGATTTCTTCGGTGCAAGCCTCGCCGAGAATATTCCTGATTTCCGCTCTCGTAAATTTCGCCATGTTATTCGTTCTCCTTTTCCTTGGCCCCAATTCTTCGGGGGCGAACGTTGTATAAAAACCGCTGTACCTCGCGGGTTTTACCGAAAACAAAAGAGCCAACCACCGAGAAATTCTCAGTAGCTGGCTCCTATTGCCCTTTCCCGCGCCCTATTACGCGGAAGTTGAATATTTGATTGTTTTCTTGACCTCTAATACGATATACCCGTCGCCCTTGCGTCGGATTTCCGCGTCATTGCCACGCCGTATAATGGCTTCAATGGCCTTGATAGTCTCGTTATCCATTTTTCAGCTCACTTTCCAGAATGTCCCGATACTGTCCCACATGGTCGGCGGCAGCTGGTTTCAGAAACGGCTGTGCCTTGTTGCCGCGCGTGTAATGCCAGTTGCCTTTCGCGTCCTGGTACACCCACGGCGTAGGCCGTCCGCCGCCGCCCTCGGCGTAAATGCCCGTGCCAAGCTCGACGTAAGCGGCATACTCATTGTTCGTGCCGATGATTGCCGCCGGTTCCTGCTCGTCTATCATATGGGTAATGCTGTTCCGCAAGTTGCCGGTGTCAACTGGGCACAGCTTTTTTGCGTATCCCTCTGCCACCAGCCCAATCTTTTCAAGGCCCCGCAGCAGCGCCGCCTTGATTTCAGCGGAAACCTCCGCACTGTGATCCTGGATTGTAACGCTCATCGCTCACCCCATGTTTCAGCAATAAGCGTACCATCCTCCTTGCACTCTCTGATAACCATTCGATTGTTATCGATATAGCAGATTTCCGAATAATCGCCACCGGACGGTGTTTTCCCGTAAACACGCTCTTTAACAAGTTTTCCATTGTCATCATAAAACTTTTTTGTTTTCATAAGCGCTCACCGCCTTACCTTAAGAAAATATCAATGATTTTCGCTCTGTTCGGAAACATCTTTCTGAATACGTCCGGATTTTTAACAAATTCGGCCACGCTTTCCGCAAAATCCTCAGAATTGGCGTTTTCTCCGTAGACTGTAACCGATTTTTGACCGGATACCTTCTTATCTTCAGCCATTGCATCCGTCCACCATGTGTACTCTGAGAAGCGTGTGCCATTTACGCTATTGTCCGTGTCAACTTTATGCCCGATTTCATGGCAATACGTTCGCACAACATAATCGTCGTTATGCGGATGATCATAACGCCAAAAATTGATGTCATCCCCGCCCGTAGCATAACTGCCTCGGAATTTCTTGTATCGCTTTCTCCAGTATTTGTCTTGCGGATTATGAACATCTTGGAATATGATTTGTTTTTGCCCCATATCCCGTAATTTTTCTGGAACCTTACCCCAAAGCTCAACCGCTTTCTCTGGGGTCATCGTCTGGTGCGCTTTGTTGTAACTCACTGGAAATACAAACTCTGTTCCGTCTGGAGTTTTATAAACCGTGGCATTTGCGGATTTTCTCGTCCCGTTTTCCGTTCCATCACTAAAATCATATTTCCGCGTCTCCGTGGTGCAATCCGAAATAGTGATTGGCAACGGCTTGCTTTCTTCTATTATAGCAGATTTTGCCGCACTTGCAACTTGCTTTGTATCCTTTTTCCATCCAGCCCATTCAGCATAGGACATATTAGAAACGACCTCTGTTTGCCCCGTATCGGCGTTTTTGGCGCGTCTCTGCGCCGATGAGGTATCTACGCCCTCCACGGCGGCAATCAGCGTACAGCGGCAGTTATATATCTCCCACGGTGGCCCTTGTGGGTCGCCGGGAAAGCGACACCCGTTAGAAAACTTCTTGTCCTGCGCCACTTGTTCGCCGTCAAGCATGGCATGAGAGTGGCGTGTACGCGCGTCCAGCGTAGCCAGCCAACATTTTTTGAGCTTAATCCCCATCTTCTCCGCCGCCGCATAGCTATCCATGCGTCCGGCGTTCTGCGCGCCGGTCACGGCAGTTCTGGCCGTGCGAATTGCGCTGTCTCGGCTCATGGTGGAGATCCGCTTTTGCAGGTCATCCGCCATGTGCTTGATGCTCTTCCCCTGCAAGATAGAGCTGGTGACGCTTGCCGTGATCTGCTTCTTACCATACGCGAGGTCGATACCACGCTTTAAGGCCCGTTTCGGCGGGTAGTATGGCATTAAGTCCGGCTGCTCTACCATAAGCCGCTTGACAGTCTGCTCGTCCCACAGGTCGAAGCCCACGTTCCCAGCCACACTCTCGATGGTGTACGCCGCATAATTGCGGTTGAGGGAGTAAATACCGGGCGTTGCATCGTTGGTGTAGGACACCGCCACAGCGTTTGCATCGGTCACGCGGTGCGCCACCTTGTCCCGCATGGCCTGATAGCGTTCCCCTCGCCCAATCTGGTTCAGCCGCCATTGCTTATAGTCCTGCTCCGTCCATTCCTTGCCGTTCTGCACGGTGCCGATCAGCGCCTTCATTTCCTCGTCGCGCTTTTTGAATTGCTCAAAATATGCGTCGATGGTAGCTTGCAGTTCTTCCCCCGCCTCGCGGTATAGCGTTGCAATACGACGTTCCAGCTTCGCAAGCTCCTTGTCGGTCAGCTTGTGTCCGAGGTCACTGTTTGGCATTTCTGCCTCCGTTTCACAATATCGTCATAGTGCGGTTTTACGCGGATCACATTCCAATCGCATTCTTCCGGCACTTTCCCGTAGAATATCACCCATTCCGGTGAAAGCCGTTTCATCATTTCCTCGTAGCCGCGCAGAAACAGCCTCTTGCTTTCCTTGTTTTGCTGTGTCCCTACTGAGCTGACAGCCACAACACCGCCAACCGGCTCGCCATCAAAGCACCAATCATAGCTCCACTCGTCGCTCCATGAGATCGTGGGATAAACCGTCATGCCGTGCATTTGCCAATACGCCGCCAACCAATGCTTGCGGTAATGGTTGTATATCTGCATCGCCAGCGGCATATCCGTGTATATGGAGAAGTCCGGCGCGCACACCGCCGCAAACTGCGACAGTTGCGGAATGCGCTTGTCAGGTGTGTTCCAATACCGAATGAATTGATAATCGTCCACGAAGAAATGCACGATCTTGCTTTTCGTGTCTTTCGCAGTGTAATGGTAATTCACGGGGATAAACTCGCCATGCGGATACGCCTTTACCGGCTCGATCTGTGGGATTTCATACTTGCCAACGCCGGGGAATGTAAACTTGTCGAGATTTTCAAAGTTAATCATTCCTTAACCCATCCACCGTTCCGGAATTTATATCCCCGCTTTTTAAGGGCCTCTTTGACGGCATAGGTTTGCCCGGTAAATGATGTGATTTTTTCAAAATTGATGTTATGTGGAGTGTCGTTTACAAAGCCGTGATCAAGTGTATAAGTCACATAATTCGTCTTGTTTGTTTTTGCGGTCTTATTGTAGCTATCGGCTTTGGCGTATTGCAATTCTACCTTTCCCGTCTCCAAGTGAAACGGCTTGTAGCACCGTATCATCGTACCGCCCGCGCGTAAATCCACGTCCTTCGATGTATCTGGTTTCAACCTTTAAGGGCTTTTCGCGCCCAAACATCCCACCCGCGCTGGACGACTTGGCGCTTCCGCCACCGGCTCCGCCTCTACCTCCCATCACTCTACCTCCGTTCCAAATGCCCCGTTTTCATTCGCAAAACTCCGGTCAATCTCTTCTGCAGCCTTCCGCTTCGCCATGTCCTTGTACTGGTCAATGTCGCCGTTGATGGTCAGCAGCTTCTTTGTGATGTACTCGTCATCGTAATACGCCGCGCCCAGCAGAATATTTTGCGTTTCCTCGCTCTTGTTGATAATCTGATTGCGCGTGTAGCTCGGCTGATCCTCAATGCCTGCCAGACGCAGAATCTCAACAATAAACCGCGTGACCTCGGATTCAAACTTGTCCGTTTTCAGATCCAGCGGCACATAGCTTGCCTTGATTGCCGTTGCCGTTTGATTGCCCGCGGACACCGCCGCAGCGTCAAAGCTCTGAAAATCTTCATAGAGCTTCTTTTTCAGCATATCAATGGTGCTGCTCGTGCCCTCATACGGTGCCTCGATGGTCTTGCTCTCCACCTTCGCACCGTCGTCGCCGTTAGCGTGGGCAACATGCGTGGTTTTCAAGCGCTCCACAAACTTTGCATCGTCCAGATCATCCATGCCGTTGCAATTAGAAAGCACCCAATAGATCAGGTTGCCCTCGTCCACGTTGTTGACCATGTTCGAGGATGCAAGATCGAGCGCGTCGATGGTGTTGCGCTTTCCGGCAATTTCGGATAGGCACCGCTTGTTGTTTTTCAGCGGCACGATGGGGAAACTCGGATAATTCCCGCCGTCGTAGATTTCGGTTTCGCCTACCTCGGCCTTGCGGATAACGAGCTTGTAGCTGCGCTTTTCCTGCAATACGCTCATATCTTTGTTCTTCGGCTGGAAATACTCGGTAAAGCCGTCGATCTCGTACAGCGTCGCTCTCAGGGGCTTATCCTGTGCCACCTGCCAAAACCGGATGCCTGCCTTCATTGCACCGTCCTCTTCATCATAGAGGGGGACAAACTCAAGCAGGGAGAACACACGCAAATGCGTCAAATCCCAGAAGCCGAAGGACACGCCCGCGATTTTCGCCTCACGCGCCGCATCCATGACTTCCTGATCGAAGTCCGGGCACAGCTTGTTTGGCGTTTCCTTCTCCGCAAAGGTCACACCGTTTCCCAGCAGATACGAAACCTCCTGATCCACTGCCAGACCGAAGAAGCGGCTGGCCAGCTTATGATTTGCCGTCCACATATCCGTGTGGCTGCGCCCCTGCATATCATAGATGATCTTCTCATAGCGGTTAATGGTCGGATTTAGACCGTTATAGTATTCCTCCGCATCCGCCGCCGTTTTATATGCCGGACTCTCGCGGTGCTCATTGATCGCGCTGCGGATAAACGCCATCCGCGCCTGCTCGTCCTCGCCAACCGCCACAAGGTCATTATATGTTTTGATAGCCGCTCACCGTCCTATCTGTTCCAAAGTGGTGTATACTCGCGCCGATACGCCTTGTTCTTCAGGACCGTATAAGCAAAATACCGTGTTTCATCCATTGCGTGATCGTTTTCTTTGATCGGCCTGTCATCGGCGGATTTTTCGTCCCACCGATACAGGCCAAACTCGCGGATGCAGTCTTTGCAATTTCGGTGTATCTTGATTACGCCGTCCTGCAAAAACCGCGCCGTAGTCATAATACCGTTGGTTACGTCGTTGTTGGCCTTTCGCACCATATAACCACGCCGCCGCAAAACCTCGATAAACGAGGCGGCAGACGGGTCAACGATGATGCTTTTAACGTTTGCCTCGCCGATGAGCTTTTTAATTTCGTCGGCGTATTCCTCGTCCGTCTTGTTCTTCTGGTTCTCGCGCCCGGAATAGTAATACTCGCGGATGCGCGTGGCCGTCTTGCCATCCCATCGCCACAGCCCTGCGGAAAACGGGTTAAGTGTGCCGTAGTCGCAGGACACATAGTATTCTCCCTTTTCCGGCAGCTCGTCCACAATGCAGCTCTCGTCAAACATGGGGTAGATCAGGCCCTCGGCCACTACCCACAAGCCGCGAATGTATCGGTCGTAGAACACGCCGGAAAACATTGCCTGATAGCGTTCCAGCGTCTTTTGAGATAAGCCGGGGTTGTCCGTCATTTCAAAATGCAGATACAGCGCGTTTCGCTCCTTGTTCCGCTGTATCCACTCTGTATAAAACCAGTGCTGTGGACTTCCCGGGTTGCAAGAAAACCACAGCTTTGCGCCGTCAACGGAGCAGCGGGTCAAGGCCTGTTCCACAAACGAACGCGGCATAAGCACCACCTCGTCCAGCAGCACCCCCGCCAGCGTGCGGCCTTGTATCAGCGTATAGCTGGCCTCGTCCTTTCCTCCGAACACCTCGAAGTAATTCGTCACGGCACCGCGCCGCACTTCCATAACCTTGTCGCCGCGCCGCCAGCGGATGATATAGCGCTCCTTTGCCAAACTCATCGCCGTAAACGGCACGATGATGTTCTTGGTGCAGCTATCCACCGTGCGTCCACACACGCCGAAACGCTGACCGCTGAAATTCTCCATCGCCCAGTGGACGAACGCCCACATCATGATGGAGGTCTTGCCGGAACGCACGGCGCCGTCGCAGATCAGCGCGTCATACTTGGAATAGGAAAAAGCAAGGATTTTTGCTTGTTTTGGGCTAATCATGTGGCATAAATACAACTACCATAGACGGAAATGGAGCAGAATTTTTACTTCCGCCAAATTTTAATCGTCCCCTAATAAACCGAATTTCCACATTGTTTCTTTTGTATATGTAATCGTGGAACCATTTTGTATCTGTTCTGGCAGGAAGTAGCATTACGACGGTAGACCCGCTAACGGATGCAAATAACGCTCTCCTCACCCATTGCCCGATGCCACGCCCATATGGAGGATTGCACCACACGGTTCCTTTCCACGGATGTTTCAGTCCGTCTTGTTCCTTCGTATAGAACTTGTCGCACTTTGCATTTTCTGGAGTTGCACACACATCAAGTGTAAATTGAAATTCATTATTCAGTTTATCAAACAAATCTTGTGGCGTTTCCCATAAGTCTGTTTTACTGGAAAACATTAATTCTGTATTCATGTGTCGCTCTCCAACTCCTCCGCCATCTCTCTCAGGCTCTTGCTGAGTTCGTCCTCTTTGCCATTATCAGACGGCCCGCCGCTTATCATCGCCCACTTGTCGATCAGCGTCCCCATCGCCGTTGTGATTTGACTGAGATTCGCCGCCGCCAGCTTTTCGGGGTCGTTGAGCATTTCAAGCCCCTTACCGATGAACGAACACACCATGTCTTTGTGCTTGTCCATGTACGCTAATACATCGGCGGTGTTCTCTTCCTTTTTTTTCTCACACTTTTCCACAATGTCGGCATTCGCCCGCACAAGGTTCTTGACCGTCGTTGCGGACACGCCGTTGATTTTCGCTGTGGCGCAATAGTTATTCGTCTGCACATAGTCCGCCAGTATTTTCTTTTTCTGCCGGTCTGTCAGACGCGTAGCCATTGTCACCACCTCGCCGCTTTTATTTGCTACCAGCCCCCGCCCCTTGGCCTTACATAGCAGATTTTACCCGCCCCGGGGGGCTACAACGTGCCGCACTCTCAGGGCAGCGGCTCTCCTCTTTTGGTGCAGATGGTGAGGATTTGCACCTCACACGCCCTCTTTTGCGCTTCGCCTCCGGATGCTCCACGCGGTTCGCAGGGCTGAACCACTTTCGTCTACTATTCCGACACATCTGCATATGTCCCCGCTGGGCCACATCGTTGAGAGGTGCGCGGGGTTCTGTGCCGCATGAGAGGTGCGACCTCTCGGCCCTGATCGTGGGCTGCATCGTGCGTGCGGCATATCGCGGGGGCGGGTGAAAAGATGAAAAGCACCGCGCCACGCTATGGCGCAGGAGGTAAACGCCATAAATGAGAGGACCGCAAAGGCTTTTACACCTCTGCGATCCTATTATCTCATAAGCAAATGGCTTTTTAAGGCCAACTTTTAATCATCGAGCAGCCCGTAGTTCCGCGCGACGCACTTGATAAAATCGGTATGCCAGCGTCTCGCCGTCCGGTCGGAACAGTTGACCGCCATCGCTGCGCCTTCAAGCGTGTGGGTCTTTTCCCAGAACACGAGGCGGATAAATTTCAATCGCTCTTCGCCGTCTTGCATTGACTTTGTTTCGCTCACCGCTTTTCGCACAGCGTTGTTTTCTAACCAAGACACTCCATGCAGCTCCTGCTCTCGGTCGGGGGCATAGCGGCGGATAATGGCTTTTACATAGCCCCACCAGCTGTAACGAGGTTTACTCATGGCGCGCCACCTTTCTCTTCACCCACGCCCACAGGTTTTTCCACGGGTGTCCTTCTGCGTAATTTGCGCGCTGCTCAGCATTGCTCCATTTCTGGTGCATATAATCGCGTTCTTCTTCAACATGCCGGCAGCCAACCGTCACTCTCGATACTTCTGCATTCGCCCGCCCAAGTGCTGCCTCGGCGTATCTTGCCTTCTCGCGCAGAATATCATTGTCCGCTTTCAGGTTCGCGATCTCGTTTGCCTTGTTGATAGCCTCGCCGTTCATTTGGCTGATCTGCTCAATCAGAGCGGCGTTCTTTCGCTGCATCGCCGCCTTTAAGTTTGCATACTCGGCAAGCAGATCGTTCTTCGCGTCAATGCAGTTTTTCAGCTCGACGACTTCCTTTTCAAGCGCCGCAGACTTCTCCTGCGCGTCTTCCACCATCTTCGCCATCTGGTCTTTGGTGTACTTCTTCACATTGATGCTCATAATTTGGCTCCTTTCATTCGTAGCTGTTCTTCCCGCCCCCGGTCGCTCACGATGCTCACGACCTTCACGTCGCCGTAGCGCTCAATGTCCATGGCGATGCGCTCCTTGATGCCCTGCGCGTCAGCGGCGGGGACGTTGGCTTTAATCGTGATTGTCAGCATTTGCGCCCTCCTTTCCGTCCATCTTCGCGCCGCATGCAGGACAGTAATTGGTAAATTTAGCGATCAGGTTATATCCCCGTTTGCACTCTGGGCAGATAATAATTCCACTCTCATCTTCAATCCACTGTGCGTGCACCACTGGCGCAACGTCAGCGGCGGGAATACTGTAAAAGTCCTCCGCTAAATCGTTATAGGCGTCTGCGTAGATTCCGCTTTCCCCGCCAAGCTCTTCAAACGCTTTTTGACATTCTTCCGATTGCTCACGGATATAAGCAATCGCCGCCTTGCGGCTTATGTATTCATCCATTGGTAGCCCTCCTGTTCCATGCTTCGATTGCTAATAGATGATTCAGGTACCAATGTGTTCTCGGTTCGATTGGACAGTCTCTATTTGGGCAGCATGCCCGAAAGCAGTGACCGTTTCTCTGCATAACGCCCTTGGCTCCGCAAAACGGGCAAGGTTTTAATTCAGCCATCCTTCATCGCCTCCAATGCTTTCTCCGCCTTCTCGCGGGTGAAGAATACCGTCTTGCCAAATGAGCTATGATTGACCCCGTACTGTTCTCTTAACCCATCTACTGTAGAAAATACAATGGTCGTAACGTGGCTTCCAATGTTCACAAATTCTATCACGCATTCGCGGGGGTGCCGCATCCCGTCAAGATTCGCCCACACCGTATCGCCCACCTTACACGGCAGCACCACCAGCCGCCCGTCCTTGTCGGCCTTCAACAGTTCCCGAATCCGTTCTGCCTTTGACGTGTCATCGCTAAAGGCAGATTCGATGATGGCCTTTGCGTTTTCGCACTGTTCCGGCGTCAGCCCCGTGTTCTTGTATGCGAGCAAATCCTTTCTGATATTCGAATAATCCTCAATGAGCTGCTGCACCACGAACCGCTGCATCATCGGCCACGCCATGATCTGCTCTTGCAGCTTTTTCAATGCTTCGTCCGAAACCATCATTTCCTCCTGTTCCGCCGCGCATCCCTGCGCCGCTTCTTCTGTGTGCGTTTGCAATATCTTCCGAATGCCGCGTCCGACACCGCCAACAGGCGTTCCATCTTGCGCAGATCGCGCAGTGAAAAATAGGGGTAGTCCATCATTCCGCGCCTCCATATTCGGCCTCGTACTGTTCCGGCGTGATAACTTTGATATCATCCGCGGAATAGCCTAAAGCCGGAAGGCACAGCAGCTCCGACAGCTTGTTCTTGTTGATAGCCGCCGCAGCTTCCTCATACGGAATGCCTGGTCTCGCCTCAAACTCGATTTGCGCCCCGAATTGCTCGGCAATGCTAAAGCAAAGTTTGTACTTAGCCATCCGTCAGCCCTCCTCATCCTGCCATCCGCAGTCTGCGCAGGTGTTAATATCCTTCTCCGCGTTCCAAAAGACGTTCTTTGACCCGCACACCGGGCACGGCAGGCCTATCGGCCCCCTTGGCCCCGTCGGGTCTCTGTGCCCCTGCACGACTTCATCGCCGCGTCGCAGGAACTCTTTCAGCGTGCCGCCCCGCTTTTTCAGCCCCTCGTCCATCTTCGTCAGCGCCTCAAGGCCCTGCTGCTGGAATTCGATCAAATCAGCCGCTTCCCGCATCGTTCTGCCGATGCAGCTCGTGACGGTCAGGCCTCTGTCGTGACTCGGGCATCCGTTGCAGTTGTCGCTTGCGCAGCACCGCAGTGCGGCCACAATCTCATCCCTGGTCATGTCATTCCTCCTCTCGCATCTCCTCCCCATTGCTCCGCCATAGCTCTGGCGATGCCGGGGAAGGTCTTGCTTCTGACCTTCCCGCTCCGGCTGTATGTATCCTCCCAGGTGCGGTTTTTCCCGCTGGGCAGTTTCCCGAAAAGCTTCTCGTTATCCGGCTTAGGCAGGCCGTTTGTTTTCAGCTTCGGTAAATTTTTCGTCCACAAGCAAGTTGCCTTTGTTACATATTGCTCTTTATCGTCTACCGATTCTGCAAACATATAGGGGTGGATTGTCTGGTCTGCGCTTCTGTATGCTGTGTTCATAAAGCCAACCGGGTTTTCTATTGCTATCCGCTCTGCGTTTGCAAGCCAGAATCGCATGAAGAACACAGCAGCGCAAGCACGCTCTCGCCAACGGGCAACCACCTTTTCGGGCGGCGTGTGTTTTAGCGAAAAATGCTTACCGGAAACATAGCTTAGGAAGGTGCACGGCGGGTGCGCGATCAGCAAATCCCATTTGCCGACGTCATGCGTCTCCCCGTCCATTGTGGTCACTTGCCCCCCCTCGATGGCCTTGAGCGCATCGCCCAGGATATGCCACTCAGGGTGTCCGCCGGACGGCTCCTGAATGTCACAGGAATATGCCTCATGCCCCAATGCCCGGAATGCCTTGCAGACTTCTTGCGATTCCTCGCAGGCAACTAAAACCTTCATCTTAATACCTCACTCCGATATAATCCAGAACCCGACCGTATCCGAGCCCCTTTTCATTGGGCTTCCATAGCCCATCCGTGTCCCATTCGCCGCCGCCGATGCAAAACTCATAGTGCTTCGGATGCGTGTGTTTCATGCGCTCAAAACGATTCTCGCCTTTTTCGAGGTGCGCACCGAACGCGCAGAACATGCACCCCGTGCGTTGGCAACCCGTGCAGTGCAGCGGCTTTTCGACGAGCGTTGACAGATAATCATTTTCCCCGTCGCTCGCCACGATGTCCCCGTATACGCTGCAATACGGGATGCTTTCGCCCTTTAGAAACGCAAGCACGTCCTGATCTGTCCAGAAGCTCATTGGCTTACTCATGGGGCGCTTGCCGTCAAAGGCGTTGCAGCCCGTGCGCTTCCACTCTTTTTCTCGCTGCTGGCTCTCGCTCGCCATCATCGCGGTAAACGGCACACATCCGCTCGTAGCTTCGTATCGCTTGGCGGGTGCTTTTTTCATCACGTCGCAGCATTGCTCGCTAATGTGGAACGGCGCATCCTTGAGATAATGCCACTTGTCCGCCAGTTTCATCGTCGAGCAGTAAACGCCCTTCCGGTTGTATCCGGTCAGATACAGATTGACCGTTGCATCGTTCTGCCCGTGCGCGTTTTGTAAATCGCGGATAAAGCGCGCCTGTTTTTTGCCGATGACGGGATAGCCGTACCTTGTCACCACCTGCCGGATGTTGAGCTTCGGCCGCAGCCGCGCAAGCTGCGCGTCGATCCGCGGGAACTGCTTTTGCAGCCACGCCGCATAGTCGTTGACGAAGTGCTGAATCTCAGGATACTCAAGCCCTGTGTTGACAAATACCAGCGTCAGCGGATAAATCGGCGTGCGATAGCGCGATAGCTCCTGTGCGGCCAGATAGGCGAGCACCGTTGAATCCTTCCCGCCGGAAAAGCTGACGTAGCACTTGCCGTCCCATGCGCTGTACCATTGCTCAATCTTCTCGCGGCTCAAAAGCGCCTTGTCTTCGAGTGGGAGCGCCAGCAGCTCTTTCGCCGCTCTCTGCGAGATCGGCTGACTGCTATACCCGGTCATTTCCGCCCCTCGCATTCCCCGAACAGCTCCCGGAATGTCATCCCCGTCAGGTCTTCCAGCGCCAGCAGCAGCCGCACCGTCACATCTCTGTCGCCGCGCGCCCACGCCGACACCGTAAACTGCGACGTGCCGAGGGATTGCGCCAGTTCTGTTTGGTTATAGTTCATCGTTTCCAACGCTTCCTTGAGCACCGGATAAGCGCAGAACTCAAACGGCGTTTTCGATCTCATGATCTTGCTCATGCGCGCACCTCCCCGAAATATTCCTTGTATTCTCGGTTGCTCCAACGTGTCCAAACTCCAACATACCAAGACTTCCCGGCAGGGTTCTTCTGCGATTTCGCGACTGCATGTGATACCGTGGAAAGCGACGTGCCGCATAGACGGGCTAACTCGCTTGGTGAATCTGCCACACACACAGGGGTCCCGGCGTGACCCCAATCGAGTTTCATGTAAATGCGTTTTGAGATCATTCCGCACCGCCCGTCTCTCCGAGCAGCGTCCCGACGGTCACGCCCAGCGCTTCGGCAATGTACTGATACGTCGGCATGTAGCTGATGCATCGTCCCTCTCTGAGGTTTAAGATGCTACTGCGCGATAATCCCGCCTTTTCTGCAAGCCCCTTGATACTCATGCCCCGCAGCGCACTCCATTTCTTGATGTTCTCGCCGATCTCTTCCGGCGACAGCATGCCTTTTTTCGCCGGGGGGGATTCCGCCAGAATATCGCTTAACGTCAAGCCAACGCATTCGGCGGATCTATACAGCGTCGACACCTTCGGATAGCTCGCGCCCTTTTCGAGTTTGGCAATGAATGACTGTTCTGTGCCCATCATATCGGCCATCCGAAACTGGCTGATATTTCGCATTTTTCGAACGTTTTTGAGCCGTTCGCCCAACTCTTTTTCTGTCAACATCTTTTCTTGCTCCCTTTTATTTTTTCAAGTTCTGCATGCGCCGCGTTTTGAACTGGCGCGCTCCCAAATAATCCTCTTTTGCCTGCGTCTGCCGCTTCTCTTCGGCTTTCGCCACCCGGGCCTTCGCAATATCCTCCGCATAATACGGGCAATGGTCTTGGCAGCCGGGATAGCGCACGGGTGGCAGGCAGAAGTGGCAGTGCTCAAAGCTCATGGTCGACCTCCACGCTGCTGATCGTCACCACCGTAAGCGGCTCACCGTCCGTGTAAAACTTCCTCCCGCAAACGCTAAACACGGCAGAATCGTCCTTATAGGCATATCCGTTGAGCGCGTCCAATACCGCCTTGATGATGTTGTCGATATCGCCGCGCTTAAGGTACGGGGTTAAATGCAATCCATCCCTTTCCCTCTTCGGTGTTCCAGATGGGATGGGAAAATAAGCGTTAACCATGACATCCAGCGCTTCTCCGTCCTCAAATGGCTTTTCCCCCGTCTTAAGCCACGCTGTGCGAACTGCAGCCTCGAAAATCTGCGTGCTTTTTGGGGTGTATGTCCCATGCCGCGTAACACGCGGTCTGCCCTTCGGCACGGGTCTTCCATCCACGGTAAATAAAACTACTCGCTCCATGCGTCACCCTCCCATTTCGGCGGCAGCCGCTTCCCACGTCAGCCCGTGTTCTCTCGCATAACGCGATACACTCGGCATGAATTCCTCCTGTTCGGCTATCCTCTCGATGTATGGCTTCATCCACGCTACCGAGACGCGCGGGGAAACTGCGCCCCTGATTTTTGCCAGCACTTGGCCGACTTTCGGGGGAAATCCCTTCGCATCCTCGGCAATCAGCGCATTCACCGCGTCCATCGCCTCGGCAGGGTCTTCACTGCCCAGCATGTCCGACCAGAGGGAAACCAGCTCTTCGGCTTCTGCGCGGGTCATCTTGGCATAGGCCTGCGGATAAGCCTGTTTTAACCGCCCTAAAAGGCCAAGTACGTCAGCTCTTTCCACGGTTCTTTTCCTCCTCCAGCATCTCGGCGAATACATCGCCGCCGACAAACGGCCTATTCTGCGGTGCTTTGCCGCCCTTGTTCTGCTCTTCGGCGAGCCAATTAGTAATGAAACGCTTAACCCCCCCGTGCGTCTTTCGCTTGGTAGGGTTTGCATCGCACCACCCCGCCATGTGTCTGAGCTGTTGTAGAACGTCAACGTTCGGATAGAGCTGCGACCATTTGGCCCTGTCGTTCTCCGACACGTCGAAAAAAGTCCCGTCATTCAGCGGCAAAGAAATCACCGGCGGCGCGTCAGCCGCTTGCGGCTCAGCGCAATATTCTCCCTTGCTATCGTTAGATAGCTGGATATTGGTTTCGGTATTGGTATCGGTATTGGTTTCGGTATTGCCATTTTTGCCATTGGCAGGCATGGCTTTGCTATTTTTGCCATTAGCAAAAATGCGTTTGCCATTTTGCCATCTTGCGGCAGCCCCAGCCTTGCCAGCTTCGCTCCTCGTTGTAGCAATATCGTCATAGCTTGCCTTAAAGCGGTCTTCCTGCGCCATCATGCGTTTGACAAAGAATCTCTCATTGCCACAAAGCGCTATCTGCTCTCCCGTCATGCTGTAAACCAGCAATGCCCGCGTTAGCCGACCGAACTCTGCATCGTTGAGCGCATCCATCTCCTCTAAATAGTCATAGGGGAGTGCTGCATAGTTTCTTGCCATGCCTCCACCGCCTTAAAACGGTAGATCGCCGTCGTCCTCACTGATCACCGCAAAGTCGCCTGCGGCGCTCTCTACGGTGAAATGCGGCTCGGTAGCATCGTTGCGCTTGCTGTCGCCGAAATAGATATTGTCGGAAATAATCTCGGCGTTGCGGCGGTTGTTGCCATCCTTGTCCGTCCAGTCGCGAACGGTGAGCTTTCCCTCGACCACGACCATGCGGCCCTTGCTCAAATACTGGCAAGCAAACTCTGCCTGCTGCCGCCACGCCACCACATCGAGGAAATAGGTTTTCTTTTCGCCGGTTGCCTTACTCTTGAAATCGTCATCGACGGCAACGGTGAAGCTCGTGACCGCCGTACCGTCCTGCGTGCGGCGCAGTTCCAGATCGCGCGTAATGCGCCCCATGATGCAAATTCTGTTCAGCATGATTCTTCCTCCAAATAGTTTTTCTTAAATACCGCCATGAACGTGTCATGGCCATAAAGTTCTTCGAAACGCTTCTGACACTCGCGTTTCAGCCGCATATCCAGTTCGTGACCGTCTTTCCCGTGCACGCCGTAGTCAGCCATATTGTGCCAGTCAGCACGCAACCACACCCAGCAGCCCCAAATATCGGACAGCTGACGGCGACCGCCGCCGTAAATGTGATGCCGTGCAAGGTTTGTCGAGAATCCTGAGATATAACATTCTCTCTTGTCCTGCATGATGCTTTTAGTCATCTGCCCCATTCCTCCTTTAGTGCGTCAAGCTGTTGCGGGGTCAATGTCTCAATGCCCAGCTCCTTGCAGTCCTGCACGATGTTGTCAATCAGGCGTGACATTTGCTTTGTGTCAAAGGTGGACGAGCCGTAATACAAGACCACGTTCTTGCAGCCGTCAATTTTGCTGTCCATCACTTCCGTCTGCCATCCGATACCATTCTTGTTCCAGCCGTCGCATAGCTTCTGCACGGCTTTCTCGCGCACGCAGACTGTTTCTGTGTTGCCGCCAACGTCCCTGACTTCTCGGCGGTAAATCTCACTCTTGGGCGTTCCTGTGGCTTCTGCAAGCTTGTCCAGCAACACCCATGAGTAAGCATTGGCATCGAGGCTCCGTTTCTCACGGTGCTTTTTGACGGTCACGTCAACGTCTACCTCGTGCAGCTCGTCATACAGTGTGCCGACGTTCTCCCGCGTAGCGATGGTGAGTAAATACCTACCATCGCGCGCAAGGGATAAATCATGAAGCCGGGCTTTCATTCGCTTTTCTCCTCGCCATCATGCACGACCAACAGAGCGGCGCTTTATAGGTATTTATCGCGTTCTCCGCAATCTCGGCAACGGAATATAACTTGCCGCCGTGCGTCACCGGGTAGATAGGCATTCCGCAGTCCTTGCAAGTATTTTTCTTGACCTCTCGCTTGTACTGCGCGTTAAATGCGGCCATCTCTTCCTTGGTCGGTTTCTTATCCTGCTTGGGCGCGTTTTCTGCTTTCACATCGTTTTGGGTTCTGGTGTCATCAACTGGGTCGCGGAATGTATCGCTTTCTGCTTCGCTATAAATGCCGGAATACGCCAGCTTTGAGAGTTTCAAAACAACGCGGTCAAACATTCGCTTAAATGCCATCGCATAAGGGTAATCGTTCTTGCAGTTTTTCTGCGTGACTTCGCCCACCTCATATAACCCCTGATCTTTATCGCAATAAGTAAACACCAGCGCGCCGCCGTATCCGCATTTGTCCTCGGTAACAGCCATCGGGTTAAACGGTTTTTCCAACTTATCGTTGATTTTCAAGCAGCCGTTGTGAGAGATAATCAGACCCGTGTACCCCATCTTGCCGCTTTTCGTCTCGTTCATAAGTATCCAGAAGTCTGCGGGGGATAGTCCATACTTCCCACTTTCGATGATCTCGCAAGCCTTTTTCTTGCTCTCTTTGTACTTATCGGATTGCCAAACTGGGATTTTCTTCCCTTGCTTTTGGCTGTATTCCTCTACGTTCTCGCCAAAGTTGTACTCCATCACTTCACCCCCATGCTCATGCCCTGTACAAGCGTCGCCCCGTCGATTTCGGCGCCGCTTTTCAGCAACGGGGCAAGGTCAGTCTTGCTCACCGTGGGGGCGTTGTAAGTAACCTCGCCGTCGTGACCGTTGGCGAGCATCCACGCCACCACCGCGCCCATGTCGGAGACCTCCACACTGGTGGTTTTGCGATAACTGATGGAGCATCGGGGAGTGGAAAACTTCTCGCCGTTCAGCACAGAATCGAGATATTTTTTCTTGCTCTCTGCCGCGCGCTCTAAAGCCTGTCTGCGCGCCGCAAGGGTCTTCTCTTCTTCGCGGATCGCCTTTGCTTCGGCAACGTCGTTTTTAATCCAAAGCGCGATGTTCTCGATCTTCTGTTCTCTTGCCATGTTCAGCTCCAAGAGCTTTTCAACGTCAAGGATTTCGCCGGTCTCGGCATCTACACAGTCCGCAAGCGCGGAATCAATCTGATAAAGATTCATCTTTTACCTCCGTAATATTGTCTGTGCCACAATAAGGGCACACGGTTTGAGTGGTAATCGTCCAGTTCTCATCGTTCAGATTTTCGCGGTATGCATAAAGAGCTGGCTCTCGGAAATCAGCACCGCACGATTCGCAGTGCATCATTCCCCCACCTCCAAATACGCCATTGCGCTCTGCACGCCGAAGATGCGCGCCGCCTGATGGTCGTTGAAAAACACGTCGATGTGGTTGCCGTTTACGCCGCCACCGCAGTCCTCCGAGATGTAGCTGTGCTGCGTGCCGTCCGGCCAGATCAGCAAGACGCGCGTTCCATAAGGGATCACCTTCGGATCGACCGCGATCGTGCGTCCCTCGGTCGCCAGCGTGCCGGTCGCGGTGTAGCCGTTTGCCCACTTGCCGCAACAGCAGCGTCCGGGGCAATAGGCCGTAAGCGTAAACTCACCAAGAAAGACGTCGTTGCACACCGCACTTTCAGTCGCGGGAATGTCCCACGCGGGATCATGCTCCTCTACGATGGGCGCTCCTTCCGGTTCCGCATCGACCGCCTGCGCGCTGGTGGCGAGGATTGAGATCACGATCAAGAGGATCGTCGCGCCCAAACACGCCGCCGCAATCAGTGCCGATTCGTCGGCCTTGCGCTGCTCTCTCGTGCGCTTGTCGTGCCGTCTCATCGTGTCACCTCTTCCATCGTGATTTGTGCGGGTTTCTCAAACAGAGGCGCAAGCATTTCCTCCTGCGCGGCCTTGTAGAAATTCCTGTCGATTTCAAACCCGTAAGCATTTCGCCCCAGTTCATACGCCGCGCGGAGGGTGGTCGCGCTTCCCGCGCATGGGTCAATCACAACGTCGCCGGGATCCGTGAAAACTTCAATCAGCCGTTTCAACACGTTCACCGGCTTCTGCGTGGGGTGGATTTTGGGAATGTCCTTCCCGTCGCGTTCCCACTTCTGCCAGTCAAAAACCATCTTCCCAGTGCCGCGAATCGGCTTCCCATCTTCGCCGATCTCGCGCCCGTTGTTAAATTTCGGGAGCTTGTCACGGTAAAGCACTACCGCAAACTCCGTCGCACCTACTACTCGCATATTGGCTTTAAGCACCTGCGCGGAATAGTTTTTGCAGAAAAACATCGGGTAGCTGTTCTTAAATCCGTACTGCTTCCCGTACTCCATAACGGTCTGCATCTGGTCGAACGCGCAGAAAACAAGCATTGCCGGGGCTTGCCCTTTCTCCTTCGGTTCTTTCTTCAAAAGGCGGTTGCAGAAGTGCATATATTCAGCGATCTTGAAATAGCCATCAGAGTTGAAAAAGCTGCTCTTTGCCTTTTTGCTCTCGCCGTTTTTGTTGTCGCCGCCGATGTACCACGTCGGGTTGCTCCCGTAAGCATCAGCGCCGATGTTGTAGGGAATGTCCGCGATCACGAGCTGCGCCTTTGGGATTCCGTATTTCTTAAAATTCTGGAAGTTGTCATGGTACAGCTCGCATTTCACCGTCTGCACCCCCTGTCGAGGAACGGCAGTAGCTCATACAGCACCTTACACACCGTGCACGCACCGATAACGGCAAGCCCCGTCTTGAAGTCGCAGCCGTTGAGCGCAATCACCGCAGCGGCGATGCCGCCAAAAAACAACGTATCAGCCATGCTTTTCTCCCTTCTTTTCGTTCGGCACAAGGCCGACAAACTCAAGGCCGTGACCGCGTGCGTAAATCTCGCCCATGATCGTCCCCAGCTTTTCAGGGTCTGGGGGCGTGACCCAAATGATTTTGTACTCTGGCTTTTTTCTCATTGCCTTTTCCTTCCATCCGTGCTACAATAAGCACGGACACAATATCTTGTGGTGAGATTTGTCCCACCCGCCCCGCTCGATGCTGCAACATTGGGCGGGGCAATTTCTTTACCCTGCAAGAAATTTTTCGATAAAATACTGCTGTCCCTTCCCGGTCACTTTCGTTGTCTTGCTCACAGTCACCGTGCCATCGGAATGCGTGATTGCCGTTTCTTTGACGGTGAAAAGGCCTAAATCCATTGACTTCTGCGTCGGCATATTAAAATCCAGACCTTTGCGACGAATCAAATAACCATTTTCACGCATCCATCGGAATAGCCGATGCTGCCCGATATCCACGCCGTTTTGTTTCAGCAGCTTCGCCAGCTCGCCGACGAGGATTGAAGTCTTGCTTGCGCTGACTGCATCGGCGAAAAGCACCTTCGGCGCGTCGGCCTCGATCTTGCTTTCAAGTTTCTTGAGCTTGTCTCCTGCGATTTGCAGCGCGCGGGCCATGACTTTCTCTGGGCTGTTCCAGTCCTTTTCGATTTGAAGGAAATACTGGCGGGCTTGCCTGCCCTTTTCGTTGCGCTGGATCATGCAAATCTCTTTCGCCATGTCAATGGTAAGCACGGCGTCTTTCTGATGTTGCGGGCCTCCTGCTGAGTTAGGGACAAAATTGTCCGTAACTAAAAAGTCCTCGCCATTGGTGAATCCGTACTCGCACATTCTCGGAAACCACTTGTGATAAGGGGTGTCGACTTCTAAGAAGTCGTGCAAGTCTCGCGCCGAAACCGCAGGGCGGTCATTGTTATAAGTGATTTTAATTAGTTCGTTCATGCGCCCACCTTATTGCCCTCTCTGATCTCGTCGGCGAGCATCTTGATTTCCGATTCGGTCACGTTGTACATCTTCGCCAGTTTGCGCCAGTGCTTCTGCGGCGGGGCCCAGTCATTCAGCTCCCAATGCGACACGCAGGACACATCGATGTTCAGCTTTCGCGCAACCTGCTTTCGCGTCAGGTTTGCAAGGTTTCGCAGCTCTTTCAAATCCAACTTTTTTACCTCCGTTTCTAATTTGAGATTTCATTGACTGCGGCAGGGATATTTGCTATACTGCCGTTAGCCCTCTTTGGGCAAATTCAAGGGAGGTGGTTTTCTTGACCAACCTTTTGATTTTGCCTGTTCCCTTCCCGTCGGGTCGCAACAGCGGTGCCAAAGCGCGTTAAACTGGCTAAATGTAGCAACTGATACGGCGGAGCACTCAGTGAAGAGGTTAAAACTCACGGTGATATGCCAGTAATCATATCCCACCGTATCGGGTACTCCCGATGGCTTACCAGCGAGAAGGCAATGCGCAGAACCAAAACTGCGAAAGTGGTAAGGCTCCTGAAGAACCTGTAGCGCTATTGCAGGCGGCGAAAGCCTGCAAGGGGCATTGGGTAAACAAATTTGGACATTGGCCGGTGGGAATAGCGCTCCTGCCGGTCTTATGTTTTCCCTGCCGCAGTCAACACCAATCGGAAAACTCATAAACATGAGGTTTCATGCTTGACAACCTCTAAAAACGGGGATACAATAGCTTCGCCAAAAGAAATTGTAGAAAGCCGCTTTTTGAGGGGGCTGAGTTTTTTGCACCCTTTTCCGCTTGGTTTGATACAATGATAACTCATAAAATTCGGTTTGTCAATCAGCTTAACCGAATTTTATAAGTTTTGTTATACTGCATAAATTTTTGAGGCGATTGTTATGGATGTTACACTTACCCGCATTTTGTCGCTTCTGCCCCATGAAAACGGGAAAATAAAAAGAGGGTCCCAAAAAACCTTTGCCCAAAGCATCGGATATGGCAGTGGCGACATTGTCTCTATGTGGATAAATGGGACAAGCCAATCTTACAAGAAAAAGCTCCATCAGATCGCCGATGAATATCACGTTTCCGTCGCATGGCTCAAAGGCGAGACTGACGACCCGACGGTCGAGGCCGAGGGGAAAAAAGAAGCCCCCGCCACAGAGGGCGAGGGCTTAAGCGCAGCGCGGCAAAAACTATATGACGCTATTGCGAATTTGACCGATGAACAATGCACCAAACTTTTAGGTGTCGTGGAATGGGCAAAGGAAAATAAGTGACGTATGGAAAAGACCGCTTATAAAATTTTGAAAAAACTATATAATTCTGAATCAATCAGTATGGACGAAATAAACCAGCTGACTAAAAAAGACGATTCCAAACCGATTAAACCTAACCAGCCCAACAAGTATGTTACTTATCTTAAAATGGATAAGATGGTAACGATATTTGATGAGGGCGGAACCGCAGACGGCGCGGGAGGAAGCGTTGATGCAACAGAATTTGTTCGCATCACTTTAGCCGGTCGGGATTATATTGAGAAACAGCGGAAAGAGCTTTTTATGTTCTGGATCCCTTACGCTATTACGACTGCCATTGCTGTAGCAGCGCTTCTCGGATAGATTCAACCTTTTCTGCTGTTAGCTCGCTCGGTTCATACTCTTTGCAAGGATTATCTTTCCCGCATCCAAGGATATAATATCCATTCCTAATGGTGTACCGTCCTACAACATACTTGCATCCAGCGCAAGCAAGGCTTTTGCACTGTGGGAGAGCAGCCTTATCAATAATGGCAGATCGGCGCGTCTTCTCTTGCTCTGCCGCAAGTTGTTCTTTAAGTTTGCGGTTTTCTTCCCGCAGATCATTTAATTCTCTTCTTGCAATAAACATTCCAACCTCCATAAAACATATTCCACCTGACTGTCAGTAAGTGATAGCACCTCAGATTTTAGGCGCTCTCTAATAAGAATAGCATGGTTTTCTTCTTCGCGCAACATTTTGTGTCCCTCCAAATAATTATAGTAACGGGGCTATATGTCGATTATTGCACTTTGTGCAGTCGAAAATATAAGAAAATGGAGAGTTGAAATGAAAAAGTTTTTGCTTATCGCGCTGTCTTCGGTTCTCGCGCTCGGCATGTTAACCGCCTGCAGGAAAACAAATCAGTCCGAGCCCGAAAACGAGCCGGGAACTCCGCCCGATCTCGTTGGAGAATGGGAGCAGACAAACAGCGATGCAGAGGACGCATGGCAGGCCGCTACTATTGCCGGAGATGCCATTGAGGTGTATTGGGTATCTGATAACGGAGACACAAAAGCCCTCTATTGGGCCGGTTCTTTCGATGCCCCTACCACGGCGGATGAGCCGTACACCTGGGAATCGGAAAATGATAAAGACCAGACCGATATGGCAATTCTCGCCAGCGGCGATGACACCAAGACGTTTACCTATCAGGGCGGCGTAATCAGTTACGAAGTGTCTGCTATGGGAGTTACGCAGACTGTAAAACTTGAGAAGCAATAAGTAACTAAAGGCACTGCCGCCCTCTGCAACAAACGGCAGTGCCTTTTTGCAGCCAGCGGGAAGCGGTCGCCGCTGCTTGCTTTGACCTTATCTCGCTTTACCTTGGTAATTCAACACCGAAACATTGCAATAAGACAGCGCTCGACGCGGTTCGACAAGCCCTCATCTTGCGACTTCGCGGCGCGAAAATCGAAAAAGATTAAGGTGACGTAAATGAACATTCAAGAAGTGTGCAGAATCCGTAAAGAAGAATTGAAACTGACCTATCAAGACATTTCCGACGCTTCCGGCGTGCCGCTGTCCACCGTGCAGAACTTCTTTTCCAAGTTTTCTAAATCTCCGTCGATCTACACCGTCGCGCCGATCTGCAAAGCGCTTGGAATATCGCTTGGGATATCCCTTGATGAGGTGTTCGGAATTTCCGAACACTTGACGCCGACCGAGGAAACTTTGCAAGCGCGGAATGATGAGCTGGAACGCCATGTTGATGCAAAAGCAGACATGATTGAGATCATGCGGCGTGGAGTGCGTATCCGAAACGTCGTGATTGCTATAATGTTTGCCATTATCGTTCTGCTGGCCGCGTGGTGTTTGTACATTGATTGGAGTGGGATTTTATGAGAGTGGCATTGTATATCCGCGTCTCGAGCGAGGAGCAGGCGCGGCATGGCCTGTCATTACAAGAGCAACGGGACGCGCTGATAAGATATGCAAAAGCGAATAAAATGACCGTGGCAGGCATATACGAGGACGCGGGAATTTCCGCTAGAAAACCGTACAAAAAGCGCCCCGCGCTCCTGCGGCTGCTGGATGATTGCAAGGCGGGGAAGGTCGACACGATTTTGTTTATCAAGCTTGATCGATGGTTCCGCAATGTCGCCGGGTACTACGACGTGCAGACGCGGCTTGACCAGTACGGCGTGACATGGCAAGCGACGGAAGAGGACTACGAAACGCGCACTGCGTCCGGGCGATTAAAGGTCAACATCATGCTTTCCGTCGCGCAGGACGAAGCCGACCGCACAAGCGAGCGAATCAAATTTATCAACGACGGCAAACGCGCAAAAGGCCAACCGGCAGGGTCAAAAGCCCCTTTAGGGTATATCATCAAGGGCAGGCAATACCAGATCGATAACGGCACGGCAGATGCCGCGCGAGATATGTTTGCGGCGTATATCAGGCTGCAAAGCGTGCTTGGCGTAAAGCGCTATATGCTTGAGACGTGGGGCATTGACAGGGCGTATACCAAATATGTAAACTATTTCCGGAACCGGCTTTATATCGGCGAGGTGTACGGCATCGAGAATGCCTGTCCCGCTCTGGTGAGCAAGCAGGATTTTGACATTGTAAATGATATTCTCCGCCAGCGGTCGCAGCGCTGCGCAGGAATTGAGACAGATCGCGTTTATCTGTTCTCCGGCTTGTTGCATTGCAAAGAGTGTGGGAAAACGATGCAGTCGGAAACGGCAAAGCAGATCTATACCTACTACCGATGCCGGACGCGAATGCTTGACACCTCCGCGTGCCAGCACAAAAAGAGGATTCGCGAAGATGCGCTGGAAGCTTATTTATTGCATGAGCTTGAAGGAATTGCCGAGCGAAACAATCGCTATTATAAAAAGGCAGAAAAAAAGCCCACGCAAAGCGCGGACGCGATACGAAAGAAAATGGATAAGCTGAAAACGCTTTATCTTAACGACTTGATTGAGTTGGACGAATACAAGAAAGAGTACACCACATTAAAGAAATCCCTTGAAGCGGTAGAGGAAAAGCCGAAGACAAACCTTGATGCGCTGCGAAATGGGCTGGCGGAATATGATACATACTTGCGAGAAGAAAAAAAGGAATTCTGGACGCGCTTTATCCGGAGAATTGATGCAGATGACGACGGCGCGTTTTTTGTAACGCCACGTTAGGCATATTTGACCTTCGTGTTCCCAAAGGTAAATTATGCCCAAAAGAATCCCCCGCCTTACGACGGGGGTGTTCTCATTTTTCGAGCTTACGCATGACGCTATTATAGACGCGCTCGTTCACAATTTTCAAACTGTCCATCAGCTCGTCCATGATCTCCCACGCCTTGTCCGGCGGAATATCTGCCACTGCGCGCAGGAAGTCGCTGTCGCCGTATGTTTCGACGCTAACCGGCGCGGGTGCTGCGGAGTATGCCATTGGCAAAGCCCTCTCCCTGCTGCTGCTTTGCTGGTCACGGATGGCATACAGCACGGCAAGGCGCTCATAGTTTGTCCAACTCGATTCCTCTGTTTCAAGGCGAGCTATCCAGCGATTGACCTCATTCTCGTCGACCATAGGGGCGCACCCACTTTAGCCCTCAATCGTGTCCATGCAGCGCTGGATGGCTCTGCGGATGCTTTCGTCGTCGGCGTTGTCCAGCATTTCCTGCAACTGGCGTTTCATGTTGTCGATACCACCATCACGGGAATAGTGGCCGCGCACATAATGCGTGCCGCGTCTCGCATTGGACATATCACGGTCATAAGCGCCGCGCATACCAGACTGCCAGTCTCCGTCGCGGGAATAGCGGCGAGAATAGTCTTCATCGCGGGAATAGCCGTCGTCCTCCAACATCTCAATCTTATCGATGTTCTTGATGGTGTCCGTCAGCTTGTGCGCAATTTCGAGATCGCACGCGCCAAGCTCGCCCTTACGTGCCAGCTCGTCGAGTTCGTTGCACAGCATATTGCGCAGATCATACATTGCTTTCTTGCTCATGTCCATTCTCCTTTCACGCGATTCTCTCAACCGTCAGATTCGAGTTGGCGAAGTTGACGGCCTGAGTGCTGGTGTTTTCCATTGCGACCGTCAGGTAGCAGCCTTTCGGGACGCAGACCTGTGCGGAAACATAAATGTTAAAGTAATTTTCTACCGCCGCAGGCGTGACGGTAGCTGTTGCGCTGGTCAACGGCTCTCCGTTAATGGCAAGCGCCGCCGTGATGGCCTCAACCGTGCCTCCGGTAGGAATAGCGATGTTGCCGCCATAGGAGACCCGAAACAGAGCGCGGTTTTGATTGGTGAGGCCGCGCAGCGTGACAATGCCTGCGCCCTGGCGATGCAAGATACAGGGCTTGCTATTGACCGCCGTTTCGGTCAAGGGAACGTTCTGCCCAGCGGCTACGCTCACAATATTTGCATTTGTGTACTCTGCCAAAATAATCAGTCCTTTCTAAAGGGGTCGATTTCGACCCGGTTAAAATACAGCGGCAGGGCTATTGCCCCGCCGCGTTGTTTCCAGTGTCGGCACGGGGCCGACCATCTCGGTAACGTCACCGATATGGTGCCCGAGAAGCTATGCTATGCAGTTGTCAGCAGCCGCAACCGGCAAACTGGTTGCAGCAATAGGGGTTCTGCACCGTGTAGGCCGGAATGGGGGAGGGCCGCAGCTGCGAGACCAGATAGCTGTTCTGCGCCGCCTGGCTTGCCGCCAGCTTCAAGCCTTGGTTCTCGGCCTGAAGGTCAGAGAGCTTGCTCTGCGTCAGGAAGTCGAGGATCGCGCGGCTGTTCTGGTTGTTCGCGTCAATGATGTCGCGCGTGGCGTTCTGCACGGTGTTGCGCGTGTCGCACGCCTGCGTCGCCATGTCATAGCGCACCTGCGCGATAGCCGCGCGATTCTCGCAGCAGCAATTAGCAGCCTGCATCTGCATGGCGTTGAGCTGCTGCATGAGAGCCGCCTGCTGGTTTGCGCGGGACAGCTCGGCATTGCCGAAGCCGCTGTTGATGGCCTGTGCGGTCGTAGCAAAGCCACCAGTAATGGCATTGTTCAACGCGAAGGTGGAATCGCAAATGCCATTCGAAATGCTGTCGAGCTTACGCTCAACGCTCGCAAAGTCAGAGGTCAGAACGTAGCCGTCCATCACACCGCCGCCGTTACCGTTGCCAAATCCGTTGCGGCCCCAGCCGAAGAGGAAAAGAACGATAATCCAGATCCAGTTGTCGCCCCACATACCCATACCGCCGCCGTAATTGTTCGCGGGCGCGACCGGCATAGTCATCATGGGAGCACCGTCGGAAAGAGACATATTATCTCTCCTTTCATAAATTTTATTTATCAAATCGCGGCCACGATAAGATCAATGGAATAAATGCTCAAACTGTTTTGCCATAGATTGCAGTTGGTTTAACTCCTGCTGGCTCATCGCACCAGATTGCAGGAGCTTATTGACTTCTTCTTTTGGGTTTCCCTGAAAGCCGCTTTGGAACTGCTGGAATTTCTGCTTGAGCTGCATCAGCTCACCCATCGGCCCCGGCATCTGCCCACCGCCCAGCGCGGACATGAATGGATTATTCATCGTCTTCGTCCTCCTCAACCTTGCGCTTTTTCTTGCCTTTTATTTCGCCCACAAGCGCTGCCAGAGCGTCAAACTCTTTGCGGGTGACAAATTCCACGCCCTTTTCCTGCGGCGCTGTACGGGGCGTTTCTGCGCGTTCTACAAGGTCATAAATCTTTAGCGTCGGCTTGCCGCTTGCATCCGCCTGCTTGAGATACACAGTCGGCGCGGTAGAATCCCACAGCGCCACAGCGGAGTTCGGCGCGATGAGATACCCTCTCGCCTCCTGCTCGCCGCTTACCCACTGCACGCCGCCCTGTGCAATGGGGTTCTGTTGCACTGGCTGCGACATAGGCTGCTGCATGGGCTGCATCTGTGGCTGCTGCATCTGCCGCATCTGCATGAGGTTGTCCGGCATTGGCTGCGGATAATAGGGATTGAAATAGGGATATGCCATGTTCATTCCTCCGTTTCTTTGACCCAATAATAAAGCGGGATTTCGTTCTCGCTGTTCCAGCTGTCGTAAATTACACCATCCTGCACGCAGACCACATGACCAGAAAGCGCGAGAATATACGTCCCGCGCGGGTGCTCATCAGCAAATCTGCCGACCGTGTAGCAGTCCGGGCAAGTGTCCGGCATGATATAGCGCCGATAGCCGAGCGACCGCAGATATGCGCCCCAACAGGCGTTTGCATTGGGCAAGTCGCCGTCCAAGTATCCCTGTATGCACAGAGACAAATAAACTTCGCCCCAGTCCTTCCCCGTCGCCTTGCAGATCGCGCGCACGGTGCAGTCGCTGACGTTGCGCCCGTTTGGATTCGGGTTGAAATAGCTATACATGGAAAAGCTCCGCGAAATAGACGTAAGTGCGCAGCTCGTCAGGGTCAGGAAAAAGCGCGAGAATGTCCATCGCCATCTGCTCGGTAAATCCCAAAGCTAAAAGTCGGTCGTACATCGCGCGCACCTCCTTTTGTTGCCCCTATCGTACCGCGATTTTGCCGCGGGAAATTGCCCGCAAAATGCCCGCGTTTTGCCCTCAAAAATTTCTTCAAAACTCTGTGATTTTTTCTTGACAATATGCTAATATTAGCGTATAATAAGCATGTAAACAAGAGAGGGGAACACCCCGGGAGGAAACAAAAATGAAGTACACTTACAGTATCTACGAGGATAACGCCGGTCGTTTGCACCTCGCTGTCATGGACGAAAACGGCTCCTGCATCTACTACCTCTGCGACGCGGACCGTGCTCTGGTCGTTGAGACGCTGGACGCGCTCAAGGCCGGCGGCGACCCCATCGCCGACGGCTGGGAGGGCGGCGAGCCGGACCCCGTAACCTGCTACGAGGAAATTAACAACATTGTCGACGCCCGCAACGGCGGCGCGACTATGCTCGATCTATAAAACTTACAGGAGGAGGAACATCATGAACGAATACAGATATGAAGAACTCCGCGAGGCGGCCATAAAGAACCCCACCGACGAAAATCTCGCCGCTCTCGGCGAATGGCTCCAGCAGTACGGCGACCGCTACTGGAACGGTGAGGAATGGGACATCGACGGGGGCCGCCGCCTCCGTCCTGTGTATGGGCAGGAGCCGGATGAATACGGTAATTTCCCTCTCGTGGGCTACGATCTCCTCTAAAGAAGGTGACTACGATATGAGACGAAAATACAACGACTGCCAGCGCGAAGACGGGGACTGCACCGCCTGCTCGCTGGTCAATTACGGGCGAGACTGCCATAACCGCCCGATCACCAAGCTGGAGTGGTCGCGCCGCATGGCAGACATGACTCAGTCCGAGCTTGCCAAGAAGTCCGGCGTCAATATCCGCCAGATCCAGCGCGTGGAGCTGGGGGAGGCGGAGGCGGGCAATCTGACCGCCAAAAACCTGCTTGCCATCGCCGACGCGCTGGGCGTAGATGCAAAATTTTTGTTATAACGCGGCAAAGGAGACTGTGTATGCGGACTAAAAAATGTATCACCTGCGGCAAGATTTTTTCCACCGATCGCGCAGAGCAGGCGAAGTGCGATGACTGCCTTGCCGCATCCCGGTCGACCACCCTGCGCACGCGAACCTGCCACACCTGCGGGGCCAACTTCATCGGAGGGCCCCGAGCCAGCTACTGCCCAACCTGTCGGGCAGAGCGGCAGAAGGCCCGGAAGCAAAAGTACCGGTCCACCGGTTTTTCCCGGCATCTGGGAGATATCGATAACTGCGTGATCTGCGGTGGAGAGTATGTCATCCAATCCGGATTGCAAAAGTATTGTCCAAAATGCGCCCCGGATGCCGTCCGCGAAATCGACCGCGCGCAGTCAAAAAGCTGGAACGCCGAACACGATTACTACATAAAACGCCGCGAAAAATCCCGCAGCGGCGTAAAGGTCTGTGTTGTCTGTGGCTGGGAGATAGTCCCCGGCACCCCCACCGTTACCTGCTCCCCTGAGTGCGCCGCAGCCCATCGAAAAGAGGTCCAGCATCGCGCGGACGCCAAGCGCCGGAGCGGGACGGAATCAAAGCAAAGCGAAGTCAAAAAAGAGAGCACCGACTGATTAGTCGGTGCTCTCTTTCTGCCCGTCGGCAAGCTTGCGGTAAGCCCGGCGGCGCAGCTTGGCGAGGCCGTCCACGCTCATGTGGAGCTGAGCGGCGACCTGCACGAGGGAATGCCCTCGCACGTCACACTCGATGAGGCATGCCATCTCATCGGGCGGCAGGTCATAGGCTTGGATGTATGCTATAGCCCTGCGCGGGGCCATAGAGGATAGTTGCGCGCGGATCGCTCGGTGCTGCTTGTCCATGCTGTGCACCGGGGCTTGCAGAGCGCTCACGCGAGGGGAGACGTTGCAGGTCTCCCGCCCGTTTCCCTTTCCGTGCCCGATTCGGGCACATTTATTTCATCGTTGCGAGTTTGCGAATTAAGTCATCACCGTACTTGTACGCCGCGAGGTAGTCCATCGTCTTGTCTTCCAGCCCCGCGCGCTTTTTGAGCACCTCGCGGTAACTCGCCTCATACTTCGGGCGGTATGCGCCCAGCACGAGCGACAGCTTGCGCTTGCGGCGATACACCCCGTCGCCGTTGCTCTGGCTGCCGGTGTTGCCGTTGGAGGTATTGCCCTCGATGGCGATCACGTACTGCCCACTCACGCTCTCGCAGATGCCGCAATGGTCGGTCTTGACCTTCGTGTTGGGGAAGTCATAGATGAGCACGTCGCCCGGCTGATAACCGGACGTGACCCACTGCCCGTGAGCCTTGGCGTAGTTCATCAGCTCGCCGCAGCTTGCGGTCTTCCCGCCGCCGTAAAAGAGCCGCTTATCCACCTGCTGGAAGCACCACCACACGAACTGCATACACCAGTACACGCCGTCCATGCCGTAGGCTTTGCCGTACTTCTGTCGGTTGCCCGGCTGCTCCACCGTGCCGATCTCTTTTTTAACGACGGTAAGAATGTCTTCTGCTCTCGCCATGCCTCACGCCCCCTTGTCGATGGCGTCCTGTGCCTTCTGCGACTGCGTGCCGAAGTAGAACGCGATGATGACCGCATAGATCGTCATGAAGTCCTGCGAGATGTTGCCCGTCACCGCCATGTACGCGAAAACGCCCGTCAGCACCAGCGTCACGATGCTCTTGACGCTCATGAGGTTTGCGATACGCTTGATGATTCTTTCATTCATGTTATTCGTCCTTTCCCTTGATTTTGATTCTCGCCAGCAGTGCCAGTTCTGCCGTCCATGCCGCGAACCACGCGACGGTCAGACTGTCCGGCACTACCTTGTCATGCGCGGTCAATACGAGCACCGCAATGCAGTACCAGCAGAGGTTGAGCACTGCCGCAATGACGTACTTGTCCCGCTTTCTCAGCTTCTTCATAATGCAACCCCCGACAGCAGCCACGCGATAAACGCGCCCGCCAGCGCCGCGAGAGCCTTGTCGACCAGACTGTCCCAGCGTTTCCCCGCCTTGCCCGTGATGGCTTTCACGTCCTCTTTGATCTCCTTGACATCGCCCTCGACGGTCTCCTGCTTGGTCGCCAGCACCTCGACCGAAGTCGCCAGCCTGTCAAGTGCCGTTTGATGCTCCTGAAGCTCGTTGATTCGATGCGTATTGCTCTTGCACCGACTTTCGATCAGCGCGATCTCTGCGTCATCGTAGTGCTTTGCATTATCCATATCCCGCTCCCTTTCTGCGGCCTTAGACCGCCGTGAAATACTGTCCCACGAGCTCGTGCGGCAGATACTGTAGGACGATCTTCCCGCCCGCGGCCTCTCCCATGCGCTCGCACAGGTACAGCTTAGTATCCTCAGGGTCTTTGTAGTAAAGACCGTAAGTGTACTCCATACCACGAGCGGCCGGAATCGGGTCATCTTGAGTACCAGCATGCTCGATGTCAATGATAGTCCACAGTGCAGAAGTTTTATGCGGCGGCCAGTTCTCTTGCGTGGTGTGGCCCTGACCTTTGTTGACGCGGTAGACGTGCAGCACGCCGCTTTCGTCCATATCGCTGCGGCGGTCGCCGGGCTTGACGGTCTCGCCGATGTGGTCCGCCCAGCGCGGGAA
>OLOT01000274.1_pt1 | contig 40507 bp, 52 predicted proteins | sample 1671991 | NCBI WGS metagenome assembly OLOT01 (sample SAMEA3136634, study PRJEB25190) | human gut metagenome | biome: human gut; feature: human-associated habitat; material: faeces | place: Austria | collected 2013
GTTCTGGATCACAAACGGTAAAGCCACGCTGTTACCTGCTGCCGTGGTGACGGCGAAGCGGTCAGCCAGGAAGATAACCTGCGACTGCATGCCTGACGGCGTGTTCCCAACGCCAATCCCCATGCCCGCGGCGTAATACTGACCGTTGCTGGAAACGCCAACCTTGATGTTATACATCGCGCTGAGGTCGCCATTAACGTTGGCTATCGCCTGAGCATTAGTGGTGATGGCTGAGGTATGCCCGTTCACCGTCGCCGTGATGCTGTTTACCTGCGTGGCCATAGCCTGCTGGTAATCGGAGAACGTCTGGTTCAGGCTGTTGATGGATGCCTTGTTGCCGTTAACGTCCGTCTGCAGGCTCAGCAGCGAGCGCGCCGTTGCCTCCCTGTCGTTGACAATCACCTCATCAATACGGTCCAGATTCGCGCTGTTGCCGGCGACCGATGCAGAAAGGGTTTTACGCGTGGCCACCTGAGCGAGGTTGGCCTGGATTATCGCAATTGCAGAGTTCTTCACCCCGCCCGTCATGCCGTCCATCGACACAGAAATCTCGTCGATCTTCACTTCGGCCTGAGCCAGCCCGTCAGCGTTCTCCAGGATGTCTTTCGCCTGCTGCTCGAGTTCGTCGGCATGGTTTTTAATTTCGTCAGCCATGCCAGCAATTTTTTCATTGCTGTCCACCGCGTTCTCGATCAGGTCTTTGAACGTCTCAGACCCTTTGATGTCTTCAAGGATCACATCTGTGATGTCAGAAACGTCGATACTGGCCTGCCCACGAACCCAGCCGGTATAACCTGACTCGTTACCGCTGCGGTCAACCAGCTGCGCGCGGTACCAGAAAATCTGCCCCGCTTTAAGGCCCATCTGCTGATATTTACGCTGTGGGTATGGCACATCAGCCAGCAACATCGCATCGTCCTCAGTACCGGTCAGGCTGTACTGAATTTCCGTCTTCAGTGTATCGTCCGTATTGGCCGGGAACCCCCAGTTCAGCTCGATACCGAACACCACGTTTTCAGACGCGATGAAACCCACCGGCTTCGGCGGATTCCCGTCCTTGCCCGTCAGTGTTTTCTCTTCTGAATATCCCCATCCGGACGAAATTTCAGCGGCATTGATGGCACGCACGCGAACCAGGTAGCGTCCCGCATAAATACCCGGAACATCGAACGATGTGGTGGAGCTGCGCGGCACATTGACCCAGTTCCCGTCATTGCGGCGCCATTGTGCTTCATAGGCGATAGCGTTCTGCGCCTGGTACCAGCTCACGCGCATTGTTTCGACGCTGATATTTTGCTGAACCACGGAAAACGAGCTGATCACGATATTCGCAGGCGGCGACTGGTTGCCCGGCGGGATCACGCTCACCGGCCGTTGGTCAATGATGGCTCCGGTATCGATACGGGCATATTTATCCGGGTCGTGCCATGCGCCGGTAATCGAGAAAGTGCCATCATTGTTATCGGAAACGCTGACAACTCGATACTGCTGCGCGTAGAGCTCGTCAGATTCAACCACCCAAACAGCTTCGGCCTGTGGCGTCTCACTGTATGCCGTGGTGACTGTGACTGATTCCCCGTTCACGGCCTGAATGGTCCTGCTCTGCGACGCTCCGGAGGGAAGGTTGAGAATAAGGCGATCACCTGGTGCTGCATCAGCTACGCGGTCAAGTTTGATAACGCGACCGTTAACGGCGCTGATGCGGCCGCCCATAACCTTTCCGGAAAGCAGCTCGTCTGCCACGGCGATGATGTAGCCAGGCTGCGGAATGTTTCCGTCCAGCCCGACATCAAACGAAACAACGCGATCCTTGTTGTTGGTGAGAATGCCCCAGCGCCCCTTTCGGTTCGCTTCTGACTGCCTGGTGCAGCCGATGGCTGTCATTTCCAGCTGATTGAAGCCGTATCGCGCTACCAGCGCCTGCTCAAATACCGGCTCCATCGCGTCGGCATAAGCGTTACCCGGGTCTGACCATGAAACCAGCGCTGTGGTGTAGCGGGTTTTCGTGGTGCTGCTTGAATAGGTGAAGCGACCGCCAACAACGTTGGCGCGCGTGTAGCTGTAATCAACATCTCGGGGCATATCGGCCAGAGCAACGATCTGATCGCCTCCCCAGTACGTCATGCCACGGAATATGGCCGCAAAATCACGCAGGACTGTATAAGCGTCGTTTCGGTCCTGGATGTACACGTTGCAGGTATAACGTGGTTCGGTACCGTTGCCCCCTTTGCCGTCTGGTACCATCTGATCACAATACTGGGCAACCTGATAAAGCGTCCATTTATCAATATTCGCAGCGGTCAAACGGTGCCCGAGGCCGAACCGGTCAGAAACAACCAGATCGTAAAAAATCCACGCAGGGTTATCCGTCCATGCCCACTTAAACGCACCGGTCCATGTACCGCTATAAGTGCGGGTTTCAGGGTCGTAGGTATCTGGAACGCGGATAACACGGCCGCGGGGCTCGCAGGAGATCTGCGGGATAGAGCCGTTAAACTGACTTGAATCGAATTCGATGTAGAGTAGCGCGGTGTTCGGGTAGCGCAGTTTGGCGTCAATCACCTCGGTGAAGCTCTGCAGCATCATCGTGTCGCCGATCTTCGCGCTGTTCGCATCAGCGGTGATTTTACGCAGACGAAGCGTCCAGGTGCTGCCGGCCTGCGGAAGATCAATACGGTGGCTGCGCTCATAACCGGATGTGGTCTTACCGGTGACGCTGGTATTCAGCACCGTCTGCCAGGTGCCGCCGTCGGTCTGCAGGTCAATCGCATATTTAATCGAATACCCGACCAGATCGCTGTCGTCTTCCTGCTGGAAAAGCGATGGCCACTTCAGGCGCAGACGAACAGCAGAAAGCTGGGTATTGGTAAAAGTGCGAGTCCAGGCTGTGGCGCTTGATACTTCGGTACCCACGCTGATTTCGTTTTCGGTGCCGGGTATGCCCTGAATGTATTTCTGTGCCTGGGTGCCGGAGCGAAACTCCCAGGTGACGCCGCTGAAGTTCTGGGAGCCGTCAGCATTCTCAATAGCGGTACCATCAAGATAAATGTCTTTGCCGGTTAACTGACCTGAGAACTCACCTTCCCCCAGCGCGATTAATAATTTTGCCTTCGCTATAGACTGGAGATCATCCGGCTGTTCGGTAGGCGTGCGGGATTTAGATCCTCCACCTTTACAGCCCTTAATTGCGGTTGCGTTTACCATATTGCGCCCATAAAAAAAGCCACCCTTAGGTGGCTAAAGTGGAAAGGTTTACTTATTGCTGATCTTCGACGTAAATGCCGGCTGAAATAATCGCGCCGCCGATGCGCCGGCGACCGTAAAGCAGCGGTACCGGATACCCTTGTGCAGCGGTATTGGTCACGCCACCGAACGCATAAGAGGCCCGGTTATCTGCATCCTGCTTGCTGGCCAGCCCCGCTGGTTGAGGGGAAAGCATCTGAACAACCCCGCCAATCATCATTGCGGCACCGAATTTGTATAAGAATGGTGATGCCGCAGCCCAGGGTGTGAAATTAAGCACCGCCCCAACGGCAACCAGAACTGCACCAAGTATTGTCTGGAGTAATCCGGCCTTTTTGCTCCCGATAATCACCGGGACAATGCGAATGACATCGCCGGTGACCGGGTAACCCAGGTCATCAACACCAATATTCTTTTTCCCTTTGAATACTGAATAAGTGAGACCACGGCGTTGGCTGGAAATCATAAACTGCTCAAAGCCCGGTATAGTCTTTGCCAGCGCAACACTCGCTTCGTTCACGCGGGAAATCAGGCGATGGTGAACTTTACCGAATGTTTTCCCGAGCACGCCGCCAAGCTCAATGCGGGTCATTACTTCCTGCATGTTTCACCTGCCATTACATCTTTATAGCGAACGATCTTCATTGTGCGCTCCTGCCAGTATCCGCCATAAGGAACACGTTGACTCAGATGCCCGTAAAGATGGTGCAGCAGCATGTTACCCTCCAGTAAAATCCCGGCATGATTCCACTTATCGGCCTGCACCTGCATGATGACGAGGTCCCCTTCCTGAGGCGGACCATCAAACTCCCTGAATCCGCACTCGTACCAGCACTCCTGATAGAAATTGTCCGGGTAGTCGTTTTCCCACCAGGGATAATCCACCCGGTAATCGTGGAGCTCGATACAGTGGGTCTGCCGGAAATAGCTCATTACCAGCCCCCAGCAGTCGAAGTGTCCAAGCACAAACGGACGCTCCAGCAGTGGCAGTTCTCCGCGCGGCTGGATGGTGCGTAAATCCCCCTCCGGCCAGCTCACAATATGCCAGGGTAAAAGCGTTGCGTCGCATTGCGCTTTATCCAGTTCGCTCGGCTGCGTAGTGGCGTCAGGGTGACTGTGAACGATGGCGATCACCGTACCCCAGTCCTCAGCAGCTGCATAGTCTTCTGGCGACAGGTGAAAATGTTCTGTCGGCTCGGTAGCGAGGTTACTACATGGAAAATATTTCTCTACCCGGCTCTTTTGCGCCACCACGCCGCAACACTCACGAGGATATTCAGCTGCAGCATGCGCCATAATCGCATCGATGGTTTTCTGACGCATATCAACTCCTGATCAGCGACGTACCCTGGAACCCACCAAACGAGAGTTCGTTGTTTTCACCGAACCGAAGTTTGCAGGCCGTCAGCGTTCCGTTGCATTCATCCAGTGACGGATCGCTTACCTGGTTGTTGTTTTTGTCGAAATAGCGCGTACCGGCATAGTCGCAGCCGTCGCCGGTTCGGTACTTGTTCCGGATGCACCATGTGCACAGAGAATGAAGCTGGCGGGTAGGTATCATCAGCCCCTGCAGATCCATAGGGCTGGATAGTGTGAACTCAACAACTTCATTGGTTTCACTGCTCTTTGCATCGATGTAGAAAACCTTCAGCTTCTCCTGGGTCGGATCGGCTGTCGGATTGCCTCCGGTGAAGTTTCTCGCATCGAGATACTTACCAAGGGTGTCATGTATCGTCACCTTCGCCTGCAGCATATCGTCATACGCCAGACAGAGCGCTGAGATCGAGCTGTCCAGGTTCGCCACACTCAGTTTTGGCTGTGGACTGGTACCGTCCGTAGTCGCTTCAATACCCTCAACCTGACACGGCCAGGCTTTATACTCCTCCCCCTGCCACCAGATGGACTTCGCCGGAAGTTTATTCTCATCCCCGCCTGCAGCCTCAATCTCTTCCGGGGTATGCGCGATATTATGTGCGTGGAAGCGGAGTACATCTGACATACCGAACGCTGTGCCATCGACAGAAAAAAGCCGGACTTCATTGCCCGGCTCGAGTTTTTGATAATCAGCATTAAGACTCATGGTGCAAATGCCTGTTCAAACGTTGCGGTTACGGTTATCACTTTTACGTTTTTAACCACCTTTTTGAGCGTGTCAGCCTCGACACGCCACAGCGCGGTATCGCCGAAAGGCGGTGTGAAAATAAACGACTTCACTTTATGCCGCCGAAGGAAAGCGTGAATTTCATTCGCTGTAGTCGGATCCCCTGAAAAGGAATATTCATAGGTACGAATCTCATCATTCAGGCCGGAGCCGCTCACCTGTGCGTACCCGTCGCCGAACTGGACCTTCCTGACTGTGTCTTTGCTTCCCTCGGTGGGCTGGCTGGAAACCTTAATGCCCCAGGGGAATGTTTCTATCGTCATAACTGTTACCTGCGATTGGTCGCATTCCAGATAAGCCCACCGGGCTGGATTGCCCTGGCGATACCATCGTTGACAGATTTGTTAATCACCTGCTGATACGCCTTACCCAGCCTGTCTCCGTCGTTTTGCTGCTGTGCGTTACCGGAAGCATTCTCGACCGTCACCGGGGCATATACACTGACACCGAAAGGTGCTGCAGCCGGGCCTGTACCACCGCCCCCGACATACCCACCCGTGGCATACCCTTTCATCATCCGGTAAAGATTGCCGACGCCGATCCGGCTGGTAGCCTCTTTGGTGAAAACAAATTCACCACGGTGAACGACACCTGCAGGTTCATATTTCCCGCCTGAACCGGTATAACCGCCACCTGCAAATCCCAGCGCGGTTGTCGCTGAATCCACCAGGCCTACCATCGCCTGTTTCAGCAGGATCTGTGTCAGCATGGAGAGCGTGGAGCGGGTGAAGTCAGCCCAGTCAGCCTTTCCGCGCGTCAGCATGTCAGCCATATTTTGCCCGATGCCATCAAACGCACTGGTGGCAGCCGACTTCATCTGGCCATAAGCATCTGAAGCAGAATCAACATAATCTGCCCATGCGGATTTGGCTCCGGACTGCCAGTCGTCCCGCAGCTTATCCTGCTCGGCGTAATACGCCTGCAGCGCCTGCAGCTCATTCTGATAACCAGCATCGTTCTCCGAACCACCACCATTTTTCCAGCCCTGAAGAAGCTGGGCCTCTTCATTGCGACGTTGTGCTGCACGACTGCTCATACCAGCACTTTCCGCAAGGGCTCGGGTTTTCTCGCCGATCTGCGTGACGTATTTTTGGGACGTATCCTGCAGGCGATTAAGCCGCTCCTGCGCCACTATCTGATCGCCGAGCTTCGCATTCAGCTCCGCACGGGAAAGCACCTCACTTTTACTGGCCAGCAGGGATTTTTCCTCAGCAGAAAGCGTTCGGGTCTTCGCGGCCTCTTCCAGAACCGTAAAGCGGGACTGCTGACGCCACAGCTCCTGACGCTGCTGGCTGATGGTGTCATTGATGCTCTTATGCTCCTGCAGGGTGCGCAGCTGTGTCTGTAGCTCCAGCGTCTGGGCACTGGCCGTATCGGTGGCACGGGCACCTGCGGGGGTTCTGATTGCCGGGGTCTTCTTCGGCTTTTTAAGGGTGTCTTCGTACTCTTTTTTCGCGGCAGCCAGGTTGATGTTGTAGTCAGCCTGGAGGATCCGCCCCTCTTTCAGCGCCTTGTTGAGCTCGCTCTGCCTGGCCGTGTATTTCTCAAGGGCAGTTTGGGTTTTGGCATAGTTGGCCTGAGCCTGCGCGGCATATTTCTGACGATCGGACTCTGCGACCGCTTCACGGGAAGCATTCTCTTCGTTCGCTTTGGCAATACCAGCCTGCTGCTGCGCCATATCCAGTGCCAGTCTGGCCGTTTCACGATCATTCCAGAACCGGGCGCGGGCCTCATCATTCACATAATGATCGCCTTTACGCAGATTCCAGATTTCATCAGCCTTTTTAAACGCGGCCTGGGCTTTTGCCACCATCTCCTGGGCGGTGTCAGGTCTGCCAATATCAAGTGCAGCATCCCACATCGACTTGAAGGCACGCTTCAGGGAATCCGCTGAAGACTCAATCGTCCCCATATTGTCGCGGATGGCTTTGGTCTGATCGTTGAATCCGGCTGTAGCCGCCTCGTTAGCCGCCTGCAGTGCGCCAGCCTCATCACCGGCACGCTGCAGCTGCGCCACATGGGCAATCTGTTCTGCGGTAACGTTATGGAACTGCTGGGCCATCGCGATCAGGCCCGATGTCGGGTCAGTTGCGAGCTTGCCGTAGGCTGCAGCGACTTTCTCCACCGGCACGCCGGAGGCATCAGTAAACCGCGCCACCGCCTGGCTCATTTCATCAAAGCGCGAGCCAGTACGCACACCTGCATTGATAAGCTCGGTCAGGGCTTCACTGGTCTGGTTGAACGTTAGCCCCGCTGCCTGTCCGTTCCGCGCCAGTGCCAGCATGCGGTCAGCTGTCAGTCCGGCTGTGTTCCCCGACAGTACCAGCGTTTTGTTGAAATCAGACAGAGTGGAAGAGCCCTGGTACCAGGCATAGAACAACGCGCCCGTTGCAACGGACAATGCACCAATGCCGACCATCAACGGGGAAATCGTCCCCAGCAACGCCCGGAATGTCGGAATGATCCCGCCAAAGGAGTCCTTAACCTGACCGCCCTGCTGAAGCAGAATCAGCCATGGGTTCTGCCCGCCCGCTAGCTGCGTAGCTATATCGGTAAACTGCGCCGGAAGCATACGCATTGCTGCGTTATACTGGCCTATTGAAATACCCGCCTTGCGCGCGGCGTTCTCCTGGCGGCTAAAGGACTGCTGGATCCGTAGCGCTTCGTCGTTCGCCGCGCTGCCAGTCTGCTTTAATTCTTTTTTGACGTAGTTAAGCTGCTCGTTAAATTTCGTCGAGTTAACGTCAAGGTTAACGACCAGATCACCCACTGCCGTCTGGGCCATAGCGCACGCCTCCTGAAATACCTGCAGCCTTCGCCATCAGCGTATCGTCATCCGGCTCATCAACGTCGATGCTTTCCGATACAGGGGAAAGGATGCTGAAACTGTCCGGTGTTAATTCCGGATCAGCAAAAAACAGGGTTGAGATGGTGTAGAGCAAACCGGAGAAATGAGCATCCAGCTGCGCATCATGAAAGTAATTGTCCTGGTAGAAGATTTTCCAGTCGCCGTATTCCGTTGAGGACATGCCAGCAAGCATGGCACGCCAGTCCGGGCGACCGAACTCACGCGCCAGTTTCATGGCAAACTTCAGCTCACTGGCGAGGGCTTTTCCGCAGTAACAGGTTCAGCGGGTTCATTACGTTCTTCACCGGGCTCAGCCTGGTCATCAGTGACCGGCGCAATCATCCCGGACAGGAGTTTCACCTTATATTCGGCTTCGGCAACAAGTTCGGTCGGCCATGTCTGCATGACCTCATCCTGAATCTGCTCCACTTCCGCCGCCGCGTTTTCTCCCTGCGATCCTTTAAGCGCGTGGCCATGCCAGAGTGACATTGCCACCAGATATGCTCCACTCTTCACGGTAAGGGTAATGGCAGCCTGAAAATCACCAGCTTCAACCGCCTCAAGTTGTTTCAGGTATTCGAGGTATTCAATACGCTGCAGCGCCGACAGCTGGAACAATGTGACGCTGCTGCCGTTACTTTCAAGCAGCTCGCTCTTTAGAAACATAATTACTCCGGGGGAACGGGGCTTTCGCCCCGGTTATCAGGAAACAGTGACTTTGCAGATCGCCACAAAGTTACCGTCATTGCTCATTACGATGATCTCGACGGTGCCTGCCGCCACGCCGGTAACAGTCAGGGTATTGCCGCTGACGGTGACCGTTGCTTTTGACGGATCAGAACTGGCTACGCGGAAAGACTTATCTGAAGCACTTGCTGGCAGGACAGAAACAACCAGTTGCGTCGTGGCCGCGACAGCCACAGCCGCCGTGGATTTATCCAGGCTGATCCCCGTAACGGCAATCGGCGCGGTACCACTGTCTTCGGCCAGCGATGGTTTGCCATTGTTGGTGATTTTTGCCGTGCGGGTCATGACCTCTTTAGACGAGATGGTCTTGCCGAGACTGCTCACCCAGCCCTTAAAGACATCGACAACACCATTCGGATATTTGATTTTATACCCCTTCACGGTGCCTTCATCGAACCAGTTCACCAGGTCCTGCTGACCGGAATCCTCCGGCATCCATGCGAGCGTCAGGTTTGTTTCACCGGCTGATTTCTGCCCCTGCATCGTTGATGTCCAGTCGGCATTCTCATCATCGATGTAGGTGTCATCTTCCGATTCAGCTGTCAGTTCTCCGGGCTGCAGGTCTTTAATCTTTGCCAGGCGCAGCCAGTCAACGTCTGAAAGCGGATTGGCGTATGGATCACCAGTTCCGGTGTAAACCCAGAGGGTGGTACCAGCACCTTTTGTTGGTGCCAGCGGGTTTGGTATGGCCATAGGGTCCTCACATGTCGTAAGTAATGGAATATTTCAGGTCGGCAGAACTCCACAGCGCCATATCGTCATCGCGCTGGTAGTCATAGCCCTGCTGAACCATTGTGGTGATAAGAGATTCAAGCCCCGGAACCTCTGCGAGAACCGGATACACTCTCGTCTCCATCCAGTCATCCAGATCAGAATCAGGTACCTGAGCCTCAAGAAAGACTTCGATATGCAGAATGGCCTGCCAGCTATCGGCGTCCAGTTCTTCCCCTGTGTATTCCGCATCTGTCAGGTAGACGGCAACAGCGGGAAAATCACCCTCTTCGAGCACTGCAGGTCTGCCGTCAAAATAAATGACATCAGTACCAATCGCGCTTTCCAGCGCGTCAATAATCACCTTGCGAATATCGCTGTGTTTCATCGTGTCAGAATTAACCTGAGTTGGTTGGTAAGGGATGCCCGGAGCTCTTTGGGCATATCTGACTCCATGAGCTTCGGCAGTTCTTCTTTAAATGCCGTAGTTAATGGAGCTGCCAGCGGGATGCTGACCACTTCAATGGGGTAACGAGGTTTTGAAGTCCGCCTCATGACATGCCAGCGACCATTTTTAAGTTGCTGGATAAAGCCGCCCGGAAAACGAAATGGCCCTATGCGCAGAACGCTGTTGGCCCCTTTCTTGTCCCGTTTTCTGCGGGAAAGTCGCACGCTTGCGGTACCGAGTTTAATGGCCGGTAAATTTCCCCGGTTTACCCGGATAAGTGCACGAGGTCTATTGACCGTCGCACGCTTCACCCTGGCGCGTTGCTTTACCAGTTTTCGCGGTACGCGCGTATCTTTTGATACGACTGCCACGCTGCGGCTGACGGCCCGGTTTGCCACGCGGTTAACGGCCTGCGCCGATGCCCGCGGAACAGCCGTTTTGCTGATGCTGTTAAGGTTTTCTATGGCCTGTTCAAGGCCTTTTATGGACATATGCGCTCCTTAACGGCGACGCGAAGATGCAGGTGGAGAGCCGTTACCCAGACAGATATGACAGGAGCCACAGTCATCCGGACCAATACGTTCAACCCAGAATTGCCGACCGTTAATCGTCAGCGTGTCCATACGCTGCAGCTGTCTGACAGTGGCGGTTTCCACAAACAGGGTCGGGCTGGTTCCTTCAACACGAATCCCGGCACCGGCATATCCGATATTTTCTGGATCATCGAATACACCGACCAGGGTGGCACCTGACAAAGCGCCTGACATCACCTTTGCCTCTGTGCCCATCACACCACGGATAGCGCTATCAGCTCGCGACATGGCCTCGTCAAAGAGATTATCGAAATCAGCCATGTGGCCCCCTTCAGACTTCGAAAGCCAGCCCCTTTGCGATCAAGTCGTCGGCATCCTGTTCAGATACGCGGATAATCACACCAGGCTCTACGATAGATACCGGCTCGTTACGCGTGGCATGCAGAGCGTCAATATGCAGGGTGGCCAGCGTTTCTACTGATACCAGGTCACCCGTTGTGGCCGATTCCGTTTTTACTTTTGCCACGTTAGCAACATTGTTGTCGGTGCTGTCGGTGCTGTCGGTGCTGTCGGTGCTGTCGGTGCTGTCGGAAGCATTCTGCACGCCGTTTTCACCGTCAACTGACCCGGCATTGCCATCCAGTTCCTCTTCAAGCTCAGCAATACGCATCGTCAGTTCCTGAATGGTGCCGCTGGTACTGACCTCGCGGTTAAGCTGGGTCCCAAGTTCATTCAGGCGGGCGACCAGCTTTTCTTTTTCTGTCATGGGAAATACTCCAGAAAGGTGGCCCGACAGGGCCACTGGGGGAAGTTATGCCAGTTTGACGGAGACGAATGCGTCAGGGTCTGGCAGCAGCATCAGCGGAGCTGACTGAATCATGGTGAATTCGCGCGCCGGATCCCCCGACTGCACCCAGTTTTTCGGGTAGCGTGTCGAGGCATTGATACCTTCGCGCTGGGCATCAGCATCAAGAATGCAGCCATAGGTACGCAGGCCACGAGCCTGGGTATTCCCCAGCACCATTGTCAGGTCCGGCAGATAATTCTTTTTGACGTCGTTTTCGACGTACTGGCCGGAGTACACCACGATGGCCACATCGCCAAACATCCCCTTGTATGAAACAGCCATACCCAGGTCTTTCACGGCAGTTTCCAGCTCAGAGTTAGAACCACGACGCGTATCCAGCTTCTTCTCAACAGCCTTGAAGGAACGGAACAGCGCCCAGCCTTTCGGATCGAACACAATGATGTTGACCACACCGCTGGCGTTGAGCGCGTAGGCTTCAATGTCATCGGTCGGGTCATACGTTTCTTTGTCGCGGGTTGACCATGCAGCCGCACCGGCCTGGACAATGTTGTTACCAGCGCTGCGGCCCATATCGACTTCAACAGGCTCGAACGCTTCCCCGGTCATGGTGTATTTACCGCTGAGCACCGCCGAAACAGCCTGTTTCTCTTCGACCTGAGCAATCGCCAGCTCTTCATCCTTCATGTTCTGAAGGATAATGCGGCGACGGCGATAGACCGGGTCAGCGAGATTCTGCGGATCCTCATCCGGCAGGCGGCGGAGAGTCATCAGTGGGTTAACTTCGTGTTTCGGCTTCACATAACCCGGCGTGAATTCAGACGTGCTGCCGCCACGGGAGCGGATCACTTTGCCGGAGACAATCGGCGAGACGTAAAGCGCCATATTGACCAGGCCAGGAATTTGCGACAGGTAAACCTTCTCTGTACTGAAGGGATAGGTTTCGCGGAAAAAGATACGCAGGAAAAGCGGATCGAATTTGAATTTCTTCTCATTGACCGCCAGCAGTTGGGCAGTGGTGTAAACGGACATAGATTTTTCCCGTAAAAAAAGCCGCGCAAGCGGCTTTTATGAATGATGATGGTTGTAGAAATGCGGATTAAACGATGCTGATTGCAGTACCGGCGAACGCGTTACGTTTAATGTTGTCGTCGGTGACGGCAGATGGCCAGAGGACATCTTCAATACGGAAAGAGCCAGATTTGTAATATGCCAGTTCCGCGCTGTTCTGGTCTGCGGTTACAGCCAGGATGCCCATTGCCGCGCCAGCATGAGCACCATCCCAGACGGTCAGCTTGCCAGAAGTGGCATCCAGCATGAGCGGCGTCATGGCTGGAGTGGAAGCCGTCAGTTTGCCAGGACCATAAGATCGGAAGAGCGGGTCGCTGTTACCGAGCGGCTGGTTATGTGTGAAAACTTCAGTAATTGCCATGATAGCCTCTTAAACGGGGGTGTTTAACAAATCGTCAGCGGCATCAGAAGATGCGCTACCTGCTGGGAGTGCACCGGGTGCTGTTTCCATCAAACGATCCAGCGCCGTATCGGTACGCGCCTGGGCACTTTGCGGTGCAGCAGCCAGAATGCGCTGTGCGCTCTCTACCGTCATACCCGGCGTTTCGGCCAGTGCTCGCGCCTGTGACTCACGCCCTTTAGCCTCATCGCAGTTCAGGATGCCCATGATGCGGCTATTCTCTGCAGCTACTGCTGCAGTAACCTGCGCACTGACATCTACAGGGGCCGCTACGGAAGCAATGGTCGTGTCAACGGTAGTGACCTGTTCAGCTGAGGCAGTTGTCTGAGTTGCTGCCTGGTCAACTGGCTTAGTGGTCACAGCTGAAGCAGAAGGTGATGGCATAGTTCCTCCAAGGGTTGTTTTTTTGCGTCTGTCGAGTGCTTCGCGCATCACGCCGAGCGCATCGGTATTGTTAACAAGTTCATCCGCCAGTCCGTTATCCAAAGACTCCTGGCCGGAGAATACTGCCGCTTCGGTGTCCAGCACGTCCTGAACAGACATGCCGGTATAAGCGGAAACCTTTTCGGCAAACATCTGACGAGTGGCATCGATACGCGTCTGGAAATCAGCACGCACATCTTTCGGAAGCTTTTCGTAAGGGTTGCCGTCGACCTTGCGATCGCCGCTGTAAATCAGCGTGACCTCAACGCCGTTAGTTTTGAGCGCAGCGCCATAGTTGCTGTGCGCCATCATGACCCCAATGGAGCCGGTTCTGGCCGTTTGTGTGACCAGCCGTCGCGATGCCGAACTGGCTATAAGCTGCCCTGCACTGCAGTTCATGTCATTGGCCAGCGCCCAGATGGGTTTGATATCGCGCATACGGGCTATAATGTCGGCGCAGTCAAACGCCCCGGACACCATTCCACCCGGCGTATCCATATCCAGAAGAATGCCGTCAACGCCGGGGTCACTGATTGCCTGCTGCAGGCGAGCAATGATCCCGTTGTAACCCGTCATGCCGGAATAAGGCTGAAGCGCACGGGTTTTACTGACCAGCGTGCCGGAAACCGGCAAGACCGCGATACCATTTGCCACCTGATAGCTGCGTGATGGACGGGGATCCATGTCATCATCCTCACCAAACAGCGCCAGCGGTTCGGCTATTTGTCCGGCATCAAGCGTGATGCCAGAGACGGTATCTGTCAGCCGGGTGATGCCCAACTGGCCAGCCAGCGCGCAAAAGAAAACCCGCGCATAGGCGGGTTCAAGCATCAGCGGCTCATTAAAGGCCATACTGGCAATATGCGGAAGATTACGCAGCTCGTGCGCCATCTTGCTCCTCCTCGTTTGATTTTTTCACTCCGGCCTCAAAAGCTGCAGCGGCCCATGCCGGTGGTTTCAGACCCGCAGCACGACGCTCCATGGTTTCCCGGACCTGCTGGGCAAAAATCTCCTGATAATCATCACCGCGTTTGGCGCACTCTTTTTCATACGTGCTGAGACCTGCCTCAATGAGCATGACGGCCTCCTGTACCTCTTTCAGCCCGTCAATTGCCATTCGACCAGAGCCAATCCAGTTGGCATTCCCCCAGGCTGTTCTCGCCTCCTGGAAACTGAACCGGGCTTTCGAAGGAAGCGTGACCACGCGGCGGACAATCGCCTCTTCAAGCCAGCAAAGAAACATCTGACAGGCCTGTCGGGATGCCACAAACTTGCGACGCCCCATAAAGTACGCCCAGGACTCGTTAGCACTTGCGCGTGCGGTCGAGTAGCTCATCTGCGAATAGTTTCGCGAAAGCTGCTCATACGACACACCAAGCCCAGCGGCAATATAACGCAGCAGGGACTGTTCAAAAGTCGAGTAGCCGTTATCGGTATCCTGCGCCGACTGAAGGTTGAGAGAATCACCCGGCAACAGGTGTGGAACCCTTGCCCCACCCAGGCGAACAGGCGCAGCTGAGTAATAGGACGCCATTTCACCGAGCCAGCCCGTAAGTTTGCTCTGCTGCTCTTTATTATCCGCGCCGAGAATAAAGTCCATCGCCGATTGGGTATCCAGTTCACTCTCGATGGTAGCGGCATACATAGCCTTCACTATCGCGCTCTGGAGCTGGGTATTTTGCAGGGTATCGAGCATTTTCATCTGCTCCATCACGCTGTAAAACGCATTGGCCCCACGGGTCTGTCCATCCTCCATCGGTTCGAATACATGGATAAATGAAGGTCGACCGCCGGGTAGTTCGCGAGGAATGTAGGTCCAGTTCTGCGCCATCCAGCCGGGATAACCATCGTCGCTGACGTAATATCCCAGCGCAGCACCGCTATCATTTATTTTCACACCGGCGCGACAGTTCCGGGTATCACCGATATTATTCGGATTGCTGACGCGCTTCGGACTGACCATTTTGAACTGAGTACGGAAAAGACGCGTTGAATCGCTGTCCCAGGTCGCCTGCGTGCATAATTCACCGTTAAACGCGTGCATGGCCACACCTTCTCGGATCATCATCGTAAACGTTCGCTTACGCTCGGCATCAATCCCGCAAAAGTCGTCCTCGGCATACTCATTCCATGCAGCTTCCACATCCCGCGAGAATGCCCGTGAATCCTCCTCATTTATTCCCAGATAACGCCAGCTTGGTCGATAACTGAGTCTGAAAAATGACCCGACGATGTGGTCCTGGTGGAGCTGCACGGCGTTTGCCGCGTAGCCATTATTTCGCACCAGATCGTCAGCGCGGGCATTTCCGCGAGAATAGTTGGGTAGGAGTGCGGCATCTGCACTTTCACTCGGCGGATTCCAGCCTCGCAGCTGCCCACCAAACCCGCCTCCACCGCCATGATATCCTGCGTATTCCCGAAGGGATGTTTTCCCGTCAGGTCCCACCAAAGATGGTATTTTCATACGTAAAACCCTGCTGGCCCCCGGCGTCGTGATGTGGTGCCAACCTGAGATTCAAGGTCAGCAATATATTTTTTGAGATCGCTGACTGAAGTGGCTGTAAATTCCACTCTTCGACCGTCTTTCTGTACCGTCGCCACGCGCTTTCCCATCATCAGGTCATGTAACGCAGCGCGCGCGGCATCCAGTTCAGTCTGTGTTGCCATTATTCATCTCCAGATAATGCCCGCGCGTAATCCGCCAGGGTCTTGTTATTGTTACGGCTGCCTTCTTCCTCCAGCAGGCTGGCCAGAAGTGAATCAAGATTTAGCTGCCAGCGGGATATGCTTATACGCAGCGCCGCCAGTGCATAAACAAAGCAATCGAGCGCCTCATTTCGTCGTTTTTTGCTGTCCCAGACGATCTTTTTCTTTCCGTCTACCCATTTTTCCACCTGCTCTTCAGCTGTTAGTTGTTGGGCCTCTGTTAGATCGTAGATTTCTGGGTTATTCGGGAAATGAACCGCTCCCGCCAGCGGCTCGTCTCTTTGCGCCACCAGCGTGAAACGGTTATAAATCTGCTCTTTTGCGGTGTCTGTTCCTACCTCTGTGAGGTAAACACCATTCTTGTTACGCTTGCGTGGCATGTTCGCCACTGGCTTTCCATAAACCGACGCCCCCTTTATAGGGATCACACGAAACAGACCGTGTTTTTTTGAGCGGTTGTAGACGATGGTGGGATCAATGCCGCCAATATCCCAGCAAGTGCGGGATATAACCATTTCGAGACCGTTCTGGCGCTTATACGTCCTGTTGATCGCTTCATCAACTCGAGCGAGAGTCGACTCATCATCATGACGACCCATAATGATAATTTTGTCGATAAGCCAGCTTTCCTCTCCCGGCCCCCATCCCCAAACACGCATTTCGTAACGGTCAAGCTGGGAGTCAATACCCGCTGTCAGATATGCCACTCGCTCCGGCACAGACGCTTCAAAGTGCTCTTTTCGTTCCGCTAAAACTTCAGCATCGGGTCGTTCACCTATTTTCGGTTCCCACGTTTCTCCCAGGGTCGTGTTAACGAAAGTTTTTCGCTTACCCGTATCACCTTTTGTTTTTATCCAGTCCTTGACGATCTGCACCCAGGTTGTGAACGGGCTATATGCGGTCCAGATGTGGAATGTAACGCTGTCAGGAGGTTCAATTTCGGTACCGGATGAAGAAAACCAGTTAAGGCCGTCTCGTGTCCAGATACCTGTTTCATCACAAATATACCTGGCCTCCAGAAATTCCAGCTCCTGTTGTTTAATCACACAGGCATTGTGTTCACAGAGGTAGTAAACGCTGGCAGGTTCTCCCGGAGACCATTTGAAGCCAAATGGTGTCTCTTTATCACCGAATTTCAGATACTGCTCTTCCCCACAGTGTGGGCATGGAACATGGAACCGAAGAAAATGTTCAGACTCCTTAGCAGCTCTTTCTATCTGGCACGTACCTTTGACTTTCGGTGTAGATCCGCGAATGGATTTCGGCCATACAGAACCCTCAATACGCTTATCACCCAGAAAGGTGGGAGAACCTTCTTTCTCGATGTCATCATCGAAAGCGGCGAGCTCGTCGTAGCCAGCCACATCAACTGATTTTTCACGGTAGTTTTTTGCAGCCTTACCGCCCAGGCACCAGAAACCACGACCATTCGAGAAACGCTTCATGCTCAGCGTATTGTCCCGGTGTTTTTTACCGTACCAGGGAGCAAGCGCCAGCAACGTCGGAATATCACGAATGGTCGGTTCTACATGAGACTTCATGAAGTTTTCAGCATCACCGTCGGTTGGTAACCATATTAGGGAGTTACGCTGTTTATGTTGGATGAAATATGCGTAAACGCCGAGCAACATTTTTGAGTAGCCGACACGAGCCGATTTAACGACATTCACCTCGCGAATATAGTCATTACCCATCGCATTCATAATTGCACGCTGAAATGGCAGTGTTTCCCAGCGCCCTTCCTGGTAGGCAGACTCTTTCGGGAGATAATAATTCTCATCTGCCCATTCAACTGCTGTTTGCGGTTGCGGCCGGTACAGCGAACGTAACCCCGCCCGCGCAGAGTGCTGCAGCCCCTTAACCTGACTGTTCGATATATTCACTCAGCAACCCCGGTATCATTTCATCCAGCGCAGCTGCCTTGTTCATGGCCTTAATGATGTCCTTCTTGAGGAAATCAATATGTCGGTTCTCCAGCTCCGGGAAGCGCCGCTGAACCGACAGAGGTATTCCATCGAGAATGCTGGCGATTTCTCCGGCTACCCGCGACAGCACGAACGTGCAGAATGCGGTCTCCACCACTTCAGCGGACTCTTTTGCATTTTTTAATTCCTGAGCGTCAGCCTGAGCTCGCGTAAGTCGGTGTCGCTCATATTCAATCGTGCCAGGTTGAAGATCGGACTCAGAAGCGATACGGAGATCTTCAACTTCCTTCCGCAACTTTTCATTTTCTATAGCTGCATCGCGCGCACTGTACCATTCGATTGCAGCAGCAGATTCAAAGAGAACCTCATTACCTTTGCCACCACCGCGGACAACCGGCATACCTTGCTCCTGCCAGTTCTGAATCGTTCGGACGCTTACCCCGAAAATTTCGGATAAGCGTTTTTTGTTAACCTCCATGGCTTACTCCTGGCAAAAAACAGAGAAAGGAAACAATCAACGGTAAACTTCCGTTTTCCTTGCTCAGCATTTCCTTTCTGGAGAGAGGACGTTTTTAACAAAAACAATGAGTAAACAAGAAGAAGAACGGAAATGGCATAAACCAGAAAATTTTCATAAATAGCGAGAATCTGCGCGGACGCCGCCCCGTAACAAGGCGGATCGCCGGAAAGGACCCGCAAATGATAATGATTATCATTTGCTGGAATGCGACTTGATTCGCACCCATTTGGACGTCTAAACGTCCATTCATCGCGACAGCGCTGACCATATCGTGCCACCTGGCCGAAGACTCTTCTTCAGTTCCTCGGACACAACATCTGAGATCGCTTTTACCATTTCAGGGGATAGCTTCACGCCGGTCTTAATTTCGGGACAGATGCCAACATTGATGGCATAGCCTTTTCGTGGGTCGTTCTCTATCCGGCCAAACTGAATATTTACAGAGCCACCAATATAACCACCAGCAGGAACACCAAAGCGCGTATTCACCAGGTGCTTAATGGCGAACTCCTGCCCTTCAGCGGTCAGGAAGGTGTAATAATTTTCCTTTTGATACTCCGTCGCGGTATGGCGTGTTTCAGCGAATCCCAGCTCTAGAAGCTCAGCAGCACCAGATTTGGCTGGCAGATCACCAGACTGAAGCGCGCCACGGAAAAACAGCGCATAAAGCACTTCATTAGCAGCGCCAGATAGCGTAATGATTTTGTTACTCATGGAATATTTCCTTTTAGGCGTGAGCCTGTCGCACGGCAATGCCGCCCGAGAGGTAAACGCAACCTAACGGCATCACCCAGGCTCACTACTGAAAGACTCTCTTTGATGTGCGCGTGCGATGCGCGTAGAAGACTGATTTATCAACCTGTCTTTATATCAGGATTCATTACCTGACTATTTGTGGGTAAAGTTCGTAGTGCGCTGATCGTGCAAAATGATTTTAGTTGGGAACAGTTCGCAACTCTGTCCCATAAAAATCAGCATATTCCCATCTATCCCATATCCAGCGCATTGACCATCGGGATACTGAAGGGAGATTCCATCATCTCTTAGAAAGATCACCATCTCTTTTGTTTCAATTTGCATATAGCTACCTGGAGGATTTATGAATGCAAGGATTTTCATGGACTATTACCATGAGATTGATTTTCCATCTTTATTCGCGAGAGCAGTGGAAAGCGATGACGATGTGGGTACTACATTGCGCATTCACCTACTTTGTGAGCGCATGGTCGAAGCATGGATATGCGCATGCTGTGACTGCCAAGATCTCTTTGGAAGAGATAAAAACAAACTTTTAATCGAATGTAATACTAAAATATCCATGGCGGGAAACCTGGGAATCCCCCCGGAACTTATGAAATCACTTAAAACCATCAACTCAATGCGTAATGACCTTGCACACAATCCATCAATACAAAGCATTGCTGATTCAAGGATCCAGAGCCTGAAGGATACTCTGACTGAATACTTTAAACAGCATCCAACGGAACCCAGCATGGAAGAATCAAAACTGGGTATTTTTAACGCCGAGAATCAATTAACCGAAGAAGTTTCCTTAGATAGTGACAGTTCAAAAAACAGACTTAAGTTAATCTTGCTGTTCAGCAAGTTAATGCAGGCGTTAATGCAATTAGTTGCAGCTAATCATAATGGGCGCTGGGATAACCAATTTAGCCAATTCGTTTACCATGTGACCATGAACGCAACAAAGAGATAAATCCAAGCCCGTTTTGTACGGACTGTTGCATTATCACAGGCACTCAGTGAATGCCTGCTGTAATGCCGCTAGTCGTCGAGTTGCAACACACCGTGATCCAGTGATTCTGAATAGGCGATAAGTCCGGTATAACCGGGGATAATCTCACCATTATCAGCTTCAAATTCAGGAATTGTGCCGGTGGTGATGGTGTATTGAGGCTGGCCATCTTCCTTCGCGAAGGCTGCCAGGTCTTCAATCTGCTTAGCTGTAAGAACTACTGTCATGCTCATTCCTCAGTTGTTAAAAAGCCCCGCGAGTGCGAGGCGATTTGATTGAATTCTCGGCTCTTATCTCAGCGCAGCCCCTTACTGCGTGCCGGTTGCTCGGTGATGAGCATCAGCGATGAGACATTAAAGCCGACCGAAGGCCAGCGGCGTTCCTCATGTTGCCGACAGAGCCATATCGACAAGAGGACGAAAACTAGCAGCATGAATCGCCTATTGGTTATTCGACAGTCGCACTGATTCGTAAATCCGCTCACACGTCATTCCTGCCCGGTAGCTTTCGTCAGATCGTCCAGCATAATATCGAGCTGCTTCTGCAAGGCTTCCGAGCATGTCGGCAAGCATTGCTGCGTTGGCTCCGGCTGTTTTGCTTCTGACGGAAGTGGCGAGATCTGCGGTGTGCTTTGCGGCGTCCATGTGGGTAGCGAGTTTTGTTGCTTCGGCGCGCAGCTGCTTAACAGTGGTAGCCAGGCCAGCAGAAGTAACGGCAGCGCTCGCTGCTTGAGCTTGAGCATCTTTAACGGCCTCATCCCGGGCGATTGTTCGCCCTTGTTCAATCATACGAGCTGCGGTCTGTGCATTCGCTTCCTGTGAAGATTCCGCGCTATCCCGGTCAGCCCACTTTATTTTCCAGCTGCGGTTCGTCCACTCACTGCCAGCGAGAAACGAACTTACCAACGCAACAATCACAATGATGCAGATGCCACCCGGCTTCACTGGTCTATCCCCCAGCACGTCAGTGCGCTTTCCTGGTCCCGTCTCTCAACCTGACCATAGCAGCCATTCTTCTGGCCTTTGGTTAGACGGCAATCACGGCCACCGTCTTTAATCCACCAGCGGATTGCCTCGCATGCACCGATGCGGTCACCTGCGTTGATGCGCTTATAGAAGGTCGATGGGAAGCATTTACCGGGGCCGATGTTATACGGGCAGAAGGATGCGATACCCACCTTCTGTGGCTCTGTCAGAGGCACTTTGATATTGCGATCAACCCAGGCTAATGCCTTATCGCGTTCAATAGCGTTAACCTTCCGGCATTGTTCCTCAGTGGCCGTCATGCCCTTAACAACACGCCTGCCATCGATAACGGTCACGCCGTGACATAAAGACCAGACCCCACCCGGATCAACAACGGCCAACAGCGCATTGCCTTCTTTCTCGCTGATGAATTGGTCGAAAATGAGTGGAGCAGATGCCCCTGACGCGATTAGCGCCAGCACTGCTGCGCTGAGCTTTGCTTTGTTCGACATCATTCACCCCGCGCAGCTTTGCGGCGATCCGCTTTGATTTGGAAGTACAGACTCGTTAACCACGTCAGCAAACCAAACATGAGGCTACCGAGCACACCAATGGCCGCCCATTGAGATGGGGAGACTTTATCTAGGAGCTGGAGCAACCAGTATCCGGCCCCCCCTCCCGATGCGCCGTATGCAATACCCGTCGTGATTTTTTCCATTCGATACATGCTCTCACCTCGCTACGTTGCGGGTGTCCAGTTGAGGTAATAAAAAGGGCCGCGATAGCGACCCAAGCTTTTATTCCCATGCCAGCTGCCTTACCTCACTTACCGTCTGGTTGAAACGTTCCTCTTCCAGTTCTACGCCGATAGCCTGGCGGCCCAGTTCAATGGCTGCTTTAACAGTTGATCCCGAGCCCATAAAGAAATCAGCTACCACATCGCCGGGCCTGCTGCTGGCGTTGATGATTTGCCGCAACATATCAGCGGGCTTTTCGCACGGGTGTTTGCCTGGATAGAACTGGACGGGTTTATGTGTCCAGACGTCTGTATAGGGCACGGCTACTGTCACAGAGAAATGCCGCCGAAGAGATTTGTACTCTTCCAGCAGATCAAGGTATTTCCGGTTCAACGAATGCCATGTGGCCACCAGCTGGTGATGCGGTGCTTTGAGTTCAGAGGCGCGGTGCTTCTCAATGGCGATCTGAGTGAACAATTCCTGCAGCTTTTCGTAATCCTGCTCGTTTGGTAGTTGCCACTGACTGGTACCGAACCAGTGAGACGCCATATTTTTCTTTCCGGTAGCGTCAGCTATTTGCCTGGACGTGACCCCCAGTTCGGCTCGTGCATCACGAAAGTAGGTGATTAACGGAGCCATGACGTGCTGTTTGACCTCGTTGCTTTTCTCAGCAAATCCGTCGCTTTTCGGCTTATATGGCCCCTGATAATGCTCAGCGAAAAGGATGCGTTCCGTCGCGGGGAAGTAAGAGCGCAGGCTTTCTTTATTACAACCGTTCCAACGCCCTGATGGCTTCGCCCAGATAATGTGGTTCATGACGTTGAAGCGTTCACGCATCATGATCTCAATATCGGATGCAAGTCGGTGACCTGAAAACAAATACAGGCTGCCGGCAGGCTTAAGCACTCGCCAGAACTGGGCAAGACACATATCAAGCCAGCGAAGATAGTCGGCGTCACCGTTCCACTGATTATCCCAGCCGTTCGGCTTCACCTTAAAATAAGGCGGATCCGTAACAATAAGGTCGATGGTGTTATCTGGGAGGGTTGCGAGGTATTGCAGGCAGTCAGCGTTGATAAGCTCAACACTGTTTATATTTACAGTATTTTTCATAGATCCGTAAGCGTAACTCTGATAGGCTCACTATGCTTTTGCGCTAAAGCAGTGGGCCTTGGTTAGCTTGTGACCTGAAAGCATGAGCTAATGGCTGGTTGGGTGCTACAACACCCACCAGCCGCCCATTTTCACAGCAGGAAACCGCCATTACTGGCAGCGTCTGAATTTATTCCCGTACCCGCCGTTATCCTTCGCCAGACCCGCCAGAACTAACTGAGTCAGTATTAACTGGCACCGGGCTTCGCTTACTCCGGTAGTTCTCGTCATCATGCATGGCGTTACCCACTTGTCAGCAGGTAAGAAATGAAGGACTGCGGCGGCGGTTTCTGTAATATCTTGCTGTTTTAGCATGTCTTTTTCCCTTCTGGTTAACATGACATACCAATAACTCTTGTCTAAAAATCCAGCAAGATAAAAAGTCAGTATTCACGACCACCAGCGTGTTTACTGTACTGCACCAAGTTTACAGGTACAAAAAACCCGCTCAGTGGCGGGTTCCTAAATCTTATCAACGGTAGACATACAAAACCCATCGTTGGAAAAATCTTATCCATATTTTTTGAAAAATGCAAGCATCATGTCGTCATCTTCGGCGAAAACCATTTATCTTGTCACCTTTCTCAATTGTATCTCTGCATATGCTTCTTCCTGCCAGCACTTTGTAACCAGTTTATCAATGACATCTGCATATCCTTTGTACCACTGATAATCCGTCAGGTCTGGTACCAGCTTCTGGACATGATGCCGCGCCAGTGTGGTTGGTAAACGGCTAAACCGGTTTCCATTGCAACGCCCACAAATCTTATAAACAGGCGTGCCATGAAGCCGGGTCCTTTTTTCATCCAGGACAATACCTTTACCCTTACACCCTCTGCACGCTGTGCTGACTTCTCCCTTACCATGACAATGCTGACATAGTTCCTTCACCCACTCTTCCTTGATAACAGATTCCCCGCTTCTGGAGTGTTTTACCACTTCGCGCAATACATTATGAAATCCAGTACCAGCACAATGCTCACAGCGAGCCTTACTTGCCGCAGACCTGGAATAATCAGCAAAGGCAAAATTCACAAGGTAAGGGATGATCTGTAACCGGGTTTCTTCACTCAATTTATTCAATGTCGGGTTATCCAGTGCCATCGCGTAATTGAGCAGACCTTCAATCGCAAACTGAGGATCCTGAACACCAACTTTTGCCAGGAATAAGGCAAAACCCAGTGGTGCTTTCGACTGCACCATCCCCTGCGCAGCCATCACATCCGTAATCGTTAAACCACCAGAGCCTGTCGCCGGTGCGTCATCGCTCAATTTTGGAGATTTTGGGGAGTAATATTTTGGTAAGGCTTCAAGGTTCATGCTCATTCTCCACTTACGCCAGTACGCCTATTGCCAGCGCACGATCGATAAAACGAAATATCAGCTCCAGCTGGGAGCCATACTTCTCTTCAAATGCCACGGTATCCGCATGCAGCTCGTCGTGATGCTTTCTGCACAAAGGCAACACAAAGAGGTCATGCGCTTTTGTACCCATTCCCCCCTGACCGTGGCCTATCAGGTGGTGGGGATCATCAGCGGGCTTTCCACAACATGCACACGGCTGTGTCTTAACCCAGCGCGTGTACTTTTCATTAACCCAGCGGCGACGTTTTGGGCGTAACATAAAAGACCCCGGCGACTCCGGATCCACTTTCAGCGCCAGCACCTTTTTTGCCTTATCCTGGATGATGCTGGTGGCAGGAACCGAAGGCACAAGGTCACTTTCCCGGGTGACAGACGGCACAACAGGCTTTGGTAATCTCAGTGCCTTACGGGCTGCACTTTCCGGTAAGGCATCCGCCAGGTCATTACGAATCAGCCACCAGCACAGTTCCGGCATTGTCACAACGTGACTATCATCAAAACCGAGATCCCGACGCACAACAGACAACACCCAGCGGGCACAGTTATCCGTTGCCATTGATTCCAGCCGTTCCGTGAACTGATCGCGCAGCTGGTTATCACAGTGCCAGCACAGACGGATTGCGCCCGGAGCGTGTCGCATTGTGGTCATGTTCTCGCTGTGCCAGTCGGAATGAGGCCACTGGCAGCCTTTTTCACGAAGTAACCAGCTTTCAAGACATTCCACGCCACCAGCACGACGGATCACTGCCTCATTGCGGAACACGGCCCGAACAGCAGGATCATCCGCCAGCGGTTGTGATGCCGCCGGAACGGCACCACTGGCAAAAGATGAATAACGTTCCGGCTCAGGCTCCAGCAGGACACGCCCCTGCATAAACAGGGGCATCAGCTCTGAACCTGGCCTGAACAATACGATCCCCATACGCGGGGCAATTTCAGGGGTCAGTAATGCTCTCACGGTCACCTCAATGAACGGTATCGAGCAGCTTTAACAGCTCAGGGAATCGGGATTCGAAGAAATGCGGCTGCGTCTCGCGCGGATTTGCGGGACTGGTGATGTTCTTGCCGAACATGCAACCTTTCGCTGTCAGCGACCAGAATTTTTTGATGTTGTTAATCGCGGTACGGCTGTATCGTTCGCGCTGCTCGACGATCCCCAGTTTCACCATCTGGTGATATGCCTGATTAGCCGTCAGGCGTATACCATACTGTTTCAGCAGTGCACTCAGTGACAGTGTCGGGCGACTTGAGCCATCGTGTGCATCAGCAGGAGCATCAATGGCATAGCGCGGTGCCAGATTCGGTAAGCCAACAGCCTCCTGGAGTTTCTGACAGGCACCAAGCACTGAAGAGTTAGACAGGTTTAACTCCCGGCGCATAAAGTCCAGCAGGATCACGCCAGCCTGCATCTTGTCAGCAGCCTGCCCGGATAATTTTTCCGGTGCGCTGGTTACCATATCGAAAGTACGGATCACCTTCAGATGGAATGACGGGCTGATCCACATTGCATAGGCATACACCAGTTCCTTGCAGACATACGTTCCCCGTTCATTTCCCCCATGAATCACACTCACCGGGTCAACACCCAAATTCTGGGTATTGGTCAATTCATGAACAAGCTCAACAGTTTGTTGGCTGGAAAGAAACTTTCCTGGCTCCTTGGTTCTGGCATTTGCACCAGATGCTACTGCTGCGCGATGCAGATCGTTCAGGCTGTAACGCCCATAAGCATCACGACGAACTTCAATACCATCAATAACCATCAGATTATTCATACTTCGTTTCTCCTCTTAATCAGGCGGCTGCACCCGCCGTTTTCTCGTACTTACTGATAGTGATCTCGACCTTCCCTTCCGGGATAACCGGCCCCCACTCCACCAGCATTCTTTTCACCTGGCTGTCGTCCACCCACACACCCGCGTGGGTCAGGGCGTCAAACAGCGCCTTGTTATAGTTGTCCAGATCGCGAAGCCGGTTATCCGGAGGAAACAACACGATCTCCACTGAAGCTGGTGCCGACGTTGGTTTCGGCAGACGACGTAACTGCTCAATGATGGCTGCACACGCTGCGCTCTGGAATTTTCGCCCCGCCGCGCTTATCAGGCTCTTACCTGCAAGCGCCCCTTTGTTGGGGTGTCGCCAGTACGTGTTCACGCTGGGCGGAAAAGGCAGTATTAGCTTCATACTTTCAGGCCCCTCTCATGTAACCAGTGGGCTGCACGCAGCCTGGCGTTTGCCTCACCGGCAAGCAGTGCGCGGATAATCCCGACCGCCTCGCTGTCGTCGTCCTTCACCGCGGTATGAAGCGTGATGCCCCGGGCCACGCCACGCTTTATCGTGATGACGCCTTTTTTCTCCAGTGCGCGAAGATGCTCCACCGCTGCATTCACTGAACGGTATCCCAGCATGGTTGCCACCTCCTGATTGGTTGGCGGGAAGCCACGTTCTTTCTGATAAGAAATCAGCATATCCAGCACCTGCTGCTGGCATTGAGTTAACGTAGTCATTAAGCCCCCACGTAATTCCCTGACAGATACCACTCTTCACCCGATGCAGCGCGCTTGCTGCTTTTCCGTAAACACCGTTCACGACGCGCCAGAAAATTGTTTCGTTCTGGCTGGGAGTGGCTTTCACGGAATGCCTCCATCCACACCGTTGCAGCACGACGGTATAAGCCCCTCGACTCCAGTTCTTCAGCCTGGCGGGTCAGGCACAAAATCACCCGGGGGGCGTTAGTGCCGACATAGAACTTGCGCACAGGTCTGGTTTCACAAACTGGTTGTGGTTCCGGCTCCTGCGCTCTCTCAGTCAGGCGCGAGAAATGTCTGCGTGTATCTCCTTCACAACGGTGAGCCACACGCCCACTCTGACGTAACTTGCTTGCTGACTGCAGAACGCGCTGCCGTGAGTAACCTGCAAAAGCATCCGCAATGTCTCCGGAAGTACACCCCGGATGGGCTTCAATGAATTTCTGAACTTCATTCAAAAGACTCATGATCACCCCCTGAATCCTGCCGGGATCTGGCTGTAGTCCACGTTGTCGTAACTGGATTTGAAGTACGGATCTTCACGTTTTTCTGTGTATGTGCTGACGGACGGCGATAAGCGCAGGGAAAGCTCATCCCATTTTTCCCGCAGCTTCGACGGGCTGAGCACGTTACGGCACCAGAACGGATCGCGGCTGACGCGGCTGTACATCTCGCAGATTTGTTTGTGAGTACGACCATCCTGCACACACATCAGGCGAATTTCGTTTGCCCAGGCTGTCCAGTTCGGTTCTTTGGGACGAACCACCTCGCCGTCACATTCGGCAGCCTGCTCGTACAGGGCGATGATTTTTTTCCAGAGCCACTGTGCGCAGGTCAAATCATCCTGCGTCCCCCACTGGCGTTTTTTAGGGCTGAATACAACCGCATCAGGATGGCGAGTTAAAAAATCCTGTTCAGCCGTCTGCGTGTCCGGTTGCGAAGCGTCCGGACGAGAAGGTTTTTTATCTGACGGATCATGTTTTGATTTTACTGACGGATCCCCGCCAGATTCTGACGGGTGAAAACCCGCTTTTTTGCCAGATTTCGACGCATCAAATTTTGACGGGTCAGATTTTGATGCGTCAGATTTTGACGGGTCAGAATCTGACAGTTGAGAAAATGCCGCTGCCTGAAGCTTCGCAACGTTAAGCTGATAAACATTCGACGCATTGCGGTTACCCTGGCGACGCGCCTTACGCGTTAACCAGCCTTCTGCTTCCAGCCGTGCGATAGCCGTTCTGACGGTACTCATCCCCGCGCCAATCTGGCGGGCAATGGTTTCAATTGATGGCCAGCACACACCTTCGTCATTACTGAAATCAGCCAGGCGGGCCATAATTGCCACGCTGGATAATTTCATGCCTGACGCTGCGCAACCATCCCATACATAGCCGGTTAATTTAGTGCTCATGACCGACCTCTATTTCCCTGAATTTACGACGAAACTGTTCGAGCGGACTGAAGCACTCATACTCATAGCCTTCGCGGAGGTAGATAACCCGTTGTGTTTCCGGTTCCCAACGAATGACTCTGACGGGCACTCCGTAGTGATCTTTGAACCAGCGGTTAACTTGTCGCAAAGGACTGTCTCCTTCTGCCGGTTGAAATCACCCACAGCCCACTCTGCAAAGCTGTGGGTTACAATTACCCTGTCACCTGGTACATTTACTGCATAGCAATACTCCACCTTCGCTTTTCCACCCGGTACAGGAAGCGCAATCAGTTGCGAGCGACGGTAGTGTGTTGTTAAACTGTTCATGCGTTAGTTTCTCCACAGTCACGACACGCCACGGCGCCCGGAGCTGCACACTCGCGGGCGTCACTACTTTCTGAAACGCAAAAGATTTTGTAGACCAGTGCTGCATGCTCCTGCAGCTTCGAAATTGAGAGGTACAGCTCATCGTTAATTGCTGTCTTCTCATGCGGTTCCACTACACCGTCTTCAATTGCTGAACGAATCTGTTTTGAATAACTGCCGATCTGTTCAATGACCTCCAGCAGGCGTTGGTTGATATCGGCGTTGTCCACATCCTCGATGTCAGGAAGAGACACAAATACGCCATTTGCAGACTGCGCCACAGCATCAGCAATGAAGTGAGTGCCACCAGCACGCTGTAAAACCATTGCCCATCCCAGCGGGAAAATCTGATCGCCATCTGCACGAAGGCGGTTGAATAAAGCGTTTTCTGTTACATCGAGCCAATCAGCCGCTTCAGCGTAACCACCCGGCAACGCCGCGATAGTTTTTCTGACAGCTTTCACGTACCACTCAGGCTGTTTTTCTATTTTCCAGTGATGCTTACCCACGGTTCACCTCCTGTTCCTGTGGTTTAAACCCATTCTGGTTTTGGCTAGATTGAAAACGTGCCGGATAAAGAATCTGCATTTCGCTGATTTCACCCTTAAAAAAATTGGCTAAACGTTCTGCAAGCTCGATAGATGGAATCTGCTCCAGCCTCTCAATACGACTCAACGTCGCTGGATTGACTTGAACACCCGCAGCAACATGCTGCAAAGTGAAACCATGCGCCTTACGCACATTTCGTAATGGTGATTGCATATATCCTCCAAATATTGCGCGTTATGCATGTTATTTCACGCAAGTATTTTGCGCAAGTTGATTTGCTTATCACGCAATAAAGAAATGTAATAAACGCATGAACATAGGAAAACGAGTCAGACAACTTCGCCAAGCGAAGAACATGAAAATCGCCGATCTCGCTGAAGCAATAGGAGTAGATGCGGCGAACATCTCGCGCTTAGAAACGGGTAAGCAGAAACAATTTACCGAACAAACACTGAGTAATATTGCCAAGAGCTTAGGTGTTGATATTGCTGATCTCTTTACCTCTGCCCTCAAAAGTAATACTGTATATAAAAACAGTAATGATGAGGATGTTGCGCAGGTGAAGGATGTGTTCCGTATTGAAATGTTGGATATCAGTGCCAGTGCGGGAAATGGCCTTATCCAGGGCGGTGATGTCATTGATGTGATTCATGCCATCGAATACAGAACTGATAATGCTGTATCAATGTTCGGCGGACGACCAGCCAATCACATCAAAGTTATCAACGTTCGTGGGGACAGTATGTGTCCAACCATTGAGCCAGGAGATCTCATCTTCGTTGATGTCAGCATCAATCAGTTTGATGGTGATGGTATATATGTCTTTGGTTTTGATGACAAAATATACGTTAAAAGACTTCAAATGATTCCTGACAAACTGCTGGTGATTTCTGATAACCAGATTTACCGTGAATGGGGAATTACTAGCGAAAACGAACACCGATTCATGGTCTTTGGAAAGGTCTTAATCAGTCAGTCGCAAACCCTTAAGAGACATAATTAACTTCAATATCCCATCCATCGGCCACCGAAAGGTGGCTTTTTATCACCCATAATTTTGCACATCTCGCAAAATATTACTTGCGTATATCGCATTTTAATTTTATCTTTTGTTCCAGACCAACTACAGGATTACAACAAAATCTAGTTGCAACACGGTGCATGGTGCATGTGTCGTAAGCGGTCAGTAATTGTCAAAAACGAACAGTCAGGACGACCACGAAGTAGCCGCCGGTGGCGTATGAATGACCGGATGATTCGCTGACAGAAAACTTAGGTTGGGGGTAGAGGTTTACATGAATCATTTATTCACATGCTCATTTTGCGGAGCAACCGAACTGGGAGCGATAAAGATCGTCGCAAAAGGTGGTAAGGACGAACCTGCCATCTGTTCGGAATGCGTAGTCACATGTGTAGAAAAAATGATCCTGACTAAAAAATCAGAGGCTGAAAAACCAACCTCTGATAACGAAATAATATCAGTCGATAAAAAACTATTTAAAGAGCTTCTTCAGCTTGTCCTCAACCATCCTGATTTCGGAAGTAAGCTGGCTGCTGTTGACATTGATAGTAGCTCCACATCGACAAGTGAAACTTTTGTTCGACTTGAGCCAAGCGATTTTCTTCTTCGTCTTAGTGCCGCACTTAGGGCATGCGGGTAACGTAATTTCCTGGTTATCAAAAGCGCCCATAAACATCCCTCTTGGTTGTGTGAGAACACCAAGATACCACCGCGCCTGATGTGGTTAAAAGCAGGCTAAAGCAATAACAAGTAACTCCCTGTTCTGGCGGCCCGGTGTTTTCCCGTGTATTTCCGGTAACCGCCAGCCTTTTTCAGGGCACAACAGAAAAGGGCATCACCGGGCGACGGGCTCATAACCCAATCCACCCGGGCAAAAAGAAAGCGGTCTCTGCAAGCCGCCGACCAATGCAGGTGCCCTTCTCTGTTGTGTATGGAGAAACTAACTTTTTAGCGCCGGTGCAGAGGCGTTGAGGAACCGAGAATGAACAATCCGTTTTTCAAAAATATGGGGTATTCGGGATAAGTAGTTGTTGAAGACCTTTTGCACAGATCTGCAATTCATTTTTATAGACGGTGAAAGTTGTTGTTGACCTCCTGATCGGATTCCTATAGTGTTTGTCTCACGAGGCGTCGAAACCTCTTCTCAGTGCGGTCAGAACCAACCCCGACAGTGTTGGCTTTTTTATGTCTGTCATTCAGTGAACGCATAGCGCGGTCACATCCCGATCAATGTCGGGAGGGCGACTAATACAACACCCTTACGGGGAATAAGTCCGCGGTCTCACTGAGCCGTTTCGAACCTCCCGGCACCACTCCGATAGTGGTAATTCGAAAAAATCAGTGAGGTCATTATGACTACCCAAATCATCATCTCCGATATCTCTATCCATCAGGATTCAAAAGGTCGTTATTCAATCAACGATCTGCATAAAGCTGCTGGCGCTGAACATCGCCACCTGCCTAACTACTGGCTTGAACTACAGCAGACCAAAGAGTTAATCGAAGAGATTCTAAATACCGGAATCCCGGTAATTAACCCTCCGGTAGCCAGCAGAAAGGGCCGTTACGGTGGCACCTACGTATGCAAAGAGTTGGTTTACTCCTACGCCATGTGGATCAGCGCCGCTTTTGCACTCAAGGTGATCCGGGCATATGACGCGCTGGTATCTGGCAATGTGGAAGTGAAGCCAAAGGTTCGCCAGTGTACGGCAACCCAACTCACCCCGCTGCGCCAAACAGCAGAACGGTTAATCACAACTGGCCTCGGCAAAATCTATCCCGACATCTGGAAGCTGGTTCATCAGCGCTTCGATGTTGAGCATATCCACCAGTTGCAGCCTGAGCAGGTCGGTGAAGCCATCGAGTACCTGAACGTGCTGGAAGGTGAGTACCTGGGGCGCGAGACACTTCCGGCAACCCCATCAGTGCATTTCACCAACGAGGAGCTTTGCGCTCTCTGCTGGGTATGGAATGCCGCCGAATACATGCGGGAGAAGATAGAGCTGGCCTATCCCGCAATGAAAACTCTCAAGTCTGAATACGCACCGAGCTTCTACTCAATGGCATTTGAGTATCAGCGAACACTGGAAGCCGGTAGAAAGGTTCTCGAACGGGAAACAAAACACATCGTTCCTCATCCTCACAGCGTGTCAGATGAAAACTGGCGGCGAGTCCTGCCTCGTCTGCGCCAAAATAGCTTACCTCGCGGATAATAAGGGACAAAACGATGAGCGAGATTGCACCAACGAGCCTGTTACACCCTCTGAAAGCTACCGTTCTGGATTTTCAGGAGGATGAGCACGACTATCAGTTCAAGGTTGAATACCCGGAGCCGACCTGCTGCCATGCCTGCGGTGCAGTGTCTGACATCATCCGCTTTAACAAAAAGCTGGTGAAGTACCGGGATGTTCCCATGCACGGGAAGCGCGTCACGCTCTGGGTCGTAACACGCCGTTATCAGTGCAAATCATGCAAAGGCACATTCACCCCGGCCATCCCCGAGATGGCCGAAGCCCACCGCATGACAAAGCGCTGCTATCAGTACATCATTAAACGTGCGCTGACCGGCACTAACGCCAGCGTCGCGCAAGATGTTGGCTTTGATGAGTCCGTCACCCGTGGGGTCATCAAGTCCTACTGCGAGCAAAAGGCGAAGACCTATAAGCCTGTGCTGCCGCGAGTGCTGGGCATTGATGAGCTGTACCTGAACAAAACCTTCCGCTGTGTCCTGACCAACATCGAGCAGGGAACCATTATTGACATACTGGAATCCCGGCAAAGTAACGTCATCTACAACCGTCTGGCGCATATGGAAGGCCGTGAGAACGTGCAGATCGTCTGTCAGGATATGTGGAAGCCATACCGTGACGTTGCCAGCCAGCTATTCCCTAAAGCCAGCATCGTCGTTGACCGCTTCCATATCCAGCGCATGGCTAACGAGGCGATGGAAACGCTGCGTAAGTCGCTCAAAAAGGATCTGACAGTACACCACCGACGGCAGCTTAAAGGCGACCGTAAGATGATGTTGATGCGTAAGCGTGACCTTAACCCTATGCAGCAGATGATTATCGAAACGTGGCTGGATCACTATCCTGAGTTGGGTCTGGCCTATCAGCTCAAGGAAGAGTTCTTTGATATCTGGCTGGCACAGACTGAACCTGAGGCCAGAATGCGCTATCAGAACTGGCTGGCAAAGATACCCGATCATCATAAAAAGCACTGGAAGCCGCTGATAACATCCATGACGAACTGGGAGAAAGAGATATTCGCCTACTTCGGCCCGGCCCAGCGGAAGACCAACGCCTTTACGGAATCCATCAACCGCAAGATGCGCGATCTGAACCGTGATTCGCGCGGAATGTCCTTTGAGATGTTCAGGGCTAAAACACTGTTCACTCTCAAGCATAAGTTCAGCAAGCCTAAACCAGTGAAAGAATCACCGTTCACGGTTGGCTATGTCACCGCTGGTTCGTGGGATCTGGATGATGAAATCCGGGACGATTACGGCGTATCTATCGACGCTATTCTGGAATCCAAAATCGGCGAATAAATAGCCGCCAACAACACACCCATCATTTTCCATTCAACGGGGTTCGGGATGTCCTAACAACAGGATTTCCCGAATACCCAAAATATGTTGGTGTATCGCATTAGTCGCGATTTCACCATCAACCAGGAAGAGCTGGAACAGCAGCTTGAACTATTTCGCTTCACTCCATGCGGTAGCCAGGATATGGCAAAAACCGGTTGGGTATCACCACTTGGTCAGCTGTCAGATCGCTTGCATCACACTGTCAATAATCAAGTGTTGTTGGTTATTCGCCGGGAAGAAAAAATACTGCCATCTCCTGTCATTGCTGAAGAACTGCGCAAGCGTGTGTCGCGTCTGGAATCCGATCAGGGGCGTCGCCTCAAAAAAACTGAGAAAGATTCGCTGCGTGATGAAGTGTTGCACTCCCTGCTTCCTCGGGCGTTCTCCAAAAACTCGACTGTTAGTTTGTGGATCAACGTCACCGACGGTCTGATCATGGTTGATGCAGCCAGCGCTAAACGTGCCGAAGACTCACTGGCCCTGCTTCGTAAAACTCTCGGTTCTCTCCCGGTGGTACCGCTGACTATGGAAACGCCGATCGAACTAACTATGACCGAATGGGTTCGTTCCGGTAGTGCGCCTGCTGGCTTTGGGCTGGGTGATGAAGCCGAACTGAAAGCCATTCTTGAAAATGGCGGTATCGGACGCTTTAAAAAACAGGCTCTGGTCAGCGACGAAATTCATGTGCATCTGGAAGCTGGCAAAGTAGTTACAAAGCTGTCTATCGACTGGCAACAGCGCATTCAGTTCGTTCTTTGCGATGACGGCAGCATCAAGCGCCTTAAGTTCTCTGATGAGCTGACAGAACAAAACGACGATATCGACCGTGAGGATGCGGCTCAGCGGTTCGACGCTGACTTTGTTCTGATGACCGGCGAGCTTATCTCTCTCATTAACGGATTAACAACCTCTCTCGGCGGCGAAGCCAAGCGATAAACACCAGGCAACAATTACCCCATAAGCATGGGTTGGGTTGCTGCACGCTAAATTCAGCAATTCATTAATTTAATGGCGCGGTGCAGCGCGCCAATATGGAGAAAACCATGAGTTACATTCAGACATTATCCGGCAAACACTTTAATTACCTCGATATCCAACAGGACGATATCGTGATCGAAGATATCGCTACCGCGTTGTCTCATATCTGCCGCTTTGCAGGGCATCTTCCTGAGTTTTACAGCGTCGGCCAACATAGCGTTTTAACCAGCCACCTCGTTCCGCAGGAATTTGCTTTTGAAGCTTTAATGCATGATGCAACAGAAGCATATTGCCAGGACATCCCCGCACCACTGAAACGACTTCTTCCTGACTATAAACGGATGGAAGAAAAAATAGACGCCGTAATACGTGAGAAATACGGGTTACCTCCTGTTATGAGCACGCCAGTGAAATATGCCGATCTCATTATGCTGGCAACCGAACGCCGCGATCTCGGGCTTGATGATGGCTCTTTCTGGCCTGTACTGGAAGGTATCCCGGCAACTGAGATGTTCAAAGTGATTCCACAGGCACCGGGCCATGCCTACGGGATGTTTATGGAACGTTTTAACGAGTTATCGGAGTTACGCAAATGCGCATGAATGTTTTCGAAATGGAAGGGTTTCTTCGTGGGAGATGTGTACCGCGAGATCTGAAAGTGAATGAAACAGATGCTGAATACCTGGTGCGTAAATTCGATGCGCTTGAAGCTAAATGTGCAGCACAGGAAAACAAAGTAATACCAGTGTCAACTGAACTGCCACCAGCAAATGAAAGTGTTCTGTTATTTGATGCTAACGGAGAAGGCTGGCTAATTGGCTGGCGTTCTCTCTGGTACACCTGGGGACAAAAAGAAACCGGAGAATGGCAGTGGACATTTCAGGTCGGGGACCTTGAAAACGTCAATATCACTCACTGGGCAGTAATGCCGAAAGCACCGGAGAATAAGAAATGAGCGTGATAAAAACTCATACAGGAATTGTTATCACCCGAGACGGTCCGCAGGTAAAAAAACTGCACCAGACAAAGCGGATGTGGGTGGTCGGAAAAAACGAGTTTTACCACAAAGAAACCGGACGCCGCCACTTTGCAGAAAATACACGCCGCCGACTGCTGATCGACAGCATCAAACCTATTGAGGTGGAGCATGTTTAAACAGAACGAAAAATCTATCGCTCAAATTGCTGAGTATATCCCACGTGCGTGCCGGGGTATGCAGTTGCAGGAAGCCAAAGCGCGCCTGGAGAAAAAAATTGCGCTCTATATCGATGACGGCTGTAATGCTGCCGTTCTTAACGCGGCGTTCGCGCCAGCTCTTAACAGTCATACACGAGAGTCTTTTTTTTCGTGCATCGCAGCGCAGATCCGTAAAGGAGGCAGCCAGTGAGCGAGATTAGCTATCAGGCTCTGCGACTGGCGGCAGAAAATGCAACACCAGGCGAATGGTGTACTGATGACTACCATGGAGTAATTGCCGATGCCGGACTGAACGCCAATTACTACATAGCATCATGCTCAGGACCAGATAATCGCGCCAATAAACGATTCATAGCCGCCGCCAATCCTGCCACCGTCTTGGCGCTGCTGGATGAGCTGGAAGCAGCAGAGAAGCGAAACGCTGAATTACAAAGCGAGAATGCATACATCCGCAACCGGTACAAAGAACTGGACCTATTAATCGGGAAAAACATTCTGGTCATGCAGGCTGCCATTATCGAATGGCAGGCAACTGGCGACGCTAAGAGCGGACTGGCATGGATTTATAACACACTGTTTGGCCCTGGCGAATTACCGGACGAATCTGAGAAAGATGCTCAGGCCTACTTTAATCGCAAATGTGCACCGATTGACGAAAAGCTTATGGCGCTTCACAAGTGGTTTTGGGAACAAAGTGAAGCCGAGCGCGCCGCCGCCAACATTGGTGTGAAGGGGAAGTGAGATGAACGGACAAATCTCAATTGTTCGACCGGGAGCATGTGACGATTGCGAGATACGAATGATTATTCGTCTGGCGAGGGGGAAACAATAACTGCTCTCATTACTCCTGAAAATCTCGCATTAGCATTAACAGGAAAGTCAGACCTGCCAGTAGAGCTAAAGCTGCGAAATATTGAGATTAAAGTGAAATAGTTATGAATACTCTTACCAAAGAATGGTTACAGAACACGATTACCAGCATTGAGTCAGCACGGGATGAAATACCGTTCGGACTCGATGAAGATCAAAACAACATGCTTACCGCATTAAAAATTGCACTGGCATCACTGGCAGCAGTATCGGATGAACGAGCAGCCTATGAATTATTTATGGAGAAGCGTTTCAGGGAATCTGTAGATCGCCGTAGGGCAAAAAATGGCGATAGAGAATACATGGCATGGGATATGGCGCTTGGCTGGATTATCTGGTGTCACCGCGCCGCCATGCTTCAGGGTAGCCAACCTGTAAGCCAAACTTACAACTTGCCAGAATTAATCGAAGGCATGGAAGTTTCCATTGATGTAAGCACTTGTGATGCTGATTTAGGTAATCGCTATTTCGGCACCGTCACCGAGGCGTTAGAACTTGATACAGCCAAGAATGGTTACATCCTCCTGGTTCAGGACGCAGAGCCAAACTTCGATGTAAATGGCAACTCTCCGGGAACTCCGGATAGTTGGATAAGCTGTAGTGATCAAATGCCTGAAAAGGGCCAGAACGTGCTTATTTCGGTGAATTTCGATAGCTCTCTGGTTGAACCGCTAATATGCTCCGCACGCTATACCGGAAGCACCTTTCGGCGCGGAGATGCAACGATTAAGCCGGGTAATGGTATTGAGCAAGCAACTCACTGGATGCCGCTACCGGAACCGCCGCAGGAGGTGAAGTGATGAACAACTTAATGATCGACCTTGAGACGATGGGGAAAAATAAGGATGCACCGATCGTTTCCATTGGCGCGGTGTTCTTCACTCCAGAAACCGGAGACATCGGACAAGAATTCTATACGGTTGTTAGCCTGGAAAGTGCTATGGAGCAAGGAGCTACACCTGACGGCGATACCATCCTGTGGTGGTTGAAACAAAGCCCTGAAGCACGAGCTGCAATCTGTATTGATGATACTTTGTCGATCAGCGATGCTCTCTCAGAACTAAATCATTTCATTAACCGGCACGCAGCCAATACGAAATATTTAAAAGTCTGGGGTAACGGAGCCACCTTCGACAACGTAATTTTACGTGGAGCTTATGAGCGAGCAGGACAAATCTGCCCGTGGGCATACTGGAATGACCACGATGTACGCACGATCGTTACGCTTGGGCGTTCCATCGGATTCGACCCCAAAATGGACATGCCTTTCGATGGCGAACGGCACAACGCCCTGGCCGATGCCCGTCATCAGGCAAAATATGTTTCCGCTATCTGGCAGAAATTAATTCCTGCCACCAGCACAGAATTATGATTTTCCCGGGTGCAGCCGGTTTTGATGGAGAAAATTATGAACACCTTGTTTTTACTGATGGCTGAATTCAATACCCCTAACATTGAACTCTCAGCAGTTAGCCAAAAGTACTTTGGCATGAGTCCAGCCACGGCAGAAGCAAAAGCAAACGCTTGTAAGTTGCCCGTTCCAACATATCGCATCGGCACATCACAAAAAGCAAAACGTTGCATCAATATTCAGGATCTTGCGGAATACATAGACAAAAGACGAGAAGAAGGACGTATCGAGTGGGAACAGGTCAGAACAAGCAAACAGAAGGGCAAAGAACATCACTAAAGAAAAAACCCGCCTAAAGGCGGGTTTTCAAAAAGCACCAGCTATGATCATGCTGCTTTGCGACGACGAAGCTTACCCTGCTGCTCTTTACCAGAGACAGTAGCGTGAGTGAACGCATTAGGAGCAGCCTTCATCAGAACTTCAACAGCAGCACCCATACCTGCGAATGCTTTCATTGTGTCGAACTTAACCTGTGGCTTGGTTGCTTTTTGATCTTTCATAGAAAACTCCCGAGACAGTAAAGGCGTCTCTAACCCTCTCTTTAAAGCTAGCTTGTTTCGCTAACTTATGCCAATCGATCATGTCGATTGGTGACATCGTTTCTTAGTAGTTTAAGCACAAAACGACTGCCATAGATGTACCTTTAAGGTAATCTGGACGGGTATCCTACAATTTGTAGACCCTTCTCGTCTATACCTACTGAGCAAATTTAAGAAAGATATCCTGCAGCTCATCAATGACTGCAGACATCACATAACCGCACTGTTCCATGCGGAAACCAAAAGACTCGTAATACTGCACCAGTTCTGGTACTGGCTCTACAATGTGGACAACTTTACATTCAACAGCTTTACAAAATATAAAAGCACTCATAAGAGTGAGTAAAACCATGCGCCCTTTCAATGGGTGAGATTCATCTTCTCTAGAAAACCTTTCGATCATATGGATACGAAAGATGTTTTCTTCAACCCCATAAACACAAATTGCTGCTCCTGATGGTATTCCCTGAACCCGACCTTGCTGAACAAGTTTTATGCAGAACTCATACTTTTCTCTGGAGTTGCCATAGGTGCTTAACGCATAGTCCCATTCAAGCTCACCATAGCCACCACACAGAATCTTGTAATCATCATCACTGAGCGGACCAACAGCAAGAGGTAAGCCGACATGATCAATAATCAACTGGATATTGTTACGTACAGATTGACCTATCTCGTCTAGGGTAAGCATCATAGACTCTCAAGCGGAACACTAAAAATCTCATTATATCTCATTCTGATGCCCGGCATGGATTACACCTTGAAATGAAAACACCGGGTTCCCAATAGGCTCCCACAAAGTGTATAACTACTTGTTTTTCAAAAACGGTACATCCTATCGAGCATTGGTGCAACGCTAAACCGACCACTCCAGTGAACGTCAGTTTTTTCAGGCATTGCGCTGGTTTGGTTGATTTTTTGCATTTCAGAATTACCGTGCATTTTCAAATGTAGAGATTATTTTATCGATATATCATGGGGTTATGTTATTCAGCATCACTGTTCAGGAGGCTCAATAGCGGGGTACTATACCATAACAACAGGAAGCGCCTGTCTCATTGCAAAAGAAAATTGAGATCCTCTCAAGGCATGAAGCTCTCACGAAGTGATGGAAATAATCTTATTAGCCGTTAACTTTATTAAGGCCAATGATAAACAATCCAGGTTCGACGATAAATAAAAAATCACACATTAAACTCTGGTGATATATCTCCCTGCTAATAGCATTGATAGAGAAAAAAGAACCCAATAAATATTGGGTCCTTTTATATAATGCCTTCCATACTATCGAAGAACTTCACATATTATTTCTCCGATTTAACCCCGAACAAATCATAAATTAATTTAGAAGTGTCTGTAAGTATTTTAATCTCTTCCTTTGAGGTTGGGTCAAACGACTTCGCGAAGCTAATTAATTGTGGTGCAGCATCTCGCATTTTGCTTAAAATATCAGGATCGAGCGTTCCTTCATTCACCAGATGTGACATCTTATCCAGATAGCCATCAAAATT
>OLOT01000297.1_pt1 | contig 38594 bp, 55 predicted proteins | sample 1671991 | NCBI WGS metagenome assembly OLOT01 (sample SAMEA3136634, study PRJEB25190) | human gut metagenome | biome: human gut; feature: human-associated habitat; material: faeces | place: Austria | collected 2013
GCGGCTCAAGATAGGTCAAGCCTTGCGGCTCAAGATTGCTCAAGCCTTGCGGCTCAAGATTGCTCAAGCCTTGCGGCTCAAGATAGGTCAAGCCTTGCGGCCGGTAAAAGCAGCGTTTTAGCTTGCTTCAATGGCAAGTGCCGCGCAGGACTCAACAGCTTAATTGCAATTGCCAACCGCAAATGGAATGGCGATGATTACGAGGTCACTGACTTTAAAGCCGGAATTGTCGACGGCAAAAAAATTAAGGCGGACACATGGTATGAATTAGTCAACGGCGAATTTGTTGAGGTGAACGATGACGAAAGCTGAACTTGACCAATTCATCAATGATTACGGATTTGACAACAAAACCGATGTCGAGAACATTGAAATTGCTATGAATATCACAAAGTTAAAAAAGGAGAAAGAAAAATGTCAACACTCTATGAGATGAGTCTCGCGGCTCAAAATCTGCTTGATTTGCTCACTGATGAGGAAATTGATGAGCAGACATTTAACGACACGCTCGAGGCTATGGGAGCAGCTGAGAAGGTCGAAAACACTTGCAAAGTCATCGGTTGTTTAACCGCCGATGTTGAAATGTTCAAGAAAGAAATCGAGCGTTGCCAAAAACGCAAAAAGACAATTGAAAACAACATCAAGTGGCTTAAGGAGGCTTTACTCAATTTTTACATTTCGAGCGGCGAAAAGCAGCTCAAGGTAGGCACATTCACTGTATCAAGCCGGAAAAGCAAAGCGGTAGAAATTACAAACTCCGATTTAATTCCGTCCGAATTTGTTGTTTTTGAGCCGACTATTAACAAGTCGGAAATCAAAAAAAGACTTACAGCAGGCGAGAAAGTGCAAGGAGCAGAGCTGACTGAAAGGGTAAGCGTGCAGATAAGATGACATATGAGGAATTAAACGCCGTTAATCAATCAATTAACACGACAGACATCAAAGGCAAGGCTTACGCGGAAGTCAACGAGCGCGTCAAAGGCTTCCGCCGCCTATTTCCCAACGGCTCAATATCGACTCAGCTGATGTCGATTGACGAGTCCGACAACGGCAAGGTTTGCGTTTTCTTAGCTACTGTTGCCGACGAAAACGGCAAAACTCTTGCAACCGGTACAGCCTATGAGAAAGAGAACTCAACCTATATCAACAAGACCTCGTATATCGAGAATTGCGAAACCTCTGCCGTCGGCAGGGCTTTGGGCTTTCTTGGAATTGGAATCGACACGTCTATAGCATCGAGTGAGGAAGTTCAAAACGCTATCGCCAATCAATCGAATACACCGAAAAGCGCTCAAAAAGAGCAAGAAACGGCAAAGGCTCAAAAAAAACAGGACGAGGCGGATGCTCACAAATACGCGGCTTGTCTTGCCAATATAAGTGACCAAACAGCAGACGAATGGCTCGCAAAGGCAAAAGAAAAATATAAAACGCCGAACGCAATTGCAAAATGCTTGCTGAGGTGGTTCATGGCTAAATCAAAGGAAACCGAGAAAGCAGGCTCAAATGGATAAATTCAAATGTCAAATCACTAATCTGTCAAGAGATTTCGCGTCGGGTCAGGCGGTTGTCACAATGACCGCCGAGCCGTCGGTCTTGCCGGCGTTAGAACAGATTTGCAATAAAGATTTGAACTGCAAATTGACCAAGTTTTCAAAAAGCCGTAGCTTAGATTCAAACGCATATCTTTGGGTTTTAATATCCAAATTGCAAGCCGAATTATCAAAAAGCGACCCCCATATCGCCAAGGACGAGATATATGTTAACTATATCCGCCAATATGGGCGGTCAATTGAATATCAAATTCCAAATGATGCAGTTAATGCTATGACTGCCGTTTGGGGGGCGTATGGACTCGGCTGGTTTGCCGAAAAAATCGACGAGGGAAGCGCCGAAAACACATCAATCATTCGCTTCTATTATGGCTCAAGTTGCTATTCCCAAAAGCGAATGACGCGGCTTATAGAGGCAGTTGTGACCGACTGCAAGGCTCTCGACATCGAAACACTCACGCCCGACGAAATAGCCGAACTAAACGCAAGGTGGGGTGATAAAAACGGATAGCATCTTACAAAAGGACAAAGAGCACTGCTTTCTTTGCGGAGGCTCAGCTCGTTATAATGACCCACTTGACAAGCATCATGTGTTCAATGCGAGTAACCGAAACAAGTCGGAGCAATATGGCTTGACCGTCTACCTACATCACAGCTCATGTCACTGTTTCGGAACGAAAAGCGCTCATAAAAATCAACAAACAGCTTTAAGCTTAAAGCGATATGCGCAATCAATTGCAATGAAGCGCTACGGCTGGAGCATTGACGATTTTATCGAAATATTCGGAAAAAATTATATTTAAGGAGATAAAAAATGAATGTAATCACATTAATAGGCAGGCTCACATATGAGCCTGAAATCAAAACAACAACAAGCGGCTTATCGGTTATGAACTTTCAGCTCGCCGTCGACCGCAACTATCAAGCAAGCGGTCAGGAGCGAAAAACCGACTTCATCGACTGCCAAGCTTGGCGTCAAACTGCGGAGTTTATCCACAGATATTTTCGCAAAGGCTCGATGATAGCCATTGAAGGTGAACTCCAAACAGAGAATTACACAGCGAAAGACGGAAGTAACCGCAAAGCCGTCACGGTTGTTGCAAATCGCGCTTTTTTCTGCGGTAGTAATAACAACGCTAATAACGCCCAAAACGGCAACACAACCGCTCCTGTGCCGTCATACGCCACAGCCGACAACAGCGACTTTGAGGAAATCATCGACGATGACGATGATTTGCCGTTCTGATGGAGGGGTGGATTAAGCTCTACCGCAAGCTTGTCGATTGGGAGTGGTATGACGAGCCGAATACCAAGATTGTGTTTATCGACCTTCTACTACACGCAAATCACAAGGAGCGGAAGTGGCGAGGAGAGACGATTGAGGCGGGTTCACTCGTGACCTCAATCGGAGCGATTGCCGAGCGAAACGGTTTGTCAACAAAACAAGTGCGAACAGCAATCACACATTTGGAAAAAACAGGCGAGATTGCAAAGAAAAGGGCAAGTAAAAATACCACCTTAATCGTGCTTAATTACAAGCGTTATCAAGAATTTGACGACGGCAAAGGGCAACAAAAGGGCAATCAGACGGCAAGCGAATGGCAAGAAAGCGGCAATCAAATGGCAATCAATGGACAAATTGAGGGCAAACAAAGGGCAACAAACAAGAATGTTAAGAAGGTTAATAATATAAATAATGAGAGAAATAACCTACCTCCTATAAGTGTGACGCCCGATTTGAGCAAATTCAGCGATGATGAACGAGCCGAAAAATGGCTCGATACAGGATTGACGATTGCTCAATATCTATGGCTTGGCGAACATCTTAACGACGATGTGTTAGTCGGCTATATCAGCAAGGTCAAACAATACGGCGTTCAGGACGACCGCAAATTTGAAAAAATAATCAAATGGGCACGAGAGGACGGCAGATTGATAGAGGGAGCGAGTGAATGAGTCAATTGAAAGAATGGAAAAGCTTAAAACGCCACTCTTATATCGGCAAGATGTCGACAAGAATCAAACACGAACGCATCGTTTTTGAAAAAGTCCCAAATTTGAAATTTGAGGAAATTGAAAGGAGTTTAAAAAATGACATTGAATGCGAACCAAGCAAATATCGTTGCAATGCTAAAAAATTCGCGTCATTCGGTGACTGCAAAGGAAATCACCGAACGATACGGCATATCGGCTCGACAGATTCGCTATGAAATAGCGGACCTTCGATATAAGGGGTATATCATCGACAGCGGACCATACGGCTACCGCCTCGCGAAAACAAGAAATGAGGCTGAACGCTGTATTTCGAGGTTGAAAGCCTCAGCCAAAAGCATTGACGAAATAGCCGAAGTAATGAGCGTCTATTCAGCGTCACTACCGGCAGAAAGGATATGAACAATGGGCAAGACAAGCAGGAATAAGGGCAAGGTCGGCGAAAGAGAGCTCGCAAAGAAATTGAGAGAGCTTGGGTTTGATGCCCGACGCGGACAGCAATTCTGCGGTGCAAACGGCGACGCGGATGTTGTCGGCTTACCAAACATTCACATCGAGTGCAAGCGAGTTGAGGCGCTGAGGCTATACGATGCTTTGACGCAAGCTACGCACGACAGCCAAGAGGGCGAGCTACCTGTCGTAATGCACCGAAAAAATAACAGTGAATGGGTTGCAATCTTGAAATTGACCGACTTCATTGAAATATACAAAGAGTCAAGTTTTTGTGAGGTGCGCAAATGAAAATATTAATAGCTTGTGAGGAGAGTCAACGAGTCTGCTGCGCATTCCGTGCAAAAGGACACGAGGCTTATAGCTGCGATGTTGTCGATTGTTCCGGCGGACATTCTGAATGGCACATCAAACAAGATGTAATTCCATTGATTAACGGCAATTGTGAATTCAAAACATGCGACGGAGTAAAGCACAACATTAAGGGTCAATGGGATATGATTATTGCTCATCCGCCATGCACTTATTTGACAAACGCCGCAACTCGCGCGTTTTCACTCAAGGCTACACCGGCGGAAAAAGTTGTGAAAAAATGGGATAACAGAGCGAAAGCAGCCGTGTTTTTTATGCATTTTGCCTTGGCAAATTGTGACAAAATTGCAATTGAAAACCCTGTCGGTTACATGTCAACGGCTTATAGGAAGCCTGACCAAATCATTAATCCTTATCAATTTGCGGAAAGTGAGCAGGACAGTGAAAATTATGTCACAAAGCGCACTTGTTTGTGGCTTAAGGGGTTGCAAAAATTGAAAACAAACAACTTACCAAAGCCAAAGCTCGAAAAATATTTTTCCAAATACACAAACAGTTACCGAAGTAAGACTTGGTGTGAATATTCACATTTTGATGCGAGAAGCGTTGAAAGAAGCAAAACATTTCCGGCTATCGCCAAAGCTATGGCGGAGCAATGGGGATAAGCAAAATATATGACTGTGAAACGAGTCCTTATGTGACGAAAAAGGCAATTATATTTTTAGGGAGGTAAAAAATGATTTGTAAAAATTGTTACCACAGTGATATTTGTGGCTTTGAGGGGTGTTATGACGATGCTTTAACTTTTTGCAAAGAGTTCAAGGACAAATCACGCATTATTGAGCTGCCTTGTAAAGTTGGGAAAACATTATATTGCGTTAGTTATGATGATAGCATACAACCCTTTGTTGAAAAGTACGAAAATATAAGCCTCGTAAATATGCTAACTCTTATGGCTGCATTAGAGAATCCAGCGTCAAGAGTAGTATTATTAACAGGAAACAAAAACGAAGCAGAAGCAAGACTAAAGGAGATAGAAAATGACAGACAGAGAGCGTGTATATAGTTATCTCAGTAAAGAGTGTGATTATACTGCTGACCTAATGAACAAAATAAAGGAATTAAAACGAGAAAACGTGAAAATAAAACAGCGAGTTGCAGAACTCGAAAAAACAAAGAAAAAGCGTAAGTTTAGGGCTATAACTAATGGTGAAATTTGTCGCAAATGGAAAGAAATACACACCTTTTGCCGTATCGGTAAGGCTGCGTGTCCTTTTTTTGGTGTTGTTGATTGCAGACCGAGAGATTTTAAGGCCAAGCCGTTTCAAACCAAAGACGGCAAATACATATTGATTGAGGTGAAAGAATAATTGGCAGGACTAATAGCAAAGCAACCTAACGGCTTATATTGCAGAATTTCAACAGTAGTTGACGCACCTACACATTGGAATATGACAGAACAAGATTATATTGATATGCGTGTAAAAAAAGCCGAAGAAGAAGCAAAAAATGTACTTGCAAATTATTGTCACGATTTTGATGTTGCGTTAAATCGTGTTCGTTACGGCAAAGACACAAATATGACAACAGAGGAATACGAGCAGTTCATCAAAGATTGCAATACAGAGGTGAAAGAATGAAAGGTATTATTTGGTTTGTTTTAGCTACATTAAACGCTGTTGGAATAGTATTAACTGTTTTTGGAATAGGATGCGGAGATACTAAGACTATGATTTTACAAGCATTTTTAGTGATATTTTGCTTGATTTGCGGTTTTAGTGAGGTGAAAGAATGAGAGAGATATTATTCAGAGGTAAACGAAAAGAAAACGGCTTTGGGGGTACAGGACGATGATTAAGCTGAAAAACGGTGATTGTCTTGAAACATTAAAGTTATTTGATGATGAAAGCATTGACTTGATTGTAACAGACCCACCATATCCTGTTACTTCTCGTGGAAGCGCAGGTAACAGCGGTGGAATGTTACAAAAAGATATAAATAAAAAAGGCAAAGTGTTCAAGTTCAATGATATTGATTGTTCACTATATGCACCAGAATTTTATAGGCTACTAAAGAACGGCAGTCATTGTTATGTAATGACAAATCATATTAATTTAATCAAAATGTTAAACAGTTTTACCGATTGTGGATTTCATTTCATTAAGTCGCTTATATGGGATAAAGGCAACAAAATTATGGGTCAATATTATATGAGTCAATTCGAGTACATTCTTTTCTTTCGTAAGGGAAAAGGTGTAAGAATAAACAACTGCGGTACAAGTGATATTTTATCAGTTCCGAACAAGAAAACAAAAGGTACAGACGGTAAAAATATTCACGATACCGAAAAGCCTGTCGGATTGATGAAAATTCTCGTTGATAATAGTACACAGCAGGGGGGGATAGTGTTAGACCCGTTTATGGGCGTAGGTTCAACAGGTATTGCCTGTATTCAGTCCGATAGGAATTTTATAGGCATTGAACTTGATGATAATTATTATTCAATCGCTAAAGAAAGGTTAATCAATGAACAGAGAAATTACACTGCAAAATCAAATAATGGTTGAGGTGACAAACAATGACGATTAAAATTAGTGAACAGCGAACAAAAGAGGGTTACGAAATTGACAGCTCGAGAGATTAACGAACTTGAAACGCTCATTGAAAAATTGATTAACAAACACACAAAGGAGCAAAAAATATGAACATTATGTTAGACAGCACGGCTTTTGTGCCGAAAAGAGGACACGCAACAGACGCAGGATTGGACTTGCTCTCACCGCGTGATGTTGTTGTTCCGGCAGGAGAAAGCGCCATAATCGACACAGGCGTACATATTGAGTTGCCGCCAAACACAGCAGGCTTTTTGAAATCCAAAAGCGGCTTGAATGTTAAGCACGGAATTACAAGCGATGGCGTTATTGATGTCGGCTACACCGGTTCAATCGTTTGCAAGCTATACAACAATTCAAACTATAATTACCAAATCAAGCGCGGCGACAAAATCACGCAGCTTGTCATTGTGAAGATTGAAACGCCAAACATAAACATTGTTGATAAGCTCAACGAAACGGAACGCGGTGAGGGCGGCTTCGGAAGCACAGGTAGGTGATGTGATGAATGCGAGCGAGTTTCTCAAAAGATATTTGAATATGTCACACGAAATCAGCGTCAAATGCGACGAAATTGCTAAACTGCGAAGCTTGGCGGAAAAAATGACACAGAGTTTATCATTCACAGGGGGCGGCGAAAGCGGCGGCTTTGTCGCTCCTCTCGAAAAAATAATCGCGCTTGAAAAGCAGATTGATAGCGAGGTTAAAGAGCTTATGAACGCCAGAGCGGAAATTGAAAGCGTGGTCGGCGAAATCCGAAATCCGCTTTACAAAATGATTATATGGCGCAAGTATATCATAGGCGAGCGATTCGAGGTAATAGCCGATAAAGAAAGCTACACCTTTCAGTACGTCAAAAACGCCCATAGTCAAGCACTCAAGGTTGTTGATAGCATTTTAGGAAATGAGGTGAAAAGTTGAAAAAGAAAGTGATTGAATGTGATGTCTGCGGCCAAAATATCACAATGGCATGGGAAAGATTTAAATTTAAAAGATATAAGATTCCGCTCGTCATGTTTGGCGAACCCAAAGCTCCAAAATGGAGCCGTCTTGATATGTGTCGGGAATGTTTTTATGAAATGCAAAATTTTATAAAAAACGCACAAAATCAAAAAGGATAGCGAAAGCTATCCTTTTTGCATGTCGTCAATTATTAATTTTTTGATATAGCCCTGTTTGTTTGGCTTCTCATCAAGCCACGCCAAAATTTCTTTGTCGTATTTGACGTTTAAATTCAAGCTGATTTGTCGGCGACACGCCTTGTCGTATTTTGGCATGTATGCTTTCCTGTCGAATGCCATAGCATCACCACCTGATGAGATTTCCCTCGTCATCGACTTCGGTTATGTCATCGCTCATCACCGTGACATCGTGAAGCTCTCTTATTGCTCCACCGGTATATTTGAATTTCAGCTTTGAACCTTCGCAGAGTTTGGGTATTTCGCAATTCTTACCACCAGAATGCAGTTCGTTCGGGTCAACAAATACCATATAGTTGAATCCGGTCAGTGACAATTGCAATACCTTTCGGGCTATGCCGAAGCTAATGCTTTCGACGGTCGCAGTATAATATTTTTCCACATTTGATTCTTTAGTCATTTTTTTAATCTCCTTTAGCGTCGGTCGCTATCCTTAACTGTTGTATTTATTATAACGGTTTGTATATACAAAGTCAAGTGTTTTTTTGCAAAAAATGCGAAAAATAAAAAATGTTACCTTTTGTTATGGAATGTTACGACTAAAAGTGATAATATATATAATGTGATAGATTGATAGAGAATATCACACACAGATATTACAGTTTTCATTTTTTACCTCTTTTTTTATTCTCCTTGACGGCGGCACGAAGTGTGTCGCCGTTTCTCGTTGGTGATTATATGAATTTGAAAGACACAACATTAAGAATAGAATATATTCCTATCGGCAAATTGACGCCGAACAAGAAAAACGCAAGGGCACATCACGCGGACGACATTCAATGCATTAAGAATAGTATTGAACAATTCGGAATGTGTGACCCCATAGGTGTTTGGGGCGATGATAATATCATTGTTGAGGGACAGGGAAGATTGCAAGCTCTCAAAGAGCTCGGCTACACGGAAGTCCCGACAATAAGGCTTGACTTTCTCAGCGATGAGGAGCGCCGAGCCTATGGCATAGCTCATAACAAGACAGCAGAAAACAGTTCATGGGATTTTGAAAACCTTAACGCGGAAATGTCAGATTTGAATATTGATTTCAATTTTAAAGATTTCGGATTCAAATTTGAGGTTGAAAAAGAACGGCAAAAGGCGTTAGATGATGAATTCAAAAACGGCATGACAACCGAATTGGCTGAGGATGAAAGCTACAACGAATTTGTTAAAAAATTCGAGCCAAAGAAAACAACCGACGATTGCTACACTCCGCCCGAAGTTTATGACGTTGTACTGAAATGGGTTAAGGATGAATATTCAATTGACGAAAATCGTCCGATTGTCCGTCCTTTCGTTCCGGGCGGCGACTATATCAACTATGAATATCCGCAAGACTGCGTTGTCATCGACAACCCGCCTTTTTCAATTATGGCGCAGATAGTTGATTTCTATCTCGAGCGCAAAATCGATTTTTTTCTTTTCGCGAATGGCTTGACGCTGTTTGGCTATGGAAATCGAGAAGTTAACCTCGTATGTGTTGATTGTAGTGTGATTTATGAAAACGGGGCGAAGGTCAACACAGGATTTGTGACGAACATGGGCGACTATAAAATAATGACAGCGCCGAAGCTCAAAGAAGCTATTGAGCTTGTAAACAAGCCCGAAACGAAAGAAATCACAACATATCAAATGCCCGACGAAGTGATTACAGCTGCAAGGATTAGCTTTGCGAATGTTGAATTCAAATTAAAGAAAGAGCAATGTCATTTCGTTCGAACGATTGGAAAAGAAAAAACGCAACTATACGGCGCAGGCTTTTTGATTTCCGAAGCCAAAGCCGAAGCCAAAGCCATTCAATATATCGAGTTGAGCGACGAGGAGAAAGCAATAATAGAGCAATTGAGCGAATTCGATTAACGACGGCAAAGCGAGGTGAATTGAATGCCGAAGGGCAATATTAACAACTTAACAGCTAATAGCCTTCCGGCAGAAGTTCGCCGAGAGAACGCCCGAAAGGCAGGAATTGCAAGCGGCAAGGCTAAGCGCAAGCGTAAAGAGATGAGAGAACTTGCCGAAGCCTTGCTTGAAGTTGGAATTCACAACGGCAGGGTGCAGGATGTTAAGAGCCTTGACGATGTTAACAATAAGAATGTGAGTGTAGCCGCTGCAATATTGCTTGCGCAAATTAAGAAAGCAATTCAAAACGGCGACACACGAGCGGCGGAGTTTATCCGCGACACGGCAGGACAAAATCCGTTGAACATTCCGCCGACGGTCGAGGAGAGCACAAGCGACGGCTTCATTGAGGCGATGAACGAGGCGGCAGGAGGCATTGAATGGGACGACAACAAGTAGCTTTTCAATTCACCCCTTTTTCTGTCAAGCAAAAAAAGGTTTTGACTTGGTGGTGCGAAAAATCGCCTATGAACAACAAGGACGGCATTATTGCAGACGGAGCAATAAGAAGCGGCAAAACCCTTGTAATGTCCTTGTCTTATGTTATATGGGCAATGGAGAATTTCAACGCCCAAAATTTCGGAATGTGCGGCAAAACAATAGCGTCATTTAGGCGTAATGTTTTGTCTTTTCTTTTGCTTGTGCTTAATGGCAGAGGCTACAAGACCGATTACAGGCGAACGGATAACCGCTTAACAGTTACCAAAGGAAGCGTTTCCAATGACTTTTGGATTTTTGGCGGTCGCGACGAAAGCTCACAAGACCTTATCCAAGGAATGACGCTCGCAGGTTGTCTATTTGACGAGGTTGCGCTTATGCCGCAATCGTTTGTCAATCAGGCAACGGCGAGATGTTCGGTTGACGGCTCGAAGTTTTGGTTTAACTGCAACCCTGAAAATCCCGAACATTGGTTTAAGAAAGAATGGGTTGACAAAACAAAGGATAAAAACATCCTTTATTTGCATTTTACAATGAATGACAACCTTTCCCTAAGCGAAAAAGTAAAAGAGCGCTATCGTTCAATGTATGAGGGTGTCTTTTATGACCGATTTATTAAGGGACTATGGGTAGCAGCTCAAGGGCGCATATATACAACCCTTGACAAGGACAACATCATTGATGTTGCAGAATGGAACAGGACGGCGCAGGGCGGCTTTTCTCACCCTCTGCGTAATAAGGTTATGCTTGCCACAATTGGCGTCGATTTTGGCGGCAACGGCTCGGCGACAGCGTTTGATTTGACGCTTGTAACACAGGGGTTTGATGAGCTTATTGTTGCCGACGAAGTTAAAATAAAAGAAATGATAACGCCGACCGAATTGGAACGGCGTTTTATTGATTTTGCGAAAAAGTGTGTAAATGACTATCCGCAATTGCACGCGGTCTATTGCGATAGCGCAGAGCAAGTACTCATTAACGGCATCAGAAACGCCGTTGTAAAAGCGAAGCTCCCCCTTGCTGTTAAGAATGCACGAAAGGGTCCGATTATTGACAGAATCAGGGCAGGGGCAAGCTTAATCACACAAAAACGAATGTTGTTTGTATCGAGCTGCAAAGAGACTTATAGCGCGTTCAATGAGGCACTATGGGATGACAAGCATGTTAAAACGGAGAAATCCGTCGACCAAAGGCTTGACGACGGCAGCACGAACATCGACAACATCGACGCGACCGAATATAGTTTTGAGCCATACATCAACGGCTTAATGAGGTTAAGAAATTAATGAATAAACAAGTTATCGATTTTTTAAAAAATAAGGGGCTTAAGATTGAACAGCCGGCAAACATCGACGCAGAGTTGAGGCTGTGGCGTGAGTGGTATGTCGGGAATGTTCCGGGATTTCACAAATATAAGGTTTATCAAGGAAAAAAGACCGTACAGCAGGCAAGGAAGTCACTCGGAATGGGCGAAACAGTTTGCCAAGATTGGGCAGATTTAACAATCACCGAAAAGGTAGCGATTTCTTGCAGTGATAAGAAGTGCGAGAAAAAGCTCGACCAAATCCTAAAGGCTGCAAATTTCTTTACCGCAGGCAATCAATTGCTTGAGCGCAGTTTCGCGCTTGGCGGCGGCTTTTTTATTGAGTATTTCGACGGCGAAAAAATCAATATTAAATATGTCACGCAAGATAGAATGATACCGATTACATTCAAGAGCGGCGCGTTGATTGAGGCGGCTTTCACAAGTGAGCAAATCATCGGTGGTCAGCCTTATGAATATATAGAGGTCCACACACTTGATAACAACAACGAATATGTGATTGACAACTATTTGCTTGCGAATAAGAATAAAAAGCTCGTTGAAGTAAGTAAGGATTTCTACCAAAAGCACAAATTGTTGGAAAAATTTGAAACACATTCAAAAACGCCAAAATTCCAAATGGTTAAGCCGAACAAAGCTCGAAAAAACGACCCAAACAATCCGTACGGCGTTAGTGTATTCAGCGGTGCAATCGATGTGTTGAAGTCAATCGACAATGAATATGACTCACTTGACAACGAGTTTACGCTCGGCAGAAAGAGGGTTTTCGTTTCCGACGGCGTCGCAAGATTCAATGTTGACCCAAATACAGGCGAAACACTCCCGGTGTTCGACCCGAACGATACGGCGTTTTATCGCTTGCCTGACGACAACAGCGGTAACGATTTGCCAATTGTTGAGAGCAACATGCAATTGAGGGTGAGCGAGCACGAGGCAGCGTTGCAGACGCAGCTTAATTTGCTCGGGCAGAAATGTGGATTCGGCGAAAATCATTACAAGTGGAATCAGGGAAATGTCACAACCGCTACACAGATTATAAGCGAAAATTCAAAGGAATTTAGAACTTTGCGTAAACATGAAATTCTTTTGAATTCTGCAATTGTGACAATGTCACGCGCATTGCTTGAAATGCAAGAGCAATTCATCGGTGACATCACCGTCCCCGACGATTTAGCTATTACGGTCGATTTTGACGATTCAATCATCGAGGACACAACCGAAAAACGGCAAATGGCATTGACCGATTACAACGCCGAGCTTATAAGTGCGCAAGAATATTATCGCCGCGTTTATGGCTTCGATGACAAGAAAGCCGAGCAATACGCAAAGCAAATGCAGGACGAGAGAAATGCGGAACTTACTTGGCGGAATATCGAGGAAGAGCCTCCGCAGGAGTGATTAAATGCTTACAGATAACGAAGTCAGCAAGTTAATTGACCCGATATGCACGATATATCAGCAGATTGAATACGATTTGATTGTTGACATCGCAAACCGCCTTGCGACATATGACAAGGCGGACGGTGTGCTTGAATATCGGCTCAAAAAGTTACAAGAATTTCAAAAAATCACCCCCGAATTGCTAAAAATATTCGCAAAATACAGCGGCAAAAGCGAGGCAGAGATTAAGAAGCTTATCACAGAGGCGCAGGGGCTTAATATTGACCTTGAGCCGCTTAAAACGGCATATGACCGCGATATTATAGCCGTTGACCCTGTTGTTGCAATGCAAAGCCCTATATTGCGTGAGATTGCCGAATTGAGTTATAAAGACTTGTCAAAGACTTTTAGCCTTATTCAAACAAAGGCGGTCGAAAGCGCCAAACAAGCATATATTAACACGCTTAACACGGCTTATGTCGAGGTCGCAAGCGGCAATTACAGCTTGCAAGAGAGCCTAAAAAAAGGCTTGCAGAGAATGGCACGACGAGGAATCACAGGCGCGACATATAAGCGCAAGAACGTGGACGGCAGCTATACATATACGGAATACAGCATTGAGGGCGTCATCAGGCGTGACACTGTCACCGCCGTTCATCAACTCGCAAACAAAAGCTCGTTGCAGCTTGTAAAAGAAATTGGCGCGGACTATGTCGAAATATCCTCGCACTTGGGCGCGAGAACGCACCCGACAAATCCGATAGCAAATCACGCAGGATGGCAGGGCGGAATTTTCAAGATTGAGGGTCACGACAAAAAGCATCGAAATCTTAAAGAGGCAACAGGCTATCCCGATGATATATTAGGCTTGGGCGGCGTCAACTGCCGACACAGAATGTTTGCTTTCATTCCCGGCATAAGCAAGCCAAATCCGATTAAATATGGCGACACAGAGGAAAACAAGCGCATATACAAAGCCACGCAGGAGCAGAGGCTCAAAGAGCGCCAAATCCGAAAGCTAAAAAAGGAAATCGCCGCAATCAAGCCATTAGGCGACAAAGACGCAACGAAAGCCTTGCAAATCAAGCTGAAAAACAGACAATCCGAGTTACAAGCGCATTGCGACAAATATGGCTTGAAACGCGATTACAGCCGCGAGCTTGTGCAGGAACAAGTCGCCAAAACACGCTTGACTAAATCCACAAAGAATGGTAATGTAATAGGTGCAAGAACCTCTTACGGTACAGAACTGAAGTATAATCCCAATGCTATTTATAAAATTGATGTTGAGGAATACAGCGACGAAGTAAACAAAGGTTTATCGCAAGCCGCCGCAAATGTTGCAAATGCAGGATATAAAGATAATCTTGAGCATTTAGAGTTGATTAATTTAGACACGGGAGTAAGCGAATACCAAGAAGTTGGCACAAATGAAAGCGTCGGAGGCTCTGATTTTTGGAAATATATAGGGAAAGCAAGTAACTCAAATAAACGCTTTATGTTTGTACATAATCACAACGACAGTGGAGCATTTAGTGAAACTGACCTTACAACATTATGCAAAAATAATATTATCAAAGGCTTTATGATTTCAAGATTTGACGGAACTGCTGAAATTATACAGAGCAACGGCAAATACATTCATACTACCTTTTTACAAGATGTTTACAAGGCAGAACTTGAGAATATTAACAAATTGAGCCGAGCAGGCGTCATTACAGCAGGCGAAAGAACAAGAATGAGAGAAAATATGCTTGTAAACAATGCAATTAGAGATTATACGAAAGGACTTTTAAAATGGAACAATGGGCAACGGATACAATGAAGCACAACCCATGGTGGAACGAAAATATGACACCTGACGAGTATGAAAAAGAAAGAGAGTATTATTTTAGTAACTTTGATACTTTAGTTGTCAAAGGCAAATATATTCCCTTATGGAAACAAAACATTTAATTAATATATGATATGAGCGCAACATTAATTGTTGCGCTTTTATTATGCCCAAATTTAATAACTGAGACAGACACAAACGGCGATATAAGTCGTCGCAAGTGCCTGTCTTTTTTATTGCCCTGAGCAAGGCGCTAAACTGCTCATTGCCCTGAACGCGGCATATAAACCGTTCGCTTGCCCTGAGTATGGCAAATAAAGTGCTCGGGTTGCCGACGGCAAGGCATATAAAACAGCCCTACACCAGCGGAGACACCGCATATAAAAACAAAGGAGCAGAAGAATGGATATTGAAATCCTAAAAGACAAACTGAACGAGGACACATTCAAAACGGTTAACGATGCGCTCAAGGACACAGAGGGCAAGCTCGCCGACATAAGCAAGGGCGATTTTGTTTCAAGTTCAAAATACGGCGCATTACAAAAGCAGTATGACGACACAAAGGCGTTGCTTGATGACAAGTCGAAAGAATATGACGACTTGAAGAAAACAGCAGGCGACAACACAGCGTTACAGAATCAGATTGACAAGCTTAAAACCGACTTTGAAAATCAACGTTCCGACCTCGTGAAGAATTACGAGGCACAAATCAAAAAAAGCAAAATCGAAAATCGAATCATCAGTGACTACAAACCAAAGGACATCAACGACATTTTGCCACATTTGGACTTTGAAAAAATCAAGGTCAATGACGACGGCATTAATGGTCTTAAAGAGCAAATGGACGAACTTAAAAAGACCAAATCATATTATTTCGGCGATGATGACGGCAAGCCGAACGGCGGCGCAAGCGGTCTTGACCACGGCGGCAAGCCAAAAGATGATGAGGACGATTTCCTGAAAGGCTTTAATTCTTAATCACTGAAAGGACTACAAAATGGCAGTAAATTATGCAGAGAAATATTCGACTAATGTCGATGAGCGCTTTTCGCAGGGCGCAAGAACAGGCGCGGCAGTAAACGCCGACTATGATTGGGACGGCACAAGTGCAATCAAGGTTTACTCTATTGACACCTCACCGCTCAACGATTATCAGACCACAGGCACCAACAGATACGGCACACCCGACGAGCTTGGCAACCACACACAGACAATGCTTCTTTCGCAGGACAAGTCATTTACCTTCACAATCGACAGGAAGTCTTATGACGACACCCAAATGACAATGGAGGTAGGCAAAGCACTTGCGAGAGAGCTTAACGAGGTCGTAATCCCCTATATCGACAAGTATAGATTGCAAAGAATGACTAACGCAGTAGGCTCAAGTGCTACCGGAACGATTACTAAAACAACAGCTTACGAGGCATTCCTCGACGGACAAGCACAGCTTGACGACAACAATGTCCCAACAGACGGCAGGGTTGCATATGTATCAAACGCATTTTATAAGATGCTCAAGCTTGACGAGAATTTCATCAAGGCGAGCGACATTGCTATGGATATGCGTATCAGCGGACAGATGGGCGAGGTTGACGGCGTTGCAATTCTTAAAGGCACAGGCATTCTCCCCGAGAATGTTAACTTCATCATCACACACCCAATCGCGACAACGGCAGCACAAAAACTCGAGGATTACAACATCCACCAAAATCCTCCGGGCATTAACGGTTGGCTTTGCGAGGGTAGAATCCGCTTTGATGCATTTGTAAGGTATCAAAAGCGCAAGGCTATCTATGTTCACGCAACAAAGGCTATCGTTGCCGACAAGTCTTGTGAACTTGACGAGAATTTACAGGCAGAGGCGTCAACCACCGGTAAGTAAGGAGTTAATCGGGAATGGATGAATTGAATTACAATTTTTATATTGAGGTGTTCAAAGGCGACGCCGTTCCCGACAACGCCGCCTTTGAAAAATTGCAAATTGAAGCAACGGCGTTTGTTGACCGCCTTGTTTTAGACCGCTCGGCTCTTGAATTCGAGGTCATCAACAAGCGTTATAAGCTTGCAATATGCAGTGTAATTGACGACATTTATATTAACCAAAATCAAGGCGTTAAGTCAAGCGAGAGCGTCGGAAATCACTCCGTGTCTTATGTGACACGCTCAGCGCCCGAAATTCAAGCCAATAGAAAGAGTAAAGCATTAACCTACCTTACAGGAACAGGCTTGCTCACAAGGGCGGTGTTGTGATGTTTCCGCATGATATCACGATATATCGCTATATCAACAAGCTTGACACTTATTCAACGACATATCTCAATGGCGTTTATGTTGAGCAGACACTCAACGGCTCAGTAGAGAGCAACGGCGAGCAAAACAGCGGTGAAATCATCATTGTAACGAACGCCGAAAACGCCCACAGATATGAGTCGAAGCATTGGCGCGTCTTGCCGGGTGACATCATTGTAAGAGGCAGAGGCTCTGCTATATCAAGCCTTACAGAGCTTGACGAATTTTACAAAGTCACCGCTGTTGCTGAAAATCTTTGTAGTTCGGATGTTGACAACATCACGATAAAGGCGGTGTGACGAATGGCAACACTCGTTTACACTGTTGACGCGTCTGCGCTCGAAAAATTAGATTTTGAGCGTGTGAAACCGCAGGCGCAGAAGTTCTTTTCTGATAGGCTGCTTGCCGAAAGTGACCCATATACCCCTTACGATTCGGGAATTCTGAAAAGTTCGGGGCGTGTAGTTGATGACGGCAATGCAATTGAATATGAAACGCCATATGCACGGTATCAATATTACGGCAAGCTTATGGTCGACCCAATCACAGGCAAGGGAGCTTTTTTCAACAAGGATTATGGTTTTTGGAGTCGACCGATGGCACAGAAAAAATTGACAGACAGAGATTTGAAGTATCAAGGCGCGCCAACGCGCGGCTCTCATTGGGTTGAGCGCGCATGGCTTGCGAATAAAGACAGTCTTATTGAATCAACAGAAAAATTCATTACAAGCGAGTTAACAAAATGAGCAAGACAATAATTGAAAGCGTAAGGGAATTTATTAAAAAATGCCCTTATCTTGATGAATTTAATAATATAAATGTCGATTTCCTATCCCCAAATAGCGGCGGCTATTCAATTGACGAACAGCCGACCGAAACAATATTGACACGATACATTGACGGCAGTACCGAAAGACAGTTTGTTTTCGCTTTTTCTGCGCGATTTGCGTGGAATCAGGAACGCGAGAACAATATTAACAACAGTGGCTTTTTCGAGCATTTCCAACAGTGGCTTGAGGAATGCACCGAGAACGATGACTTGCCCGATATGCCCGACGGAATGACTCCGTTCAGTATTAAGGCGACGAGTAGCGGCTATCTTTACGGAATTGAGAATAGTCAACGCTATGCGAAGTATCAATGTCAATGTCAATTGATATATGACAAGGAGTAAAACCTATGGCAAATACAAAGATTAAAACTTCCGCCATTGCCGCATTTATCGACATTGGCGATAGCTCAACCTCACCGAAGTGGGCGAGAGTAAGAAAACAAGGCGAGTTGAAGCTCAAATATGACGGCGAAACTGAGGAGGACAAATGGGTTGACGAAAACACCCCCTCGACATCCCTCGAAAAATACGCCGTATCATTTGAAGGCGAGCTTACTTGCTACAATGATGACGAGTTATTCAAGTATCTTGATGCACTCCGTCAGAATAGAGCAACAGGCACAGACGCAGAGACACAATGCCTTGTCGTTTATAAATACGACACAACCGACAACGCAAAATACGCGGCAGAACTTAATCGTTGCACATTGCAATTCAGTGAGTTCGGCGGCGAAGGTGGCGGCGGTTCTGCGTCGTTAAATTACACCTGTTCGTTCAACGGTGACCCGACTCTCGGAACTGCTTCATTCACAGGTGCGGCCCCGACATTTACCGCTAACAGCGCAACAGAATAATTAAATTAATAGGCGGCTTTTGCCGCCTATTTTGTTTTATGAGGTGATTTTATTCATGGAAAAATTAAATCTTGACATCAAAAAAGGATTGTATGAAATCGAGGTCAACGACAAAGGCGAAAAAATCGTTTTTGATACTGAAGATATAGAACTTCCCTTCAAGTTTAATGACGCTTATCTGAAAGTCGAACAGCTTACAAAAGACCTTACACGCAAAGAGGCGTTAATCGAGAAACAGAAAGAATGCTCACACGGACTTGTCAGCAATAAGGACGAGAAAAGACGACAGCTCTATAAAGAGTTCTACAAGCAGATGCGCGAAGCTATGGACGAGTTCTTGGGAGCAGGCGGCGTTCAAAAAATCTTTGGCGACCGAAACTATCCTGATATGTATAACGACCTTTTTGATGCGTTAAAGCCTCACCTTGAAAAAATCGGAATATCAAGCAAGAAATCAATCGAAAGAATCGAGCAGAAATACAGCGAATCCGATGAGGATGTCCTTGAATGACTTACCCCGAATATGTGAGAATTCGCGGCGAAAAAGTCAAAATCAAGACAGATACCAAAACAGCCCTAAAATGCTTGAAGATAGTGAATGATAACGGCATCGGCGACTATGAGCGCGCCCTCGCTATCATTTACACGCTATACGGCTACATTCCGAGCGACAATGAACTGTGGCAAGACTATTTAATTCAGGCGCAAAAGTTCTTATCCAAGAACGAAAACGGCGAGAACAGCGACACAGAGCCTGACATGGACTTGATTTATGACGAGCCATATATTGTTGCTTCGTTCATGAGCGACTACAAAATCGACCTGAACAAGGAAAATCCGCATTTTTGGCTTTTTTGCGACCTCATAGCAGGCTTGACAGAGCACAGCGTTTTATCTCGCGTTCGGTCGCTTCGCACAATGGATGTGAGCAATTGGTCGGAGAAAGACAAGCGCGAAATCCTAAAAGCAAAAGAAGCCGTCGCACTGCCTCGCAGGCTCACAAAAGAGGAGCAGGAGTCGGAGGACATATTCGAAGCGCGCTTCAAATAAGGAGGTGAGGACATGGCAGACAACAAGATACGCATTGATGTTGCGTTTAATTCTCAAAAAGCGGAACAAAACGCAAAGAACTTGTCAAAAGCTCTTGACGAGGTCAAGAACACAATGGAGCAGACGGCGAAAACCGACCTCAACATTGACACAAAAACGGCTGAAAAAGGCGTAAAAAACTTATCAAGCGTTTTTGAAAAACTCAAAGACAAGTTAAAAAGCACAATCAGTGTCAATGTTGACAACGAAAAAATCAAAAGCGATTTAAACGCTGCAAAGGAATATGTCGCCGAAACATTTTCGTACATAAAAAACGACATTCAAAAAACAATTGATGTCGCGAAAGACCCGACGAAATATCAAATTGATATATCGGAAGCTGAGGAAAGGCTCGACAAGCTCGACAAAGAGATTGAAAAACTGAAAAAGAAAAGGGGCGAGCTATTCCAATCAGATGCCGCCCAAGAGCTTACTCGAAAATATCAAAAAAACGAAGCCGATTATCAACAAAATTTGGCAAATGCAAAAACTCCGCAACAAAAACAAGCAGTTGAAAACGCTCACATCCTTGATGTGCAAGATTTAAAAAATCAATACAGCGGCTTTCTTTCGCAAGTCGAGGAAACAGAGACAAAACTCAAAGCCGCCAACGGAGAGGTTAAAGAGCTTGTCACCGCGATTCGGCAAAGCGAGGACGCAGAACAGCGTTTAAACAGCGGATTAGGACAGTTTACCCAAAAGTGCGAAACTGCCAAAAACTCAAGCAACGGACTTGTCAGAGCATTCCGCACGATGACGCTCCCATTACAAGGCGTGGGAGTCGCATTTTCAACGCTGTTCAATAAAATCGGAGCAGTTAAAAACAAAGTGAAACAGGCTGTCACGAGTACACGCGCGTTTCAAGCGGTTTCAAAAGCCGCCTCGCGTGTTTGGAACGGTTTACACACAGCCGCCAATCGGCTAAAAACAGCTATTTCAAAGGTTAGAAGCGCATTTCAAAAAGTGAGCAGTTTGGGCTCTAAATTCGGTGTTAATTTGAAATCGTCGCTTTCTCCGGCTGAGAACTTGAAAAAGAAATTCACAAGGGTAGGACTTGCACTACTCGGCGCTCGTTCTGCGTTTATGTTGTTCAAACAAGTTGTTTCATCAGCAATGGAAAACAACGAAAAGTTGCAAACTCAGTTGAATGCTGCCAAAGGCGTTTTGGGTGAGGCAATAAGTCCATTAATCAATGCCCTTGTATCAATGTTGAGTAAGGCTGTGACATTCGCAGACGCGATATATCAAGCATTTACAGGCACAAGCCTTGTTGCGAAATATAACGCCAAACAAGCGGAGAAGACAGCGTCAGCCACAGAGGACGCGGCAAAAGCTGCCAAAGAATACAAAAATCAAATGGCGAGCTTTGATGTCGCAAATAAGCTGAGCGACAACTCATCGTCGAGCAGTTCGTCCGGTGGCAGTTCTTCCGGCGAAGGCGGTGCTATCTTTGAGACATCAAGCCTTGATTCTTGGATGAATCAAATTATTGAAAAATTCAAAGCAGGAGATTGGGGCAGCATTGGCAGAACGATTGCCGGAACGATTAACTCTGCACTTGATGACATCAATTGGAGCGGCATTCAAACTAAAGTCAAAACATTTTGCAAGGATTTAAGCGACGCAGTTAATGGTTTTATTGATGAGCTTGATTGGGGAAAAGTCGGCAACAATGTAGGCGAGGCAATAAACACCGTCACAATGGGTATTAATACTCTCGTTGACAACATTGATTGGGACGGTCTTGGCGCAGGCTTTGCCGACGGAATGAATCATCTTGTTGATACGGTTGATACAGATGAGCTTGGAAAAACCTTGTCGGCAAAAATCAAAATCATAACCGACACGCTGTACGGCTTTTTCAACGGCGACGAAAAGAAAGGTACTTCGGGTTTCGATTTTAAAAACTTCGGTGGCACAATTGCTGACACTGTCAACTCGTGGTTCAACAATATTGATTGGGGGAAAATAGCGTCCAACATGTCGGACTCGATAAGCGGCGCATTTAAAACCGTAACAGGTTTTATAAAAAATCTCGATACCGACGCAATAATCGATGATATTGTCGATTTTGTAAAAAACATCGATTGGGAAGGCATTGCAAATAGTGCCTTTGAGGCACTCGGTGCGGCTGTCGGTAAGGTGTTCAAAATTGCCCAAAAGCTCGGAGAGATTTTCAATGATGCATTTTCAAACATCGCAAGCTACTTTGATGATTCTATTGACGAAGCTGGCGGCAATGTAATTGAGGGCATATTTAACGGCATCGTTAATTGGCTTAAGGATGTCGGAAAGTGGATGAAAGAGCACATCCTCGACCCATTCATTAACGGATTTAAAGAGGCGTTCGATATTCACTCGCCGTCGAAAAATCAAGACATTATTGACCTTGGTAAAAATCTCATTGAGGGCGCATTCAACGGCATTGTGGAATGGCTCAAAGACATCAAAAAGTGGTTTCAAGACAATGTGTTCAGCAAAATCACAGAGGCTTGGGACGGCTTAAAAGAGCTTACTGTTAGTATTGGCGGCAATGTTCTCCCGACATTCGATGACTTAAAAGACAAATGGGATTCGATTAAGGAAAAAGGCAAAACTGCTATGGCAACAATCAAAGGCGAAATTCACAACAAGTTCAAAAATCTCAAAACAAAATGGGATTCGATTAAGAACAAAACCAATTGGAAAACAATCAAAGGTAGCGTTCACAACAAGTTCAAAAATCTCAAAAAGAAATGGGATTCGATTAAGAACAAGACAAATTGGAAAACCATTAAAGGTTCAATCGCTAAGTCGTTTTCAAACGCCAAAAAGAATTGGAGCAGCATTAAAAGCAAGGCTGAAACCGTTACGACCAAACTTAAAGACGGAATCACCAATGCAATAAAGAAAATCTTGACTTCACTTTGTAACATGGTCAACAAAGTTATCGGCGTTCTCAACAAGATATTGCCAAGAGGCATGAAAATTAGCACTGTTTCACCGCCGAAACTCGCACGCGGCGGTATCGTCAACAATCCGGGCAGAGGTGTCACGGCTACTGTCGGCGAGGCAGGTTCAGAGGCAATTCTCCCGCTTGAAAACAACACAGGCTGGATGGATTTGCTTGCCGAGCGAATTGCAAACAGAATCAACGCTAACGGCGAGGTATTGCAGACAATAATCACCCTCGACGGCGAAACAATCGCAAAGAAAATATCGCAAGTCAACGGTAGGCGGAACATCAGAATGAATGGGGGCGTTGTATAATGGCTGTGCTTTACATTAAAAACGGTGGCGCAAGCGTTACAATCAAAGGAAAAACTTACGCAAAAGGCGAATATGTCCCAATTCCCTACATAAAGAACGATTACAATGTTAGCCACGAGAAATTATGGGGCAGTGACGCAGGCAGAACGATGAGCGGCGACTATAAAGGCACAATTGTCGGCATATTTCCCAAAATAACCGCAAATATCAGCGGCACAAAACTCAATTATAAGGATGTTGAGGGGCTTATGCAGTTGTTGAGTCAAACATCCGCCTCGTGCAAATTCTATGACGCGCAAACCGCGTCGATGAAAACGCAATCGTTCTATTTCGACAGTGTGTCAATCACGCATAAATATATCAACACGAGCAACCCAAGAAAAAATAAATATGATTCAATTTCGGTGGTTGCCGTCGCAATAAGTAAGGAGTGATGAGATGCATAATGTAACTACGGATTTTATCGCCGCAATGCGCGACACAGGACGCCGATTTGACGCGCAAATCATAGTTGGTGACACTGTATATGATTTGAGCGCTATTGAGAGCTTAACTGTGAACATTGACGGCGGCTTTCCGTCGACGGCGATGCAAAGCATTACCGCAACAATTCGCGGCGATTTTAGCGCTCCTGATGGCGTGATTGACAATGTCAAAATCGGAGTTGAAACCGACAACGGCTTCGAGTACATCAATTACGGCAAGTTTTTCTTAGCGAACGATGACGGCACAGGTTACAATACCGACACGGATATGTGGACGGTCACGGCATATGATGCCCTTGTCAATACAATGACAGAAATCCCAACGATTGAGGATGAAGACGGCAACGATACAACCGATGACACAGTTGATGCCGAAAAGACTATATCGGTGCAGGAACTGCTCAACGGAGCAATTGAAATTTTAAACAGCGTCGGGGTTACCTCGATGCTGCCCGATATGACTGCATATACAGTTATTGCGAGCGCTTATTCAAGCCAAACCTACCGCGACTTGCTTGAGGACATTGCAGAGGTTCTCTGTGGAATAATTCGGGTTAAGGACAACAAGCTTGTTCTAATAAGACCGGGTGAGGTCGAAAGCGCAAAAATTGAATTGCAAGACCTCACGAGTGCAAGCATTAATGACAGCGTACAGATTTCGGGTGTTCAGCTTAACGGCACAGCAGGCATTCAAAAGATATTGAACAACGAAGCATCAACAGAGGTGCAAGTCACAATATCGGACAACCCGATTGTTGAATACCTCGTCGATAATTCGAGCACAGCCGCAGAGCAGCTGAATGCCGTCAAATCCAACTACACGGCGTATCTACTCGGTAAGACGCTAACGAGCGTCACAGCGAACACAACAGGCGTTGCATGGTATGACATAGGCGACTTTGTCAACATTACCAATAAAAAGGACAATCTTGATTATCCTTTTGTCTTCACCAAAAGTGCAATAACGCTGTCGAACGGCTTGACGCAGAGCGTCGAAAGTAGCTTAACATCCAAAACCGAAGAGATAACATATACGGCGGACAGCAAGCTGAAAGGTGTCACAAGCGAAATTAATCGACTATCGAGCGGCTTACAACTCAAAGTCAGCAAGGGTGATGTTGTTTCGGAGATTAATCAATCCCCCGAAAAAATATCGCTCAAGGCAAATCGTATTGAGATTGATTCCGACACATTCAAGCTTTCGGCAGACGGCAAAATCGTTGCCGAAAGCGGAACAATCGCAGGCTTTGATTTGACAAATACAGCTTTCGAAAAAAATTTCGCCGTCGGCGGTGTGAATTACAAATTCAAAATCACATCGGACACAACAAGCGAAACGGCAACATATCTCATATCACTTGCAGAGCAAAACGCAGGCGAATATTCGTTTGCTGTCGATACTAAAGGCAATGTTGAATGTGGCGACTTGTATGGCGGCAAAATAAGCTGCACAAAAGTTAACCTTAGCTCGAGCATCAACGATGCAACTGAGCAGAGTGTCTTTACCGCAAGAAACGGAAGCGGTCATACATATATAGGTTACGCGAGGAAACTCGACGGAAAAAACACAATCATCGCCGGCGGTACGGTTCAGTTTCAACCGCAGAACGGCACAAATTGTTCTCTGTTTAAGGAATCGTCATCAAACGCAAGGACAATATTCCGTCCTGACACTAACGGTGGCGCATATCTTGGCTCAGGTAGTTACAAGTGGCATTCAATATATTGCACTGACGGCGCATTTAACGGCTCCGACAGAAAGCTGAAAGAAAATATTGCGGACCTTGATGCCGAGAGCAATAAAGCATTCGTATTGAGTCTCCGCCCTGTGTCATATAAATTGAAAACAGGCGAGGGAAAGAGGACTCACAACGGTTTTATCGCTCAAGAAGTGCGCGAAGCTGCTGAAAACACAGTCGGTGATATAGCTGCGTATCAAGCAAGCGTCATTGACGGCGACGAGGAGAAATATTACGACCCTACCGTGCCCGACGAAAAGCTGTTGTGGCAGCTCAACTACAGTGAGCTCATTGCTCCGATTGTTAAACTCGTTCAATCTCAGCAACAAGAGATTGAACGGCTAAAAAAGGAAGTGGAAAAACTCAAATGACAACTTTAAAATTTAAAGTGACGGAGCAATCCGTCATAAAACTCGAGCAGAGCGCACCGCTCACTTCGGGCAATGTTGAAACTGTCAAGTGCAAGTTCGAGCTTGACGAGGCGTTCAACGGCTTAACTGTTCGTGCTGTGTTCAACGAGCAAGCCGTAACCCTTGTCAATGGTGAATGCTTCGCCCCAAGCTTGAGCGTCGGACGCTGTCTTGTCGGCGTTTATGCCTACGAAACAGCCAACGGCAAGACGACCTTGCGCTATTCCCCACAGCCTACACTGCTGAGCGTGTGCTCAGGCAGCTACTCAGACGAAGTAGTGGATGCAACGCCGCCCACGACAAGCGAAATTGAGGCGTTTTATTCGCTTATCAACAAGGCAATCGCCGACGGCAAATTAAAGGGCGATAAAGGCGATGTTGGCGCAGCAGGAAGAGACGGCGAGCAAGGTCCTAAAGGCGACAAAGGCGACACAGGACCGCAAGGTCCGCAGGGAATTCAGGGCGAACAAGGTCCAAAGGGTGAGCAAGGTCCGCAGGGTCCACAAGGCGAGAGCGGACGAGTAAAATGGCGTAAAATTTGTCGTGAGACAATCACGGAATCAGTGGCGCAATATATCCGCGATGTTGACGAAAACGGTAAACCATTAAAATTGAGTAACTGTGCAATTCGCCTTTTAGTGCCTGAATGGTCTACAGCGTTGCGAACACATGTATATCTCAATTTCCGCAAAATAGAAACAGGCGATGAGGACTTTTGGAGTGAACTTGCTCTTGCACCGGCTAAAGTATCGTCCGCAAGTTATAGATTAATAACTCAAATCATGGCGCATTGCTCGCCTTGGCTGCATGGTGATATTCAGTATTCACAAAATAAATTAAACGATAACGACCCAAGCGAACTCCCTATTGTAACAAACCAAAAACCATATTATCAAAATAATGGTGATATTTTCTCATTTAGTGCAACAAATTTTATCGATGTGATTCAATTCGATACACAGATGGAGGGCAAGCTCTTACCAGCAGGAATGACAATCGAAATATGGGGGGCAGATTATGAAGGTTAAAATATTCAAGAACGGCGAGATAATCGAGGTCGAAAATTACAAGCCACTGAAAACTCGCCACAAACCACAAAATCAAGATGAGGAGGCGACCGATAACATTGAGTGAAGCAGTATTGACCGCCTTGATTACAGGCGGACTCTCGGTTGTCGGCGTTGTCATCACTAATCTCGCCGCAAACAGAAAGATGCAATATGAAATAAAACAAAATCAAGCCGTCACAGAGACCAAAATCGAGGAACTGACTCGAGAGGTGCGCGAGCACAACAATTTCGCTCACCGCGTTCCTGTCCTTGAGAATAAAGTGAAGGTTGCGGACCACAGACTTGACGACATTGAAGAGGAGCTGAAAGGCAAATGAAAATTAATTTTAAATTGAGATTGAAAAACAAAACTACACTTGTGACACTTATAACCCTTGTTGTCACATTAGTTTATCAGACGCTTGGCTTGTTCGGCGTCGTTCCGACCGTCGCACAGTCCGAAATCATCAACACACTCGGCATATTAATCAACATTCTTGTTGTTCTCGGTGTTGTTGTTGACCCGACTACCGACGGAATCAGCGACAGCTCGAATGCACTCGGTTATGACGAGCCGAAAAAGGAGGAATAAGATGCCTATTTCTATGAACAAGTGGGTTGAGAAAAATCTCGGCAAAGGGATTGATTACGACGGCGCTTATGGCGTGCAGTGCGTCGATTTGGCGAAGCATTTTATTAAGAATGTTTTGGGCATAGAGCCGCATTCAATCGGCAATGCAATTGAATATTACCGCAAACGCGAGTCGTCAAAATATTTGACAACGAATTTCAAATGGATTTCAAACACACCCGATTTTGTGCCGCAGAAAGGCGACCTTTGCGTTTTTACCTCGAAAAGCGGAAACGGTCATATTTCCGTCGCTACAGGAGAGGGTACAACCTCGTATTTTTATTCGTACGACCAAAACTATCCTTCGGGCAAGCACGAGCCGATGACAAAAATCAAACACACATACGCGTCATTTTTAGGCGTCTTGCGTCCGAAAAATCAAAAGAATATTAAAACGGCGGCAAGCGCCTCGAAGCCGAGTTATAAAACAGAAGTTGGCAAGACTTATAGGCTGAAAGCTAAGACAACACTATACAGCAAGCCAAATCTTTCCGGCACGAAATACACATATCTTGCACAGACCAAATTAAAGGTTTTGAGCCATGCTTCGGCAAGCGTTGATAAAATCAAGGTCATCGCAACAGGCAGAGAGGCGTATTGCCAAATTAGTAAATTTTCATAAAAACAAGGTCATACGGGAGCGCGAACATATAGGAGTTAATATGAACAGCGTTGAATTTTTGACAGCGAACGAATTTAATAAATTAAAATCCAATCTTGAATTGACGGAGCAAGAACGCTTCATTCTTGAACATATGAGGCGAAATGACCTCACAAACGAGGGAATGGCGCTTGAGCTGAACATTTCGTTACACAAATTCAAGCAAATTAAAGCGTCGCTGAAAATGAAAATTTATAAGCAAGCATGCAAATAATCAAAAGACCCCACCATTTTGGTGGGGTTATTTTTTTATGCCCAAAAACGCCCAAAGGCGTGCGTTTGGGCACGCGAAAGCTTGCTAACATTAAGTTGCAGAAAGGATAAAACGATGAAATTTGAATTCTCACAAGAATATATGGGCATTAAGGATTGCCCTTTAGAAAAATGGACTGAAACGCACAAGCAACAACTTAACTCGTGGATATATCGAGTTTATGCGCAGGGCTACAAGGACGCCTTAAATGATGTAAGAAAGGATTGTGACGGCAATGTATCCAATGAACTATAACAGCGTTATGCAAAGTAGGGTCGCGGAGGTTAACGGAATTAACGGAGCAAATGCTTATCAGCTTGCACCAAATTCAAGCGTGCTTTTACTTGATTCGCAGAAGCCAATTGTTTACCTCAAGCAGACCGACGGCGCAGGCTACGGAACGGTCAACGCTTTTGACCTCGTTGAACACAAGGACGAAAGCACAAAAAATCTTGAAAATATCGACGAACGATTAAAAAGATTGGAGCAAATGATATATGAACAAACTGCTAAAGAACAACCAAAATCAGGTCAACAACCTAATGAACAGCCCACAAATGCAACAGGCTCTGCGGCTGTGCCGGATGCGAGGAATGACTCCTCAGCAATTGGTCATGCAAACAGCTCAACAGCGAGGTATTGACATCAATCAAGTGCTCGACCAAGCGCGAGAATTACAACAGAATTTCAACGATATTAACCCCTAAGGGGGCTGATATAAAAATTTAAAGAAAGGAGTAAAACGCTATGGCAGAAATGACTCCGGCAGATGTAGGCGCTGTAATGAATAACAACAGAGGCTACGGATGTGACGGAATGTTCGGCAATGAGGGTCTTTGGCTCTTTGCAATTCTTGCTTTGTTCGGATTCGACGGTTGGGGCAAGAACGGCAGAGGCGGCGAGCAATATGCAACATCCGCAGATGTTCAGCGTGCGACCGATTTCGCCGCTCTCGAAAGACAGAACAACGAAATCATGCAGAACACAAGCGATGTCGGTCTCGGATTGCAAAGCACCATCAAGGACGCCGCTTATAACAATTTGAGCGAAATCCGCGACCTTGAGGCGACAGTTAACGCAGGATTTGCAAATCAGCAGACATGCTGCTGCGAAACTCAAAAAGCATTGCTTGAAAATCGCTATCTTGCGGCTCAAAACACTGCTCAAATCAACGCTAACACTACTGCACAGATGCAGAAATTAAGCGATGAGATTAAGCAGAACAAAATCGAAGCATTGCAGGGTAGAATTAATCAGCTTGAACTCAGCAACGCGCTTTCAGGCGTTGTGAGATACCCAACAGCAATGACCTATTCGCTTGCCGGCAATCCGTTTTGCAATTGCAACTCGATGTGTTGCGGTAACATTTAATTAACTTAACGCCCTACTTTGGCGAGGCACGGCAGGGGCAACCCTGCCGTTTATTAATTTACGAAAGGATTTAAGAAAATGAGTAAATCACTTATTTACACAGCAAATTCAAACGCTCAAACCGTAGCAGTCGGAAATGTCGCGAATTTTGGAAATACAATCCGTCGCTACGGTTGTAATTGTCAAAACAACAGCACCGCCCTTGTCGCTAACGGTTGCGGCTATTATGACATTGATGTCAATACAACATTCACAGCGACAGCAGGAACGGTGACGCTTTCGCTCTATAAGGACGGCGCTCCTATTCCGGGCGCAACTGCCTCCGTAACAGCGGCGGCAGACACAACCTACACCATCACTATTCCAACGGCAATCCGTGTCAAATGCTGTGACAGCTTAATCACACTTGTTGTTTCGGGTGTTCCTGTTAACTTTACGAATGTTTCAGCAAGGATGGTGAAGGATTGATGGAGAAATTGAAAAAATATTTCAAGATGATAGTCGACGAAATCAAGAGCGCTGACGAATACGCAGATATGGCGGCAAAATTCAAAAGCACTGATTCGGCTCTTTCTGAGGACTACCACGAAATCGCAGAACAGGAGCTTCATCACAAAGAAGTGCTCGAAAAAACAGTAAAGCAATATATCGATGCTTGCAAAAACGAAAGCGGCGAATCTTGTGCTGATATGGAGGTTGTTTTTGATTTCGTCAAGGATGTGTCGGAAAGTATGGTCGAGCCAATAAGAGCAAAACTGAATTAAAAGCAGAAAAAAAGAGGCGAAAGCCTCTTTTTTTATTCTATATATAAAATAATAATTTATACCTATTGTAATATGCACTATTTATTTTTTTAATTGCAAAATCATACAAAATTTTGTCAAGAGTTTTTTTAAAAAAACTCTATTTTTTTGATTTATTTTTAAAAAAGGGTCAACCAAGGGTCAACCAATAAGGTGTATTTTAATGCAATATTTTGTAATATACGAATGTGGAAAGCCTTAAAATATCATGAAAAAATAAAAGCCGAAAACCGCATAAATAAACGATTTTCGGCTTAAAATGGCGGAGAGCAAGGGATTCGAACCCTCGAACAGGTTATAGCCCGTTACACGATTTCCAATCGTGCTCCTTCGGCCAGCTCGGACAACTCTCCGTATTGCTTTGTTATTATACATTATTATAATATAAATTGCAAGTATAAATATTTTGTGTTATAATACAAGAATGAAAAATCCGCGGTGCATGTTGCCGTATTGTTTAAGGAGATAATATGAAAGATATTAATAAATCAAATTTGCCGAAAATTATTATACTTGCAGTGCTTGCGCTCATTATTGCTTTGTCGGGCGGTGCCGGTATTTATTTTACAACACAATATACAACACAAAAGCAAGCCTATACCTCGAATATACAACAGGCTGAAAAACTCAAAATAACTATTAAGAATGACAATGCTCAAATCAATGTTTTTATTAAAAATATTCAGCAAAAGTCGGATGAGTTAAGAAAGCAATATCTTGCTAATGCCGATGCCGCAAAGGCACTGATGAATAAATATATGGCGTTTTTCATTGTTTTTTATGTTGTGTGTGCGCTGATGATTGTTTGCTTTATTGCGGTTGCTTTCGGCAAAAAGAAATTTTCTTTTTCAAAGTCGGCTTCAAAGACCGTTGTTGCCGAGCCTGAAGAAGAATCCGATGCCGATGAAGAGGTTGGGACCGAAGATAAGCCGAAATCGGACTTTGACGATATTGAGGATATTTTAAAAAAGATTGGTAAAGAAGAATAACCGATATACATAATTGAATAATTAAGGCTGTCGGGCGAAATGATTTCGCATCGGCGGCTTTTATTTTTGCGCTTTTGGGGGATAATATAAGCGGTGATATTATGGTTTATACAGTGACATTGAATCCTGCGCTTGATTATTGCCTTACGGTTGCGCATAAGTCGGATGATGTGCATATTGCCGAAAAAGCGGTTGTAACTTATGGTGGAAAGGGAATAAATGTCAGCGTTGTGCTCAAACGCCTTGGAATTGAAAATAAGGCTATCGGATTTTACGGCGGCTTCAGCGGTGAAAAGCTGAAAACTCTTTTACAGGACAAAGTTGATTTTGATTTTGTCAATATCGACGGCGATACGCGAATTAATGTTAAAATCAGCGGCGTGTATAATTATATTTTCAACGCCGACGGTCCGTTTGTCACATTAAATGATGAGCGAAGGCTTTTTCGCAAATTGTCAAAAATCGCGCATGGGGATTATCTCGTTTTGTCGGGCAGTGTGCCGCGTTCGATGGGCAGCCTTGCGTACGAACGATTGCTCGACAGCGTTAAATCAAAAAACATAAAAATCATTGCCGACACAAGCGGCGAATCGCTCAAATGCATTTTGAAATTCAAGCCTTTTTTGGTTAAACCCAATGTGTTTGAGCTGTCTGAGTTCTTCGGCAAAAATTTAAAAGGCTCTGATAATGTTTGCGCCGCGGCACAGAAAATGCAAAGTTACGGCGCACAAAATGTCCTCGTCAGCATGGGCGGCAGAGGTATGCTCCTTGTTGATGAAAACGGCGAAATTCACCGCATTGATATTATAGAGGGCGATGTTAAAAACACAAACGGATGCGGTGACAGCGCCGTTGCGGGCTTTGCGGCAGGGTATATTATGAAAAATGATTTTGATTATGCTCTGCGCCTTGCCAACGCCTGTGCAAACGCCACAGCATTCAGCGACGGACTATGCTCAAAAGCGGATGTGCTGAAATTAATGTAAAATAATAAGACACGATGATATTCGTCGATTTCATCGTGTCTTATTATTTCTTTGCCTCAATTTTTTGAAAAATTCGGACAGCATTGCGGAGCATTCATCCTCCATAATTCCGCCGTAAATTTCGGGCTTATGATTGTACGGTATCAAGTTAAAATTCGCAACCGAGCCGAACGAGCCTGCCTTGTTATCGTAGGCGCCGAAATACACTCGCCTTATGCGCGAATTGATTATTGCGCCGGCGCACATCGGACACGGCTCGAGCGTGACATACAAATCACACTGCCAAAGCCGCCATCCGCCAAGAGTTTTGCAGGCACTGTCTATTGCCTCCAACTCGGCGTGATAAAGCGCATTTTTGCCGTATTCGCGGCGGTTTCTGCCGGTGCCGACTATTTTATTGTCCTTTACGACAACCGCTCCCACGGGCACTTCGCCCTCAAACTCGCTTTGCCTTGCAAGAGCGATTGCCTCATTCATAAATTCATTTGTCATTGTTTAATTATTGTTGCGATTATACTGTAAATAAAATATGGTGCAAATAGCAAAAATCCGGGAAGAATACAAAGGATTTTTGATGCCAACGGCAAAACATACGGATTGGCTGAAATTGCCGCTTTTTCCGATTTCTTGATTTGCTTGCGCACTTGTTTGGGATACATTGAATATTTGCTTTTGAACAAGCCGTCGCGTGTGATTAAGTAAATCATACCGAAAACGCCGAGAACCGGCCAAATCAGCATAATTGCCGTGCTTATTTTGTCGCCGAGCGTATTACTGCTGCTTATATAATCGGTAATATCGCCGATAACAGAAAGAGAGTTGTTTAAGCCGTGAACAATCATCGCGATAATAACATTGTCGGTTTTAACAGTGATATATCCCAAAATCAAGCCGACACATGTTGCAAAAATAAACTGAATGATATTGGCGTGAATTGTGCCGAAAATGATGCTGACAACAACAACACCGAATGCCTTGCCGTATTTTCTTAAAACGCCGAGTGAACAGCATCTGAAAGCAAATTCCTCAATGATAGCCGGCAAAAGAATAGTAGAGAGTATCTCTGCAATGCAGGAAATAACACTGTTTGCGCTCGGCAGTGTGTTTTGGGTGAGTTTGTAGCCGTTGTTTGAGGCAATTGTACTGAGAAGTGCAACGAGATAATCGGCAGCGATGCAACAACCCATACCAAAGCAAATCCATGCAACTGCCTTAGACGGTGCAATCTTTTTCCTCGGCACGACAGGCGTCACAAATCGCTTTTTTGAGAGCAGTGCCATTATTAAAAACGGTAAAAATATTGAAAGGATGTGACCGCCTACGGCGTTAAAAAGGTTTTGCGCCGTTGAGGTTTTGAATGCCGCTGACGAGTATATGCCGGTCAACTGTAAAACGATTGCCTCGATAAACTGAACCGCAAGCATCGACAAAAGCGTTGCGCCGATAATCAATCCTGTTTTGACAAGTTCCTTTTCTTGATTTTTTCTTATTTGCCTGAAATAATCGGGCGGTATTGTCGCCGGAGTGAAAGCCTGTTGATATTGCGGTCCTGAGACATAATATCTGTTTTGCGATTCATTCGGCGGTTGATAAAAATTGTTTTGCATATTGTGCGTTTATAACTCCTTGGAAATTTGTTTAATATATTCTCTGAGGTCGTCCTTTATTTCGGGATGATTGAGCCCTACCTCGATATTTGCCTGCAAAATTCCGAATTTGTTGCCCATATCGTATCTTTTGCCGATAAAATCAACGGCAGTCACGCCCTTGTCTCTTGCAAGCGTTTTCATAGCGTCGGTAAGCTGAAGCTCGTTTCCTGCGCCGAGCGGCGTATTTTCGAGAATTTCAAAAATTTCGCTTGGTAATACAACTCTGCCGAGAATTGAGAAGTTTGACATGATTTCCTCTTTCTTCGGCTTTTCAATCATATCTGTGCAATTGTAGCAGTTACCCTCAAGCGGAGAAATCTTGAGCGAGCAATACTTTGTGATTGCTTCGTCACTTACCTCCTTAACGCCTACTGCGCCTTTTCCGTATTTTTCATATGCGTCTATAAGCTGTTTTGTCACGGGATTGTCGGATATTATAACATCGTCGCCGTAAAGCACGGCAAACGGCTCGTCGCCGACAAATGTTTTGGCGCAAAGCACAGCGTGACCGAGTCCGCCCGTTTCCTTTTGACGCAGAAAATAAATATTACCGAATTTTGAGCAATTTTTTACCGAGTCTAAAATTTTCTCTTTTCCCGGTTGACCCTCAAGCTTTGATTCAAGTTCAAAGGCATGGTCAAAATGGTCCTCAATTGCACCCTTGCCGCGGTTGGTTATAATCAAAACCTCTTCAATTCCGCTTTCAAACGCTTCCTCGACTATGTACTGAATAGCCGGTTTGTCAACAATGTTGAGCATTTCTTTGGGTACTGCCTTTGACGCGGGCAAAACTCTTGTACCCAAGCCTGCCGCCGGAATTATCGCTTTTCTTACCTTTTTCATTATAAACCCCAAACATTAATTTATAAATATCTCAAAATCATTTCAAAAACGATTACAGCAAGCAGCGGTGCCCATGTGGAAATGCCGCCTTTTTTTGCAAGATACATTTTGCGCATTTCCTTTTCTGAAAGATTTTCTATCGGCATAATTATAGGTGTCTGAACGAATGAGGCTCCGTCTTCAAGCTGTTCGTCAACCGATTTAATTATTGAAATAACGGTGTTTTTATACAGATAGTCCGATAAAACGGCAAAAATAATTCTTATGAGCAGTGACACCGCCAAGGATATAAACGATATTTTCATTGCCATTGAGTAATCGCCGGCGGATGCCAAGCTGTTCACATCGTATGATTTGCCCGAATATGCGTTTTGCATCAAATCGGCGAGCGCCTTAAATGTTTCGGGCGCAAATTTTGTGGTGAAAAACGAGGTGGCATAGTTTATCGCAAGTGTTATGCAAAAATATAAAACGCCCGGCTTATACATTTTTCTGAAAAAATAATAGTACGGACCGAAGATAAACGCGCACCAATTCCACGATGCCTTTTTCTTCGTTTTTTCCATCTTCTTAAACTTTGTGATAAACGGCTGTGTGTTTGTTCTGACTGTTATTGCAATATCGGCTACCGATTGACCGTCAATTGTTTCATCATCGTTTTGATACGGTGACTTAACGGTGAAAATCGGCTGAACAGGTTGTTGAAATGAGCCGAATATCGGCTCACCGTTATCATCGGGGTCCATATCCGGTGTATTGTTGATTCCGGGGTCGGGATCATTACCTGCGCCGATGCTTGTTCCGAATGAAACAGGGGGAATGTAGTATCCATTCTTATCTTTTTCGCTCGGCTTTTCGTTATTGCTTTTTTTATTTTCAATGTTTTCCTTATAAAAATCGTATCCCTCGCTGTGCAAATCGGCGTTGGCGCAATGATGAATACTGTTGTAGCACTCTCTGTGGTGCGGCGTGCCGCACTCCGGGCAAACAACAATATCGTCGCCGTCCTCAAATTGCTTTTTGCATACAGGGCAAACGCAGTTATTGTATATTGACATCTTTTTCTCCTTGGTTACCTTTTTGAATACATATAATAAGGTATAATATTTATATTATTTCTATTATACATTATATAAACATAAAAAATCAATTATTTGGTTAAAATAAAGTAAATAGTTTTTGAACTTGCAAAACAGACGTATATACTTTATAATAGTAAAATGTTATAAATCAGTAATGCGGAGAAAAATTATGTTAGAATTTGAAGAATTAAACCAAAGACTTTCGCAATCGCAAAAGCCGATTGATGATTTAAAAGAAGCACTCAATATCGACAATTTGAAAACTGAAATTGCCGAGCTTGAAAAAATCAGCACCGCTCCCGATTTTTGGGACGATATGGAAAAAAGCCAAAAGACTATGCAAAAAATCGGTTCGTTAAAAGCAAAGGTTGAGTCTTATGAAACGCTCAAAAACGATTTTGACGATGCGCAGGTTATGATTGAGCTTGCAGATGAGGAGGGCGATGAGTCACTTGTAGAGGATTGCACAAGTTCTGTCGAGGATATTGAAAAAAGAATTGAAAGTATGACACTTTCAACACTTTTAAACGGCGAATTTGACGGCAAAAACGCAATTCTTACATTCCACGCCGGTGCGGGCGGAACAGAGGCTCAGGATTGGGCTGAAATGCTGTTTCGTATGTATAACCGCTGGGGCGAGCGCCACGGCTATAAGGTTTCAACCCTTGACTATCTCGAGGGCGATGTTGCCGGTATTAAAAGTGCAACAATTTTGATTGAGGGCGAAAATGCATACGGCTATCTTCACGGCGAAATGGGCATTCACCGTCTTGTTCGCGTGTCACCGTTTGACTCGTCGGGCAGGCGACACACCTCGTTTGCATCTCTCGAGGTTATGCCCGAAATCGACGATGATGTTGATGTTGAAATCCGCGACGAGGATATTAAAATGGATGTTTACCGTGCGTCGGGCGCCGGCGGACAAAAGGTTAACAAAACCTCATCTGCCGTTCGTCTTACCCATATTCCGACAGGTATTGTTGTTTCGTGCCAAATCGAGCGTTCACAGCATCAAAACCGTGAGGTTGCAATGAGAATGCTCAAATCAAAGCTTGTCGAGATTAAGGAAAGAGAAAATCTTGAAAAAATCGAGGACATTAAGGGCGACCAAAAGGAAATCGCTTGGGGTTCTCAAATTCGTTCATATGTATTTATGCCTTACACTATGGTTAAGGACCACAGAACGAATTTTGAAATGGGTAATATCACCGCTGTTATGGACGGTGACCTTGACGGATTTATCAACGCTTATCTTAAAATGAAAAGCATCAAGGAAAACGAAAACTAAATATTAACAGTGATACAAAACCTCCGTTGTCAAATAATAAGACAAGGGAGGTTTTATTTTTATGAAAAAAATATATAAATTTCTTGTAAGCACATTTTGCCTTGCAATGCTTTGCGGTTGCACCATAAATGTCGGCACAAGCGATGATAATACTGTCAGTAATAAAAAAGATGAAACAACAGTCACAACAACGCAAAAACCATCTGAAACGGCTACCGAGACGACAACGGAAACACCGAGCGCTGACCCTGTTGCAAGCCTTAACGATTTGTCATCCTCAAAGGTTGTTTGGGGCCCTGGAACGATAACGGACCACAAGCAGCCCGCCGACCCCGTTTCGCTTCAGGAAACCTTTGGAAAATACAACGGCACATGGCTTTTAAATGATTCAAAAAGTATTTGCCTTACATTTGATGAGGGGTACGAAAATGGCTATACTCCTACAATTTTGGATACTTTAAAGAGAAAAAATGTAAAGGCAATTTTCTTTGTGACATATGATTTTGCAAAGAATAATCCAAAGCTGATTAAGCGAATGATTGACGAGGGACATATCGTCGGAAATCACTCGTACAGACATCTTTCAATGGACGAAATCGACGACGAAAAGGCAACCGAGGAGGTCGAGTATTTGCACAATTATATCAAAAAGAATTTCAATTATACAATGAGTTATTTTAGATTTCCTAAAGGCGAATTTTCACAGCGTAGTATAGCCCTTGTAAACAACATGGGCTACAAAAGCGTATTTTGGTCGTTTGCATACGCCGATTGGGATCCCGATAATCAGCAGGACAAGGACACGGCATATAAAAATATATGCAATTCCACGCACAGCGGCGAAATAATGCTTTTGCACGCCGTCAGCAAAACAAATGCCGAAATTCTCGGCGATGTGATAGACGATATTAAACAGCAGGGCTACACCTTTACCACAAAAATTTAATTTCAAACGGAATTTTTCGGGGCGGCGGATTGATTTTTGCCGCCCAACTCTAATTTTTAACAGTAAATCCGAAAATTATATTACAAAATTGTGAAATTTTATTAATTTTTAA
>OLOT01000311.1_pt1 | contig 37159 bp, 57 predicted proteins | sample 1671991 | NCBI WGS metagenome assembly OLOT01 (sample SAMEA3136634, study PRJEB25190) | human gut metagenome | biome: human gut; feature: human-associated habitat; material: faeces | place: Austria | collected 2013
TCTGTTCTTACAACCACAGCACAGTACCGGTTTAATGTCACGTCTGCACTCTCCAGCGTCATAAGGTATTCCGAGCTGTTGTCGACCCATCTTTTATCAAACCAACCTCTTCCAGTGTCAATCTTAATGGTCATGCCATCCTGCGGACGTACCGCCAGCTTATTGCCGACGCTTTCATATACTCCGTCCGAGATAAGCCCTTGAAATATCTCACTCATCTCTTCCGCATCATACTTTCTGTCCCCGTTAATGCTGTTAAAAAATCCGCTTTCCCACATATTCTATTCCTCCTACAAATTAAATTGTGGAATCAAGGTAATTCCTGTACTTGATTCCGATTCTATTGTGCTTATTACCCTTGCGTTTCTGGTGATTCCGTATTTATTTGTGACTGTAACAATATCACCCATGGAAAAATCCTCCTCATAGGTAAATGTATTGTTGCTTAATACCTCTCCGGAAAAGCCTTCTGTCATGCCCAGTTCTGCCAGTTTCTCCTTGCCACGTTCCTGGAGCAGCACCTTGTACTGTTCATCCGTGATGGTCGCATCCGTGGTTGTCTGGCTGATGTCTCTTGCATCAGTGAAAATTTCATTTCTTTCCAGCCCTTTCAGGCTATTGCCTACGGATGCATACTTTCTATCCGTTCCTTCTCCCTCTCCACCAATTAATGTCACATTCGAATACTCTTCTGTCCGCATCTGATAGCTTGTATTTACAAGATTGTCCAGTGCTTCGCTGAATTCCACAAACGGTCTTTCGCTCTGCCCGTGCGACCTATCCTCTCCTTTGTAGACTTCAAGTATCATCTTTTTGTTTTTAATATAAATATCCCAGCCAATCTCATAAGTTGTGCAAATATCCTTTATAGCAAGGTCGAGGCTGTCTCCGGTAATCTGCTTTTCTACCTTGTCTGTGATTCCCGCTTTGTCTCCCAGTACAAGGTTTGGGATGATTCTGCTGCTATTTGACGGATTGATGGCATTCTGCGCCACCAATGTCCTTATCCCATCCTCACAGGTTCCGGCAAGGTTGGTCTGCTTCCACACGATCCGCTTGTGAAGAATGTATTTCAATTCTCTTCCAGTTACTGTGATATAGTCTCCGCTTTCATTATCCGTTACTATATTAAAGTTAAGTACAATCATGACCTTTTTATAAATCACTTCTGTCTCGTCGCTGTTCACATGGACATCCTGGGACCGTACAAGCAGTCTTTCTCTCTTCAACAGGTCTATTGCCTTTTCCGATGCTCTCAGATACAGCTCGAAATCACCCACTCCATAATACTCCGGTCTCCAGATTGAGCTTTCATATGTGTCTATCGTTCCAAGCAGATTAAAATTAAAATCAAGAACCCGCATCTCCATCTTAAAGCCCTCCGTATAACTGCTGTGTTATGAATGTGATTCTGAGGTCACTGTTTCCGCTGTCACAATTATAAGTAAAGACATTGTCTCCCTGCTCTACCTGAAGCCACGTACTGCCCGGTGACAAATGCCCCATGATATTTGTCTCAACTCCAGCACGAATCAGCTTAATCTCTTTCTGACCAGTATTTGTGTTAATCACAATCTCGTCATCCTGCTGCATGGTGTAGTTCAGTTTCAAATAGGTTTTTTCATCTACATCATAAATAATCGGGTTGACCACTTCTCCTGTGGCATAAAGCTGAATGATGATGCCCGTCTCTGTCTCTCCGGTGTTTATGATGCTCTTTCTGATGTTCCTTTCAATCCTGGAAATCTCAATTCCATTTTTGTCGATGGAAAATGGGAATTCAAACAGCGCTTCTGTGTCCGAAAAGTAACTTACCAGGTCATTTACTGCCCGGAAGTACGGTTGTGGACATATGATGCTTATCTGTGCCGCTTCCCGTGCCGAAAAAATGTCACAGCTTATCAATTCAACCGCTCCATTAATAAGCACATCTCTACTGTCCGTTTCAAAGTGCAGCTGCACATCTTTTTTTACTGGAAAGTACCGGTACAGTTTCAAGCGGTTCTCTTCAATTTCTCCATTAATGGTCATGTAAATGACGATATTACGGTATCCGATGCTCCGGCGGTTAATTGTAGCACCATCCGCTGTAGAATTCGCTGTAGAGGCTATTGTAGCCTCCACAGGGGTAATTCCATCCACCTTGTATATGGTGTAGTCCTTATTCTTTGAAAAATCGATTCTGTCTCCTCTTTCATTTTCTGCAATTAAACTTATCATTGTGGTCCTCCTGCAAATCCGAGCAGATTTTTTGTGTTACGGTAAATTTCAAGCCTGCTCAAGCTCTTCGGGCTATTATTTGTCTGGTAGAAATTCTGAATAATTGTCCTCTGCTCAGTTCCTGTCTCCGTGGTTGCACCGGTACAACTCCCGGCTTTTTTCAATGTGTTTGCTGTAGCGCTGATTTCTGGCACGTTAATATCATTTGAAAGCTCGCTGTTCAATGCCTTGAGCGAATCTGCAGCAAGATTCTTTATTGCCTTGACAGCATTTTTTGTCTTGTCTACAATCGCATTTCTAAATCCTGCCACAAATAAATCTCCGTCATCATATGATTTCTTTGATGGCGAATGCTCATCCAGTCCTTCTTTACTTTTAAACTTTTTCATTGTTTCCTGTGCCAGTTTAACTGCTGCATCTCCTGCTGCTGTTATTCCTCCTACGATTCCATTTGCAAATCCATTTGAAAAATCTTCTCCCGCTTTTTCTGCATCTCCATTTCTGCTAGAAATCCCATCTATTGCATTTCCAGCAACCGTCTGTCCTGCCGTATTTGCCACAGCACTATTGTCCTGGATTCCGGATGCCAGCTTATCTACAATGCTTGTTCCGCTTGAATATGTGTCAGCACCGTCAAGCTGTGACTTTGCTGTGTCCGCTGTGCCTGCTGCGGCATCGCTTACCAAGTCGTTTTTCATCAGCATTCCATTTGCAAATGCGGTTGCTCCGACACCGCCCGCTTCACTTGCTCCATCAGCATATTTGTCCAGTTCTAGCTGCGCCTGCTCTACCATGTATTGCGCCTGGTCTACCATCTCCTGTGTCACTCCTGGGGTGTTGTTTTCAATGGCATCCTTCATGTCTGTATAATTCTGTTCCAAATTAAATAGCTGATTCTTTAAGCTCTGCTCTGTTCCATTTTCTGCTGTGATAAAGCTATACTGCGTCTTCAACATTGCATCACTTATTTTGTCTGCATTTCCCGAAATGGTAGCTTCTTTCAAATTCTCGTAATTAACTACCTCGTTGCAGTAGTTAATATAATTCGATTCTGATTCATCTACCGCTGCTTTGCTCTTTTTAAATGATTCTTTCAGTTCGTCATTTGCTAATATGACTTTCTTGTGCTGGTTATAATATTCTGCTGCGCCATCGATATCTCCACCGGCAAGTAAACGTTCATGCTCTGCAATCGCTTCATTTGACTCCTCATACTTCTGCTTTACTTCGTCATATGTACTGAGGTTCTTTTTCCACTCTTTCAGAGCTTCTACTTTGTTTGTAATGGCTTCCGTGTACGCCTCTTCATTTGCACTTAAAATGGCTTCTGCTTTCTTTTTCTCCATAACCTCATCAATGGTTTCTCCCAGCTTTCCATAAGTTGCGATTTCATTCCAGAGGTCTTCCTGTTCCACTCCTAGTGCTTCTGATAATTCATTTATGATAAAGTTTGCTCGGTCCTCATACCCTTCTTTTACCTTTCCATTTACATCAATCAGACCGTTCAATTCATCCTTTAATTCTTCCAAGTGGTTGTATTCTGACACAATTCCGGATACGCTCTCATTTCTGGCATCTTCTATCCGCTTATAAGCCTCGTAGCGTTCATTGATTGCGTCAATGTTTGCCTGCTGCGCTTCCGTCAGTCCATATTCCGCTTCTATCGCTTCCTTTTCTTTCACTGCCAGATAAGCCAAGCCACCTGCTACTGCTGCGATTCCAGCCACTAGCCATGTTGTTGGTGACGCAAGGAAAGCAGTATTTAGAGCAAGCTGTGATGTTGTCTCAGCATCTGTGGCTACTTTTAATAATCCGAATGTTGTTGCAAGACTTTTTACGCTATTCGCAAACGTGGCCACTTTATTTATGACAAACACCGTGCCAAGAGTAATTCCAAGGATTTTCAGAATCCGTATCACATCATCTGTATTTTTAATGGCATAATCTCCAAATTTTTCAAAATATGGGATTGCTTTCTCCGCCATCGGAATGAGCATTTCTGTTTTTAAAGTTCTTCCCAATTCCTTGAACCTGGTTCCCACGTCGTCATATCGGATTTCCTTCAGGTCTTCCATGGTGCCTTTCACGTCATTGTATGACGTTCCAAGCGTAGTCAGAGACTTCACCACTTCAAGGTTTGCATCCTCACCCATTGTTCCAAATGCTGTAGCTGCCATGTTTAATGCTTCCTGCTCGTCGGTGCACTTTGTGATGTCACCCACGATAGAATTTATGACATCCTTCATGGTGCCCTTTCCTTCTGACCAACTCTTGAATGCATATTTTGTCTTATTGCTGAATAAGTCAAGGTTATCTCCGATTGTTCCGTCACCAAGTCTGTTCTTTATCTCATTAATAGAATCATTCACTTTATCGAGGTTATAAGCTCCACCCTTTGTTCCATTTTCCAGCAGCTGAAAATACTCCTGGGCGGAATATCCTGCCTGCTCAAAATTTCCGCCGTACTCTGCAACGTTATCTCCAAGCTCACTTGTGTAGTCAAGCCCATTCTGACTTCCTTTTGCGAACAAATCGAAGGCTGTCTGTGCATCAAGGCCAAAGTGTTTCATTAAATTGCTAACTCCTCGGATTGTCTCGTTGAAATCAGATCCAAAAGTATCTTCCAATGCTATGGCATTTTCTGTTAATTCTCTAATTTTGCTTGGATCTACTTCCCCCGTTGTCTGTTTGACATAGGCCATTTTGTTTCCTATATCTTCCAGGCTTTCTCCATATGCATTATTATACAGGTCATCCATTTCAGCCTTGAATGCCTTCATTTCTTCTGTACTTGCTCCAGTCTGTGCCTGGAACTTATTGTATGCGCTTTCCGTTTCTGTCATCAGTTCTTTAAATTCTTCAATTAAGTTTCTAATGACATCTGCTGCCAGCTCCGACAGAGTTCCTTTCAGCACCGTGAAGCCTTCTGCACTTCCCTCTGCCTTTTCACCCGCTGACTTTGCTTCTTTTCCGCTATCCTGTAACCCTTTACCTGCTGCCTGCGCACTATCTCCGGCATTTTCTTCTGCTGTTCGAAGTGTCTCAAGCTGATTTTCATAATCGGCAATTTCTTTCTTGGTACGGTTCACGGTTGCCTGCTGATTATTTATTTTAATTCTTAAATTCTCAGCCGCTGCAGAATTCGAACCATACTCCTGCTCTGTAAGTATCAACTGCTCCTGCTCTGCCTTCAGGATATTCTCCTGCTGTTCTAAAACCTTATTCAGAGACCGGATTTTTGCACTGACGCCATCTGTACTGCTTTTCCAGTCATCCATTCCGGAGCTGGTTGCTTTGAATTCAGAATTTACAAGCGTAATCTGCCGCTTTGCTTCCTGCATGGCTGCTTTTAGCTCAGATATGTCCACCTTGAATTTTGTCGTTGTCTCATTCTGTTTTCTTGCCATTTTTCCCTCCTAAAACCAATTATCACCTGCAGGTACACGGATTTCTTTTTCTACCGCCTTTTCTGCTTCTGCCCGGTCATTATGGTCTATCATGTCGTTAATAAGCTGAAAAACGTCCTCTGCCGGATAGTCCAGTAATTCAATCGGATTCATCCCTTTGTACTGTCCGCACAATGACAGGTTCAGCTCTGCAAATGCCTGCGGTAATGTGAGCTTCACACCACCGCTTACTGTTTTTTTGGCTTGTGCATCCCCCTAAGCTGAGCAATGCACCATGTCATTAATCCTTTTACAACATCAATAAGCTCTGCTGCATTAATGCCATCCAGTTCTGTTTCTGTCAGACCAAAAGTAGCCTTGAGAATCTTATTCAGGCATTCCGGTGTGCTTCTGATGGCACCCAGCACATCCTCTCCCTCTTCTCCATCAATTGAAGCGAGCATATTTATTAAATTAAGGGAAGTGCGGTATGGGATTTTCAAGCTGTCCGCTTCTGCAATCCGCTTCACTTCCTGGAGTGATTCATCTTTATATATTGTTAATTTGAATTCCATGTTTTTCTCCTTTCAAAAACAGGGACACCTTTTCGGTGTCCCCGTCTGTTTTTACGCTGCAACCGTAACGCTGTCCGGTGTCTGAACTGTTTCGAAGAACTTCGCTTCTGTCTGTTTTACGGTTTCTGCCTTTACGACAACTGCTTTTGCAGTCTTTCCGGTCTTTTCGAAGACGTGAGTGGTGTTGATTCCGGTATAGGTCAGCTCCTGACCGCTTGCATCTGTACCACTGTCCTTTGTCTTATGAGTACTGGATGGAACTGCAAATTTTCCTTTTAATCTCCATACAAAAATCACCGAGCCGTCTGTCTTTTCAGTGACATAACCAATTGCATAGTATTTACTTTCTCTTTCTCCTTCCACCAGCATTCCGGTTGTCTCGTCATAGTACTGACCGGTTAATTTTGCTAAGACATCCAAATCCAGTGCGGATGCATTAATTTTTACGGTATCTGCTCCGGTCGAATCGATTACGATTGCCGGGATGTTATCATAGTAATGTGTGTCTGAGCCTGTCTCAGTATCTTTGCTCAATTCTGCTACACCGGCAACCTGAAATGGTGTGCCAAATGTCAGCTCTCCAGCTTCATCCTTGGTCACTTCTGCTGCAACCAGGCTCTTGACTCCACGGTATTCTGTGTATTTCATTTTTAAACCTCCTTATAAGAGACATCAAGGCCTCTTCCTGTGTGTGTCTTCTTGTCACTGGCGAGCGAATGTCCTTTTCCGCTCACCACAAATCCCTCTTTCTTCAAGAGGTCTTTCACAGCGTCAAGCTGTGTCTGAATCAGTAAAGGATCCGTGGAGTAAAAGTTCACGCTGAACTCCCAGACAATGCTTCTCTCGTCATCATCATAAAAGCTGTCTCCGTCTGATGTGTCATTCCAGTACGTAAAGAAGCTCTCCGGATACGGTTCTTCCTTCAGTAAACTTCCTTGCAAATAAACCGGATATCCTGTCTTCTCCATGATTTCAACCAGCTTTTTCTCCATGTTAACCCTCCATGATTTTTTTAATAACCTTTGAGATTTCAGCTTCCTGAAGCTCTCCTATTTCTTTCTGTGTCTTTGTGCCATAAACGGCAGCTTTCAATCCCTTAACCGGCTTCATGCTCGGTGTGCCATACATCAAAAAAATACTGACCAGTCCGGATTTCGAGAAGTCGAATCCTACCTTGATGCTCCCAGTTCCACCTTCCCAGTCAACCTTCATCTCTTTATCAATGGACTTCTTGGTTTCTCCGGTTGAGAAGCGACCGTGTGCCGGCAAATTGCTCTTTTCAATAGCTTTTTCAAGTTTCTCATTTACCGCCTCTTTCGAAGCAGTAAGCCCGGCTTCCACGCCCTTTTTCATGGCATCTGAGCCGCCCAGTTTGTCCAGGTTGGCAATCATCTCCTGCCACCCTTCGAACTGAAGCCCTACCTTGTTACGCACCGCCTGCAATCCTCCTGATTTTAAACTTCATGTACTGATGCCGCTTTTCAATATCCTCCGGTGTGCCAAGCACCTCATAGACATCTGTTCCATCCTTAAATTGACACCCTGCCGTGATATCCGGCCGGTACCAGGTTGTCACGTCTGCCGTATCCACCACCGTAAACACTCCGTTCACTGTGGTCTCTGTCCCACCAAACGTTCTGAAGTTACAGAAAATCTCTCCGGCTTCCTTAAATTCTTTCTGCACCACACCAACCACCTTTCTGGTGGTCGGTGTGCACAATATTAAGCGATGATTAAATGGCTCTGTCTGGTGATACATTTACTTTTCCCCCTTATAACAAAGCTGAATAACCCGCTGCATGAAGTAGTTTGACAGGTTGCCCGGTCCGTATGTCCAAAGGTCACATACACCTCTTGCGATTACTCCGAAGGATGCTTTATCGTTCACCACTTCTTCCGAGATACCGGCATCCTTCATGTACTCCTGCACCTCTTCAATGTAGCATCGTAAGGTGTTATCCTGATAATCACCCGTGATTCCGAGCGTATCCTTGACTTTTTTTAAGACATCATCCATATGTCACTGCCCCTTACGCACTTACTGTGGATTCACCTTTTTTAATGATGAGGACTCCGTTCGGGTCGATGAGTTTTCCATCAAGAATCATGATGCATTTATTCTTGATTTCATTTGTGTCATGATCCACCCACTTAACGGTAGTCATCTGCATATTCGTATTAATGCCGTAGTCTGACAATTTTACAAATACCGCAACTACATCTCCTACACTTGCATCATCCCAGGATGCAATGCATTCGTCTTCCACGGTCTCAACAGTTTTTCCCATGAAGCGGTAGTTTTCCTCTCCGTTCAAGCCGTAGTTAATTCTTCCGATTGGCTGACCGTTTTTATCGGTCATTCCATCGATGTGACCGTCAAAGGTGCCCTGTGCCATGATAAATTCACCATCTCTGTAGGCTTTTTTCATCTTTGCCTTTACCTTTTTGTGCCATCCATCCCAGGATGCGAACTCTTCCGGTGTCATGGTGATTACGTTTGTGGAAGGTACTCTGGTATCTTTCAAGATACCTGTCGGCTGTGTTGTTCCGTTTCCGTTGAAAATGGCAATTTCAATCGCTTTTACAATTGCCTCTGTAGCCAGTTCAACAAACTGTTCCTGGAAGATGTCCAGCGTGGTGATGTTTTCAAGCAATGACTGAGCAATTTTGCACTCTACCCCAAAGTATGAGAAAGTTATCTTTTCATCAGCTTTGATTTTCTGCGTATCACTTGGTGTTGTTTCATCGATCCACTTTGCTTCCGGCTTTAATGTCAGGACTGGGATTGAAACTCCACCCTTAACATTAAGCTTTCTTACTTTTGCGTAAATATTTCCAAATGTAGACAATTTCTTAACGATTTCATTTAAAATTGTCTTTGGAATAACAGCAGATGCATCCGTTGTGGTTGTCACCTGATTTTCACGCAGCTCAGCCGGAATTGGCACGTTTCTACACACATAATTCATAAATGCTGTGCGGTATTCAATTGTGTCTGTAGGGTCTTCATTTCTATTCGTCGGTGTCTGATTAAAGGATGCCACAAATCCATTTCTGAACTGTGCATTGTCTGGGATATCCGGTGTTGCCGTTCTCTGCTGCGGATCAGGCTCTCCCTGCTGATTTCTCTGCTGCTGGTCCTTCAATTTCTCTTCCAATGCTCTGATTTCTTCCATGGTGGCATTCAGTTCATCGCCCATGGAGCGGATTTCTGCTGCATCATTTGATGCTTTGATTTTTTCTCTTAATTCCTGCTCTCTTTTCTTTAAGAGTTCTAATAACTTCATTTTCTTTCCTCCTTAAAAATTATAAAGTGCTTTTGCTCTGGCTCTTTCTACTTCCGCTTTCTCACTATCCAGTGAGCGTCTTGCACTCTCCAGTGCTTCCTTTGCGCTCTCCAGCGCCTGTCTGTTTTCTTCTCTCGCTGAAAGCTCGGTAGCCTCGTAAGCCGGGAATGTAACTGCTGAAACTTCTAATACCCTTTCGATTTTTAAGATTCGTCTCAGCGGATGATCTGTATCCATCCGTTCCCATTTCTGCTCTTTTATGTAGAACATGAACGACATCCCTGAGATATCGCCACGGCTTACTCCTGAATAGAGTTTTTTTGCATCCGGATTATTTTCAGTATCAAGGTCTGCCCGGATGTCCATACCTTGGTCATTTACTGTAAGCTGCAGTGTTGAATTTGCATTGTTATTCCGGCTTCTTGCCACCGGCACCATCTTTGTATCATGGTTAATCAGCATCCTGACATCTCTCAGGTCTGCCTCGTCCAGTGCACCAGGCTCTATCACCTCATCAAAGTAGCCCATGTCGGTTGCTGAATTAAATACAATTGCCCGGCCGGTGATATAGTTGCCGTGTTTCTCATTGCTCTCCGCCCTGACTTCACAATCAAAGGCTCTCGTTCTTAAAATTGCACCCATGCTCTTATGCCTCCTTCTTTCCATCTACTTTTCCAAGCTGGTACTTTCCAGCTATCTCTACATTTGCATAGTTCAAACTCTGCATTCTGACTCCATTTAACTCTTCTAATGGCATCAAGCCAAGAGCTGTTCTTTTCTCATTTTCATATAAACCACCGGAGTCACCTACGAGCCGTATCATCTCAAGCGTCTCTGACATGCTCATGAAGATGAGTTCCTTCGGATAGAGCTTTATCATATTTCCGTGTGACCGCTCTCCATCACTTAACAGCTTGTCCGTAAGGACCTGGCTGAGTGAGATGATAAGCGGCTCAATTGTCTTCTGATAGAAAGCCTCATATTGTGCCTTTGTATAATCCCCGATTAGAATTGGAAGCGGCACCCCAAATGTCCTCAATATCTTCTGGTCAATGAATTCAAGTGTGTCTTTATCGACCAGTTTGACCTCTTTTTTAATCGGGATGTACTCCGCTTTCATGTCAATGGCTGCTAGTCCACTTTCTGAATTTTTCAGCTTCTCATTTAATTCCTTTATGGCATTTTCTGACTTTTCTTTTCCCATTACTGTCGGAATTTTAACCACAGCATTAACTGCATATGTAGCCTTCATTGCTTTTGATACGCCCTGAAGAAGCTCATGATTCAATGCAAGCGTCTGAAGGAGTGCATTGTGGTTTGGTCTTCCAGACTTATCACCGCCCATCAGCAGGTTTGACGAATTCCGGAATTTCCAGTGAATCACATCCCTATAGTTAATCAGGTAACTTTTTCCATTTTCAAAAGTAAACTTCGTGTACATTTGCCCTGCTGCATCCTCGATAAAATCTACCTGCGTAGGTACAATCGGATATAGACCATCGTAAACCTTATGGTACTGACTATTGTCGTCGTACCATTCATAATAGGTCGGGATGATAAACACGTTATAATTTAAAAAAAGCAGTGTTGTTATACTTTCCAGGAAGTCTGCCGTCGTCTGAAACTGATTTGGTTTGTTCAATATCTTTGCGATATCGCCTTTTTTAACAGCATACACACCAGTTCCATCATCTCTGATATGAGCTGGGCGCAGTTTCTTCATTTCCTGTGCAATGCAGGATACAGCCTGCTGCACAACATCACTTGCGTAAATGTCCTGACCAAACTGTGAAAAAATCGGTGTCCCACCGTTTATGTCCATATACCTTCCGGTTATTCTTTTTATCGAAATCTTATCAAGTAAATTGCCAAACCAACCCACTTCTTACTCTCCTTCCACCAGCTTCTTGAATTCTGTTCTGTTCTGCCGGTATGTCTCATATAAAATGATGTCACACACTGCTCCATCGATTCTTTTTCTCTTGTCCTTCTTCACACACAGGCATCTTCCCAGATTGTCTAACTGAATACCTGCATTCTTAAGGCACCACTTATCAATTTTATTTTCATCGTAATTTACAAGGCGATGCTTAAAATCGGCTTCCAGCAGCTTCATGGCATTGCTTAATGTCTGAGCATTCTGGAGAATCATGATTAAATCTCCATTCTCCTTTGTCCAGCCGTGCTCATCCATTCTGTTAATCCAGTCTTTTGCAAACTTCTGGTCATAACCAATCCGCCACACTTTAATGCCCTTTTCTTCATAGAGCATCCGGAACCAGTCTGCTACAATGCTGAGGTCGATATCGCTTCCCTCTGAAATGGTCAGTAGTCCGTTTTCCGCCCATTCCTTGTATTTTGCGCCAACTGTGGAATCATCTGATTCCTCCAGCTTGCTTTCCGGTATGAAATACTGTGAATAAATGTATTTTATTTTGTCACCCGGTCGCATCATGAGAATCTTGGCGCTTGCAAGGTCTGTTGTCTCGGCAAGGTCGACTGCACCAAGTGCATAGGCTCCCCTGAAGTCTTCTATATCGAACTTCGCCGGGTAGTCATAATCTTGAAGATTCAGCCAGCTTTCCGCTGAATTCTGCTTTATGTTAAAATCTTTACATAATACATAAATTCTATCTGCCTTTGACTTTCTCGCTAAATCTATCTGTTCATCCAAGTAGTCCCATTTTTTCACTATTCCAAGCGAAGGATTGCTTTTAAACCAACTTTTGCGATTCTGCCAAACCTCTTGCTCACTGTCTTGTGTGTAAAGCCATGGCAGCGTCCTGATGGCTGACACTCCATCATCTTCTCCGCTGATTATCTTTCTAGCTTTGACCAGCTCTTCATCGAGATATCCATCTTCTGTGAATCCTTCTGTTGTCAAATTCACAAAAAGCGGCTCATCCTTCAACGACATGCTCTGCTCAATCGGCTTTGCAATGACATTCTCCTTCATCTCGTGCGATTCATCCAGGAATCCCACATCAATGTTCCGGCCTTCCTTATTCCTCGTCCGTTCAGACATTTTGAAAATCTTGGTGTTTGTCACCTTATTTCTTAAGAATCGCTGATTTCTCGATGTATACTTTTCATTCGTGTCTATCAGTAGTCGCATGGTGTCGATGGTGTCATAAATGATGCTCGCCTGCGAATCATCATTTGATGCACAGACAATGTCCATTCCTGCTTTTCCGATGGCAAGCTCTGTGGTTCCTAACGCACTACAGGTTTCACTCTTGGTATTTTTTCTCGCAATCAGAAGCAGCACTCTTTTGAATCTCCGCCATGTAGTATCACTCATTTTGAAGCTGTAAACCGCTTCAATAAAAGCCTTCTGCCATAGCATTAATACCATTGGCTTGTTGTAGAAAGGGCTCTTGGTCAACCGGATGCAATGCTCCATGAAATCCATTCTGATTAATGCATCCTGCGTGTCATACAGGAATGCATCTGATAACATGTCCTCTTTTAAATTTTGAAGCTCCTGCCATAGCTCCCTTCCGACGATAATCTCACCAGTTTCAATCCTCGCTGCATACTCCAGCAGAAATGAATTATCCGGTGTCCAAATCTTTTTTTCTGCTATCAGCATGATTCATCAACCACTCTTCCAGCGGGGAGGCTTCTTCTTCAGGGCCTTCCAGCTTTCTATTTCTGTAAATGACTGCTTCCAGTATCTTTACACAATTTGTGTATTGCTGGAGCAGTTCCTTATACAGTTTGGCGGCAGGGGTACTCCTCTGGCGCATATTATTCTTTTGGTCTACCTGAATAAATGGAAGCTCTTTTAATTCATCCATCTTTTTTTCTAAAAATAGGATTTTATTTACAACTTCCTCTGTAAGAACAATCGTCTCTGCCGGGAGCAGCTCAAGCAGGTCTTCTTTCCTACTCATCCTCTGCCGGTTTTTCTTCCGGTTCTTCCTTCTTCTCTTCCAGAATTTCAACCAGCTTGATTCCTGCCTTATTCTTTTCTGTACTCAGTTCTGTTGCTCTTTTCTTTGTGACTTCGAATACTTCTCCTACCTCTCTGATAGTATCTTTTTCAAGGTCTTTGAATCGAATTAATGTCTTTACTTTCATTTTTCTTTCCTCCGTAATTTCTTTTCCAAAAATCTCGTCAAATTTTCAATTCTGCGAAAATTGACACCTTCTCAACAGTCTTCCACGCCTTTGATTTTTCCAAAGGGTGGGGGGAGGTCAGAAGCCTCCCTCGAACTGCAACCACCAGTCCTCAATGTATTTACTCCATTCCTTTTTGTCTCTTCCATCTTCAGAGTATTCAAGCCGTTCCAAGCATTCCTCTTTCGAAGTGTCTATATGAATCAGCCTCGCTCCAAGCATGTCCGCCAAGCGATTCCGCTCGGCTTCGAATGGATAGCCACCAATGATATATGCATTACTCCACTTTCCTGTCCTGTGTTTCACTTGCTCAATCAAGGCATCTCTAACCTGAAAGACGTTGGCTCTCAGGCGCAATGGCTTTATGTATCTTTCACAACCGGATAGAGCCTGCCAGATATTATCAATGTCCACAATAAGGTCTCCCTCATTCTGTAAACTCTTAACATAGCTGCTCTTCCCGCTTAGTGGTGAACCGTACACAATGTAGACCTTTTTCTCTACATAGCCCAGCTTGTCATGTATCAGGTTGTGACATCTCTGATGTACTAGGACTACATTGTCTGGGTTCAAGGAAATCTCCGGATTCTCGTAATTCTCTTCTGTCAGCTCTTCCTTGTGGTGTCCTATGCAATCATACTTTTTCACAATGGGCTTTCCACAATGCGCACATATTATGAATCCGTTTTCATCTGTCCTCTCAATTTTTAAAAGCTCGACAAACTCTCTCCAGCTCCTTGAACGGTAGAATTCACTTCTGCTCATCGAATGTATGCCTTGCCCTTGTAGTATGCAGCAATCCATCCGGATGGTGTTCTCATCCAGATGTCTTCTCCATCTTTGGAAAGTTCTTTACAGGTAACCCGTGTGCCTGCGTCCAGCGCTCCATCTCCATCCTTGTCATGTTTACGTCCATCGGCTGTCAGTTCCTTGTGGCTCTTTGCTCTGTACTGTGTTCCAGGACCGGTTCTGACTTTCATCTCATTCTGAAGCGTATATGTATTCCCTACGCAATAAAGTTCTGGTTGCACCGGTGCAACTTCCGGTTTTTTCTCTTCTGCCTTGTACCATGACGCAAAGAACACATCCGGTGTCCCATACTGCATTTTCAATGTCTTTGGAGTCTTTCCCCAATCCGGAAGATACAAGTGTGGTCTGTCTTTTGGTTTTGTCCAATCGCCGCCCCATCCGAGACCAATGCTTTTTGCAATTGCCCCTACTGTTTCAAAGAACCCGTCTGTATTGTCAAAGGCTCCCTTTCCGTCATTTCTGTAAAAGTCTGCCGCAATACCCCACTGGTGCTGTGAGCTGTAGTCACTTCCCTTTGCATTTGTGACAATCGCCCCTGGTGCCGTCCTGCCTTTTGCATATAAGGCATTCTGCTCTTCCACTGTCCTTACGCATTCGCTGAATCCAATCTTAAGTCCCTGTCCTGTGCAGGCTAATACCAGCTCTCCAATCTTCCTTTGTAATTCAGGATGTAACTTTGTAATATCTCTCAACCTCTATTCCTCCTTTACTTCCGGGATTCCGGCTACTGATGTGAGAAGTGAAATGATTCCAGCTACTGCTGATGCGGATATCACATACTTCCAGTCGACCTGTCCCATTACTGCTGCTGTGCCAATTCCTGCAATTGCAGCCTGTGCCATTGTTTTTACTGCCCTGATTCCTGCCGCTTTCCACCACTTCTTTGTATTTACGCTTGTCTTAAGCACACTATTCTTTAACATCTTTCCCATGTTCTTCTCCCTTCTCTTCCGGCATTTCCAGAAGTGTGTTATATAATTTTGTTGCAACATCATTTCCACCCAGGTTGTGATAAGCCTTGTATGCTCTCTTTATGCTTTCTTTGGCATAAATCGGGCAATACTCTTTGTCCTGGTATTTGTTATAGTTCTGAACAATGCTCTCTCTGAGCAGGCTTTGAACTCCGTCAGCGATTGCATTGTTTTTCTGCTGTTCCTTTTTCATCCTTTTTCTGATATCTCTATAGAGGAATCCGAGAATTGCAGTTATTATTGTAAAAAGCCACTCCAGCCAGTGGAGCTGTACATACTGCCATATCATCAGCAATCCTCCGCATCTTTGTATTTTCCATCCTGTTTCAAAATGTCATATACTGCCTGGAAAGATATGTCTCCAGTCTTCAAATACGGGATGTCTATTGTCTCCCGGTCAAGTGACAGGTCTCCATTTTTTTCAACACAACTTTCATATCTTTTCAGTAAATCCTCTATATTCTGAAGTTCTGCCTCTTCCTCTTCCGTTTTTTCTTCTTTTTCTTTCAGCACCGCTAATCTATTTCTTTTCTCTCCGATTCCAGCAATCATCTCTGGGATATCCTTTTCAAGGTCTCTGTATTCTTCTTTTGAATAGCTGTCCACGGTTACGGTCAGCTTGTTAATTCCTTTTTCAATAGAGCGGATTCTGTGATATGACGCTGTTGCTCCTGTCTCCAATGTTATTTCTTTTTTTAATCCCATTTTTTCTCTCCTTTACGCCGTCCTTTCCCAAATGTAAACAACCTTATATGGTGGCATATTGTTATGCTCCTGACTGCTTCCTGTGCTACTGACATTATAATTTCCACCACTAACCATTAGTCTGTTTGCAAAACCTCCTCCAGTTTTCAATCCCGCCTCGCTCAAACCCATATTTGGTGCTTCTTTTTGTGATGTCATCACACCAATAGAATGCGTATGTCTCGGAATTTGCTTTATGTTTAAAGTCACTGTTTCTGAGCCGCCTGTTGCTCCGGCAAGGTACTTTCCGCCAATTATTGTACTTGACCCCTGCGTTGTCTTTTTATAATCATCTCCAATAAGGAATTGACCGCCTACCTTTTCCCATTTTTTTCCACCGTACATTGCTTTCACAGCTTCTTCAGACTCCAACGTTGTGGAATGAATTATCATTCCTACATAACTTTTCTGCCATAATTTTCCAAAATCAAAAATCATTAAGACCAACTTCCTTCCTCTATCTGTTTTTTTCGAAGCTCCACTTCTTTCTTCCGGAGCTTCACCGTCTCTGGCTCATTGCTGTATTTGCCCCAGTTTTTCAAAAGGAACAGGTTGAATGCCGGATTTGGTGGAAAGTAGACTTCTTCTTCATACTCAACCATTTCTTCTTTCTCGAGTTTCTTTTTTCCATCCTCATACTCAATCCTTTTCACTTTCTGATGCTTTATCACCGTGATTGTGTAGCCTTTTGCGGCTTTGAAAGCCATGTTTTCAAGCTCAGCAACGGCTTCCCGCCTGCCCTTTTTAACGGTCTCCGATAACTCCGGCAATTCAGCTTTGTATTTATAAAGAGTGGACTCTGAAACTCCCAGTTTCTTGGCTATTTGTCCCATCGTGAGACCTTCCGCCGCCCACTTTTCAATATCTGCCTTATGCTTGCAGATTTCGTCTTTCTTTCCCGGACGACCTCTCGCCATGCCTCCACCCCCTTAACGTAAAACAACTCCTATATGCAGAAAGCATATAAGAGTTGTTTCTTTTTTTCTATTATTTGCACAACTGTAGTAAAAAAAAGAGCAAGGTTTCAAACCCTGCCCTTTCTCTGTGTCCTGTTCAATTCATCATATATCTGTACGATCAGTCTCTTCTTATGTCGATAAGCAGTTGTCTTGTCAATCTCCAACTGCTCCGCTATCTCTGACATGCTCATATCATCCCGGTATCTGCCATATATGATATCGATATATGGGTCATTACTCATCTTCTGAAGGACTGGATACATCTTCTTATTCTCCTGCTTGAAAAATGCCTCCAGTTCCTTTTCAACTATTCTTTCTATGAGCTTGTACGGCTCTTCCAGCATCTCACTGTCTATAAGCTCCCTCAATGTCTCTCTGACTATCTGCTTTACCACTCTACGCTCCATTCATGCCTCCTCTCTAGCCTGCTGCACCTTTGACTTTACATAGCGTATTTTTTATGTGATGCGTGCGTTTTTTCATCATCAATGTCCAAATAAATCTGTGTAGTCGATAGCTGCTCATGCCCCAGTCCTGGAAGATTGTATGATAACTGTATCTTCCTGACATTCCTACCATCATTTTAACAATCTCTTCTTTCATTTTTTACACACCCTTTATCTGAGAAGCAATCATATCTGCAGTGTGTGCATAGAGTACATTCGGATACTCCTCGATTGCTCTTCCGTAGAACTCCCACTCTGACTTGTCTGTGTATGCTCCCATGTGGAAGCGGATGCACATCATCTCTTCTTCTGTGAGGATGAAGTCTCCGGATTTCATTGCATATTGCTGAATCATCATGACTGATGCAACTCCATGCCCTGTGAGAATCTGTTTCTTGTTCCACTCGATTCGATATCCCTTCTCTTCGCTCTCGTCTACAATCATGTTGTACTCATTGACCTTGCATACATCATGGAGCAATCCGATCACTACTGGAGACTCTGGTCTCTGCCATTTCAATCCCAGCTTGATTGTCATGTTTGACAGCTCCTGTGCGAATTGGTAGCTGTGGTCAAATAGTCCACCATAACATGCTCCGTGATGTGTCTTGCCTGCAGGTGCGATGAAATAACCTATTCTGAATAGCCAGTTCACAATGCTCTCCGGCATAATGTTTCCAGCGCATTCGATGAACTCTTTCTTTTTCTCTGCTTCAATTTCCCATGGATTCACTTTCATATTTACCTCCTTAGTAGCACTGCTGCATGATCATCTATTAAAGTTCAGTTAAATCAATTTTCCCGTTCATCAATTCCGGTAACAATGCGTCTCGTAGCTCTGCTAAATAGCGATTCTCTTCCTGATTCAGATAGTAAATGTGTTGTTTCCAGTTCTGCAGTATCATCACCAGAATGCTTGACAGTTGCTCTTTACTGTTGTTTTCAAATTTTATCTCATTTTTCTTTTTTGTCGCAGTGAAATAATCTTGCCGCTCCAGTTTGTCCGCTCCTAATTTAACAAGAAAATCATTAAGCCCCGTATCTTGCTGATCCTGCTTGTATAGTTCAACGTCAAATCCCATTCCTTTGGCGAGTGATTCATTGAGTGTCAGCTTGCAGGCGTTCTTTTCCCGTGTAACCCTGTTTATATCATTCACAATGTCAGCATAGCTTCTATGTTCCACGTCTATTTCCGCCATATCCAAATAGTGGCTTGCTAAAAGCGTGTATTTATCTTCCTTCATTCGCGCGATACTTACCGCTTTGCAGAAATCAGCAATCTCTTTTCTTTCCTCGATCGCCGCAATCACTTCTTTCATTGTTTCTTCCGAAATCACCTTGATTGTTTTCTTATATGTCCTGTTCGTGTGCGATGCTCCGCCATACTGTCCGTTTTGCTCTCGAATTTCTTCCTTGTATTTTCTTCTGCAATCCACCATTTCAGTTGTTGCGTTCTTTTTGTTTTTGTCCAGAATAATAATACATGTTCCTATCCCTGTCGATTCAAACATATTGTCCGGGCATATAATCACGGCTTCTACGAGGTTCTTTTCTATTAGCCATTTTCTTATTTCCGTTTCTTCTTTCGATTTTCCACTCATTACTGATCCCGGGAGCAAATAAACGCATCTATCATGTTTTTCCAACCCTGTCAAAACAAAGGCATAATTTGCATTGCTTTTCGGCGGCACGGTATAGCAATCTGCAAATCGTGGTTGCAGCTGTGCAAACGGCGGCGCTTCCCATTGCATGTTATACGGCGGATTTGAAACCAACGCTCTTTTCATTTTTGCACCTCCTTAAATTTTCCAAAATGTTCCCCTTTGGTGATCTTATATGTGTGGTAAACCTCCTGTTGCAGCACGTCCGAATGGTATACAGTACATTCGATGTTTCTTACCGCCATATTAAACAGCAGGAACGGAATTACATTTTCGTCGAACTCATACAGTTCAAATCTTTGTTCATGGTTCATGTTCCATCTCTGAATAGTCAACGCTCCACTTCCTGCGCATAGGTCTGTGATTTTATCCGCTTCTCCCGCCAGTTTTCCCATGAATAAAGCAAGGCTTTTCGGCGTGTAATCTTGCATTTTTTCTTTTCGATCGGCGTAGTAATACTGATATATCATTTGCAGCCAGTCTACACTCAGGTCTTTCACTATATCGCAAAACTTTTCATATACGGTCACATCGTTATTCATCACTGTTTCAAATATTTTTGATCCAAGATCTCCTGTTTCCGCGTTGAATAATTCTTTTGTCTTTTCTGTAAGCTCTTTTAACTCCACTTTCTCACGCTCCTTCGTTAAATTTCAGTTTAATGATTTTCTTTTTCCATTTCTATTTTTGCTGATTGTTCCAAAGCAAACAATTTATTCATATATTCGTCAGTAACAATTAAACCACCATCATTTCTTACTTCATATCCAAGCAAACGGATAGCATCGCAAATTCCGCATGCTTTTGAATTATTATGTCTTATAATTTCGTAAATTTGTGATTTGGTCAATTTCTTTTCGTTTCGCATATATAATCTATTTGCACTTTCATACAAATCAAATACTCCTTTAACCAAAACATTATATGTTGATTCAGTGTCTAATTCATTTTGGAATTTTACTTTTTTCACTATTTTTTACCTCCGTTAAATTTCAATTTATCTAGTCAAAATCACATTCTTTTCTGCTTCCTGCGACATGGTACATATCATCAAGATCCTCTGTAGCAAATTCTGCACGATAGCAAATATCACAGTTCGCACTTGCACATTCATAACAGTCATCACATTGACAACCATCACAATTCATTGTTCTGAAATTCTTTTTCTCTTTCATCGTTTAATCTCCATAAATTTTAATTTCAGTTCCTCATCGAGTTTTGTTGCTTCTGACCAATCCCAACCAACACCAACTCTCAATCCCTTATTTGCCATTTCCTTTGACCATTCCTCTACTGCATTTGTGATTTTTTCGTTTAAAGACTTAATGTTCTGCATTGGTAAGTTGCCAGCATTAAATGTCGTATCAACTCTGATATGACAAAAATATCTTCTTGCTTCTGTTGCCATTTGTTTTCCTCCACAAAATGTTCATTTGGTTGTGTTTGATAGTTCAATGTTTTTCCACTGGTTTCATTCTGCATTTCCTCCATTCTTCTGAATCTGCTCTATTCTCCAGCGTATGCTTGTTAATTCTTCCAAGCACTTCTCCAGTTCCCGGCTTTCCCAGAGGCGGTCCAGTTTCTTAATGCTGGCGCTCACTGCCGCTGCATATCCTCTTAATACATTTTTGTCCAAGCCTGCTGCCACCGGAACTTCCTCTGTGGCTTTTTCTTCATGGTTTTCTTTCGGAATATGCTCTTCTGGTTCATTGTCAACCACTTCCCCGGAAAGCACTTCGCATTCTGTTTTTTCAACGTTTTCCAGTTCTTTGGGTACGCTTTCCGGCTTTTCTGATACGGTTTCTGATTTTTCAGTAACATTTTCCGGTTGCACCGGTACAACTTCCGGCTTTTCATAAGCATCCGGCATATCTGCCACCGGGGCAAATACCTCTCTGACCTTGACTGCATACTCATCCATGCTTAAGGTCTGCTTTTCATTGTTTCTGACTGCCAATATATCCACCGGCTGTCCTTCTCCTTTGAAGGATGTGAATACCTTTCCGATTCCCTGTGGCCTGGAAGCCAGCACTGCAATTCCTGATGGTGCCAGGATGCTCTCAAGTTCTTCTGTATCTCCAGTTTCTTTCCACTTAAGCAGTTTTTTAAATATCTCCGGATTGTCTTTTGCATACTGGAAGATAGCCTTCTGGCTTAAATCCATATCCGCCTGCTGCACATCCTCGCCTTCAATGGCTACTTCTACCGGTGATATGGCTTCCTCTTCCCTTACCTCTGCCTTTACTTCCGCAATCTCTTTTCTGGTCATTTCCGGAGATATGAGGTCTACTACCTCAATTGGAAGGGTGAGCATATCCTGGAGCTTCGCCACGCCGTACCCTTCGTACTTATCCTGGAGGCGGTCAGAATAACCGCCCTCACTGTATCTGTCGTTAATGGCTATGTATCTGGACACGATATCTTTGGAAAGACCATATTCTGCCTTTGCAAATTCCGCTACGGTGCTATATCCGGATGATGCAAGAATATCTGTGTCTCTTGCTTTTTTTAACAGGTATCCTGTCCTTACGAAGCCTGCTGCCTGATTTGCCAACTCCGTATCCAGAGCCTGCTTGAACTGTTCATAATTTTCTATGTTCCTTAATTCTTCCATGACTGCCTCCTATCCTGCTGCCTGCATCTTCTTGTTTCTCCGCTTTACTGATGCAGTAAATTTTTTTAATACATCCCATATCTTTTCTCTGCTTGGCTGTCTGTCATATGCTGCATAGAACTGACTGATTTCTCCATCCCATGTGACTTCCAATGTGTAATATGGAGCCTTAAGGTTCTTTTTTCGCCGCAAAAACAGAATAAAGCCCTTCTCTTCGTCCATATTTCTGATATACGTATCACTGGCACCTACACAATGATGTTGCCTTCTTCCTTCTCTTGTAATATCAGAAGCCTTCTGAGGTACCAGTATCTGATACTCCTTCGTTCCAAATTTGAAATGCTCTTCAAATTTCTTAGCATTTTCCGCAATGTGTGTGTACTTTGCATCCACTTCCTTGTCTCTCTTTTTGCTTTCTTCCCTGTTCTTCCTCTCAACATACTTATCATGATATTCCATCATTTTAGGCTGTCTGCAAACTATCTCATCTGTGATATCCATATCGAATAGCTCCGCCATATTAAGGTAGTCCTTGTAGTATCTCACAATGCTTATCCAGCTCTCCTCCGTCATATCCATCTGTCTTTTCAGATAGTTCACCGTCCGTTCCACGTTCATCTTGGTTCTATCTGTAATTTCAATCAGTTCTTTCACATTCGCATTCTCATTTTCAAGAAAAATAATGTTTTCATCTGAAACTTTCTTTCCTGTCTGCTGCTCATACTGCAACGCTCTTAAAGTTCTGCATCCTCCGTCCATCTTTTTCATTCTTTGGAATCTCTGCTTGTCCAGCTGCAACACTTCATGAATTCTCGCCGCATCTCCATTACACAAGGTCTCGTCATTTTCGCTTATTATTATTTCTTCCATAAGTTTCTCAAGCCCACTTTTCTGCAAATATTCCATGTACGGATACCTTTGTAGTCTTCTCAAAATTGTTGCCGGCGGAACTCTCTTCCGCCCACCTATTTTCATTACAGCTTTTAAGTCCATTTTGTGAAACTTTTCTCTTCTAAGTTCTCGCTTAAGATTCGGAGTATACATGATCATTGAGCCAAGGCTTTTATCTACGTATCCGTAACCGTAGTAATACTTCCAGTTGCTTCTCCTGCATTCATGGCACCATCTGTCGACTCCAGTGTATTTGTATTCTCCGTATTCAAAATATTCTCTTTCAGCAAAATAATCATCAAGTCTCGCTCTAGCATTTTCCCAGGTATGTAGATCATATATCTCCCATCCAGCTTCACGATTTCTTTTTATTTTGCAATTGAATCTTCTCAGAATCCACCCTGAGTCATCCTTTAATCTCTGTAAAATGCCTACATTAGCATCATCCTCAACATACTTCTGCTTATTCCATGATTTGTATCTCACAGGTGACTTGCATTCCGGGCACACAGTCTCTTCGTTATGCTTTGGTCTATTTTTATAATCCGCCGGAGTTGGCATCCATTTTTTACAATGAGTACAGTACATCTTTGGCCATCTGTGAGAGCATTTGTTTTCCGGTTCATAAAACATCAGCTCTTTAAAACAGTTTTTCGCTATCCAATTTTCGAAATTCTTTGGAAGCTCCGGCACTTCTCGCATTACTTCATCAATTTGTTCTATTTCACTTCGGTGCTTATTTATCAACTGACTTTTTTTAATTCCCGCTTGGAAGTCCAGCACTGCTTCAAAAATATCTCTGTTTTGTCCTGTTTTGAAATACTCATTTACTTTCTTTCTCTCGGTCTCCTGCTGCCAGTTTTCCTTTTGAAACAGGCTTCCCATTCCGGTATATTCAAGGTTATCTATCTTTGCTTCCCTCCACTTTCCTGTCCTGCGCTCGTATGTTGTCCACTTTTCATTTTCCTCGTCCACATAAACTTCATACTTAGGGTCGTTTTTCCCTTCTTCTAAATCTTTCTGTGTAAATACCGCAACTTTAAGTATCTTGTTTTCTACAGCCGCTCTTAAATACCTTGCATACTTACATCTTACGTTCACCCAGTATGTTCCCCATGACGTTTTTCTTTCCTCTTTTTCAATCGGATTCTCGCTAGCCACGGTCAGCATTGCTTTTGTTGCCAGAAGTTCTTTCATTGCCAGAAGTTCTTTTTTCTTCATCCTTCTCTGCCTCCTAGCTCATGTAATAGTCATTGATGATTTTCTTTGCCTGTCCCATTCCTGGGATGCCAAGTTTCACATTTTCCCCTTTAATGCCTGCTGCCTTTGATATATCATCCGGTATGCTATAGGCATTCTTAAAGCTCCATTTCAGCAATTCTGCAATGCAGCCTTTCAGTGTCTTTCCTTTCTTACGGACGCATCTGGCTACCTCTTCTTTCTCAATGCACTGCATTTTTATATATTCTACCCAGTCAACCATGATTTCCTTTGGCTGAAGATCTGCACTCTCTACCTTCAGCTTTCCAAGTGCTGCGGTGCTAACCGTTGCCAGTTCTTCCATTTCGCCTGCTGCATAATCCTCTGCATCTTCCTTATCCAGTCCATTTTCTTCTGCAAGCACAATGAGAGATTCTACGTCTCCCGCTTCTTTCAAGCCTGCTGCCGCTTTGTTCAATTCCTCCACTGAGTTTAATTCGCCAAATTTTTCAAACATAATACTTACTTTCCTCCTTCTGCATTTTCTCGGCACATAGAATATGTGCGATTTTAAAAAAAATAAAATTCAAATTATTCAGCTACACAATTTTCATTATGAGCATTGCAATACACAGTCCCAGTAAAACCCCTATAAAGAAGCCATCTATGCTTATGTTTATTTCTATTCTCCTATCAGTCATTTTTTCCACCGCCTCTCACAATCTCAATTGCATCTTCCAATGTTATGATTTCATACGATTTAGGCCATCCTACAGGTCTTGACAGCGTGCTTCTATCCTCTAACTGTTTCACAACCTTATCCGGGTCATAGGCAGTTGGAATTCTGTCTATACCCTCAAGAGCTATAATTATAATTTTCCAAACGTTTTCGTCTCGTTCCTCTTGCGTATTCTCAAATCCCAATATACTAATCAATTCATTCGCATCAATCAATCGCATTTACACCGCCACCTTTCACGATTTCGATTGCTTTACTAATAAGGCATACCGTGCAGTCCGATGCTCTACACTCTTCTCCAAAACAATCTTGGTTCACTGGTGATGTCATTATTTTTTCAACTTCTTCCAACTGCTTCACAACCTTTTCCGAGTCGTAGGCGGTCGGCTCATCATTAACATAATCAACCATCATATCTAAATCTGATGTATTTCTTTGTGATTTCTTCCGCAACTCTATCACAGAGTTGAGAATAAACAGCAAATGATCCGCATCAATCAATCTTCCCATCGTTCACTCTCCTGTTCCACGCAGTTATTGAATCTTTTATATCAAGGTTTATCTCTGTACGATTCTTACAGCATTTGCATTTGACAAAATATGCTTTTACATCTCTAAATAATCTCTTAACTTCAAATACTTCTATCTCTGCTATGTCTCCACAGAACGGGCATGGCTTAAGCTCTTCTTTTACTTCTTCCATTGCTCTTCACGCTCCTTCCTACACAGCAATCCCAGCACTCATCCGGAGTCATCCCTGAATCTTCATAATCCTTCAGTTTTGCCAATGCTCCATATATCTTCTCTTGTACCTGCTGTGTTATCGTCTCGCCCACATTGAGCTGATTCCATTTAACACCTTTCAAAGCCCAGTTGCCTTGTTCATCCTTAATTGTCAGTCTTCCCATCACTCTCTCCTTTCCCCGGAGCATGGTGTATATGTGTGGTCTTTGTACCTCTTCCAAAAACGCTCCGCATTCTGTGTTTATGCGGTTTCCATGCCCCCGGCTGTGACAGATTTATAAGTTACTTCGTGTATATGTAAGTTAATCTTGGAGGTCTAAACTTCTGCCGCCCTCTGGACGGTTGTTTTGCGGTTTATTTTAATGTTGCCTTTTGCGGTCTCACTGACCATCATCTTGAGTTCACCGGTAACCTCAACAGTCACCTTTTCTGCTATTCCATCTACCACATAGCCTGCTGCCTGATGAAGCATCTGCAGACTTGCATCTGTAAGCTCCGGTTTATTTCCTGGTCCGAAAAGCTCTTCAATTCTGCAGTCTTCCTTTTCTTTCCTGTACAACCTTGATGTATAATTCTGTGCTTCATAACAATTGCACTGCTCTGTGGCCAGTTCGTTCAATTCATCCTCGTTGAATTCCTCCAGTGCCTCTACAAGCTTTATCTGACCGCAAAATCTACAAGCTCCATTTTTTTCTACAGCCCTGTCCTTGTTTTCTTTCACCAAATTTTTCAGAATCTTCCTGCTCCTTTCTTATATACCAGCTTCTCCCGGTCCCATCCTGGGTACTGCTCTTTTAAGTAACATTCTGCAAAATCAAGCATTTCAGCTCTTAATCCCTTGTTACCATTGTCCAGTAACTGATGGTGACTCCGGCAGGCTGTGACACCGTTCTGTTCCACTCCAAGTCCGCCCTGGCTCCGGTTCACCACATGGGCGATATCCCGGATGTGCGCCCCGAAGTCCTTCTTTACAAGCGGCCATCTGCCACTGGCGCAGAATATACAGGTGTCTCCGTCTCTGCTAATGATTCTTGCGATTGTGCCCTTGTCAAAGGTGCACGCTTTTGTTCTTCTGCTCTTGCTCATAGTGCTTCATTCTCCTATCCTGCCAATTGGAATACTTAGTGTGCTCCGCATAGCAAATATTTATATTGTGTGGTGCAAGCAGCTCTGCCGCCCGCTGCCATAAAATACTGTTTTTCACCGGCTCTCCGTTCTGCTTCCTAAAGTCTGCCGCTATCCAATCGTCTAAGAACCGGTTCACACCGGATTCCAGATATTTACTGTCCGTGAATATCTCAAGGTCAGACGCTCTTCTCATATGCTCCATGGCTTTTATCAGCCCAAGCAAGGCTATCTGATTGGCTGTGCCGGTGTCTTTCCCGGTCTCTTCCAGTGTCTTCTCTCCTTCACTGGTATCTGCTTCCAGGATAGCGCAATAGCACCCTTCCGCTTTCCGGAGTCCATGGTATGAAGTTCTTAAATAAATCCTTGCTTCCATCTTCAAATTCTCCTGTCCAGTTTTTCCTCGGTATACCGCATATAGGAATACCCGGTATACCGGTTTGTGCCGCTCCGTATGCTCTCCGGTACGATATAATATCCCGGTGTCGGTTTCGGACCGTATAGCAGCAGTTTTCTCATTGTCCACCGCCGGTATCTCTTCCTCTCCGGTTTTGGCCGGATTAAATTCCGGCTCGTGGAATAGCTGTACTCCTCTTTGGTCAGCTTCCGGGGGAGACCTTTCTTCTTTCTCTCTTCCTCATCCGGCACCTTCGCCATATACTGGGCGAGCTGTTCATAGCCGCCCTCTTCATAGAGGTTTGAAAAGAATACTCTTCCATGCGGCCAGCACTCCTTTATCATGATGTCTGCATCTGCTCCTCTGATACGGTTCAGTATCAGATGGATATGTATGCCGCCCCTCGAACCTATCTCAATTGTCCTCATCCACTTCATCTCTGCTTCATGCCTCTTATATCTCCTCTGCAGTTTCCTGGAGAAGATATTTAAATCCTCTTTCACTCCCTGCATATCCTTCCGCTCTCCTTTCCGGTACGTCATGGTGAGCCAGAAGTCGTTTTCCACAAAGTTTGCCTTTATGGTCCTTCGTATTCTGTTTTTCTTATTAATCTGATTCTGCAATTCTATCTGCCAGGGGGAAGGTCTCTCTCTCGGTGCCCTCTTCTCTCCCTTGGCTCCATAATCCCCCGCCCATTTAAACTCATACTCGATGGAGTGAGGGAAGCTGTAAATGTCTACACAATATGCCATAGTGATGTCCTTAACTTTAATATACTTAATCGAGTGGCGAAAACAGGTTAAAAGCCCCTGTTTTCTTGCTTTTTTCCGGCTTTTATGGTATATTGTCTATGAGGGATGTTTGCAATTCGCCAAATTACTTACAACCCACCTGAGGACGTGCGCCACACGTTCTCTTTTTTTGTCTATCCGGCAGCATCTACCACCTGAATATAAACATAGTCTCCGTACTGTTCTATCCATCTGTAACAGCCCTCCAGTGTATCTCTGTATACATCAATGCTTGTCCCGTTCCGGATTGTCTCGCCCTGTCCGTCTCCGTCCAGGTCAATCCCATCCCCGGTATCTGTGAAGTCGAAGTATCCGATAAAGTCACCAATTCCGCCATCTTCTGTGACTGAATACATGATGATTGCCTTTCCCAGCCATTCTTCCTTACCGGCTACGGACAATCCCTCTACCGGCCAGCTACCATTCCGGCACTGATTGCCAGTCCATGTGTAGCAGGTGCACCGGATGAGGAACGGTTCACCGAGCGGATTCTCCTGCTCCTGCGGTTGCACCGGTGCAACTTCCATCTCTCCGACTGCGTTCATGGTCTTTGCGGTGAAGCTATTCACTTCTCCAGATACTTCCTGTGGTGATGTCATCCATATGGTGAATATGAATACTGCTACCGCTATTGCCATTAATGTGATTACTCTGATTCTGTAGCGCATCTTTTCTTTCTCCTTATCTCCTCACTCATTTCCCTTGTGGCTTTTATTGCTTCTCTCAATGCCGACTCCATCAGGTGGTCAGCGCTAACATCCTGCTTCTGGATCTCTTCTTCCGACATCTCAGATTTAATCATGTACCAGATGCATTCCCTCCGATACTGGCTTATCAGTTCATTGCGTCTGTCCGTAATCTCCTTGTCCTTTTTCTTCTTCTCTTTCCATTTTCTGAAAAACATATCGTTTTCTTCTCCTTTCTCTTTCTCGCTTCTGGAAGCCCTCGCCAAATATAAAAGTCTCTGCTGATACAATCTCACTGCTCTCTCTCCGGTATCTGGTGCTGTACCAGTAAGCTCCGGCGGAATCCTTATAATAATCTGTGATTCTTCCGTTTTCCTTTTCTGTTGAGCCGATATATTCAATGCTCCGGTTCTCAGCTTCCCAGCCTTCTCTACATTCCAGGCTATATGCTCTCTGATATGCCTTTGTCAGTTCACTTTTCTGAATTTCTATGTACCGGCTTTCCACTCAGCCTCCCCCTCTCTTCTTTCCATTTCTGAAAAGCCTTTTCATGCTCCGGGTCGGCGAAATAGCTCTGCAGCTCTTCCAGGGTAGCTCTCGCTATGGTATTCAGTTTTATCTCGTCCATCCCGGCTCCTTTCTGCTTGTTATTTTGGCTTCGTAATCCTATAATTGAGGTATCAGCTCGTTTATGCTGAAATACATCTGAAAGGATTTGATACTATGCCAAAAATCGACTTAACAATCTCTATCACCGTAATCGTTGCAATTGCTGCAATCATTTCTCCCGTTCTTACAACTCTTCTTAATAATCATCATCAGCTCCAGCTCAAAAGACTTGAGCTGCGGCAGGAAGAATACAACCGCACGATTCTTTACAAGCGTGAAATCTTTGAGAACTTCCTAAAGGGGTTAAGCCAGATTTCTCAAAATGTAACAAGGGAATCTCTTGATCTGTACTCCGAATACTATCCTCTAGCCTATATGTATCTTCCCCCTGACCTTCAGAAAAAACTCTCCGAGCTCAATCCTATCGTGCGCAAACGTGATGTGGACAAGCTCATTCCCTACGTCGATTTTCTCAGTGTTGAGATACGTAAAGTGCTACAAGCGCTGTAAGTAGGATTAATACAACCAGGACATATATTGCGTAAGCAATCCATCCTCCTGGTTGTATTTTTTTCATCAGAAAAATACATCCTATTCCGATTACCCATGCAATAATTACTGCTATCATCTTTTCTCCTTTCTTACGCTACTGGAAGCTCTTCCTTTTTCTTTTCTGCTGCGTCTTCCTTTTCTTCTACTCTTCCGAGAAGATAACCCAGTTCATAAGTTGACATTTTTGGAAGTGCTTCAATAAGTTTTTTCACAACCTCTTTTTTCTCTTTCATCATGTCTGTCATCTCCTTTCTTTGAAAATTACTGCAGCAGTGTCATTATTAATGATGCAATGCCTGCTGCCATTCCAATTACTGCCAGTATTACTTCTGCTTTATTTTCCTTAAAGAATCCTTTCATCTTTTCTCCTTTCATCATGTGATTATGTTGCTATTATATGTGCTATCTTTGCAATTGTCAAGCATTTTTGTGACTATGTTGCATTTTCTTATTGACGTGGCGCAATTATGTTTGTATAATTAGTACACGAAAGGGGGACAAAACATTGAGAGAACGAATTAAATCCTTGCGCAAAGCTCTTGGCTTAACTCAACAGGAGTTTGCAGATAAACTCGGCGTGAAGCGTGGTGGAATTGCCAATTATGAAATTGGTAGAAATGAACCTGCAGATTCTGTTATTTCATTGATTTGCCGTGAATTTGACGTAAATGAAGAATGGCTTCGTTCCGGAAGCGGTGAGATGTTCATTGAAAAGACCGAAGACGAAGAGATTTCTGAAATGCTCGCAGACATTCAGCTTTCCGGCAGTGGCTCTTTTAAGCACCGTCTTGCTGTGGCCCTTGCCAGACTGGATGATGACGGTTGGAAATGGCTGGAAGAATTTGTAAACTCAATAGCCAATCAGTCAGACAATCAGGTTTAATTTCGTCATTTTGGTATAAATGACGAAATCAGAAAAAGAAAGAACCGAGGACAGTGCGCAAGTCCTCGGTTCTTTCTTTTCTTGACCTATTTTCCCCCCTTTACTATAATGTTTTTATAAAAACAAAGGAGGTATGGCTATGAAAAAAATATTAGCTGTCGTTTTATGTATTACATTTCTTTTTTCAACTGTTGCTTGTGGTTCTGAAAAGCCAAACGATATGGAGACGTTCGATGTTTCCCCGCGGGATTTTAAAAGCAACCTTAAAACTCTTCTTGGACCGTCCGGTTTCAATATCTCTAACTCTGATTTTACTTCCGATTCAGCTTTTGACATCTGTTGCACATACAAAAATGATTCTCAAACTTTTGTATCTTTAAAATGTAATGATTCTGATTTTCCAGTAAAAATCACTGTTTGGTATGATGATAAATTCGACAGTTCGTATTTATTTGTTGTCCGGGCAGTATTAATTATCATAAATGCGGATGCAGACCCCCAGGATATCATGAATGACCTTGATATTAATTCCGAATTAAAGGATAATCCTACTCATTCCAAAGAAGCTGTTTCTTTCGAGGGTGTTCGTTATTCACTTGAAAGCGGCTTCCTTATCGCAAAGATTGATTCAGAAAACCCGAAAGATTATGTTAAGCACCCTATCTCTGATTATACAGACCAATACCCTGGTACCTATGCCAAAAACTCTCCAGAAGACTCTTCTGAGAAGTCTTCTGAAATTGATTCCGAGATTTCAACAGAACAGCCAGTGCAGCCAGATACGGAAATAGAATCTTCTTCCGAAACAGAGGTCTCATCTGAAGATGACTACCAAGAAATGCTATCAAAATATGATGCTCTTTTTTCTGAGCAGCTTTATGTGATTTATCACACTCTTCCCACAATAGAATCTGCACTCGCTGGCGAAGATGTGTCAGCTTCAGATTTGAATGATATTTTATCAGATATATCAGATGCCGAAGGCATTTTAAGAGCTTACTATAACACCTTCGACAAGGATCATCAGTCGCCACCTTTTGGTACTAAGATTATGACGTTATTATCAGATGCGCAATTTGCGCTTAGACGATATTACATTTGCGTCGAACATTTATATTATTACTACGATTCCATCGGAGATTCTTCGGATTTAGAAAGTGCAGAAAAATATTACAAAAAAACAAATGACACTTTATCAGATTATGATGCTCTTTTAGAATCAGAGCAAAATAAATAGTTTTTAATATAAAAATGCAGGAATTGAGGTTTTCCTCTCTTCCTGCATTTTTGTTTGATTTTAGCTTCTTAATCTGTTAAAATCTTTTTTGATAGGGAGCGGTGGCAAGCCCGCCCTCTCTGTCAACTTCTTAAAACTTTAATTTCTCATTAATCTTTCCAATTTGCTTTTCAGCTTTTTTCATTACCTCTACGCTGTTTTCCTTTTTAGCAAGTTCAAATACTTCCTGCCAGTCTTCTAATTCATCAAGTAACATTCCTTTGTATTGCTCATTTGTCATTCCCATTTCTTCCATGATTACCTCTTTTCTGTATTTCAGAAGTTCCTTGCCTCATCTGATAATACTATTATAATATATAGTGCGCTATATGTCAATAGTATTAGTGCGCTATATTAAAATTTTTTCCATCTTTTCTTTTATTGCGTCCATGTAAAACTGTCTCATACTTGGATATCCGGCTTTTTTTGCTGCTTCTTCATATGCATTAAACTCTTCCGGTGTCACCCTGAATCGAATTTCTTTTAAGTTTTTCAAATACTTCATTGTACTTTCTTTTCGTTTTTCATTATATGCCATATCGCCACCTCCATTTATATGATAACATATTTTTTATTAGTGCGCTATATTTTGAGAAAATAAATACCGGAGCTACTGCCCCGGCTTCCTTCTCATCCTATCAGTCTTTTCACATAGGTGCGTATCATTCTGATTAAATGGTAACTGTCGCATCTGCAAATCAGCCTGATGGTCTCTTTTTTCATTTTTTTCAGGTCTTCCATAACTCAACCCCCTTCCTGTTTAAAGTGTAGCACTGTTTTTTTATGTATGAAAGGGGTTCTCCTAAAAAGTCCAATATTCTGGACGAATTCTAACGCTTCTCCTTATTTTTTCTCGTTTTGGTACAATTTTTCTTCTTTTTCATATAATTTCTCAATCTGTACTCCCAGCGCATCCGCTATTTTTTCTAATGCATCAATGGTCGGAGAGAAAATTCCATTTTCATAATTATAAAGCGTACTGCGCCCGATTCCGGTCTTTTCTGCCAGTTCTTCCACTGAAACATGCTTTTCCCGTCGCACTTTCCAGATTAATATTTTCATGCTTAAATATTATCATTACTGCTCTGGTCTGTCTGCCGGTAATATATTCCATTTTTCTCACCACTTGACCGTTTCCGTTTTTTCTTCTATAATGCAAATAAAAAAATGCCCCTGGCGAACCAGGGGCTTATATGTAGCATTTTTACGAAAGATGATACTACATATCGGCTTTATTAGTGTATCATCAATCGGGTGCTGTGTCAATTATTACTGCGCTCTTTTTTTGCGCTCTTTTGGAGGTACAGACTATGAAAAAAGAATTTATTAACGGTGTTATTTACGCAAGATATTCTCCAGGCCCGAACCAGACCGATCAGAGTATTGAAGGACAGGTTCACGATTGTGAAGAATATGCCCGCCGGAATAATATCCGTATTATAAAAATCTATGCTGACCGACATTTGTCCGGTAAAGACTCTGTTCATCGTAATGAATTCCAGCAGATGCTCCGTGATGCAGAAAGCCAGCAGTTCTCCACCGTTATCACTTGGAAAATAGACCGCTTTGGTCGCAATCGAGAAGAAATCGCCTTGAATAAATACCGTCTCCGGAAAAGCGGTGTGTCTGTCCGCTATGCTCTTGAGAATATCCCAACCGGTCCGGAAGGTATCATTTTGGAATCCATGCTTGAGGGCATGGCAGAATACTACTCTGCTGAGCTTGCTCAGAAGATACGAAGAGGACAGCGGGAATCTGTTGCCAAAGGTCGCATTCTAGGTGTGAAGGGTACCTATGGTTATAAAAAAGATAAGGATCTTCACTTTATAATTGATGAGCCTGCTGCCGCTGTTGTTCGAGAAATCTTCCAGCAGTATGCAGATGGAATGATGCAGAAAGACATTATTTCCCTGCTCAATAGTAAATCCATTAAAAAGGCTGACGGTCGCCCATTTACTCCTAATGCAATCCGCCGTCTGCTTTCTAACCGGCAATATATCGGTGAATATCGTTACGGTGAAAACGTAAACATGGATGCCATCCCGCCCATCGTTCCAGTAGAACTTTTCAACACTGTACAGGAGCGGCTTGCAACCACTTCTAAGACTAAGGCTGCATCGCAGGCACGTTCCACTGTTAATTATTTGCTTTCCGGCACAATCTCTTGTGCTGAATGCGGTTCTACCTATCAGGGTGAAAGTGGCACCGGAAAGCATGGAGAACGTCATTATTATTATAAATGTCACGGAAAAAAGAATCACAAAACGGTATGCCATAGCAAGAACTTTTCAAAAACGTGGTTGGAAGATTTTGTGGTGCAGCATACCGTTGAGGATGTCCTGACCGATGATATGATTTCTCTGATTGCAGACCGTGTTGTTGAATTGCAGCAAGCAGATTCCGTCAGCTATGCAATTCATGCTCTTGAGGCACAGCTTGCCTCTTGTACTAAAAAGCTGAATAATCTTCTTGCTGCCATTGAGGAAGGAATTGTGACTCCAACCACCAAGGAACGTCTTCTTGCTCTCGAGACTGAAAAAGCTGAAATTTCTACCGCTCTTTCTGAAGAAAAAATAAAAAGAGTCCCATTCACCAGAGACCATGTGGTCTATTGGCTGGAACTCTTCCGTGCCGGAGATATTAATAGTTTTTCTTTTCGTGAAAAACTCATTCATACTTTCATTAATCATATTGTCATTGATGACGATATGATGTTTATTGCTTATAACGTCTCTGGCAAAGAGGCTTGTGTGCCCTTAAATAGCGTGATTGAGGGGGTTCGCCTACGTTCACGCGGAGTGGACTAGACGGGAGTCGAACCCGTGTCCAAAAACCAATCCCCTGTCCTTCTACGAGCGTAGTTCATAATTTGACATTCCCTCTGCAATTCCGGTATGAACACCGTAACTGTTTCAGTAGCTTCATCATACGCCCACGGGTTCAAAGCTTTGCCCGTGTCGTTTCTCACATAGTCGAAGCCTGGGTCCTAAAGTGTGAGTGCTCTAGGTCAGACTGCTGCCATTAGGCAGCGTAAGCTAATTTATTATCGTTAGCGTTTAATTTTAAGTTTGGAATTTAACGCATCACCCTGCGGCTCGCTTCTCCAGCTTCATAATCCCTGTCGAAACCTTTACTAGCCCTTATATATTTATTCTATTATAACCTGCCTCCGCTATTCCTGCAAGAGGCAAAGATAGAACCACTGTTTGTATTGCCATTAACTGACAATTTTTATCCGCCTATTAACCAAGATTTCTTACTTTGAAATCCCGCTCTGCTTCACGGCGCATATCTTTCTTTGCAATATCATTCCGCTTATCATAAAGCTTCTTACCTTTTGCAAGCGCAATCTGGACTTTTACCAGACTTCCCTTGAAATATACTTCCACCGGAACAATGGTATAACCTTTTTCCTTAATCTTCTGCTCTAATTTACGAATCTCGTTTTTGTGCATCAGAAGCTTCTTCGGACGAAGCGGATCACGGTTAAAAATGTTTCCCTTTTCATATGGGCTGATATGCATACCATATATGATGACTTCCCCATGTTCAATGTGTATGAAAGACTCCTTGATACTGCATTTTCCCATACGGAGTGATTTTACTTCTGTTCCATGCAGGCTGATTCCTGCCTCATAAAGTTCTTCCAAGAAATAATCATGTCTTGCCTTCTTATTATTGGCAATCATCTTAATCGATTCTTTTCCCATTCTTCATTTCTCCTGTTCCTGTTGCCTCTGCCAATTCAAAATCGATGGTTCTTACAATTTCATCCACACCGATTACCCGGATATATACCTTCTGTCCCAGCTTGTAATGGCGGTTCGTTACTTCACCAACCAGTTCAAAAGTGTCTTCAAAATACTGATAGTAATCATCGGTAAGACTGGTTACATGCACAAGCCCCTCTACCGTATTTGGCAGCTCGACATACATGCCATAGGATGCCACCCCGGAAATAACGCCTTCATAGACTTCTCCGATATGCTCTGCCATATACTGTGCTTTTTTCAGCTTCTCAGTCTCACGCTCTGCCTCATCTGCCCGACGTTCTGTTTCGCTGGAATGTTTGGCTACTTCCGGCAGAATCGTTTCGTAATGTGCCATCCGCTTATGATTCATCCTGCCCCGCAATGTTTCCTTGATGATACGGTGTATCTGTAAATCAGGATAACGGCGAATCGGCGATGTAAAATGACAATAGCAGCTTGCTGCCAGTCCGAAATGTCCGGTGTTCTCTGTGGTATATTTTGCCTGTTTCATGGAACGGAGGGTCAGCCGGCTGATTAATGCTTCCTCCGGTGTTCCTTCGATTTTTCCTAACAGCTTCTGCAATTCCTTCGGGTGAATTTCCTCCTGGCTGATATGCAGTGTATATCCGAAATTTCCAATTAACGTTGCAAGTTTTCGGATTTTTTCTTCGTCTGGTGTCTCATGGGTACGATAGAGAAATGGTATCTCCTGCCAGAAAAATTCCTGCGCCACCGTCTCATTGGCAATCAACATGAAATCTTCAATTAATTTTGTAGCTGTATTTCTGTCGTATGGCTTGATTTCCAATGGTCTTCCATTTTTATCCAAAAGGATTTTCGTTTCCGGAAAATCAAAATCAATCGAGCCGCGTTTCATACGATTCCCTCGAAGCAGTGCTGCCAGCTCTCCCATTTTTTCAAACATCGGAACCAGTTCCCGATATGCTGAAATTGTTTCTTCGTTATGGTCTTCTAAAATTTCTTTTACCGCTGTATAAGTCATTCTGCGGTCAATTTTTACCACAGACTCTACAATTTTATGGTCAATGACCTTGCCCTTCGGGTTAATGGTCATGATGCAGCTCAATGCCAGCCGGTTCTCTCCTGCATTCAGGGAACAGATTCCATTGGACAATGCATGGGGCAGCATAGGAATCACGCGGTCAACGAGATATACACTGGTTCCGCGGTTCAATGCCTCCACATCCAGTGCACTGTGCTCCTGCACATAGTTGGACACATCTGCAATATGCACACCCAGAATATAATTTTCTCCATCCATAGTAAGGGATACCGCATCATCCAAATCTTTGGAGTCTTCTCCGTCGATTGTCACCATCTGCCAGTCCCGCAAATCTTCCCTGCCTGCCATATCAGCCTCACTGACTTCTTTGGCTACATTTTCCACCTGTTTCATAATCTTCGGTGCAAATTCTGTCGGCAGGTCAAAGCCTCTTACAATGGATAAAATATCTGTTCCCGGGTCATTGATATGACCAAGTATTTCAACAATTTTTCCTTCCGGTTTCTTACCGTTTTTACCATAATCGGTAATCTCAACGACAACTTTGTGTCCATCTACTGCTCCTTTGGAGCGTTCGATTGGAATAAAAATATCCTGCGCCAGCTTCTGGTTATCCGGCACTACAAATCCGAAGTTCTTACTGCTCTGATAAGTTCCGACAATCTGATGCAGACCTCTGGATATAATTTTTATAA
>OLOT01000357.1_pt1 | contig 34432 bp, 21 predicted proteins | sample 1671991 | NCBI WGS metagenome assembly OLOT01 (sample SAMEA3136634, study PRJEB25190) | human gut metagenome | biome: human gut; feature: human-associated habitat; material: faeces | place: Austria | collected 2013
CACCATATCCAGAAAATATGATGGAATCCATCAAAAAGGTAGAGGCTACAAGAGCGGAGCGTATGGCAACAGAGCCAAGACGTCTGAGTGCAGATGAGAAAGATGCTCTTCTCAAAAAATTCCATCCGGATTATAACCCGGATGCATTTGCAGAGATCAAGGTAGGACCGAACAAGGGACAGAAAGCACCACTGGAACTGACAAAAATGCTCCATTCAGAAAGCCGTCTGCTCAACGAAAAAATCGATCTTACAAAAATCGATTATGATGTAGATGTACTGATCATCGGCGGTGGCGGAGCAGGCTCTTCCTGTGCCATCGAGGCTCACAACGCAGGTGCCAACGTTATGATCGTTACAAAACTCCGTATCGGTGATGCCAACACCATGATGGCAGAAGGCGGGATCCAGGCAGCAGATAAAGAAAACGATTCTCCGGTACAGCATTATCTGGACTGCTTTGGAGGCGGACATTTTGCAGCAAAACCGGAGCTGGTAAAAAGACTGGTAATGGAAGCCCCGGATGCGATCAAATGGCTCAACGACCTTGGTGTTGAGTTTGATAAAGCAGAAGACGGAACCATGGTTACTACACATGGCGGCGGTACCTCCAGAAAGAGAATGCATGCTGCAAAGGATTATTCCGGATCAGAGATCATGCGTACTATCCGTGATGAGGTCTTAAATCTTAAGATCCCGGTAGTGGAATTTACCTCCGCTGTAGAACTTCTGAAGGATGAAAAAGGTCAGACTGCCGGTGCAGTCCTTCTCAACATGGAAACCGGAGACTATTCCGTTGCAAGAGCAAAAACAGTTGTAATTGCAACCGGTGGTGCAGGAAGAATGCATTATCAGGGATTCCCGACCTCCAATCACTACGGAGCAACTGCTGACGGACTCGTACTTGGATACAGAGCAGGCGCTTCCCTTCTTTACCAGGATTCTATCCAGTATCATCCAACAGGTGCGATCTATCCGTCACAGATCCTTGGTGCCCTGGTAACAGAGAAGGTTCGTTCCGTTGGTGCACAGCTTGTAAATGCAAACGGAGAAGCTTATATCCATCCGCTGGAAACCCGTGACGTAAATGCTTCCGGTGTTATCCGCGAGTGTGAGGAAGGCCGTGGCGTTGAAGTTCCAGGTGGACGAAAAGGTGTATGGCTGGATACTCCGATGATCGAGATCCTGGGCGGTGAGGGAACTATCGAAAAGAGGATCCCTGCCATGTTCCGTATGTACATGAACTACGGCATTGATATGAGAAAAGTTCCGATCGTGATCTATCCGACCCTTCATTATCAGAACGGTGGACTTGAGATCAACGGAGACGGCTTTACAAAAGAAATCCCGAACCTTCTGGTTGCAGGAGAGGCAGCAGGCGGAATCCACGGAAGAAACCGACTGATGGGCAACTCTCTTCTTGATGTAATTGTATTCGGACGAAATGCAGGTAAAAAAGCAGCTGCCAAATGCAAAGAGGTAGAGCTTGGCACCATGAATCTGGATCATATCAGAAAATATGAAGAGGAGCTGAAAAATGCAGGAGTTGATACAGGAGACGTATCTCCTATGCTTCTGCCGAAATATGCCCGCCACGAACGTTAAAAATATGTTACGATAATAAAAACATATGAGATAAGCGAAAGGAGTCTATTATGAGAGAAATCGAAGTAAACAGACTTACAGAGATTATCGAAAAACTCTGTATCGAAGCCAATGAACATCTCCCGGAAGATGTGAAGGATGCTATCAAAACCTGCCGTGCCTGCGAGGACGGCGAGCTCGCAAAAGGTGTCCTTGATAACATTATCGAGAATTTTGATATTGCGGACAGTGAGAATGTTCCGATCTGTCAGGATACCGGAATGGCATGCGTATTCCTTGAAATTGGTCAGGATGTCCACTTTACAGGCGGAGATTTAAATGATGCCATTAATGAAGGTGTACGCCGCGGATACGATAAAGGTTACCTGAGAAAATCCGTTGTCAAGGATCCGGTACGCCGTGGAAACACAGGTGACAATACACCGGCTATGATCTATACAGAAATCGTTCCTGGAGATCAGGTGAAAGTAACTGTAGGACCAAAAGGCTTCGGAAGCGAGAATATGAGCCAGATCCGTATGTTCAAGCCATCTGCAGGTCTTCAGGGAATCAAGGATTTCATTCTTGAGGTTGTAGAAACTGCAGGTCCGAACCCATGTCCGCCTATGGTAGTTGGTGTTGGTATCGGAGGAACTTTTGACAAATGTGCACTTCTTGCAAAGAAAGCGCTGATGCGCCCTCTGAATACAGAGAACCCGGATCCTTACTATGCAGATCTTGAGAAAGAGATGCTGGAGAAGATCAACAAGCTTGGTATCGGACCTCAGGGCTTTGGCGGAAAGACCACAGCTATCGGTCTGAACATTGAGACTATGCCTACCCATATCGCAGGTATGCCATGTGCAGTTAACATCAACTGCCATGTAACACGTCATAAAACGGAGGTGCTTTAATATGGAAAGAAGAAAGATCACACTGCCTCTGACAAGAGAGCTGGCAAGAACTCTCCATGCAGGCGACCAGGTTTTACTGACAGGAACCATCTATACATCCCGTGATGCAGGTCACAAGAGAATGTGCGAGGCCCTTGCAAAAGGAGAAAAAATTCCTTTTGACCCTACAGATGCTACCATTTACTATGTAGGTCCGACTCCGGCAAAGCCAGGTGAAGTCATCGGCTCCGCAGGCCCTACAACCAGCGGCCGTATGGATGCCTATGCACCGACCATGATGTCCGTAGGCGCCAGAGGAATGATCGGAAAAGGTGCCCGCCTTCCGGAAGTCGTAGATGCAATGAAAAAATATGACGGCGTATATTTCGGAGCCATCGGCGGTGCAGGAGCACTTCTTGCAAAATGCATCAAAAAAGCAGAGCTTATCGCTTACGAAGACCTGGGCGCAGAAGCACTCCGCAAGCTTTATGTGGAAGACATGCCGCTTGTAGTCATCATTGACAGTGAGGGAAATAACCTCTACGAAGAGGGACGTGAGGAGTACCTGAAAGAGCACGATGCGTAATTAGAAGATTTCTGATAAATTGTGATATATTTTCATAAGGAATAAAAAGGGAAAAGCCCGACAGTAAATGCTGAAAAATCCGTGCAGAAGCATTTATTGTTGGGCTTTTTAATATAACCGTACTGTGAAGCATTTATTCAGTGTAAAGTCAAGTAATGAATGCGGATTGCGAATGTCCGCTTGACTCATCTTGATTTTAATTTGATCATTTTTGCGAAAATGATCAAATTAAAATTGATAATGATCAAATTGATTTATATACTCGAAATAAATAAAATCGAAAAATTTTGCTATGCGGGTGTGCTTTGTTTTTATGAGATTTTAGAGCTTGTCCATAATATCCAGCAGGTGCTGATAGCTGTTTACTTCATGATAAACGACATCAGCAGAAGAAAGATTACTGAATAGTTTTTTTGCACAAGCAATTTTTGCCTGCTCAATAGGCTTTAGATTCAATGAATCCATTGTACCCTTGGTTTCAGCAATAAAGAAGATATGCTTGACCGTTCCTTTATTGAAAGCAATCGCCCAGTCAGGAGAGTAGTTGCCGACAGGGGTTGGAATGGAGAATCCCTTCGGCAGTTTAGCGTAGACGCAGACCTCATCAGCTAAATCCATACTCTCAGCGAATTGGCGCTCAATACTCTGGCCGTCCTTAGCGTAGCCGTCTGCAAAGACATAATCCTGCACATTTTTTTTTGCATGATATGCCTTAGAAAAATCCGTATTCTTTTCAGCTGTAAAGATGGAGCTGTCATATGTTCCATCGGTCTGATTGTAGGTGATTTGCTCTACGATCATGGTTGCTTTCTGTTCATTGATCAGCCGGATAGCCTTTGTGATAAATTCCTCCGGGTTGTTTTTAAACATGGCAAAGGTGTATGGTCGGATACCTGCCAGAATCTTTGCGGCAGAACGACGTGTTAATTTTGCGCCGTCTGCAATTTTGCCGACCAGATCATATTTTACGGCACTGCCTTCTGAACGCTCTAAAGTATAAGTCTTACTTTTTTCTGCTATGAAGCTGGTTCCATTTTTTAGTGCATCGGAATTTATATCGTCCTGTTGTTGACCAGTGGTAACGGTATACTGCAGTTTTGCCACGAACATCTTATCGTCAATATGTGCGATTGCTTTTCGAATCAGTTCATCACTATCGAATTCTACGGTATAAGCATATTTGTGGTTAATGTAATTCCAAAGCGTCTGGAACTCCTTCTTGTAGAAGTTATCATTCAGTGCATTCTCCTGAATCTTCGTCTCATGGCCATTAGAAATCATATCGTCAAGAGCGTGCTCATCGAAGATGCTCTGAATGAGGGCGTGTACACCATCGGTGATTTCCTTACAGCTTTCAGGGACCGGAGCAAGAGCATTGTTTGCGAGGTCTGCACGATACTTGTCGGTTACGTAATCATCCTCATCGATGTAATCGTTTTTAATCAGATAACGATAAATGTCGCGGCCTTGCTTATCAGATACCGTAACATCGCTACCACCTATAGTGAGTGTTTTACCGATGAAGTATTCTGCGGTTGCCTGGGTTGGACGGTCATACAGATCCTCACGGATACCTTTCTGAAGGTCAGCAACAAAGTCTTTATACCCATCAGAAGCGATGACGGTCAGTTGATTGATTTTCTGTACCTGGCTGCCGAGGGTTTCGTAGTCCTGACGTTCACCATTCTGATTTACGCAAAGGCGAAGACCACGGCCAACTTCCTGACGCTTTTGTGTAGGAGAACTGCCACCATGTTTCAAGGTACAAATCTGAAATACATTTGGGTTATCCCATCCTTCTCGAAGTGCAGAGTGCGAAAAGATGAATCGTACCGGATTTTCAAAGGAAAGCAGGCGTTCCTTATCCTTCAAAATTAAATCGTAAGCAGAAATATCATCACTTTCATCACTGCCACGTTTCAGAGAACTATCTACTTTGTGTCCTTTCTTGTCGATGCTGAAGTAACCTGCATGTGTGCTATGGACATCAATAGAGCGAAGATACTGTTCATATGGCGTGTTGAACGCGGTCAGGTATTCATTCAGAATATTTGTATATTCCTGCTCGAAGATATCGCCGTATTCAGAGTTGATTTCGTTGCCATCTTCGTCGTATTTTCGGTATTTAGCAACCTCATCAATAAAGAACAGGGATAAGGTTTTAATGCCCTTAGAATACAGTCCCTTTTCCTTCTCAAAGTGAGAGCGAATGGTTTCACGAATCTGTACTCGTCGGAGATCTGTTTCCGAAACATCACCGATGACTTCGCCAGCATGGATGACTTCACCGTTGGTAAAAATTACAGTGCCACGAATCGGATCAATCTCGCTGATACGATAACCACGATATTGCTCCATGTTTTTGGAGAGGGAGAACAAGTCATCATCCACGCCGAGAATTCTGGTTTCCCGGTTGATGGATTTGTTGTATCCAACCTCGAATTCAATACGTGCCACAGGAGGTTTCTTTGGGCTTATGACGATGTTTTCCAAAAAGAGATAACTATCTGTACCTCTTAGATTCTTGATATCAAATCCCTTTACTTCAATCTTCTTTACCAGCTTTTTATTGTATGCATCTAAGGCATCCAACACATAGACCAAATCGTGGTGCTGTTTGTGGGTGGCAGAGTAGTTCAGACAGAATAGAGGGTTAAACTCCTTCAGACTTTCCTGCGTGGCCTTGCCGCCCATTTTCTGCGGTTCATCCAAGATGACGATAGGGCGGTTTGCCTTGATCACGTCGATTGGTCTGCGGCTGCCGAAATCATCCAGCTCTGTACGGATACGTCTTGCATCTTTACCACGGGCATTGAATGCCTGAGTATTGATGATCATGACGTTAATGTCAGCACTCTGGCTGTAATTATCGATATCTGTCAGATTCTTGGAGTTATACACGAAGAAACGAGCCTTCTTGCCATAATACTCCATGAAGTGCTCCTGCATGGTTTTAAAACTCTTCTGGACACCTTCACGGATCGCAATGCTTGGAACAACGACAATAAATTTGCTCCAGCCATACAACTTATTCAGTTCAAACATGGTCTTGATGTAAACATAAGTTTTACCGGTACCGGTTTCCATTTCGACATCAAGAGAGCATACGCCCAGCCCTCCCGATTTCAGAGAAGCGGAGAGCTTAATATTATTGCGTGCTTGGATCCGGCGGACATTGTCTAAAAGCTGACCGTAATCGAGCTGCACCTTTGCATTGGCAAAACCCATGTACAATTCTTCATCGGAAAGCATCCAGTTTGTCACATCGCGCTTGATTTCAACATCGCGCCGGTAGGTGAAATGGTCGTTAAAGGGCTGACCGGCAAATACACCCACCACGCTGTCCACAGCCTCGGTCTGATAAGACTGTATGGTAAATTTGAATTTCATCTCTGCCATTACAGCACCTTCCTTTGTGTTCTTGGACTATAGGTTTCAAAGATCTGCTCGAAGTTTGTGGCTACGCTGTCACTTGCCATACTGTTGTCGCGGAATACAGCATAGACCGGCTGTTTCTGTGCGATGGCCTTGACGGTCTCTTCTGTAACATTCTTATCGAAGCAAGCAATGAGATAGCCATCAGCTACAGAGAACACCTTCTTACCAGCGATTTCTGTTTCCTGAATGTCAGAGGAGAGAAGAATACCAAGGTCGAGCATTACCTGGAAGAGCAGATCTTCTGGTGTACGATCCGATTTGATATTGTCAGCGAACAGCTCCATCTGGCCCTGGTTGTAATCGGCAGGGCGATAGTACACGTCTTCCATATTGGTGCTGTCTACTTTGAAAACACGGAAGCCGATGTCAAGATCAGTAGTGGTAAGCGGACTTTCTTCCTTGATTTTCTTCCCAGCACGACGGATACGTTCTTCACCAATTTCACAAATATTATGCGGCTTTCCGAGTTTCTCAAGAAGTTTTATTGCATTTGTCATTGTTTCTTTGCTTTTCTTAGTAGCAGTTTTGATCGCAACGTCAAGATCTTCCGGAAATTGCACACAAATGTATTTTATTTTTTGCTTCTGGAGAGAATTGTGAACCATTACCGCTTCAGCAATTGAAGCACTACCTGAAAAGAAGTCGAGAATGGTATCACTTTCAGAAACGATAAATGATATTAGACGAGAAAGGATCTCTACAGGCTTAGGATTTGAAAAAATGGGCTTCTCTCCAAACAGCGTTTTAAGATCATACGCCCCTATTCGGCCATCTAATTCAAATACGCTGGAAAGCTTATCAAGAAAATCTTTCGCATAGACTTTTAGTTCAATGATTTTGTTTTCGTCTTTTCCAAACAAAATCTTGCCTTCTTCCAACATCTTTGACATTGTCTCTTCTGGAAAACGATACCCCATTAAGGGCTCTTTACATGGTTTATGCGTGACCGGATGGATTACGTCATAATGATATCCACCTCTGCCTGGGTTATGAACACTTTGGCTACCAGTATATACTCCTCCGGCATCGATATACTTATAACGATCCAAAGGACCAAGCTGAGCCTTGTTATCTCTAAACCATTTTGTGTATGCAGCCTGCATCTTTTCTTTATCCTCATATTGTGAGTTGAATTTCTCGCCAATTGTAATAAGGATATCCTTATATAAAGAGATAGATGATTTCCATACTGATTTTACATAAGTGGTATTCTTAGCAAAACAAAGGATGTATTCATGTTCTTCGGCTATTTGGGAAGGGTTGTTATCGGTGACATTCTTCCATATTATTGTACCAAGATAGTTGTTCTGATTAAATATTTCACAGCACAATTGATATAATGCTGCGTATTCGTGTCCATCAATTGATATAAAGATTACACCATCACCAGTTAACAAATCTTTAGCTAACCGTAATCTTGGATAAATCATATTCAACCAGTCCGTGTGAAAGCGGCCATTGCTTTCGGTATTTTGAACCAGCCTGTTTCCTTCTTTATCAAATTGGCCGCTATTTCCGAGGTATTCATCAGCATTCTGTGAGAAATCATCTTCGTAAATAAAATCGTTTCCTGTGTTATAAGGCGGATCGATATAGATCATCTTCACCTTACCAAGATAGGTCTCCTGCAGCAGTTTCAATGCGTCCAGATTATCGCCTTCGATGTAGATATTTTCCGTGTCGATATTACCTGGAGTTCCATCTTTACCAACCGATTTTTCACGGTCAAGGCGCAGTGTTTTTGCAATAGGCTGATTCGCCAATACAACCGACTTTTTCTTATCCGGCCATGTAAACTGATAACGTTCCTGCGGGCCGTCTACCACTGTGGCAGAGATTTCCTGACGCAGTACATCTGCATCAATGGCACGTTCAATAATAGGCTCCCCATTTGCTTTATAACCGGTTATGGTTTCTGTCACTGCATTCGGAAATAGTGCAGCGAGCTTCTTAAAGTTTTCGTCCGCCAAATCTGGCGTATGCATCTTAAGATTTTCCATGTTTCAAATCCTCCAGCTTTTTTTGATATTCACGCAGACGCGTATGTAATTCAAATTTCTTCTTCGGTTGCGGTTCCTTCCACATCGCATTTTCTGTCTTAGCAATCTGTTTTTCTAATTTTAGTATCTGGTCTTGTATCGCAAGACAATCTTCTATGGAAAGATCAACTGTCTCTTTGGCACATTCTTTGTACAGAGCAATCTGCGCTATGAACGAATCCCATATTTCATCTAAAGAATAGCCTTGTAATTTTAATGTTATTTTATCATGATCCATCCATAAGGTGCGGTAGAGCTTATTGTGATAAACGGCCAGTTGCTGTTGATTTTTAAAGTTCAGTAGAAATACCAGCTTATGTGGATTTTGCCGGGCAATTGCTTTAATAACTTTACCATCAAAATTCTGGTTCTTCGGAGAAATGGATAGCAGCATGATCTCCTTTGTTTCTGCATCCGACGCCAGATTCAGATTTTCTTTGGTAAAACTGTTTTCAATCACGATTCGGTCTATATCGGATACAAATTTCTCCTTTAGTATCTTTGTCAACGGTAAGTGCTTATAAAATGCCTCCTTGGGCAAACGTCTGTGTACTGCTGTAGCAGCAGGGAACTCAATCATTTTATCACCACCATAAAACATATTAGTTCAAAGTCATCTAGGCCAGAAAAGCCAACGGACAGGAAAGTGGTCTGTCCGCTGCCAAAGAAGCTATCGATGTCACTTTCATCTTTTGCATCGATGATTGTCATGATGGCATCTTCCAGCAGTTGGGAGATTTTTCCCATATCCTTGCCGTTGTCTGTGGCCTTATTGAAGTGTTCACACAAATTCATATCTGGATTCATTTTTCCTTGCGCTAGATGCCGCATCATGTCTAGTGTATCCTTCGGCTGCAGATGATTGGTAATCACTTCACCATCCATACTAACATAGATCAGATAGAATGGGTGGAGACGATTCTGGTTTTCAATGTTGATGTGTTCATTTACATTTTTTAAAACAAAGATAACGCCAGGTTTGTCACCCTTAACAACCGCATGAATGCCGAAAGGCGTGTGGTCAATATCTTTGTGCGTTTTCATGTAAGAGAGCAGATCCATTCGGAATTCATTCAGTCCCAGATCCATGATGGAAATACCATTTGTCATGTCTTCCAGATCTACGACTTCTTCTTGCAATTTTTTGAGCTGGCTGCGGCGATATTCCAGGTCGCCTTTTTCCTCCTGGTTGATGAGGTCATCATCACCTGTGGAAGTCATGACAGAAATACGCATTCGTGTTTCCACTCTGGATTTCAGGTTGATGTATTCATCGAGATCCAGATCCGGCCAGAAATTCACAAGCTGTATCACTGCATTTTTGCTGCCGATACGATCAATTCGTCCGAAGCGCTGAATGATACGCACGGGGTTCCAGTGGATATCATAGTTTACGCAATAATCACAGTCCTGCAGATTCTGACCTTCTGAAATACAGTCTGTAGCAATGAGAATATCAATATCCGTTTTGTCTTTAGGATAGAGTACATCTCGATCTTTTGACTGTGGAGAGAAGCATGCAAGTACATGATTCATATCGGGCTTGAATTTTGGTATGGTTGTTTTACCATCCACAGATCCAGTGATAAGGGCAGTATGCAATCCTAACTCCTTCAGCGCCATGCCACTGATATTTTCGTAGAGATATTCTGCGGTATCCGAGAAAGCAGTAAATATCAATATTTTCTTATTACCAGGGTTAATTGGTGCAGCAGTTTTTTGGCGGATAATGCGAATCAACTCATTCAGTTTGAAGTCATAATCTGGAGTAATGTCTTCAATCATCAGAATCAGTAACAGCAGGTTATCAATATCCTCGTCCATTTCGCGTTTCCACGAAATATAGTCCATATCACGTAGATCAATCCTGACTTTTTTGCCAACATTGAAGAAATCCGTGTTTTGATCATCGTAGTCGAATTCATTGGTTTCACTGGACAGGTCAGGCATTTCGTTCAGGTTGTTAACGCCAGTAGTGGTAAAATCGTCAATTGCATGTGAAGTATCATACAGATAGTCGTAGATACGCTTTACAGTCAGCAGGAAAGAGTGTACAGAGCTTTCCATACGTTTTAACAGATTGATGCTCATCAACCGCTGGATACCAAGTTCACGACCGCTGCGGAACTTTTCGGTTTCATCTTTACTCAGGTATTTCTGCAGCTTGCTTGGTTGAATAAATGCGGTTGGCGTATAAATTGTCAAATGTAGTTTGGACAACAGTTCATATACTTCTTTATAGTTGATAGCATTTGGCCGTGTTGTCAGTTTTGGACGAAGAGAGATTGGCTTGTTTCTTTTTGGAAAGTTTCCAATATCCGCAACATCATAATAGGTTTGTATATGTTTTCTGGAACGCGCAATGGTTACGCTATCCAGTACTTCAAAGAAATCAAAATCAAGCTGGGAGAGAAGGGTAGCCGTAGTGCGCTTATTCTCAGGCAGTTTGCACCACGCGTTATATACTTTCTGCGCTTGCCGGAAAATCGTATCAATATCCGATTTGATATTCAGCTTTTCGTTAAATTCGGATGGATCACCTTCATAGGCAAGTGCCAGCTGATTGCGTAGATCATAGAAGCGGTTATTTACTGGTGTGGCTGAGAGCATGAGTACCTTTGTCTTGACGCCGGGTTTGATGACTCTGTTCATCAGGCGCATGTAGCGATTCTCTTTTTCACCGCCTTTACTGTTAGTACCGTTGCCATTTCGGAAGTTATGACTTTCATCAATGACAACAAGGTCATAATTGCCCCAGTTGATTCTCTCAATCGGCAGACCGATGAGAGTGTTTCCACTGTCACGAGAAAGGTCCGTATGATACAGAATGTCATAGCGGAGCCGGTCGGTTGCGAGTGGGTTATTAATCAGATTGCCACGGTAGGTCATCCAGTTTTCGGACAGCTTTTTTGGACAAAGCACGAGAACATTTTTGTTGCGGCCTTCGTAATACTTGATGATGGCAAGAGCCGTAAATGTTTTACCGAGACCAACGCTGTCTGCAAGAATGCAGCCGTTGTATTGCTCCAATTTGTTGATAATTGCAAGAGCAGCATCTTTCTGGAAGTTGAACAGCTTATTCCAGATTACGCTGTCCTTAAAACCAGTAGCTTCGTTTGGCAGTACGTCTTCTGAAATATCTTCTAAGAATTCACTGAAGATATTGTACAGAGACATAAAATAAATCAACTCCGGTGAGTTTTCCTGATATACGGAAGAAATCATATCGATGACTTCTTCTGTGACGTCGGTGAGTTTTTCTTCATCATTCCAGACGGAATCAAATATATGGAGAAATTCTTTACTTGCTGGATTCTCCATACGTGTAATCATGTTCGTCAGATTATTGCCGCGCTCACAGCCAAGATCAACGGTTGTGAATGTATTCATTGGCATATAGGTATAGATATCCTCATTGCCATCTACCAGAAGAAAGTTATTCATGCCTTCACGGGTAGTGTTCGTTTTAAAGTGCACCTTACGACGCATCCAATCTGCACATTCTTTTGCTACAGCCTTCTGTTTCAATTCATTCCGCAGGCGTACTTCAAATTCAGTTCCATATAAACTTTTTTCTCGCTGAAGACGTGGAATATAAAATTCTCTACGCTCTTTCGGTGTTTTCTCTGCTACAAAGGTAGGAGAGGTGAATATAAAGCGTAGTTCTTCGCAGGATTCCAGCTGCTTTTTTAATTCCTGATAGGCGTAGATGGAAAAACAGGCTGCTGCAATAGAAATACGGTCACCGCATTTTATCGTTTTCACAAGGTTGTCTTTCACTACCTTCGTGGTGTTGTTAAATATTTCCACAGGTACATCTCCCTTCAGAGCCAGTTATAATTGATGCGCATTTTAAGGCTCCTCTGTTATCTTTTTTATATGGTTCACACTTTATTTGTTATGATTTAGACTCCATTTCAAATAGTAACGTTATCTACAAAAGTAACCTCTCGGAAATATTGTCAGAAACGCTATCTACTATAAATCCTTAGGTGTAATCGAAAAGAACCTACGCTTTTCGCAAAATATTACATTTCATTATATTACGAATTTGTGAAAAATTCTACAGTTTCTGCAAATAAAGTGTTTACAAACCGCAAACGAAAAATCGGTAAGGCGAAATTTTGATTCACAAATATCAATCTCTTAGTCCGAATAGCGATATAAGAATGAAGATGCTCTCACCATTGCTTTTGTGCGCCTGATCGATGTAATTTTTACATCCTAGGTGCTTTTACGTTTGCAAAAATACAACAATGATCCTGCTGGATTGTATTTAAAACCGTTACATGATAAAATGAATTATCTTAATTGTGCAATTCAGCTACACTGGAGGAATGAAGAAGGGTAAAAAATATTTTTGAAAAAGAAATAAAGATAAAGTGTTTAGAAGAAGATACTACACAAACTGAGGTTACAGAAAAGACTGGAACAATAGGCTTCGATGTCAGTCGTTTGATCAATAAAAATGATGGCATTATAAATAAGAATTGTGTGTGTCTCCTGGAAGAACTTGGATACGACGTTGAGCTGACACATGTAAGATAGTATCATGCAACAGCGCTTTGGCTAGAAAGGGGGAAGCGGAATGGCAATAATGACAGTGTATCATGGTGGATATCAGGCTGTAGAGAAACCAGAAATCCGGAAAGGTCGTAATACAAAAGATTTTGGAACAGGTTTTTACTGTACGATTATAAAAGAACAGGCTCAGAGATGGGCCAGGAGATATGACACGAAGGTTGTATCTGTATATGATGTGCGTTTGAAACCGGATCTGAAAATAAAAGAATTCAAAGATATGACAGAAGAATGGCTGGATTTTATAATTGCATGTCGGAGTGGGAAAGATCATGAATATGATATTGTAATCGGTGCAATGGCAGATGATCAGATTTATAATTTTGTTTCGGATTACATGGATGGTACAATTACCAGAGAACAGTTCTGGGTCCTTGCAAAGTTCAAGTATCCAACCCATCAGATCGCATTTTGCTCCAAAGAATCATTGAAATGTTTGAAATATAGAGATTGTGAGGTATTGTAAATGGCAGGAGAAGGACGGGAAAGCAAAAAAGATAACGATTTATTTTATACATGCAGCTTGATCGATTACATTGCCAGAAAAACAAAGAATACACGTGCAGATGTTGTAAATAAGCTTGGAAAGCAGAGAATTGATAAAATTTATGACCTTGCAGATATTTATCATTGTGATAACATTGACAGAATCAGTGATGATTTTATTGAAGAAGCAGGAATAAAAGAAGGAAATTTTGACAATGTGGGGGATTGTAAATACAGCATTCCATCATATTGGGATATTGGAAAAGTATATAAGCGGCTGATAAAAATGGTTGCTGTAGATGAAAATATTGAAATCATAGATGCTTTGATAAAAATATACAATTCTTTTATTAGTGCGAAAATTGATGATTACAACAGCAGTGTATATTACGAAAATCCGTCATATATATTTGAATCATATCGGGAAAACAGAATGTTATAAAAAAGATAAGGGATGCCATCATATCTTAAAAGAAAAACAGAAAGTCAGTTATCAAGGAATCCTTGACAACTGCAGTTGATGGAGATGATTATAAAACGAAACGCTACAGTTGTGTTTATAATAATTTATTGAATTCCCCTTTTACAGATATGGGTGTTTGGCTTGGAATAAAAAAAGTCATTGATACGATCAACGCAAATGCTGCTGCATAAACATCCTCCTCTGTGAAGCATAAAAATTTACCCGGATTTACAATAAATTTAACCATAAATCCGGTTGACAAAACCCGGCCGGGAACGTTATAATGGCCGGGTTGATAAAAAAATTAAGAAAAAAAGGCAGGTGAACAGAATGGACAGTTGTGATTCTCATGGGCGAAGTTGTAGCTCTCGGAGTGAAAGATGGAAAGAACAGAGAGGGATGAGACTGTTCCATTCTGTTTTAAGTGTACAGAATATCTGTGAGAATATTATATCTATATATCAGAAGGATATATTTGACAGGATGTATCGGTGTCATCAGAATCTGTACGATATTATTACATTATAATTGTAGCAGGATTATAATAGATATCTTTTTCATTCTTCTCATTCTGAGAATCTTACAGTAAGGCGATCATGTATAAATTCATTTCGCTTTATACTCAAATCCCAAGGAAACACAATCGAAAATCAAACAGCACATAGACATGCTTTAACATGTCTGTTTTTGGTGTGCGTGTTTTGTGCGGAACTATGTGAGGAGGATGAGAAAATGACAAAAAGAAATCAGGATTTTTCAAAAGATATTCTGAGTCTGATCCGAAGCAGTGTTTCTCCGGCAGTTTTAAGTGAAAGGCTGCAGGATTTCCACGAAAACGATCTGGCGGAAGTATTAAGAGAATTAAGCACTGCGGAGCGCAGCAGACTATACCGTATCCTGGAAAGCAGTATGCTGGCAGATGTTTTTGAATATCTGGAGGAAGAAGAAACTGTACAATATCTGGAAGAGATGGATGTAAAAAAAGCGGCAGCCATTCTTTCCAAAATGGAAACCGATGCCCTGGCAGATGTTTTAAAGCAGATCGATAAAGAAAAACGCAAGCTTCTGATCCAGCTTCTGGATGAACAGGTGCGGAAAGATATTGAAATGATCCGCTCCTTTGATGAGGATGAGATCGGAAGCAGAATGACAACGAATTGCATTGTGATCCGTGAAAACCTGACCGTAAAGCAGGCCATGAGTGAGCTGGTTTCCCAGGCGGCAGATAATGATAATATTTCTACGATCTTTGCAGTGACGGACAGAGGGGAGTTTTATGGAGCTCTAGATCTGAAGAACCTGATCACAGCAAGACAGGACCATCCTATGGAAGAGCTGATCGTAACTTCCTATCCATATGTGTATGGTACTGAGCAGATCGACGACTGTATGGAACGGCTGAAGGATTATTCTGAAGATTCTATTCCTGTATTGGACGATGACAATCGTTTCCTTGGAGTGATCACATCCGCAGGGATCATCGATCTGGTAGACGATGAGATGGGAGAGGATTATGCAAAGCTGGCTGGTCTGACTGCAGAGGAAGATCTGAAAGAACCTCTTTTTGAAAGCATGAAAAAAAGAATGCCCTGGCTGATCGTTCTTCTGGGTCTTGGTATGGTGGTATCTTCTGTTGTGGGAATATTTGAAAAAGTAGTTACCTGTCTGCCGATCATCATGTGTTTCCAGTCTCTGATCCTGGATATGGCAGGAAATGTTGGAACCCAGTCCCTGGCTGTAACCATCCGTGTACTGATGGATGAGACACTGACGGGCAGACAGAAAGCAGAGCTTGTGCTGAAGGAAATGCGGATCGGCCTTTGCAACGGTGGTCTGCTCGGAATTCTGTCTTTTGTACTGATCGGATTGTATATTTTCTTATTCAAAGGAAAAACTCTCGTATTTGCCTATGCGGTATCCGGCTGTATCGGATTATCCCTGCTGGTGGCCATGCTGGTATCCAGTGCAGTGGGAACCTGCATACCGCTGTTTTTCAAAAAGGTTGGTGTGGATCCGGCAGTAGCCTCAGGTCCGCTGATCACTACGGTGAACGATCTTGTAGCCGTGATAACATACTATGGAATGAGCTGGATCTTCCTGATCGAGATGTTCCACCTGGCTGGCTGAGAGGAAAATGCAGCTATGTTCATAAAAACAGACAGATATCAGAAATCTGTCGGATAACAGAAAAATTACCGATACAAAAAAATTCCGGATCGAAAGATTCGGGATTTTTCTTTACATACAAACAGAAAGCTACTATAATGAGAGATACGCTTTGCCCGTTTAAAACGTTGCAGAAATAAATACAAACAACGGGCAGAAAAAGAGAACAAAACGATCACATGGGGTGATTGGGGAAAGGAAACAGTAACATGATAGTAACAATGATTGAAAAGGTCTATACATTTCTGTGGGGAGATCTGATAACGATCCCGCTTCCGGGAGGAAGTACGCTGGGGATCTCGCTTCTGATCCTGCTTCTGATTCCGACCGGTATTTATTTTACCATCCGGACAAAGCTTCTGCCGATCCGTCTTTTTCCGGATATGGTACGAGCCCTGTCAGAAAAGAAAAGTGACAAAAATAATCTTTCAGCATTTCAGACGCTGATCGTATCTACAGCTACCCGTGTGGGAATGGGAAACCTGGTCGGTGTGGTAGCTGCGATCTCGGCAGGAGGTGCAGGAGCGGTATTCTGGATGTGGATCACGGCGCTGATCGGTTCCTCCACTGCTTTTATCGAAGCAACCCTGGCACAGCTCTATAAAGAAAAGGATCCTCTTTATGGTGGCTACAGGGGCGGTCCTGCCTACTATATCCACCGTTACTGGGAAGAAAAACAGGGCAGAAAACGAAAAAAGGTTCTGCTTTCCGTTCTGTTTGCCATTTCCGGCCTGATCTGCTGGTGTGGGATCAGTCAGGTTATCAGCAATTCCGTCACGGCGTCTTTCAAAAATGCTTTTGATATTCCGCCGCTGTATACTACCATCGTGCTGGTAGTGATCGCAGCTGTGATCGTGCTTCGGAAGAATGCAACGGTTAAAGTTCTGGATCTTCTGGTGCCGGTAATGGCAGTGCTTTATTTTGTGATCACGCTGTTTATTATATTTACAAATCTTGGAAGTATGCCGGGAGTATTTAAACGGATCTTTGAAGAAGCTTTCGGATTTCGTCAGGCTGTTGCCGGCGGATTTGGCGTCGTGCTGATGAACGGAGTAAAAAGAGGCCTTTTTTCCAATGAGGCGGGAAGCGGCTCCGCTCCCTGTGCAGCAGCGGCAGCAGAATGTGACAGTCCGGTAAAAGCCGGATTTGTCCAGGCCCTGGGTGTATTTGTGGATACGATCGTGATCTGCAGCTGTACAGCTATGATCATGCTTCTGGCCCCGGAAGATCTGGTCCAGGGACTTGCCGGAATGGAACTTCTTCAGACAGCCATGCATTATCACCTGGGACAGTTTGGAGTGATCTTTATTGCGGCAACGCTTTTTATGTTCAGCTTTTCCACATTCCTGGGAATCCTGTTTTATGCAAGAGGCAATGTGGCCTATCTTTTCGGTGACAACTGGGCATCCCAGACAGGGTATAAAGTACTGGCCCTTGTGATGCTGTTTATCGGCGGGATCGCAGCCTATACATTTGTGTGGGATCTGGGAGATGTGGGAATTGGTCTGATGACGATCTTTAATATTTTCATGCTGTATCCTCTTGGGGAAAAAGCATTGAAAGAGCTGAAGATCTACGAAACAGAGAAGAAGAAAAAATAAAAGAAACAAAGAGTCTGGCGGATCGTGACAGAAAAAAGTCATGGTCCGCCAGAAAACTATTTACAGATTTGGAAACTATATGGTAATATATCAAAGTAAAGCGATAAAAGAATAAAGAGCTCTGACGGATATGTACGTGTCATGGATATATGAGGTAGATAAGACATAGATCAGGCTCTGTGAAATACCAGCGATAAGCTGGATGAAGAGGAGGATATGAAAGATGTATATTACATGTCTGGACGTAGAAGGTGTACTGGTACCGGAGATCTGGATCGCATTTGCAGAGGCAAGCGGAATCCCGGAGCTTAAGAGAACAACCCGTGATGAGCCGGATTACGATAAACTGATGAACTGGCGACTTGGCATCCTGAAAGAGCATGGCCTTGGTCTGAAAGAGATCCAGGAGACCATCGCAAAGATCGATCCTCTCCCGGGAGCAAAGGAATTCCTGGATGAGCTGAGATCTTTTTCCCAGGTGATCCTGATCAGTGATACTTTTACACAGTTTGCAACTCCCCTGATGGAGAAACTTGGCCGTCCCACACTTTTCTGTAATACTCTGGAAGTGGCAGAGAACGGAGAGATCACAGGATTTAAGATGCGCTGTGAGAAATCCAAACTGACTACTGTAAAGGCACTGCAGTCCATGGGATTTGAGACCATTGCAAGCGGAGATTCCTACAACGACCTCGGAATGATCCAGGCAAGCAAGGCAGGCTTCCTTTTCCGCAGTACCGAGCAGATCCAGGCAGACCATCCGGAAATCCCGGCTTATGAAGAGTACGATGAGCTCCTTGCAGCGATCAAAGAAGCAATGAAATAACAGTTATAATCAAAAACAGGCAAAGAATCGACAACAGGCAAAATAATGTCGATTTTGTGCCTGTTTTTTTGCTTTTTATATCAGAGAAGTGTATTATTATATAAAATAGGTTCATTTTTGAAAAATCAATAAAAAGCGAAAAAGGGGCGGAGTAAAAGCTGTATGAGAAGAGTACTGGAATACACGGAGAACAATCTGATCTATATGATTGTACTGCTGGGGGTTATGATCCTTGCAGCAGTTTTCTGGAATCTTTACAGAAAAGAAAAACGGGCGGCAAAAAGAGCAAGAGAAGAGCTGAAAGGCGGAGAGAAATTTTACAGTTCTTTTGGCAGTAATCAGAAAACTGCATATGTCTTTGTAAGTGAAAAAGGCAGAAGGGTGTTGTATGTAACACCGAATCTGGAACTGGTAACAGGAATAAGGCCGGAAGATCTGAAAACAGATACAGAACTTATGACCGGGTTAATTGTAAGAAGAGAAGCCAGAATAATTGGCAGGAAGCTGGAAACATGGGATAAAGAAGAGGAATTTTCCAGTGAGGTGAATTATCACAGAAACGGTGAGAAAGAACTGCGCCGTGGAAAAATAACGATTATTTACTGTAAGGAGGAGTCCGGATATCTTCTGATCCTTTCCGATATTATGGAGGAATATGAACATCGCCGGGAAATGGAACGGAAACTTTTGGCTGCACAGAAAGAAAGCCAGTCCAAGACAGATTTCCTCTCCCAGATGTCACATGAGATCCGTACACCGATGAATGGAATCCTTGGCATGTTAAGTCTTCTGAAGGCACACTTAAACCAGCCGGCAGCTGCAGAAGAATATCTTAAAAAGACAGAGAACCTGTCGCATTTTCTTCTGACACTGATCAATGGTATTCTGGATATGTCCCGAATTGAAAGTGGAAAAGTTCAGCTGGAAGAGGTCCCGTTTTCACTGGAACAGCTGGCTGAGAAGCTGGATTCCATGTTCCGCAGTACGGCTGAGGCCAAGGGAATTCACTGGAAAATAGAGATGCAGGATTTTGATGTAAAATATGTAATTGGTGATGAGATGCGTCTCAGCCAGGTTATCATCAATTTTATTTCAAATGCCAACAAATTCACACCACCGGGAGGAACGGTACAGGTACTGTTCCGTCAGATGGACCGGATTGGAAACGATCTTCATTTTATGATCCGTGTCAGTGATACGGGAAAAGGAATTAAGGAAGATTTCCTCAGCAAGATTTTCCGGCCATTTGAGCAGGAAGATGCTTCCACAGCACATAACTATGGAGGAAGTGGCCTGGGAATGGCCATTGCGGACAGTATGGTGCGCTTGATGAACGGACAGATCCTTGTGGAAAGTGAAGAAGGAAAAGGAACGGAGTTCAGCGTATATTTATCTCTTCCTGTAGCTGAAATGCAGGATGAGAAGGAAACATCAATACAGAATGTGGCAGAAGAAGATCCAGAAATGCTTCGTGCAATAGAAGCATTTACATTAAAGGGAATTCGTATTCTTCTTGCGGAAGATAATGATATCAATGCAGAGATTGCCATGGAGATTCTTGCCATGGAAGGAGCCATTCTTACAAGAGCCTGTGATGGTGAAGAAGTTGTACAGATGTTTAAAGAAAGCCAGCCGTACTCTTTCGATGTAATCCTTATGGATATTCAGATGCCGAAACTGGATGGATGGGAAGCAACAAAAGTAATCCGCAGAATGAACAGAGAAGATATCGATATTCCGATTCTGGCCATGTCAGCCAATGCTTTTGTGGAGGATCGGAGAAAGTCACAGGAATCAGGTATGAATGGCCATATCAGCAAGCCGGTGGACTACGATGAAGTTCGCAGAATCATCGGGGAACAGCTCTGGGCAGTAAGGAGCCATTAAATGAAAAAGATAACAAAAAAGAAAACGTTGACAGCAGTGACCGGAGCCACCGTGATCGGAGTTGCAGCAGCAGCGCTGGTAAACGGATCAAAACTGGAATCTGTATTTAATCCCGGAAAATTTGAAAAATTTGAAAATAATTATAAATCTGAAGAATATGATTACGTATCCGGTGATGGAGAAAAGACAGATATATCTGGTGACAACACACAAAAAAAAGAAAAAAACAAAGGGGATAATCTGCAGGTACTTCAGCTGCAGAAACAGGACAATGGAAAACTGAACGATCCCTCCAGTTTTGGAATTGCGGATAATGGGACGGTTCCGGAAGAAAGTGACAATGCAGATGCACAGGAAAATGCGGAAAACGGTATTGAACTTTCACAGACGGACAATACCGGAAACGGAGATACCATACTCCAGAATAATGGAAACGGATCCGGAGGAAACAGCGGATCAGGTTCAGGAACCGGTAATGGAAATGGACAGAACGGAAATGGTGGCAGCAATGGCAACCAGGGTGGAACTACCATAACGCCATCTCCATCCAACGATGATCCGGTGCCAACATCTGCACCGACTCCAACGGGCAGTCCATCCAACCCAACTCCAAGTCCGACTCCGGCAGTGATAACACCTGCACAGCCGACACCGGTGCCAACATCTGTACCCGAAACCCCGACGCCAACTCCGACTCCGAATCCCTGGACGGATGACAGAGACTCCGTGACAACGGAAGACGGAGAGCTGATTGCCCTGAATGCGGAGATATCCAGAGAATACTATACATTTGGAGAAACCTATCAGGCAGAAGACGGAACCGTTACTGCCACATTCAGGCAGAAGGACGGAACAACAAAAGAGAAAATCCTTTCCTATGGTGGTTCAGACGGATATTCGGTAACTCTTTCCACCGTAAAAGCAGGAAGACAGATTGCGGTATTTACTTACAGGGGAATGTCAGCGAGAGCCTATTACACAGTTCTGAAATGCAATGTTGCTCTTAACTATATGGTAAAATATTCCGAGGATGACAAAATCTATTCCATGAGTTTTCCGGGAGAGATCGTGAAAAATAATAATGGGGAAGCATTCTATGCGGCCTTGAAAAAATACACGGAAACTCCTTATAATTATGCAAAAAACGGGAACTATGTAGACTTGACAGAAGTACATAAAAGATATATCGCAATCCTGGGAGACGCAAGTTTGAAAGAAGCGTTTCAGAGTGAAGATGCCAGAAATCTCAGCGCAAACTATCCGAACACGGTTTTTCTTGAGAGCAGTGACGGGTACCTTACAACAATGCTTCAGGGATTTCGCTGGACAACTTCCAATACGCTGATGGATACGGAACGGGCATATCTTTATTATCCCATGGGCAACTGGGAGTATCTTACCAGAGGCGTTGTCGATTATGTCAGTGAAGTTCCAGAAGGATATAAAATCCGCCGTGTAACGGAAAATGAAGGAACGGAAGAATATCAGGCAGATCAGGTTCTGGAGAAATATACGGGAACGGATGCTGCGTTGACAGTTCCAATGGGAGTTACTAGGGTTGAGTTAAATGAGATGAACCAGTCTGTGACAACGTTTGAGATCTCTCAGGGAGTACAGGATATCAATATTCTTTCTGTTGAAAATAATCTTCCGAATCTTCAGGAATATAAAGTGGCAGAGGGCGATGAACTGCATGCGGATTTCAGCATTTCTGATGGAATTCTGTACAGCAGAGACGGAAAGACTTTGCTGTCGGTTCCGGCAGGCAGAAAAAATGTGGAGATTCCGTCAACGGTTACAACGCTGGGTGAGAACTGTCTCAGTGGATTGTCAGAGGATGCAGTTGTAACCTTTAAAAGTGAGAAACCTCCGGTTCTTAAAGGAAAAACCGGATTTAAAGGGACAATCCAGGTGCCGTCTTCCAGTTATAATACCATCTGCAAAAATTATATGTTCCGATTCGGAGATGAATGCAGTAACCTCGTATTTGCAACCGAGGACGGACAGAAGGATCTCTATGAATTCAGCAGCAACGAACAGGTTCTGTTTGAAAAAGGCAGCGATGGAATTCTCGCTGCTGTGCCACAGAATACCCGTGGCGTATATACAGTTCCGGAAACTGTGAAGACAATCGGAGAGGGAGCCTTTGTGGGATGCAGTTCTCTTACAGACCTTATCATTGGAGAAAATGTAAAAAAACTGGAAGATAACAGTCTGGTTCTTTCAGGCCAGGTAGATTCCGTTACGGTTAAGAACCCGAATCTGGTGATTTCCGGCCATATTTTCGGAACTCCGGAGACGGATAAGGTGAATCTGGATCTGAATATTTTTGTTCCGACTGAGTATTATGAAAAGATGCTGAAATTATGGAGCAGTATTCTGGATCCGGTATATGGAGAGGGAACTGCAGAGAATTTACTTCAGACAGAAGAAGAGAATGGCTATCTCTATGAAGACGGAGCGAAATACCGGCAGATTACCACAGGTGGAAAAACAACATACCAGCTGCTTCGTGTTTACCAGTCCGACAAAACTGCCTTTCGGATTAAAGAGGGAACCACAGAGATCCGCGAAGGAGCATTTTCCGGATGTGAGGATCTTGAGATTCTTCTGGTGCCGGAAACTGTAAAAACAGCAGGAAAGAATTTCCTTTCTGACTGTAAAAGCCTGGAAATGGTTGCCTCTGAGAGCAGGACACTTTTTGCAGAGGAGACCTATGGTGCGGCGGCAGATGTGGAAATTCTGACAAAAGGAAAGGAATTTACAGATTTTGGCTGGGAAAACGGAATCCTGTATGGAAGTACTGCTGATGGATGGACGCTTCTCAATGTGCCTACGGATTATGCGGAAAATATAAAAATATGGAAAAAGACAACCGCTTTCTATAAAAATGCAATGAAAAACTGTAAACTTCCAAACGGATTTGTTCTGCAGGATGACCTTGCAATTCAGAAGATCGGAGATTCCTGTTTTGAAAACTGCGAGTCATCTATGTATGTCAACTTTACAGGATGTACGAATCTGACAGAAATCGGAGACAATGCATTTCGTAACTGTGTCAATATCCAGAAATTTATTTTTGAAGATTCTGTAAAGAAGATTGGAAAAGGTGCTTTTTATAACTGTACTATTATGGAGGAAATTACTGCACCAGGTGTTGTGGAGATTGGGGATGAAGCTTTTTATGGATGCGGAAGCCTGATGGAGACCGATATTTTCACATCTGTGGAAGTACTTGGAGACAGTGCTTTCTACGGCTGTACCAACCTTACAGAGGTGGTTCTTCCGGAGACACTGAGCAGCATGGGAGAAAGCTGTTTTGAAAACTGTACCATACTGAAGCGGGTGGTCATTGACGGAACTATCAACGGAATCAGCAGGTACTGCTTCTATGGATGCCGCACATTAAGTGAAGTTGTATTCCAGGATTCTCTGGCAAAAAGCAGCTCTATAAAAGGAATTGGTGTCCGTGCCTTTGGCAACTGTACCAGTCTTGAAAGACTGGATCTCAGCGCGCAGAGCGGACTGGAAGTGATGGGAGCAAGAACATTTGAAGGCTGTGTAAATCTGACAAATATCAAACTTCCTGAAAATCTGCAACAGATCCCGGATTACTGTTTTGAAGGCTGTGATGCTCTTTCTATTGTGCAGCTTGGTGGAGATGCAGTTGTAGAACTTGGTGACAGGGTCTTTGGTGAGAAAGATGAGTTGCCGCAGTTTCTCCATATCTGGGTGAAAAAAGAAATGCTTTCCCAGTATCAGGATGCATATCAGCCGGTTCTTGATCCGGTTTACGGGGAGGGAACAACAGAGACACTTCTTGGTGAGATCAATGAAAAACAGGAGTATATCAGAGGTATTCTTTTTGAAAATACAGAGGAAGGCCGTGTTCTGGTAAAAGCATCGGAAGAATTAAGCGGAGAGTATGTTCTTCCGGAAGATACCGTACGTGTTGCGGACGATGCATTTGCAGGCTGTGATAAGCTGACTGGTTTTGCCACTGCGGACGGAACTAATGTTGTACTGGGGAACCGCTGTTTTAAGGGATGTACCGGACTGCAGACCGTGAAACTGCTTGGAAATATTACCGAGTGGGGTGAAGAAACATTTATGGACTGTACGGGACTTGAAAAATTAAGTCTTGGAAACACCGGTGCAGAGATTCAGGGCATTGGTGTCCGGGCATTTAAGAACTGTACATCACTTGCCGCAAGTTCGCCGATAGAAATACGTGCGGCGATAGAGGTTTATGGTGACGAATGTTTTGCGGGATGTACCAATCTTGCAAGTATCGCGTACACAGAGGCGGCAAGAACTGCTATGAGAGTGATTGGAAACAGTGCTTTCCGTGACTGTGAGAAACTGACAGCCCTTCTGACCTCGAAACTGACAGGTCTCACTTATATTGGTGATTATGCGTTTGCTAACTGCGATACACTGAAACAACCGGCAGTTCCGGCAAATGTTACCTATGTGGGAGAAGGCTGTTTCATGGACTGTAATAATATTCTGTATGTAAGTTTTTACTGCGGACTGGAGGAATATCCGAAGGACTGCTTTAAGAACTGTTCCAAGCTGATCCGTACGGGCGGAACTGCCGCTGCGTTCAATGGCCTGAAACGAATCGGGGAAAGTGCTTATGAGGGATGTGCATCCCTTACCTCATCTACAAGCTGGAATCTTGGAAGATATGCCAACCTGGAAGAGATCGGGGACAGAGCTTTTTATGGTTGTGCTACAATGGCGGATACCATGCTGAACAAAGAAGAAACGGAAAATATTGTAATGGCAGGCACACTGAACCGGATTGGAGCTTCCGCATTTGCAGGATGTACGTCGTTCCATACGCTCTGGCTTCAGTCAGTAACACCGCCTGCATTTGGTGCTTTTTCCACCGTGGATCTGGCAGAAGATTTCCTGATCCGAGTACCGGACAGCCAGGAGCAGGAGGATTATATTTATAAGGCATACCTGGAATGTCTGACGCAGCTTCTGGGAAAAGAGGAAGCTTACCGGATTCTGGATTCATTTTCCGACGGTGCAAAAGAACGACAGGCGGAAACAATTTCCGAGGATGGAAAAGCAGAAGATAATACAGGCATCGGGGAAATTTCAGAGATTTCGGAAATTCAGAGAGAAACCGATGGCCCAGGTGTGATTGAAGAAGTTACGGAAACTCCGCGGCCTTCCACAATACCGGAAGAAAATACTTCAGAGCGAGAAGAAACAGAAACGACTCCGGAACCGGAAGAACCGGAAACACCAGAAGAGTCGGAAACTCCTCAGCAGCCGGAAGATGAGGATTCAGCAACGGAGGATTCACAGCAGACTGCAGAAAATGTAGATGTCGCACAGAACGCAGAAAACGCAAAACAGGAAGAAGGAGCCAAGGAGAAGGAATCATGATTATAGAACAGTCAGAGCAGGTAATGAAAGAAATAAAAAAAGTATTTATCGGTAAGGATGAAATTGTGGAAAAAGTCCTGATGGCCATTTATGCGGGAGGACATGTCCTGCTGGAAGATGCACCTGGTGTTGGAAAAACAACACTTGCCCTTGCTTTTTCCAGGGCACTGGGACTTTCCTACAAACGTATTCAGTTTACACCAGATACCATGCCTTCGGATATTACCGGATTCAGTGTATACAACAAAAACACAGGAGAACTGGAATACAAACCGGGAGCTGCGGACTGTCATCTGCTTCTTGGAGATGAGATCAACCGTACTTCTCCGAAGACTCAGGCAGCTCTTCTGGAGGTTATGGAGGAGGGAAGTGTTACCGTTGACGGTGTGACACATGTACTTCCAAAACCGTTTATCTGTATTGCCACACAGAACCACTATGGAACTGCCGGAACACAAGCACTGCCGGAATCTCAGCTGGACCGTTTTATGGTGCGCTTAAGTATCGGTTATCCGGAAAGGGACAGTCAGGTACAGATCCTGAAAAGCAGAAAAGGAAGCGGAGACCTGGATCTTGTAAATGCGAGAATGAATCTGGATGATGTAAAGGAGATTCAAGGATATCTGTATTCCATCCGGATTGTAGATGAAATTCTGTATTATATTTCTGATCTCTGTTCCGCAACCAGAGAACATTCCATGGTAGAGCTGGGTGTCAGCCCACGAGGTGCGGCGGCGCTGGCGCAGTTTGCCCGTGCCCGTGCTGTGCTTAAAGAGAGAGACTATGTAGTGCCGGATGATGTGAGGGAAGTTTTTGAAGATGTCTGCGCCCACCGTCTGGTTATGAAACCACAGGCAAAGATTGAAGGTGTCACAGCACATGATGTACTGAGCCAGGTTATGAAAGATGTTCCAGGCCCTGCACTGGGAGGAAAACAGAGGTAATATGCGTAGATATCGAATCTGGTACGGGGCAGCAGTTCTGGCTGCCCTGCTAATTTATATTATTTCCAATCGAAGTGAAGCTCTGGCTGCTTTTCTGTGCCTGGTAATTGTACCGGTGGTTTCTTTGGGAATAGAGCTGGCCGGATTAAGAGGATTTGAGCTGAAATACTCGATAAAGCCATCCTGTCATGTAGGGCAGAAAATTCCGCTGGAAATCTGCATCAGGAAAAAAAATAAAGGGCCTCTTGGCCGAATTCAGCTGGAACTAGAGATGGAAAATACCATGTATGGGGAGACAAAAACAAAGACCATAATATTATGTGCTTCTGAACAGGAAGAATCCAGGTTTCAGTATCTGATCGAAATGGAAAATTGTGGCAGCGTCAGACTTACCGTTCTTTATGTGAAATGCTTTGATCTTCTGGGGCTATTCTGCTGGACAAAGCCGGGCAGCGCACAGCAGGAAGTTCTGGTATATCCGGCTGAACTGCAGCTGAATACCCAGCTTCTAAGAAGACCGGAAACCATTATATCCGGAGAACTTTATGACCAGAACCGTAAAGGGCAGGATGTCAGCGAAGTATCCGGCCTCAGAGACTATGCAGAGGGAGATTCACTTGGAAGTATTCACTGGAAACTGTCCTCCAAACTGGATAATCTGGTAGTGAGGGAATTTGGTTATCCGTCAAATTACAATATTCTTATTCTGTATGACCTTAAGAGCAGTTCTGGTGAAGATGAAATTTCCAATCAGCGCAATGATGCGGTTCTTGCTTTTACGTCTGCTTTGAGCCGCAGTATGGTAGAACGGAATCTGGAACATAATGTGGGCTGCGCTTCCGGAGGAGAAATGCAGAATTTTCCGGTATATTCTCTGGCAACCTGTGATCAGATGGTACTGAATATTTTGTGCAGGCCGGTTCCAAAAGAAAATGGAGAAGATTCCATGTACCGTTTTCTGCAGGAAGATATCCGTCAGAAATATACCAAACTGATCTATATTACGCCGGATTATGAGGAAAGCTCCGCACGGCAGCTTTCCAGGGAACTGGATCTGACGATTATTCAGATAACACAGGGAAGCGGTAAAGAATATATGGCAACACACGGCTATTCGGTAATTCCTGTAGATGCAGATACTTATCAGAAAAAAGCACACAATATTGTGATATAACCGGGGAAGAGAATATGAGCATAAAGAAAAAAGAAATTTTTGTTCTTAATGAGAAAGAAGAAAAAAATAAAAATATAATGCTGTCAGAAACACTTCTGACCTTTTTCCTGTTTTCGGGAATGCTGCTTTTTCTGAAAGATTTCAGTTATTCTGTGTGGTGTCTGGCTGCTGCGTTTTCTGTCGGGATAATCGTGATAATCTTGCACTGGATAACCGGGAAATCAGAGGAAGCAGAGGGACGAATGAAAATTGTCCTGTATATATCAGGAATTGTCATTTTTGTTGTAACGATTACAATGACAACACAGGGATTTCTTTACATAGCTGACTGTTTTCTTGGAATGTGGAATGCAAGATTCCAAACAGAGGCAACCCTGTTTGCGGTAAGAAGCAGTGCAGGAGTGGGATCTGTTATTTTGTGGGGGCTTTTTTCTGAAGTTATTGTTTCGTTTATGCTTTCGCAGATAAAGAGAAATAATATTTATGGAATTCTGATACTTATGATTCCGGCTGCTGCGGCGGGGCTGATTCTTGGACAATCTGATATGTGGTTGGCTGTAATTTTGTCACTGACCGGATTTTTCGGAATTTTTGTTGTATACAGCACAAAGAACCGTACCTTTGGAGTGAGGGGAATATTTTCGCTTACAGTCATTGCCGTACTGATAGGTGGGATCAGTCTGGCAGCCGGAGGATACAAGAAATCAGCGGAACTGGAACAGTGGAAAGAGAAAATGGCGGAGGATATTGAAAAAATCCGTTATGGAGAAGATACGCTTCCAAAGGGTGATTTAAGAAAAGCATCCGGACTTCTTGATGGGAAAGATGAAACCCTGAAAATCACCATGAATCAGCCTCAGCAGCTGTATCTAAGGGGCTTTGTGGGAGGTTCTTACGAGGGAACAAAATGGAGTGAGCTTCCATATTCCGCATATGAGGGAGATTATGAAGGAATGCTTCAGTGGCTGAAAAATAACAGCTTTTCTCCTTTGAGTCAGTTTGCTGCCTACGACAAGATCAATGCGGAAGTTTCCGGAAAGAATTCCGATTATATGCGTGTAACGGTAGAAAATACAGGTGCTTATCGAAAGTATGTATATCTTCCGGCAGTAGCAGATGCCTGGGAGAATGGTGTGGACCATAAAGACTGGAATGTAGAGTCCAAAAGCTTTTTCGGAGCAAACCGATATCAGTTTCAGGTACCGGAAGGCCAGGCGACTGCGGATGGCATGGTTCCTGGAAGCTGGCTGGGAAATCCGTCCGGAGACAGCCAGACAGAGTATGTGAATGCGGAATCGGTTTACCATTCTTTTGTAGTAGATTCCTATACGGAAATCCAGGATGATCTCAAATCCAGGATTATGGAGGAATTTTTCCAGGGCGATAAAACACCAGAAGAAATGGATTTTGATGAACTGACAACACAGATCCGACAGGGACTGCGAAATCATATCCGTTATACGGAAACACCGGAAGAACTGCCGGATGAAGATGTGGTGAGCTGGCTTCTGGATGGAGAAAAAGAGGGAAATGCGGTTGCTTTTGCTTCGGTTGCAGTTATGGCATATCGTGCGGCGGGATATCCTGCAAGATATACAGAAGGTTATCATCTGTCAGATATGGATGCCGGGGATGCTGCTGATGCAGGGGAAAAGGAGCTTACGCTTACAACGAAAAATGCACACGCCTGGGCAGAAGTCTATATTTCCGGTCTCGGCTGGATGCCGGTGGAGGTGGTACCGGGTATGTATACAGAAACTTACACCGATCAGCTGGTAGAAGGAAAACCTTCCTATCGTGTAAATGAGGTCCGGGATGACTCCGGAGCAGATACTGCAGACGAGGGAACGGAGGGTGGAACCGGAATAGAAGAGCAGAAGACGGTACGGAAATATGACTGGAAAACAGTTCTGGGAATTCTGGTTCTTATTTTGTATGCAATGTTTATTTTGTATCTTATTCTGGAACTTCAGCGGGCACTTCGAAAGAAAATCAGAAAAAATCAGAAAAAACAAAGCGCTGCCGAAGGATTTCTGGTAGAATGGTATGTGGCGGAAATGGAAAAAATATTTCTGATTGGCAGAGTGAAGGGGGATTTTTCAGACCCTACGGCTCTTTATGATAAAATAAAAGAAGGTTTTCCGGGAATCCGTCCGGAAGAATATTTCCGTGCATGTGAACTTATCCAGAAATATCGTTTTGGTGGAATTAAGCTGCAGGCACATGAACTGCGGGTGCTGAAAGGAATTACAGAGAAATTCGAGAAATGTCTGTACCAGAAGCAACATTTTCCAGGAAAACTTAAACTGCGATATATTTATGCACGGTAGATCTGATAAAGTATAAAGCAGGGGAAGAAAGGAAAGCTGGAATGATTAATGAAAGAATTGTAATCGAAGAAAAAACGAAAGACTATAATGAGGCCTGGATAGAGACTTATTTCTGGCAGGAATCCGAGGAACTTTATCCGGGACAGAAGCGCCCTGCCATCGTGATCTGCCCGGGCGGAGCCTATGGTATGACTTCAGACAGGGAAGCGGAAGCAATTGCTGTACGTTTTATGGGGATGGGATATCATGCGGTGGTACTTCGGTACAGCGTGGCACCGGCCAGATATCCGGTGGCTCTCCGGCAGCTGGCAAAAACCGTTGCACTTCTTCGAAAAAACAGTGAAATGTGGCATATTGAAAAAGATAAGATCATTGTGTCCGGCTTTTCCGCGGGAGGCCATCTGGCTGCTTCCCTGGGAGTGTTCTGGAATACAGAGGAACTTGCAGGGATCACGGGAATGGATAATCAGATGATCCGGCCGAATGGTATGATTTTGAATTATCCGGTAATTACTTCCGGGGAATTCGGCCATGAAGAAAGTTTTCGTAATCTTCTTGGAGACCGTTATGAGGAGCTGAAAGATCAGATGTCCCTGGAATTCCAGGTTACGGAAGATACACCAAAAACATTTATCTGGCATACCTTTGAGGATCAGACAGTGTTATTGGATAATACGCTTCTTTTTGTACGGGCGCTTTATAAAAAAGGGATTCCGGTGGAATATCATGTTTTTCCACAGGGACCTCACGGGCTTGGCCTGGCAAATGAGCTGACTGCCAACGAAAACGGCAGAGGAATTGTAAGAGCCTGTGAACCATGGAGTGCGCTTGCCGGAAAATGGCTGAACCGGGAATTTCCATGGTGGGGCGGCGCAAAGATCGACCGATAAGCTGAGGCTTGCGGCAGGCGGGAAGACCAGCCGAAGAGAGAAACGGAATGGAGATGAGAATGAACCGGGATGGACTATTTAACCCATAATGTATCAGTAAATCTAAAAAGAATCCGGAAATCCAAAGGCATGAGCCTGGATGTGGTATCTGAGCAGACTGGAGTCAGTAAAAGTATGCTTGCACAGATTGAAAAGGGAACGGCCAATCCTTCTCTTGGAGTTCTTGGAAAAATCACCAGCGGTCTTCGGATCCGTTTTCAGGAACTGATCCAGGCACCGCCGCTGGATTCCTGCCTGGTGCATGTGCAGGAGATGGTTCCAACTAAAGAGGTGGAAGGCCAGTATAAAGTCTGGACCTGTTTTCCATATGAAGATAATCAGCTGGTGGAGATCTACCGGATCGAGATTGAAGCCGGGCAATCTTATATCAGCGGCGGTCATGGAGAAAAAACACGGGAGTATATTTCTGTGCTGCAAGGAGAGATAACGGTGGAAGCAGAGGGCGTTTCACATCTGGTAACAGCGGAAGATGTACTTCGTTTTGAAACAGACCAGATTCATACATACCGAAATGATGGAAAAGGGAAAGCGGTTTTTTCTGTGACATTTCTGGATTATCATTGAATACAAAAATATCCTTTTTACCGGGGAACTGGTAGAGAGGATATTTTTTTATACATTTATGCAGATACAGATCGTCAATATCTGTCTTATTTGGAATAAACAGCATATAACACTTGACAACAGTTATATGCTGTTATATACTGTTTATCAACAGGAGGGAAACGATGAATATTATTATCAGTCATACATCTATGGAACCTATCTATGAACAGATTGTCAGGCAGATCCGCGCGAAGATCATAGACGGTTCGCTGAAAGAGAAAGAACCGCTTCCATCCGTCCGGACACTGTCAAGAGAGCTGAAGATCAGTGCACTTACGGTAAAAAAGGCCTACGATTTTCTGGATGAGGAAGGACTGATCGTTACGGTTCACGGAAAGGGCAGTTTTGTGGCGGAAGCCAACCGGAATCTGTTGCGGGAAGAACGGCAGAAGGAAGTGGAGGCAGATCTGGAACGTGCGATTCGAAAGGGAAGGTCAGGAGGTCTTTCTGATGAGGAGCTCCGGGAAATGTTTACCTGTATTCTGGAAGATCCGCAGGTCTGAAAGTGAAAAATAGGGATCTGAGATAAATGGGAGGATTGGATATGTTAGCAGAACTTATGGAGGTAAGAAAGCAATATGGGAATTTTCAGCTGAACTGTACCATGCAGCTGGAAGAAGGAAGGATCACAGGACTGATCGGCAAAAACGGTGCAGGAAAGAGTACCGCGTTTAAAGCGATTCTGGGGCTGATCCATGTGGATGATGGTACAGTCCGGGTTATGGGACAGGACAGTACCGGTCTTACACCTGCACAGAAAGAAGAAATCGGGGTCGTGCTTTCAGACAGTACTTTCAGCGGCTATCTGACTGTGCAACAGATTTCACACATCATGGAAAAAATGTACCACAGATTTGACAGGGCAGATTTTCTGGAGAAATGTCATCAGTTATCCATCCCATTGGACCGAAGTCTGAAGGAATTTTCCACAGGAATGCGGGCGAAGCTGAAAGTTCTTCTGGCACTGAGCCATGAGGCGAAGCTGCTGATTCTGGACGAGCCAACTGCTGGTCTTGATGTGGTGGCAAGGGATCAGATCCTGGATCTTCTCCGGGAATATATGGAGCAGGAAGGAAGAGGAATCCTGATCAGCTCTCATATTTCTTCGGATCTGGAGGGACTTTGCGACGATCTGTATATGATTCACGAGGGAAAAATTATTCTTCATGAGGATATGGATGTGCTTCTTGACCAGTACGGGATTTTGAAAGTGGAGGAAAAAGTCTTTGCGGATCTGGATAAAAGAGGGATTCTCCGGGTGGCGAAAGAATCCTGGGGATATAGCTGCCTGACCAATGAGAAGCAGTTTTATCTGGAAAATTATCCGGGACTTATTGTGGAGCGCGGATCAGTGGATGAGATCATCACCATGATCTCGAAAGGAGAAGAATTATGAGAGGCTTTTTACAGAAAGATATAGAACTTCTGAAACAGAACAGGTCTTTTCTCGGACTTGTAGCAGTAATGGTTATTTTTTTCGTCAGTGTAAAAAATGATGCGTTTATCATTATCTATCTTGGGATGATGGGAGGTTTTCTGTCCATATCAACGATTTCCTATGATGAAGCAGACCGTGGAATGGGATTTCTTATGACGCTTCCGGCTGCCAGAAAGACCTATGCCATAGAAAAATATATCCTGGGTTATGGTGTGAGTTTTTTGCTTCTTCTGACAGGCTTTGTGGTTTCTGTGACTGCAAACCATTTCCGGGGTGTCGCTGTGGACCAGGGGGAATGGATGCTTACCTGTGAGACGGGAATTCTGATTGTAGTTTTGTGCATGGTTTTGCTGATACCGGTTCAATTGAAGTTTGGTGCAGATAATGGTAGAATTGTGATGGCTGCTGTTGTTGGCGGAACTTTTGGCCTGATTTATCTGATAGCGAAAGTTATGCAGAGTTTTGGTGTGGATCCGGATCAGATGCTGCTTGAGGTGCAGAATCTGGGGATTGGCCTGATCAGTCTGATCATTCTGGTATTTCTTGGGCTTACTTCTTATATTTCCTGCCGGGTCAGCATCCATATCATGGAGAGAAAGGAATTCTGATAAATATGGATAAAAATCAGATTTTTATTACCAGTGGTACAGAATATAAAAAGATGACGAAGGAGCTTCTGGAAAAGGCAGATCTTCAGTCCCATATCGGGGACAGAAAGAAAAAGATCGGGATCAAGCCCAATCTGGTTTCTCCGTCAGAGGCTTCCTGGGGTGCAACTACGCATCCGGAGGTGGTCGCGGGAATTATTGAGTATCTGAAGGAGCATGGTTTCCGGGATCTGGTGATGCTGGAGGGTTCCTGGGTCGGGGATAAGACAAGAGAGGCTTATAAGACCTGTGGGTTTGACCGGCTTGAGAAAGAGTATCAGGTGCCGTTCTGGGATATGCAGAAGGATAAAGGCATTGAGCGTGACTGCAAAGGTGTGAAGTTAAATATCTGTGAACGTGTGGCAGAGGTAGACTTTCTGATCAATGT